>Ga0194132_10000299_pt1 | contig 102967 bp, 98 predicted proteins | sample TA2KigOf80mmetaG_FD_148612 | JGI IMG/M metagenome (GOLD analysis project Ga0194132, IMG submission 148612) | Freshwater microbial communities from Lake Tanganyika, Tanzania - TA2015054 Kigoma Offshore 80m | ecosystem: Environmental > Aquatic > Freshwater > Lake | place: Tanzania: Lake... | reverse complement strand
AAGTCGGTTAGACTTCGAGCTCTTCAAAACAGAGAGTGCAAGCATGCGTGCAATAACTCAGAGCAAGTACGGCTTAGACTCCCTTGTCTTATCAGATATCCCGACTCCGAAGCTTGATTCAAAACAAATTTTGGTAAAGGTAGAGGCCGCCAGTGTGTATGCGGCAGTCCTGCATCTTGTAACGGCAGATGTCTCACTTGTTAGATTGTTTGCAGGTTTTCGTAGACCACGCATGCGTCCTGGGCAATCATTCGCCGGGACAGTAGTTGAGGTTGGTCGCGAAGTGAAGGATCTAAGAGTTGGAGATCGGGTCTGTGGAACTGCACCCGGTGCATTTGCAGATCTAGTGGTGGCCCGTGCAAAGCGTGTCGCTGTATTACCCGATGGGGTTGATTTTGATGAAGCATCAACAATTCCAGTGTCAGCCCGCACAGCACTTCAAGCAGTTCGAAAACATGGAGGAGTTAGCGCCGGACAAAAAGTTTTGATCATAGGTGCCTCTGGCTGCGTCGGCTCCTTTGCAGTGCAGATAGCGGTGGCACTTGGAGCAGAGGTGACCGGTGTGTGTCGAGGAGCTAAGAAGAGTTATGTTAGATCTTTGGGAGCTCGCCAGGTAGTTGATTATCAATCGCAATCCATAAAAGGTAAGTTTGATTGCATTATCGATACCTCAAGTTCATTGTCCTTAAGGGCATTGAGAAGGTTATTGGTGCCGAGCGGCAGATTAGTAATTGTTGGGGCGGCAGCTAATGCTGGCTCCAGTAATTTGGGGCGCAACCTGGCAGCAGCCTTGCTATCAGTTTTTGTGAAAGAGTCCTTAAAATCTTTTCTCCAGTCTGACAATAACGATGACCTGCCTGTCCTACTTGAAGATTTGGCGAAGAAAAGGATTACTCCAGTGATAGGAAAAGTCTTCACTTTAGAGCAGAGCGCCCAGGCCGTTGAGTTTTTTGCATCTGGCAAAGCTCAGGGTCATGTAGTAGTCTGCCCAACTTCCTAGCAGAGTCGTTTGCTGATTGATGACCGAAGGCTTTGAATTCTGGAACCGACCAGGTAGGTTAACCAATTATGACCCGACAATCTAAGAGCCGGGGAAGTACCCGGAAAAAGCGGGGGGAAACCCTCAGCGCCCACGCAGCCTCTTCTTTTCAATAAGGATTGGTCTTCCTCTCCCTTCAAATCCTTCGCTAATGTTTCGGCATGGCCTATGACGTCGATCGCATCCGCAAAGACTTTCCATCACTTGAAACCGGAATTGCCTACTTTGATGGACCAGGTGGATCGCAAGTTCCCAGAGTTGTGGGCGAAGCCTTAGCGCGGGCGATAACTCAGCCATCCTCAAATCGCGGCGTTGTGACGGAGTCCGAGATCAACGCTGATAACTACGTCAGTGGCTATAGAAGCGCTGTCGCTGATCTTCTCAACTGCGACCCCGGTGGAGTGGTCTATGGCAGGAGTTGGACTCAACTCACCTATGACTTCTCACGGACCATCTCCAAGAGCTGGAGCAAAGGCGATGAAATCATCGTCTCACAGCTCGATCATGATTCGAATATAAGGCCCTGGATTCAAGCGGCTGAATCAAAAGGCGTGGAGGTTAGGTGGGGGAAGGTAAATGTCGAAACAGCGGAGTTGGATACCAGCGCCGTTACCGATCTTCTCTCGCCACGAACCAAACTCGTTGCGGTGACGGGAGCATCAAACACTCTTGGAACCAAACCGGATATAGAGGCAATCGGTAGGGCGGTTAAGGCGAACGGGTCTCTCTTTGTCGTTGATGGGGTCCATCTCACGCCACATGCGGTAATTGATTTCAGGGCTATGACAGCAGATCTCTACGGCTTCTCACCATACAAACTCCTTGGACCACATTGCGCCACCATGGTTGCAGACCCTTCTCTTCTCGAGACTCTCTATAACGACAAGCTTTTGCCATCAACGATGATGGTGCCAGAGAGATTCGAGTTTGGCACTTTGCCCTATGAGTTGATGGCTGGAGTTACTGCTGCTATTGATTATGTGGCTGGACTCGATGATGAAGCAAAGGGATCGCGTCGTGAACAATTGATTCACTCCCTAACTTCTCTCGAAGAGTATGAACGATCTCTTTATGCTCATATGAAGTCAGCGCTGGAAGCACTCCCTGGGATAACCATCTATTCACGAGCCAAGAGTCACACCCCAACTGCCTATTTCAACTTTAAGGGCGTTCAACCGAGTGAAGTACATCAGTTCATGGCCACGAAGAAGGTCAATGTTCCTAGCCATAACTTCTATGCGCTCGAAGTTTCAAGGGCACTCGGACTTGGCGATACTGGAGCCATCCGCGCAGGCCTTGCGCCATACTCGACGAAAGAGGATGTAGTTCGCTTGATCAGTGGACTCGAGGAGTTCCTAGCAAAGCGATAAGGGGCCTAGTACCTAGTCCAGTTTGTAATTCTGTCCTGTCTGCTTTCCAAGAATTGATTTGAGATAGGCATCGGCAGCTGACTTAGCAGTATCTTGGTCATAGCCGGGAAACGAGGCGTGATAGTTGGTTGCTTCAACCAAATATTCAGGGAAGCGAGAAGGAATCTCCATCAGCACTTTTCTCACCTCAACCCATCACTGTTCCGCTTGATTCAGCATTCAGTTCTCGTTTACGAGAGAAAGTCCCGAGATTAATTGAGTGCTCGGTCTTGATGCACTTGTAGATGACTGGATTGTTATCGTGGTCGATGCCACTCTCTACCTGCTCGATCAACTCAGCCATGATGAAGCCAACCCCAGGTGCATTCTTAAATTGATTGCCACTAGTGCCGATTGCAACGTAGAAACCTGGCACATCAGTCCTGTCGTATATCGGTGTCCAATCAGAGGAGACGTCATAGACCCCGACGACACCGGTGGGAGACGAGGGAATCTGTGCCGCGGGAAATCGCCGTGCGAATCGATATGTCTGTGACTCAAAGACCTCGACGGTGCGGGTCATGTTGACCTCATCTACTTTATCTGGCTCAACCCAGTACATCGGATCGCATTCTGGTTCTGTGCCACCCACCAGAGTGATTCCACCCGGTGCTGAGCGGAGATAAGTGCCCAGATCGAGATCGCCGATGATGGGGCCAGGGAGAAGATCTTTAGGTGTTGAGATCTGGTGCACCTCTTGGCGCATCGGCTTCAACTCGACGGTGAAATCACTTCCTGCCCCAGCCATGCGATTGATAAGGGTTGACCATGGTCCTGCGACGTTGACGATGACATCTGCATCAATGACTCGAGTCGGTGATGAAGTGAGCCTCTTGGTCTCTGGGTCGAATTCTTGGATTTCAACTCCAGTCACTCGACCGCCACCATCCTTCTTGATATCAATCACTGCGGTACGAAAGAGGGATTCGCACCCTTCGCGCTTTGCGGCGAAAGCTAAGTTCTCGCTGGCAAGTAGTGGATCAGTGACATAACCACCATGTCTACTGAAGATGCCACCAAGTTGCTCAGTCGCCTCCTCCCAGAATGCATCGGACTTCACTGGTTTGTTTGGCCAGTACTTTCCGACATCAATTCCTGGAACGCGCTCTGCAAGGGTCTTTGAATCCCATATCTCATAGGGGATTCCTGCCTGATCAAAGAGTTTCATGGTGCGATCGTGAGGCAAGACTGGAACATCGAGCATCACATAACCCCGATCCTCCATCAAGGCATAGTGTGGCCGTGAATCGGGGCTTGGATTCTTGCTGTAATGCTTGGTGCCATCGATCAAGTCTTTCCAATCGATCCAATGGAAGTATGACTCCCAAGAGAGCATCACGGCATCAATAGTGGAGTAGTTGAATCGAACCACAGCGCTCGATGCACTTGTTGATCCAAGTCCTGGGCCCTGGTTTCTATCGATCACAGTAACGTGATGGCCACGTCGAGTAAGTTGGAGGGCGATGGATGATCCGAGGACTCCAGAGCCAATGACGACTGCTCGCATTCGCCGAATGCTATTGCTCACTTACTCAAAGTCAATCGGCTTTTCGGGGATATGAGTTACATAGTGAGATGAAGTCAATGGCGTACCCTTCGAGAGTGCGAAAACTTGGGGTCAGAAGTGAATAAGACCCAAGCGCAAGGAATCGCCTTTGCCTTCTTCGCCGTAGCCCTCTTCTCGCTCTCACTACCGATGACGCGGTGGGCCCTCGAGGGATTCACGCCACTCTTCACCGCGACGGGTAGGGCAGTTATTGCGGCGCTCCTTGCCATCATTTTTCTCAAGATTGTGCGAGAGCGCATCACGCCACCTGGCCACACCAGGGAATTCATCTACACCATGTTGGGCGCAGTATTCGGATGGCCCATTTTGATTGCGCTTGCCTTACTACGAACTGAAACTGCACCAGTGGCTGTCATCGCCTCAATCATGCCATTGACGACTGCGATCTTTGCAGTGCTTCGCGGACACGAAAATGTCTCAAATCAATTCTGGATTGCTTCACTGATAGGGACTGCGATCTTGTCCTATTTCACCGCATCGCGTGCTTCCTTTGATGGCGAAGATTTGATCGCTGATCTCCTTACCGTCGGCGCAGTCCTTGCCTCATCTTTTTGTTATGTGCAAGGCGCAGAGTTGACCCGTATCTATCCGGGGTGGAAGGTCATCTCTTGGGTTGTGATCATGGCGCTACCCATTACGATGCCCGTGACTATCTGGCTCTGGTTCCAAGTAGAAGATCACGGAGCAATCACTTCGCACGCCACCATCGGAATGCTTGTCCTTGGTATCTCTTCTATGTACCTCGGATTCATGCCGTGGTATCGAGGATTGAAAGATGCGGGTACCGCTCGCGGCTCGCAGGTTCAGCAACTGCAAGTATTTATGACTTTGGGTTGGTCAGTCCTGATTCTCGGTGAAAGCGTCCCACCATCAACTCTGGCCTGCTCTACAGGGATCGTTATTGCAGTGACTTGGGCAATTCTTTCTCGACAAGGACGAAGCAAGGCCGCGAAGAATCAGCGCCCTTGCTAGGCGCTCTTATTGAGGCGCTTAATGAAGTTCTGGTGGCGGTAAACGATAAGCCAGTGGTGATTTCGAGAGATGAATCGGATTTGCAACTGACTTCGAATTGGCGATTTCGACAGTTGGGTTGAGACCAAGCCGCTCGGCGAGTGCAAAGGCTTCATCGATTCGATTGATCGGTCCAACAGGGATCTTTGATGCGGTGAGGAGCGCTATCCAATGCTCTGATGGCTTTGAGGCGAAGATCTCATTGAGGCGAGCAGTGAGTATCTTGCGATTCTCCACGCGCATCTGATTGGTCGCGAATCGATCATCTCTTTCGAGGCCAATCGCCTCTAGCAGGGCTTGGAACTGATGATCATTTCCCACCGCTATGATGAAGTCTCGGTCTGCGCTATGAAAAACTCCGTAGGGAACGATAGATGGGTGATCATTTCCCAGCGCCTCTGCAACAACGCCAGCGGCGACAAATGTACCGCTTTGATTGACCATTGCCGAAAGGGCCGAGCTGAAGAGGTTGATCTTCACTTCCTGGCCCACTCCAGATTGCTCCCTTGCGTGGAGGGCGGCCAAGATTCCTGTCGTCGCGTGGAGTCCGGCGATGACATCTATAAGGGCTACACCTACCTTGGTTCCGCCTTTCGATGGTTCTCCAGTAATGCTCATCAGTCCGCTCATCCCTTGGATCAGCATGTCATAACCAGGCAGTGATTGCGCCGCTTCACTGTCGCCGAAACCCGTAATGGAGCAATAGATGAGAGATGGCTTTTCCTTCGAGAGGGACTCGAAATCAAGTCCAAAGCGCTTCATACCGCCTGGACCAAAGTTCTCAACCACGATCTCACTTGCAAGGATCAGTTCGCGCGCTTTCAACATGTCCGCTTCATCACCTAGTTCTAACGAGACGCTGGTCTTATTGCGATTGACTGATTGAAAATAGGTAGCGCGTCCCTTCTGATCGAAAGGCGGTCCCCAACTCCGCGTCTGATCACCACTTCCTGGCCGTTCGACCTTCGTTACCTCGGCACCAAGATCGGCAAGAAGCATCGTGGCATAGGGGCCAGCAAGGACGCGACTGAAATCGGCGATCTTGATTCCATGAAGAGCCGGAGTTGTCATCTCTTCACCAACCATTGCTCGATGACTTCTAGGAAGAGATCAACATCCTTCTCCGTGATCACCATCGGGGGTTTGATCTTCAAGACGTTATTGGCTGGTCCATCGCAGGAGAGCATCACACCTTGCATGAGGGCAAACTCCATCAGGTCAGCAACCTCAGCGGTCGCAGGGTGATCGAGGTCCTTAATCAATTCGACACCGATGAAAAGGCCATGTCCCCTCACATCACCAATGATGGGGTGATCTTGAGCGAGCCGTCGAACTCCATCTTGCAAGTATTGACCGACACGAAGGGCGCTTCGCTGGAGCCCTTCATCTTCGACGACATCAAAGACTGCTTGACCAATCGCTGCGCTGACAGGATTTCCACCGAAGGTATTGAAGTACTCCATACCGTTGTTAAATGAGGCGGCGATCTCGGGAGTAGTCGCGACTGCAGCTAACGGGTGGCCATTACCGAGTGGCTTTCCCATCGTGACGATATCGGGCAGAACGCCATGGAGTTGAAATCCCCAGAATTGCTCGCCAACTCGTCCCAGGCCGATCTGCACCTCATCGCTGACGCAGACTCCACCAGAATCTCTAATCGCCTTAAATGCAGATCTCAGATAGCCATCGGGGAGGACTATCTGACCTGCGGTGCTTACTATCGATTCGGCAAAGAAGGCACCGACTCCACCGGCAAATGAGTCAATCACCTCACTTAGCTGGGCGAGATAACGAGAGGTAGCGCCTTCGCCACGATAGAGACCGCGGAGAGTATCTGGAAGTTCAGCGAGGCCACAATGAGAAGGCTTGCCAAGCCCACCTTTCCCGAGGAACTTGTAGGGACTTATCTCTATCACGCACTCGGTATGACCGTGATAGCCATGCCTTAAGGCGATCGCAGAGTTTCGTTTGGTGTGGGCACGTGCAAGTCGAATGGCGAGATCGTTCGCCTCACTTCCACTGTTGACGAAGAAGATCACGCTCAGTGGATCTGGAAGCGTGGCAATGAGCGAGCGGGCATATTCTGTGATGCCCTGATGAAGGAATCGAGTATTGGTATTTAAGGTGCGCATCTGGCGCACCCCAGCTTCGACCACGCGTGGATGGCAATGGCCGACATGTGCGACGTTGTTGACCATATCGAGGAATGCGCGCCCACTCTCGTCATAGAGGTATGCACCTTCGCCGCGAACGATATGGAGGGGCTTTGAGAAGTTGAGCGAGAGATTTTGCGAGATAGTTGAGCCACGATCTCGTTTGATCGATTCTCCAGTGATTCGACTATGAGCATCTGTACCTTCTGCGATGCGAAGAATCAAATTGGGATTTGGGGAGATGCTCCGCCAGAGCGAGACTTCATCTCGCGGTGCGACGCCGTAGATATCGATTCCCATTCCACAGAGATCTGTGATGAGTTGAAAGTGAAGGTGAGGTGGCCACCCAACATTCTCACTTTCATCGCCCATCCACCCGATCAACTCACCAGCCTGGATCTTCTTTCCGACCTGCCAGAGCGTTAGAGATTCCTTGGCGAGATGACCATAGAGAGTAAAGAAGGAATGGCCCTTATCCGTCTCATGACGAAGAATCACGACAGGTCCGTAGTCAAGGTAGGCATCGTTGTCATTGAAAATTTCAATAGTTCCCGCCAGTGGCGCATGTACCCGTGCACCGGCGCTCTGCCAGAGATCGACGCCGAGGTGGTATGTGCGAGCACTTGGGGCGTCGGCATCGAAAGAATCTGATGTGTAGACCGCTCGATTCTCACAATATCTTCCGATTCCAACATCTGCGCTGTTCTTATGTAGGAAATCTGCGACCTCTTCAGTGGTGAGGGGGAGCTTTGGCGCATCAACCGACCAATCGATCCAGACTTTCTTGGCTGAGTGGAGTGGGATACCAAGGACATCTTTGGGATTCACTCGATTTAGAAGATAGGAGCGGATCTCCTTCGAGAGTGGATCTGCTTCCAGGCCGATGGCATTTCGGAACCGATAGAACCAGAGGTTGCGCTCGCTATCGGGTAAACGGGAGAGCGCTTTCGGCGCAAGACCTTGGCTGATATTGAGATAGTGATTTCTTGGATTCTCCGAACTCTGTAGGGCGGCATTTGCGATGCTCGTTGCGATTCTCACTCGCATTAGGTCGTAGAGAAGTGCAACCTCGTCACTGGCAAGTGGTGAAAGCGAGTGATAACCACGGAGTAGATCACAGATATTTATTGCAGGATTCTCTGAGTGCATGGCTAGATAAGCCGATGCGACAGCCACTCCCACGATTCGTGGCGCATAGATAAGGTCGCCAAAATCGATAAGCCCGAGGGAGTTCTTACCAAGGACTATATTCCATTCGTTGGCATCGTTATGGATCAGTTGAGGAGGCAAAGTCGCCAAGGTGTCTAGGGATTGTGCGGCTTCCCTCGAGATAAGATTCTCTACCAGTTTTCGGATCCTTGTATCTTCAATCTTCTCGCTCCACCCGAGAAGTGATTGAGCTTGATTCATATTCCAGATGAAGGAACGTGAAGTTAGCGAGATCTCATCGCCGTCCATCGGCAAGGTCGCCAGTGATTTATCAACAAGCGCAATCATCCGCCCAAGATTGAGATGGTCATTACTTGAATGAGATCCAATCTCGCCCCACATCGGACCTTCAATCCAAGTGAGAAGACGAAGCAATTTTCCATCAGTTGCAACGAGAGTGGATCCACTCTCGTTCGCAAGCGCGCGAGGAACTATCGAATCTTTTAGATCCCTTAATGCATTGAGGTGCTCGAGCACACGATCTTCCAGATGAAGAAGCGCCCGTTTCTCCTCGGAATCCTGATAAACCTTGAAGATGTGGACTTTCTCGCCATCGACTCTGAAGTTGAGATCGCGCTCACCAATAAGCGCGGTGATTTTGCCTTCACAATTCCAATGGTCTTTGAGAAGGGATGATGCCGTATCAATGCTCAAAGCCATAGCCATCACCTCCCCATCTTCTTAAGAAGGAGTTCAACGAGGGCAGCATCTTGAATACCTAGCCCTACGCTAAAGAAATAACTTCTCCCTAAGATAGTAGGGGTAGGTCCGTGGAAGAGTGAACCGATTCCTCGAGGTTCGGTCCAGCTGCGCGTCGCCTGGGCAAGGGCCCCCCGGACCGATCCACATTGTTCGATTGAGATGGCTGGGTCATCAACGAAAAGATGGTCAGCCTTTGATAGCAACTCGGGTGAGATTTCTGAGCGGTTTGGTGCAAATGATCCAATCGATACCACTAGGGAGTTTTCAGCAAGGGGGTTGCTAAGAACTGGGGCCATGGAGTTAGTACAGAGGAAGGCTAGGTCAAAACCGTCGAGCGATGAGATGTCAGAGGTAATCGAGGTAAAGGGAGAGTCGCCTGCACATGAACTATTTGCCTGGCGTGAGATTCCGATGAGTTCTAGCGGTTGGAAGATTTCTCGTGCGGCCGTTGCGTGGGCTAATCCTTGGTGTCCTATTCCAACTATTGCGATTCTCTTGGCATGGGCAGTCACGGTGTTGGCTACAGCCATGCTGGTAGCTACGGTTCGAAGTCTCGTAACTGTCTCACCATCAAAGAAGTGAGTGGGAGATCCGGTCTCAGCATCGAGAACTGCGACGGTAGTTTGGACTGCTGGTAATCCTCTCTGAGCATTCGAAGGCACGACCGTTCCGAACTTGACGATAGTTGGGCCTCCGCTACTTGCCCGTGCGATGTAGGAGAACTGTGCATTCTCACCTTGGGTGAGAACTGCGCGAGGCCCAAGGACTGTCTCCGCCCGTGCGTGTCTGGCGAAAACTTCTCTTTGAGTTGCAATCACTTCCTCGAGAGTGCAGAGAGCTTCTATCTCTGATTGGGAGAGGAAGGTAGCCATGTCGAAAATCCTATGGCACGAGAAGTCACTTAGTCATTGCTCGTCGTCCTAGTTCACTTCAGGGTAATAGGATGGAGAGGTGGCGAGCGAGGATGGCGTTCGACTGGAGATCATTGACTCGGCCGAAAACTTAAGCGACGCCGATTTCCAGGCGCTTGTAAGACTCCTCCGCGACTCGATTAATGGCGGATTCTCAATCGGCTTTCTTCAATCAAATAGCGATGCCGATCTCCTTGAGTTTTGGCGAAGTGAGAGTTCTAATCTCACCGGTGGCAGTTTCTTGGTTGTAGCTCGAGTCGATGGAGTGGTTGCAGGGTGCACGATCATCACCAGGGAGTCGAGATCTAATGCAAGACATCGAGCAGAATTTCGAAAGCTCATGGTTCACTCGGCATATCAGAGACGAGGAATAGCTTCAGCCTTGCAATCCAAAGCTTGTGATGAGGCAAAGCGCAGGGGAGTGACTCTTCTGACCTTGGACTCGGCGACAGGATTTCTCACCGATGTCGTTTATGAAGCTTGGGGATGGAATCGAGTGGGATCGATTCCCGATTATGCGACTAACCCTGATGGAACTCTGGTCGCAACCACATATTTCTATAAGCGACTGTGAACCCTATTGAGTCAATCCAGATCGCTTTAGATAGGCTCGGCTCATGACAAGTAGATTTATGTTCATCTGGGCAATATTCGTCGCTGGTTTCATGGTGATCAACTACCGCAACAAGATTCGCCAAGATAAGAAACTTGGCGCCATGGACTGGACTCCCTACAAGATGAAGTTAAGTCAATCGTGGTGGAGTGGATTCCTCTGGGCGGCAGTGGCGCTGACGATTTTCTTCTTCCTCGGTGAAGCAGGGCTCACGCGCTAGTTCGCCTGACTCTCTCTCCAGCGCGGTGATGTAGTCCGAGGCGGCAAGAGCCGATCACGCAAGAGCAATAGGCGCGGAACTTTGATATTGAGAGATTCGCCAAGATCATTGGATAGTGAATCTAGGTTCGTGTCTTTGAAGGAAACTCCAAAACTTTCCGCAAGCAATCTCCAATTGGGATTGACAAGATCTACCCCCCGCTCGGGAGCGTTCATCACCTTCTGGTCGTAGCGCAACATGCCATAGCCGCCATCGTCATGAAGCAGGATGGTCACCGGAAGTGATTCCTGAACCAGCGTTGCAAGTTCGGAGAGTGCGAAAGCGATTCCCCCATCGCCTGCGACCACGAGCGTTGCTGTGCCATCAATTGCCGCGCCGATGCTTGATGGCAATGCGAATCCAAGAGTGCCCCAACCGACCGGATAAGCCATCCGCCGTGCTCGCTTTCCACGAGCGTATCCGCCAGACCAATACCCTGCGATACACATGTCCAAGACGATTCGCCCCTCATCTGGCCAACTTCGATCAATGGCATCAACGAGAGCCATTCCAGCAATTCCCTCAGGAGTCGAGGCGATTCTCGCTCGAGCCTTCTTGTTTATCGAGGCGACATCGACCCACTCATCTTTCTCTTCCAAGGAAAAGAGCGTTTCAAGGAGCACGGACTTCAGGTTGGCCTTGATAGCGATATCTATCTTGGTATTTCGCTGGATTAGTTCAGGAGCTGCATCGATAACTGCAACCTTTGGCGGGAGTTTGATGCTCCAGTTCTTGGTATTCATCCCATCAAACTGACTTCCCATGATGAGTAAGAGCTCTGCGCTAGCAAGGAGTTCGCCAGTTTCAGGTTCATGTACTGGAATCTCGAGTGAGAAGCGACTTGAAGCGCCTATGCCTCGACCGGCAAATGTCGTGATGATCGGTGCTTTGAAAAGTTCAGAGAGTCTTGCAATCTCTAGATCCACTCCAGTGGCGCCACCACCCACCCAAAAGATGACTCGCTCAGAGGTTCTAATGAGCTCTGATAGATCATCAAACTTGATGTGAGGATCGGAAGATACAGTAGGCGTATCCAGTTTTCCTTCAAAATGCGCAGAGAGAATATCTGCGGGAATACCGAGATATCCAGCACCGGTTGGAGCCTTCATGATCTCAGCTATCAATTCTTCTAGAAATCCAATCGCCTCTGATGCAGTCGTTGCACTCTTGGCCAAAGGAAAACCTGACACGGTCACTTTTGCGAGGGGAGCAAAGAGAGATGCTTGGTCGCCCATTTCATGGAGATATCCGCGATAGATGCCCTTGGTCCGAAAACCAATCGGTGCTTCAGATGAGATCACCAGTAGTGGTGATCGCGAAATGGCTGCTTCGCCGAATGCACCGAGGGTGTTAGCCGCACCAGGTCCAGTTGTGGTGAGTGCGACACCAATTCCGCCAGTTGTTCGCGCGAGTCCATCAGCAGCGTAGACAGCGCTCTGTTCATGTCGGACATTGATGATTCGGGGAGCGCCCTCTACATCTGATTTCCAGAAGGCGAGATTATGAACTCCAGGAATTCCGAAGGCAAAGCGGACTCCGTGAGATGCCAGGATTCGAAGGATTGCATCAGCAACGGTTTGCGTATGTGTCACGGCTCAACAATAACTCATGGAATTTCATCTCTCTTTGGTGTTAGATAACGAGATGACATTCACTTCCTTTAGTCCATCCAACCGCAGCGATAAAGTCGGTGAAGCCCCAGAAGCCAAGAGCGCAGATATCGTCGAGGCGCTTCGGAGAGCAAAAATCGCCCAAGCAAGTTGGGCGAAGGTGCCGGCTCCAGTACGAGGCCGCGTCATTGCAAATGTTGGACGGTTAGTTGAGAAGAACAAGGAAGCGCTATCGAAACTTGTCACTCGAGAGATGGGAAAGGTCTACCTGGAAGCACTTGGTGAGGTTCAAGAGGTCATCGACACCTGTGATTTCTTCCTTGGCGAAGGGCGAAGGCTCTATGGCCAGACAGTGCCGAGTGAGATGCCAAAAAAGAATCTCTTTACCTTTAGAAATCCAGTAGGAAGCGTCTTTGTCATTACCGCAGGAAATTTCCCTGCCGCTGTTCCCTCGTGGTACATCGTCCCGGCCCTTCTTGCCGGCAACTCGGTCGTCTGGAAGCCATCCGAATTCACGCCAGTTGTCGCTAAAGCTTTGACTTCACTCTTTCATGCTGGCGGGATCCCTCAGGACTTACTCATCACCTTAGTAGCAGAGGGAGGCGAGACCTTCTCTGCTCTCGAAGAGGGATTGCAGCAAGGATTGATCAATAAAGTGGGATTTACAGGATCAACAGAGGTCGGACGACGCATCGGAGCGAAGACGGGCGAGTATGTCCAGAGCGCTTGTCTTGAACTGGGCGGGAAGAATCCGATGGTGGTGATGCCCGATGCAAATCTCGACCTCGCTCTGGAAGGTGCGCTCTTCGCCGGTTTTGGCACGGCAGGACAGCGTTGCACCTCTCTCGGAACGCTATGGCTTCATGAATCTATTCACGATCAATTCTTGGCTCGATATTCGAAGTTGGTTGAGGGGGCGAAAATTGGGGATCCGTTCCAGGATGTGCTCTATGGTCCGATGATCAGCGAGAAGTACCTAGAGAATCACCTCAAGCATCTAGCCATGATCAAGGCACATCACAAAATCTCAGGTTCATCGGGAATTGGAAGGATCACTGCCGAGAATCCTCGCGCAGGATTTGTAGGGGATGCTTCACAGGGTATCTACGCCCATCCAACTATCATTTCTGGGATAAACAGTGATGATGAGCTCTATTACACCGAAACATTTGGTCCCCTTGTCACCGTTGGTTCATTCAAAGATCTCGATCAAGCGATCGAGCTTTCCAATGGACATGGCTACGGACTCTCGTCGGCGATCTACAGCACAAATCCCGATAGCGTCTGGCGCTTTAGAGAGGGAATCTCTGCCGGAATGGTCTCAATCAATAACTCGACCTCGGGCGCAGAGGCGCATCTTCCCTTTGGTGGAAATGGCAAGAGCGGAAATGGATCGCGGCAGAGCGGAATCTGGGTCCTCGATCAGTTCACACGATGGCAGTCGATGAACTGGGATTGGTCGAATAAGTTACAGAAGGCACAGATGGATGTGATCGAAATCGATCACAATCCTGATTTCACGCTCTGATATGCAACTGCCGGAACGAGTCGATGTCGTCGTCGTCGGCGGGGGAGTGATGGGCGCCTCCACCGCCTTTCATCTCGCTGAGGCGGGGGTGTCGGTCGCGCTCTTTGAAGCAGAAGAATTAGCGAGTGGTTCAACGTCGAAGGCAGCAGGTGGTGTTCGAGCCAATTTCTCCGATGAATTGAATATCGCTTTAGGTGCACGCTCACTCGACCTCTTCTCAAAGTTCTTGGAGCGCCCTGGCTATGAAATTGATCTGCGTCGCCCCGGCTATCTCTTCGCCCTCACCAAGAGCGAGGATGTATCGCGCTTTGAACAATCAACAGAGTTGCAGAAGAGTCTTGGAGTCGAATCTCGAATGCTCAGCGCCAAAGAGGCGTCCAAGATCTCACCCCTCCTGAGTGAAGAGGGAGTTCTTGCTTGTTCATTCACACCTAACGATGGTCACTGCACTCCTGAAGCGGTTGTTCTGGGTTATGCGGCAGGTGCACGCAAACATGGTGCAACAGTGAAGACTGGAGTTCGTGTCACTGGAATCGAGCTCAAAGGCGGTGAAATCGAGGCGGTCACGACAAGTGCGGGGAGAATCAAGACAGGCGCTGTGATCAACTGTGCTGGAGCTTGGTCGCCTGAGGTTGCGGCAATGGTCGGACTTGAACTCCCGGTCACTGCCTATCGACGAGAACTTGCGATCACAGAACCGCTAGGCAGAGAGTTTGATGACTTGCCAGAAGAATTCCCGATGACGATTGATTACTCGACCTCGCTGTACTGGCACCGCGAAGGCAAGGGAATCTTGATGGGATTTTCGGATTCGAGTAATCCTCCTGGATTCGAGTTGAAGCGAGACCCCCGATTCGCAGAAAAGTTAGGCGCACTTGCAGAGAAGAGGGCGCCAAGGCTCCTTGATCTTGGGATACAGAGTGGATGGAGCGGGCTCTATGAAGTGACGCCCGATCACAACGCGATCCTTGGTGAATACAAGTCGGTGAGCAGGTTCTTCTACGCGACAGGATTTAGTGGCCATGGCTTCTTGCAAGGTCCAGCCATCGGGGAGATCTTGCGTGACCTATATCTCGAAAAGGAACCGTTCATCGACATTACTGCGCTATCTGCAGAGAGATTCTCTCGACCAGATTCACTGAGACCAGAATTGAATATCGTCTAAGATGACCAGATGAGCAAAGAGAAACCCGCTCGAAATCTCACCGAGGTCCTAGCGCTTGATGCGCGTCTTAATGAAGAACAGCGCGCTCTCAAGAAGATGCTTCGAGAATTCTCAGACCGTGAACTACGACCGAAGATCGGTGAGTGGTTTGAGTGCGAGGAGATACCGGCTCGAGAAATCGCTCGTGAAGTCGGATCACTTGGAATCCTTGGGATGCATTTGGATGGCTATGGGTGTGCAGGTTCTGATGCGCTCTCCTATGGGCTCGCATGTCTTGAGCTAGAAGCGGTCGATTCTGGCCTTCGTTCCCTTATCTCAGTGCAAGGTTCGCTCTCCATGTTTGCGATCCATGAGTACGGAAGTGATGCCCAGAAGGAGCGATGGCTTCCGGGGATGGCAAAGGGAGAGTTGATTGGATGCTTTGGCCTGACTGAGGCCGACTTCGGGTCTAACCCATCTGGGATGAGAACATTCGCAAAGCGCGATGGAAATGATTGGGTGATCAACGGTTCCAAGATGTGGATCACAAACGGCAATATCGCAGATGTAGCAATTGTCTGGGCAAATACCGATGAAGGAATCCGTGGTTTTGCCATTCCCACGGATACGAAAGGTTTCAAGGCCAACCTCATCAAACACAAGCTCTCACTTCGCGCCTCGATCACCTCAGAGTTGGTCTTTGAGGGTATGCGCATTCCAGACCAGTATCGCCTTCCGAAAGCGACGAGCCTTCGCGCACCGCTGATGTGTCTTGCAGAGGCGCGTTTTGGAATCATTTTCGGGGTCGTTGGCGCGGCGCGTGATTGCCTCGAGAGTTCGCTTGGCTATGGAAAGACTCGAATCCAATTCGATCGTCCGATATCTGCCTATCAGTTGACCCAAGCAAAGTACGCGGAGATGGCTTCGAAGGTCACCGCATCACTTCTTCTTGCCTATCACCTTGCAGATTTGAAAGATGCCGGAAAGATAGAGCCAGAACAGATCAGTATGGGTAAGTATCACAATGTACAAAGCGCGTTAGAAGTTGCTCGCTCTGCTCGTTCGATTCTAGGTGGCGCAGGAATCACCACCGAGTACCCGGTTTTTCGTCATATGAGCAATCTTGAGACGGTATTGACTTACGAGGGTACGCACGAGGTACATACCCTCGTCATAGGGCTGGCGCTAACGGGCGAGAACGCGATCAAGTGAGGCGCTATCCGAGGGATAGCTTTTGAGGGATCAGTGTCCGCCGAGATATGCCTTGGTGATCGCTTCGTCCTTCTTCAGATCAGAGGCTTTACCACTCATCTTCACTTCGCCTGACTCCATGACATAAGCCCGGTCTGCCACCTCGAGGGCGACCATAGCGTTCTGCTCGATAAGGAGGATCGTGGTTCCCTGCTCTCGGATCTTGACGATGGTATCGAAGATCGCCTCTACCAAAATGGGTGCAAGACCCATTGATGGCTCATCCAGGAGTAAAAGGGAAGGTGCTCCCATCAGCGCACGGCTGACAGCGAGCATCTGCTGCTCGCCACCGGACATAGTTCCAGCGCGTTGTTCGATTCGCTCGCGAAGATGCGGGAAGAGGTCGAGGACTCGCTCCATATCGGCAGCGACTCCAGCCTTGTCATTGCGAAGGAATGCGCCAAGCTCCAAGTTCTCTCGAGCGGACATTCGAGGGAAGATTCGGCGACCTTCAGGGGATTGGCAGATTCCTGCGCTGACGATCGTATGACCTGGCTTTCCATCGATGCGCTCGCCTTTGAAGGTGATCTCGCCCTTTCGCGGCTTGAGAAGACCTGAAATTGTGCGAAGCGTCGTCGACTTTCCAGCTCCGTTAGAACCGATGAGAGTGACGATTTCACCTTGATTGACGGTGAGTGAGACATCTTTGACCGCGACGATCTTTCCGTAAGCGACTTCGATGTTCTTGACTTCTAGCATCGCGGTCATGCTCGCCCCTCCTTAGCCCTACCGAGGTAGGCCTCGATGACTCGTGCATTGCTCTTTATCTGATCCGAAGTTCCCTCAGCGATCTTTTCGCCTTGATCCAAGACGGTGATTCGCTCAGAGACGCTCATGACAACTTTCATATCGTGTTCGATCAACATCACAGAGATGTCTTTCTCTGAAACGAGTCGCCTGACGAAATCAATGAAGACTCCTGTTTCCTGCGGATTCATACCCGCGGTCGGCTCGTCAAGGAGAAGGACCTTGGGGTCAAGTGCTAGTGCGCGTGCAACCTCGAGGCGTCGCTGATCCCCGTAGGAGAGATTTCGTGCAAACTCATAGGTCCACTTTCCGACTCCGACATAGTCAAGGAGGTACTGCGCTTTGTCTTCAGCTTCGCTCTCTTCGCGACGTTGTTTCGGAGTGCGAAGGATCGTGGAGGTGATACCTGACTTCAATTTGGAGTGCATCGCAACGAGGAGATTTTCTTGTGCAGTCATCAAACCGAAGAGTCTGATGTTTTGGAAAGTTCGAGCGATTCCAATTGATGCGATCTTATGAGGCGGAAGGTCTGTGATGTCTTTGCCTTCGTAGCTAATCGTTCCCACTGAAGGCTTATAGAGACCAGTGAGCACATTGAACAGCGTGGTCTTGCCAGCTCCGTTTGGTCCGATCAAGGATACGATCTTGCGTTTAGGAATATCAAAGTCGACGCTGTTGACGGCAAGGAGACCACCAAAGGCAACGCTGATGTTCTTTGCTTCCAGGACGTTACTCATCTTGCCTTCTTTCCTGAAGCCTCTCTCTCATCAATGTCGCCTTCATGGAGAACCAGTTTCAACCTTGACTCAGGGAGCAACCCTTCTCGACGGAAGAGCATCATCAGGATCAAGACGAGTCCGAAGAGTAGGAAGGTGAAGGATGCGAAATCTATCTCTGTGCCGAATCGCTCGTTATACAAGGCGCCAAAGGCAGAGAGTCCATTTCCATTGACCCAGGAGAGAACGAATGCACCAAGGATCACGCCCCAGACATTTCCCATTCCACCCAAGACAACCATCGCAAGGAGGAAGATCGATATGGCAAAGTTAAAACGCTCTGCGTAGACGCCATTGACGTGTGTTGCGAATGCAACGCCACCCAGTCCACCAGCGAATGCACCGACTGCGTAGGAGAGGAGTTTGGTGCGCATCAAAGGAACGCCCATCATGCTCGCCGCGAGTTCATCTTCGCGAATCGCAAGCCATGCTCGTCCAAGACGTCCGCGTCGTAGGCGAAGTGAGATGAAGACCATGACGGCAGCGAGGAAGAGAAAGATAAGTAGTTTCCATCCAAAGTCGAACGGACCAAGATCTTTGAATCCGACCGGGATTGGATCGACCTGAACGATTCCCTTAGTGCCGTTGGAGATATTGAAGCCAAAGAAGTTCTCACCGTTGAAGAAGATCTGAGGAATGATCTCGCCAAATCCCAGGGTCACAAGGGCGAGGTAATCGCTCTTAAGACGAAGCGTCGGTGCCCCGATCAAGGCACCGAAGAAGGCACAGACAAAGCCGCCAATAATCAAGACCAACCAGAAGTTGATATGGATACCAGGCGCTTCGGCCGGGACGGCCCCAAAGAAGTGAATTTTAAGGAAGTAGAAGAACTCCGACATGAACCACCCGGCGCAATATCCGCCGATCGCCCAGAAAGCAACATACCCAAGATCTAGGAGCCCTGCATATCCCACGACGATGTTGAGGCCAAGTGCCATGATCACATAAACAAGTGACTCATTGACGGCAGCAGGGGGCATCCATCGATTGATGGCGTCATAAATTCCAAGTGGCAATCCTTCCCAGTTGAGGAGAAATTGATAGACGAAGTAAAGAAAAGCACCGGCAATCGAATAGCCGATTATCCACTTTCGATTGGAGCGTGTGACGTTTTGGGGTTTTACCAGAGCTGTTGACATATCACACCTTCTCCGTCGTGACCTTGCCCAACAAGCCCGCTGGCTTGAAGACCAAGATGGTGATCAGGATGGCAAAGACAACGGTCTGTGACCATTGCTGACCGAAAGCGATGGGAAGTCCGTCATTGAGGCCTTGAACAAGTCCGATAAGAAGAGCGCCAACGACCGCGCCCCAGAGATTGCCGATTCCGCCTAAGACCGCAGAGGTAAAGGCGATAAGACCGAGTTGGAATCCCAGGTTGTAGTTCGTGGTGCCGATTGACTGCTGGTAGAGCAACCCTGCTGCACCAGCCATCGCGCCACCGATTGCGAAAGTGAAAGCGATGGTCTTGTTGACGTTGATACCCATTAGAGCTGCTGCTTGCTTGTCTTGAGCGGTCGCACGCATCGCTTTGCCACTCTTTGTATTTGTAACGATGAAGTTAAGTGCAAGAAGTAATGGGACTCCAACGAGCAATAGCAGAATTGTCGTCATGTTGATGCGAACTTCACCAATGTAGATGTCATTGTTGGGAATCACTGAGGGCCACTGGCGAGGAGTCGAACCATTCCACTTCAATCCAATGAAGTTTAGGAGGAAGGACATACCAACGGCAGTGATGAGTGGCGCCAACCGTGGCGCGTTTCGAAGCCTTCGGTATGCGAGTCGTTCGATAAGAACGTTGATCACCGCCCCAAAGGCCATCACCGCAAATAGCGCCGAAATGAAGGTGAGCCAACCTGCTGGGTTGGATTCATCTTGTTTGAACCAGACAGTGATGAAATATGAAGAGAAGATGGCGCTGAGCATGAAGAGATCGCCATGCGCAAAGTTGATCAGCTCGATGATGCCGTAGACCAGCGTGTAACCGAGGGCGATCAGAGCATAGAGAAGACCATTACGTAGGCCGAGGACTGCCACTTGGGCGACCTGTTGTGGGGATTTGAGAAGGTTGACCAGAATCCATGCTGCGAGGACGAGAGAGATGACGATTGCACCGGTTCGCTCGATACGTTGTCTACGGATTTGGCCGGGAGTGCCTTTGAACTTCTGCATCTCTGCGGACTTTGCCAAGACTAACTCCTAGACTCAAGAAGTTGTGAATCTGGGCGGCCGCTTAGGCGACCACCCAGATCCGTTACTGATGGGTGTTACTTGATAGTGATCTTCTTGACGAAGGTCTCTGTCTTGTCCTTGACGATGAGGATGGTGATGTCCTTTGAGAGGATGTCACCGTTGTCATCGAACTTCAGGCGGGTTCCAACTGTAGACTTCTTAGCTGGGATATCGACAGTCTTCATCTTGAGGAAGATGTCCTTGCGTGTTCCATTGGAACGTGCGATTGCATCAAGGATTACCTGTGTAGCAGCAGCACCGTAGACGGAGAAGGAGCTCGTTGGAGGTTCCTTGTACTCCTTTAGATATGCCTTCTGGAACTGCTCGGCTGCGCCACCCTTCGGGAACTGATCGATTGAAAGACCAGTGAAGGAGAGGTATGCACCAGCAGCTTCTGGCAGAGCCAAGAAGTCTGGGTAACCGGTGAAGCCATCTGGCATCATGAACTTGACCTTGGTGTTGTCGCCGAGGAACTTAACCTTGTCCTTGACGAGCTGTCCACCATTGAGGTCGAAGATACCGCCGACATAGACCATTTCTGGCTTGAGTGCGCCGATCTTGACGAAGAGTGCCTCGTAGTTAGGAGCTTTTTCGTCCCAACCTTCGCCGGCATCACCAGGTGAGAGCACGTTGATACCCAACTTCTTGGCGGCAGCAGTGAATGCACGTGCAACACCTTGGCCGTAGGTCTGGCGGTCATTGAGGACGTAGACAGACTTAACGCCGAGGCTGTTTGCGAACGCAGCAGCCGCGTTACCCTGATTGTCATCGGTGGTGACTACACGCCAGTAGTTACGGAATCCGGTTGGGTAGTACTTGCCTGGCTCGCCTGGATCCCAGTTCTTTGTGAGACCTGGGTTGGTGTTCGCATTGGAAACCATAATCATTGGACCCTTTGGATCCTGGTTGAGGATTGGCACGATGATCTTCGCGCAACCTGAGTTGTAGGTACCCATGACTGCTACTTCGTCACGAGATGCGACGTGTGCTTGTGCGTTCTTCGCGCACTGTGCATCGTCCCAAGAACCTTTGGCTGCCGTTGAGTTGTCGTACTCACGGAACTTGATTGTGTACGGGCCAGCTTTGTTGCCCATTTGTTTGAGAAGCAAACGGATCGCCTTGTTGGTCGAGGCGCTCTGATCAGCAGATCCGCCCTGCTTTGGCAGGTCAGATGAGATCCAGAGTGTCTTGGGAGCTGACTGCGCACTTGAGACGAGTCCCAAGCCGAGAGCAGCGGTTGCGATAGCAACAATTGCGATCTTTGCAGATTTGTACTTCATTTAATTAGGTATACCTTTCCTAGGTTTAACCAGAGGTCACCCCCTGGTTCAAGGGATACCCTAGGGTGAGTAGGGGGCCTTTGACCAGCAGGGGCAGAAATCGAGCGAGCGAGACAGAGTAACTTTTTCGTTATTGCCAATGGAACTCCAATAAGACCCAAGGGGATCCCCATGGAAATTGACCTTCTGGCAGACTTTCTCACATGACCCGAAATCCCACTTCGTCAGAGCGGGAGATCGGCTCAGACCTGGTCATCATTGGGGCAGGAATAGTGGGCGCGATGTGCGCTCATTATGCAATCGCTTCCGGCCTTCGAACCATCGTCATCGATAGAAATGCAGTATCGAGTGGAACGACTGGTAGTGGCGAAGGAAACATCATGGTCTCGGATAAGACTCCGGGGCCAGAACTCGATTTGGCACTGATCTCTCGTGAACTCTGGTTTGAGGTCGGAGCACGGGTTGGTGACACATTCGAACTAGTGGCCAAAGGTGGTCTCTCAGTCGCGCGAAATAATCCTGAACCACTTCGTGCTCTCGCGCAATCACAGAGTCAGGTGGGCGTTGATGCGCGAGAAGTGAATAAGAGCGAATTGTCGCGACTAGAACCATACATCTCACCGGAGATCGAATACGGAGTTCATTATCCGCAAGATGCCCAATGTCAGCCGATGCTTGCTACAGCCCGAATACTCCAAGACTTTCAGCGTCGCGGTGGTCAAGTCATTCCTCATCAAGAAGTCCTGTCTATTGAGCAGAGGAGCAACGGTCTTGGGATTTCAACATCTGATTCCATCTATCGCACAACTCATCTGATCAATGCTGCTGGAACTTGGGCGGGTGAGATTGCAAAGCGTGCTGGTTCTGATCTGCCGATCATGCCAAGGCGTGGATTCATTCTTGTGACAGCGCCACTTCCACAGTACGTCCTTCATAAGGTCTATGACTCTGACTATGTGGATAATGTCGCAAGTAGTGATGCCGACCTTCAGACCTCAACAGTCATTGAGGGGACGAAGAGCGGAAACATCTTGATTGGTGCGAGCCGTGAACGTGTGGGCTATGACAAGTCGATCAGCGTGTCCGTGATAAAGAAGTTGGCGCGCCAAGCGACCTCACTCTTTCCAATCCTTAAGAATGCGCAATTGCTCCGGGTCTACAATGGATTTCGTCCTTACTCTCCCGACCATCTTCCTGTGATTGGCCCAGATAGCAAGATCAAAGAGCTCTATCACTGTGCTGGACATGAAGGAGCAGGGATTGGGCTTTCGGCAGCAAGTGGTAAGTTGATTGCCGAGATGATTACAGGCGTCAAGCCGTTCATCAATCCGGAACCATTCTCGCCAGGGCGTTTCCAGTTAGCGGGGGTGCGCTAAGTTGGTGAATTCTTTCTCCTTTGATGGCGAAGGCATCTCTTTCGAACCGGGAGATAGCGTTGCAGCGGCTCTGATTCGCAGTGGAAAGAAATCACTTCGTCGAACCCGATTTAGTGGCGAAGAACGATCGATCTTCTGTGGTATCGGTCAGTGCTTTGATTGCATCGTCGTTGTCGATGGCGTAGCGAATCAGCGCGCTTGTCTCATTTCTGCAACAGAGGGAATCAAAGTCGAGTTTCAAGATGGCGCAGGGTGAGGCGATTGAACGAGGATCCCTTTAGACAGCGAGTTGCAATTATCGGAGCCGGACCAGCGGGACTATCTGCGCTTCGCGAACTACAGAAATCCTCGAGGTCACTTCGTGTCGCAGTCATCGACTCCAATCCGCGCATCGGCGGGCAGTTCTGGCGCCATCAGGTAGGCGGTCCTTTTCCCGCCCAAGAGTTTGATGCAAGGCATCACCCTTCACATTCGGTTGAAATCAACTGGCATCTTTCCTCTTCGGTCTGGCAGATAGAGAGAGTAGATGCGACTTTTCGGATCCATATCGCCTTAGATATCGGCGATGTAGCAACGACGCTTGAGGTGGAGAAGATCATCATCGCCACCGGAGCCAGTGAGCGAACCTTGCCCTTTGGGAATTGGAGTGCGCCAGGAGTGATGAGCGCGGGTGCTTTGCAGAGCCTTGCGAAGGAGTATGGAGTCATTCCCGGCAAGAAAATCGTCATCGCGGGCAGTGGAGTTTTCGCGATGCCCGTGGCAAAGACGATCAAGAAAGTGGCAAAGGATCTTGGCACGAGAGTAGAAGTAAGCATCATCGAAGCACAGAGTCTCTTTCGGTGGTGGCGAAATACCTTTGCATTCCTACTCAATCCGAGCAAGATTATTGAAGCAATTGGCTTTGTGATGTTCATGAAAGGCAACGACGTAAAGACTCTTTCGAAAACGATTATCACGGAGGGAAAAATCGATGCAGGGCAGATCATCGGCGTCGAAATCGCCAGAGTGAAAAGTGATCTCAGGCAGGATCAAATTAAGAAGTCACTATCGGCTGATCTGATTGCGACATCATTTGGATTTATCCCTGATATGACTCTTGCAAGCATTCTCGGTCTCGAACGAAAGTTTCTCCATGGTGATGCTGTTGTTTTTGTTGATGGAAATCAGCGAACTTCTCTCGATGGCGTCTGGGCCGCGGGCGAGATCACCGGGATAGGTGGCCATGAGCTTGCAATCTCTGAGGGCGCTATCGCTGCGAGGGATCTTTTGAAGAAGGGTCACAGATCCAGGGGTTCATATTTCTCTACCGCACTATTGAAATGGCGCCGAATGAGGCAACAATTCTTTGCAGCAGGGTTAGCCAAGATATATCCAGTTTCAAAAGGTTGGATCGAATCCCTTGATGACTCGACCATCGTCTGTCGTTGCGAAGAGGTTCGCGCTGGCGAGATAAGGGAGTCCGCAAGTGAACTTGGCGCCGATTCTGCGCGCACAGCGAAGCTCTTCACTCGTGCCGGGATGGGTCTATGTCAGGGGCGAATCTGTCAGAAGAATGTAAAGGAGATCATCGACTTCATGCGAGGTGATGTGCCGAACGCCACCGATGCAAATCGCGAGACAGTGCGTCCGATCGGTGGGGTAGTGACGCTTGGTGGACTTTCCGACTAGCATGATGGCCATGTAGAAGAAAATAACCTAAGCAGAAGAGATAGGTACAGCATCGATGAGCACAAAACCCTGGCAGGGAATTCTCACCGCGACAGCAACGCCATTTCGCGAAGACTTGTCGATTGATTTCGATCGATATGCCGAGCATGTTGCCTGGCTTGCATCCTTCGGAACCCTTGGCGTCATACCTAATGGTTCACTCGGTGAATACCAAGTCCTCACCCGCGAAGAGCGAATGAAGTTGGTGGCCACCGCGATTGAGGCCGCACCGAAGGGTTTTCAAGTAGTTCCAGGAATTGCAGCATATGGCGCGCGAGAAGCGCGGGAATGGGCTGAGCACTCAAAAGAGGCGGGCGCATCTGCCGTCATGCTGCTCCCACCGACTGCTTATCGAGCAAGCGACGAAGAAGTGATCGCACACTACAAAGAGGTATCGAGGGTCGGAATCGACATCATCGCTTACAACAATCCCTTTGATACTAGGGTCGATCTGATCCCATCACTTCTGGGCAAGATCTGCGATGAAGTATCGAATGTCGTAGCAATCAAAGAGTTCTCCGGTGATGTGCGAAGGGTTTGGCAGATACATGAGTTGGCACCTCGCGTCGAAGTAATCGTTGGCGCAGACGATCTACTCCTTGAACTAGCGACCGGCGGGATATCAGGTTGGATCGCTGGATTCACCAACGCATTGCCTCGCGAATCGAAGATGGTCTATGACCTTGCAATGGCTGGAGATTTCGAGCGAGCTCGCCCGCTCTATGCAGCGCTTCACGATCTTTACCATTGGGATAGCCAGAAGGAGTTCATCCAAGCAATCAAGACGACGATGGAGTTCGAAGGTCGTTACGGTGGTCCGACGAGATTGCCACGCCTTCCATTGCCTTGGAAGGATAAGGAAAAACTTCACCAGCAGTATCTTCACTTCAAGAAAGCCTTCAACGCTTGAGCAAGATCCTTTGTACAGTCCGAACCGTGGAATCTCACACCGAGGGTATGCCTACTCGCGTGGTCATCGATGGTTTCGGTGAGATCCCTGGCGCAACGATGTTCGAGCGCCGCGCTCACTTCATGGCCAACTCCGATGGTTTTCGCAAGTGGTTGATGTTCGAGCCTCGTGGCCACTCGGCAATGAGCGGAGCGATCTTGCAAAAGCCAACCAGGGCCGATGCCGATTGGGGAGTCGTATATATAGAGGTATCGGGATGTCTTCCTATGTGTGGACACGGAACCGTCGGCGTGGCCACGGTCTTAGTGGAGAAGGGCTTGGTGGAGGTCACTGAGCCCGTTACGACAATCAGACTCGATACGCCTGCAGGGTTGGTTGTCGTTGATGCGGCGGTCAAAGATGGAAAAGCACTTCACGTGACTCTCACTAATGTTCCCTCTTTTCTCTTGGCGACCGACCAAAATGTCGAGGTTTCAGGATTTGGAAAACTGAGGTATGACATCGCCTATGGTGGAAATTTCTATGCCATCGTCCCCATCGAACGTGTCGGCATCGAGTTCAAACGGGAAAATGGAAATAAGTTTCTCGATCTCGGCCTTCGCATCAGCGACGCGATCAACGAGCAGAATCGTCCCGTCCATCCAGAGAATCCAGAGATAGCGGTCTGTCATCATGTCGATTTCATCGCACCTGGAGATTCCCGGCTTCATTGGCGAAATGCGATGGCAATTCACCCAGGATGGTTTGATCGCTCGCCTTGTGGAACTGGAACGAGCGCTCGCCTTGCGCAGTTAGTTGCAAAGGGCGAGATGAGCGATGACGAAGTCTTGATCAACGAGTCATGGATAGGTTCGATCTTTGAAGGAAGAATCAAGGAACGGACCAAAGTCGGAACTCTCGATGCGATAGTTCCTACGATAAGAGGCAGAGCATGGGTAATGGGCGAATCCACATGGACACTTGATGCAAGTGATCCATTTCCGGAAGGATTCTTGGTCTAGTTGATGAGTATTCAAGAGGTCATTCTTGGCGCACGTAAAGCGCAGATATCCTGGTCAGCAAACCCCATCGCCCGTAGCGCCGCTCTCTCATCAGCGGCTAGGACATTCACGGCTCATCGCGATCAACTTGTTGATCTGATGGTCGATGAGGTGCATAAGCCAATCACAGAGGCGCGAGGAGAATTCGGGCGGGCCGTTGCGATACTCGAGTACTTTAGCCAGGCAGTCCTTGATCCTGATGGCACATCTATTCCTACGATGGATCCGAACCTAATTCTCTCGCTTCGACGCCCTTACGGTGTCGCAGGATTGATTACACCGTGGAATTTCCCGGTTGCTATTCCACTCTGGAAGGCGGCTCCCGCTCTCGCCACGGGTAATGCAGTGATCATCAAGCCGAGTGAGTTTGCTACCAAGATCGCACAACTCGTTGCAGAGCTGATGAAGAAGGCTCTGCCAGAGGGAATCTTCAATCTCGTTCCCGGAGGTGCAGAGATAGGTGCTGAGTTGGTCGACTTAGCCGATGTCATCTCATTTACTGGTTCAGCCAAGGTGGGTAGGAGTGTTGTCGCTCGCGCTGCAACCCTCGGAAAGCCAGTTCAGGCAGAGATGGGCGGACATAGCCCGGCGATTGTTCTCCCTGATGCCGATCTGGATTTGCTAGCGACCCACATTCAGATTGGCGCATTTAGTTACTCAGGACAGAAATGCACTGCCACAAGAAGGATCATCATCGTCGGCGATGAGAAACGTAAGACTGCAGTCGTCGAAGCACTCGTTGCAAGCGCAGAAACACTTGTCGCCGGAGACCCACGAGATGAGAAGACATTCCTCGGTCCGCTGATTCACTCCGATTCCTACAAGAACTACTCCAATGCAATTGCTTCAGCAAAGGAAATCGGAGAAGTCATCTCTGGTGGAAAGATTGATTCCACTGGAGGCAATCTCCCCAGTGCAACGCTCACAGATTCCATTCCGCCAGAACACCAGCTCATGTGCGAGGAAGTCTTCGCGCCGATAACCCACATCGCGACAGTTGCAACGACTGATGAAGCAGTCACACTTGCTAACGCTGTCCGATACGGACTCACTGCATCGATTCATACTGGGGATCTTGAAGCATCGCTTCGAATCTCACGTCGACTTGCCACGGGTATGGTCAAAGTGAATGGCCCCACGGCCGGCGTGGATTTCCATGCGCCATTTGGCGGCGATAAGGACTCCTCGTACGGAATGCGCGAACAAGGCAAAGCTGCCCTTGATTTCTATACGCACACCCAGACTCTCACCATCAATTCGGGTGCAAGAAAGTTCCATTGAAATCGCCTTTGCGGAGCGTTTTGTTGCAATTGCCCTGATTGGCGAAGTGGTCATCGCTGGTGTCTGTTTCCTTCCCTATGGAACGCGGGTATCGCTGGGTGGTTTGCCGCTTCATCCACTCATAGTCCACGGGGCTGTGGTTCTTCTCCCTTTGCTTTCAGCAAGCACCATAGGCTTCGGTGTTAGTTTTATTACTTCTGCCTAGGCTAAGTAGGTTGCCACTCAAGCAAAGCCAAAGGATTGTAATGTTGGTATCGGGTACAAGATTGTCTGCATCAAGTTTGTTAAGATAGAAAGGAGGGTCTAAATCATGGGCGATCTCTTGTATGTGCTAGGTGTTTTCCTATTCTGCCTTGCTTGGGGCTGGGGCTTCTCATCGCTAATTGATCGGGATTAGTTGAGTCTGACCTCGACAGGAAAGGAGCGTTCGGCCTACTTTCCCAAGATAGAGGCCAAATATGGCCAGCCAATGAGCTATTGGTTTTTGGTCATGAAGGAAATCGCAGATCTTAAATACCCGCAGCAGATTGCATTTCTAAAGCAGGAGCATGGATTTAGCCAGGCCCACGCCAATGCCCTGGTGATGTATTCCAGAGGTTCTAAGAGTTCTAGGCGCTTTGATGACCTAGATGGTTATCTAAGAGGCCATGATGGCGTAAAGAGTGAGACTATGAAGAAGATCTTTGGAGTAATCCAGAAGAAATATCCGAAACTAGAACTGGTCATTGCTTGGAATCAACCTATGTTTAAGCTGGGTGATGAGTACTTATTTGGCGCATCAATACTTAAAAACCACATTCTCATCGCTCCCTGGAACGCTAGCATCTTATTGGCGATGAAGGAGGATCTTGAGGGCTATAAGGTAAATAAGAAGACGATTCAAGTTCCCATCGATTGGAAGGTAGATGAAGGAGTGCTAATCAAGATGATAAAGCTAAATATCCAGAGCCTAAAGAGGTAATGAGAGTTACCTAGAGAGCGGACCTAGAAGATAAGTTGCCAGAGTGGCTGAGGGTGATCCTCCAGTTCCATGCTTTCCTCTGAATGAAGCAGTTCCATCAACGCCGCAAAGGGAGCGAATCGCTCCAGCTCCTCCTGGGTGAGAGGAAATCCAACTCGTTAAGTTATAGACATTGTTATCTATAACGGTCCAACAGCTAGCGTTGCTGTTATTGGCTCGCACTTGATCCATGGTGTATCCAACCTTCGTCGGAGTAGGAGTAGGAGTAGGAGTAGGGGTCGGGGTCGGGGTCGGGGTCGGAGTCGGGGTCGGGGTCGGGGTCGGAGTAGGAGTGGGCATGGCTGTAACGGGAACAACCTTTTCTCCCTTGCTCCAAACCAGTTTCCTTCCTGACTTAAGGCAGGTGTAACGCAATCCTTTATAGATCTTCACTTGCTTTACTTTGGTGCACTTTGATCCACTTTTTGGATTGACTGCAGTGGCGGTAGTGGAAGGAAAAAGCCAGAGGGTGAGAGTTAGGGAGATAAGGGCTGCAAGATTCCTTCTCATGAGGCCGCAAGCCTAAATCAGATACGAAAAGTGCGCGATTTATAGACACTTTCCCCTCTTAGCCTAAAGTGGGGCGGTGATGAAGTCTGAGAAACTATCCCAAGAGCGCCTCCTTGCGCTCCAAGATCTTGATTCATCCTTAATGCAGCTTGAACATAGGGCGAATAATCTGCCACATTCAAAGTTTCTTGACGAAAAACGCTTGGAATATGCCAGCGCCAGAGATCTAGCAGTGGCGGCCAGTACTGAGCGAAGTGATATCAAGCATGAGCTCTTGAAGTCAGAGGTTGATGTGGAGCAAGTTCTATCTCGCATTGAAAAAGATGAGAAGCTCCTGGCATCTGGGACAGGCACACCTAAGGAACTTGAGCAGATTCAACATGAATTAGAGTCTCTCAATAAGAGGCGCTCAGAGCTCGAAGATGTTGAACTTGAAGTGATGGTGCGCCTAGAGGGACTTGATAGCAGAATTGCCGAGCTATCAAAGAGGCGAGATGAGTTAGCAATAGAAGTTGAAGCAACTATTAGAGAGCGCGATCTTGCACTTGCCCAGATTGAGCAAGCAAGGAGCGCTACAAAGTCAGATAGAGAGGTATTGGCTCAAGAGATAAAGGGTGAGCTACTAGACCTCTACGAAAGGATCAGAGCGACAGCTGATGGGATTGGAGCCGTTCGACTCTCTGATGGCAAGTGCCAGGGCTGCCACTTAGCTATGAGCGCTGCTGAACTAACCAGGATTAACTCTCTACCTGTAGATGAATTAGTACGCTGCGAAGATTGTCGCAGAATTCTAATTAGGCTCTCTTAAGTGTCGCGAAAGCTAGTTATCTATGCCGATGGTGGCTCAAGGGGAAATCCTGGGCAAGCTGCCTATGGAGCCCTGGTCTGCCAGGGAGATGAAGTTCTGGTTGAAATATCGGAGAGAATTGGCATAGCCACCAATAATGTCGCAGAGTATCAAGGCCTGATTGCTGGCATCAAAGCGGCTCATAGGATAGATCCGCAGGCCCACATCGAAGCCCGCCTAGATAGTAAATTGATAGTCGAACAGATGAGCGGGCGATGGAAGATAAAAAGCGTTCCAATAGCCAGGCTGGCAATGCAGGCGAAGACAATTCACCCAGCGCAGCTAATTACCTTCACCTGGATTCCGAGGGAAGAGAATTACAGAGCAGATAGCCTGGTTAACCTAGCACTGGATACTCTGTAGCCTTTAGCTTCCAGGGCTAACGGTCGACATATTGAACTCACCGATGACCATCGGTGGAACATGCAAATGAGTTGCGTACTCGGCCCATTCTCTAGGTTGGGTCCACTCACTCGCTCCCGCCGCCTTGATACGCGATAGAGCGTTTACCGGTGAATCGTTCCAACGGAAGTTATTTGTTGCGCCTTGCACTTCACCATTTTTAACATAGTAAACGCCATCGCGAGTTAAACCAGTAAGAAGCAAAGTATTTGGATCGACCATACGTATGTACCAGAGGGTAGTTAGCAGCAAACCCTCGTTCATTTGCTCAATCTGACTATTTAGGTCTCCGCTAGCTCCCGGAATCTCCATAAAGAAGTTATCGCCGATTGGAGTAAAGGGAAGTGAAGTCAATTGCGCAGATGCTCTGGTTTGAATCAGATTTTGCAGGACGCCGTCTTTTAGCCAATCCACTCGTGATGTTAATTGTCCATTATCAAAAATTGAACCAAGGGAGCTTGAAACTGAATGAGTAACAAAGGGGGATCCCGGTAATAATTTACTTGCGGGATCGCTATATAAATTTACTGGAAGATTTGAAAGTTTTTCTCCGACGCGAGTTCCGCCGCCTTTCTTGGAAAAAACACTCTGACCTTCCCAAGTATCTCTGGCTCCAGAAACCCAAATCATCCAGGTATAGAGATCTGCAACCGCGCCCGCCGGAAGAATTGCATCATATTTTTCAGCAGCTAAATCAATCTTTCGTGCCTGCCAATTTAGGCGCTCTTTTATTGCCTTCTCGATCTTTTCAATCGAGACATCTTTGAAATCGTGGGTTTCAACACCTTCCCAAGTGGAGCGAGAGCGCTCATGTGATTTTCCAGTCATTTCAACTCGACCAATTGGTGAATCGTTGCGCAATCGTAAGCCACCTTTAGAGCCAACCCAGGTAGTTAGATTTGTATGTTCTGCATATCCAAATAATTCAATCTTCTCTTTAACAGAGCTCTTCAGCATTTCGCCAAGATCAGGAGCAAATTTCGAAAATACCTCTGGGCCAGTTGGATTATGAGAATTGCTCCATTCGCCAATAGCTACATCCTTTGCTAAGGGCGCGTAATCATCTGCCGGTCCAGCAGCTTTGGCTGCAGATATCGCTTCGGAAAAGAGAGAATCAATCTCTGACTCAGAGACATTAGTTCGTGTGACACCGCCGGTTGACATAACTGCGCCAGTTGAAACAAATGCGAGGACAGTGACATTACGCTCTTGAATTACGCCATTGGTAGTTAGAGTGCTATTTGCCCAGCGAAGATTTGCCTGGGATTTCTCTTTGACAATTACGATACATTCATCACAGTTTGCTTTTTGCAGAACCTTCTCAATCAGATCTTGTGCTGCGATCATTTTCCAGCCTCTGCAACAGTATTAAGAATGTTTACTTTTTCAAAGATTGCAGCAGGCGAGCCATGACTTACTGCAGCTACTTGTCCAGGTTGTGCTTTTCCACAGTTGAAGGCTCCACCAAGGACATAAGTTGATGGACCGCCTACTACTCTCATCGATCCCCAGAAATCTGTCGTTGTCGCTTGATAAGCAAGGTCTTTTACTTGGCCAACAATTTTGCCGTTCTTGATTCTATGGAATTGCTGTCCGGTGAATTGAAAGTTATAACGTTGCATATCGATCGACCATGACTTATCGCCCAGAATATAAATTCCATCATCAATGGAGGAGATCATTTCTTCAAGTTCTGGCCCAGATGGATTAGGTTGCAGTGAAACATTTGGCATTCGCTGAATCGGAACGTGCGCTGGTGAATCAGCAAAGGCACAACCATTGCTGCGATCTTGATTTACTCTCGCGGCGATTCTTCGATCAAGTTGGTAACCAACAAGCATGCCATTTTTAACCAAATCCCATTTCTGGGCTGCGACGCCTTCATCATCCCAACCAACGGTGCTTAGGCCATGTTCGGTGATTCGATCACCAGTTATGTTCATGAGTTCGGTTCCGTATTTGAGTTTGTCCAACTTATCAGGGGTTGCAAATGAGGTTCCGGCGTAATTGGCTTCATAGCCAATAGCGCGATCAAGTTCGGTTGCATGTCCAATCGATTCGTGAATCGTAAGCCAGAGATTTGATGGATGAATCAAAAGATCATATTTACCAGGAGTAACTGAAGGTGACCTTACTTTCTCTTCCAACAAATCTGGAAGTTTCGAAACTTCCTCATCCCAATTCCAGTTTCGGTTATCCATCCATTCCCAGCCGTATCCGGCAGGTTGCGCCAGAGTTCGCATTGATTCAAAACCGGCATCACTAATAGATATCGCCTCGATCTGAGTCTGCATCCGAACGCGTTGTTGGGTTGTGCTCGTGCCATAAGAATCGGCATAGAACTTCTGTTCTTTTACATACATGGTGTGGGCATTTGCATGGTTAACTGATTTTGCAGAAAGTAGCTTCAAACTCAATTCTTCAATGCGACCTTTTCTTTCAGATTCAGAAACAGAAAATGGATCAATCTCGTAGGCAGATGCCCATTGTTGATTCTTATAAACAGGTTCGCTAGCCAAAGTAACGAATTCGGTCGAAAGAGGTTTGGAAATCTTTGCCATAGTAACCGCTTTTTCAGCTAACCGGGTTACTACATCTTTAGTGAGTTCAGGAGAGGAGGCAAAACCCCAAGCGCCATCAACGATTACTCGCACGCCCATCCCGATTACAGTTTCATCACTTTGTGATTCTGGTTTAGCGTCGCGCAGCGAAAGCAACCCAGTGCGAGTTCGCTCGATTCTTACATCGACATGTGATGCGCCCGATGACTTAGCTTGGTTTATTGCCGCATCTGCAAGGTTAGAGAGCGGAAGAGCTAGAAAATCCGCGTCAATCGTATGAACCACAGCGTAACCTTATAGCATTGCCATTCAATTATTAGTCGAATGGAGTGCACGTTGTCTAGCAGTGATCTCTTTGAAATCATGTTTGGCAGCTTCCGGGTATCAAAGACCGGCACCCTACGCAGACTTTTTGCTGGCGCATTTATTAGCGCTTTTGGCACTGGAATGACGCTCTGGTTATTGCTCGTCTATTTACATGACATCCGTGGTTTCACAAATGCCTTTGGCGGATTCTTACTCTCTTATATGGCCGTTGTTGCGATTGTTTTAACTGGCCCCTCAGGTTGGTTAATTGATCGAATCGGACCAAAACCGGTAATAATCTTTGGACTATTCGTTGAAGGCAGCGCTGTGGCAGCCTGGTCAATGGTTGAAAGTAAAGAACAAGCAATCTTGGTTGGAACGCTAAGCGCAATTGGCACTTTATTGATCTGGCCAGCACAGACGGTAATGATTACTCGCTCCACTGATGAATCAGATAGACAGAGTGCATTTGCGGTTAATTTCATGATGTTAAATCTAGGTATTGCGTTTGGTGGATTAATCGCTGCAACTATTATTCAAGAAGGAAACTTAAGAAGTTTTCAGACTCTATATCTTGTCGATTCGCTCTCGTATTTTGGGTACCTATTAATGGTCTCAACGATCAAAGATAAATTTCAGGCAAGTGAAGCCGAATCTAAGAAAACCGGCGCCGGATATCGAGAAGTAATAAAAGATAAAACTTTTATGCGGATTATTCTGGGCGGATTGGGCTACATAACCTTTGGTTATGCCTCTTTACAAGCTGGATTAGCAATCTTCACAACTCAATATCTTGAGCTATCGCCAAAATGGCTCGGTTTAGTTTTTGCCGCTAACACAATAAGTATTTTCTTCTTACAAGGCTTTATGTTGCGCTGGCTGGAAAGCGTTGTAGATCTAGTCGCACTTCGAAGAGTCGGCTATCTCTGGGGCTTATCTTGGATCATTATTGGAAGCGCCTCTTTAGCATCGGGTGTAATTGCCGGAGTCTTAGTATCACTTAGCCAGGTTGCATTTGCCTTTGGCGAAATGATCTGGGCTCCCAAAGCTCCCTCAATCGTTAATCGAATTGCTCCAGAGGAACTACGTGGACGTTATAACTCAGTAATGGCGATGAATTGGAATATCGCAGCAATCATCGGAGCAGCCTTAGTTGGGCTGATGATTGGAAGTGGCCTTTACTTGGAATGGTTGATCTTGATGTTAATCGGCTCGGTACTACCGATTACGATGTTTAGATCTATCCCAGGTCTTGAAGTTAAAGAGCGAGCGATAGCAGAAAAAGCATTTGATGCAGGTGCAAAAACTGTTACCCACCTTTACAACGGAATGAAAAAAGACGGGGGATTAGTTGATTTAGTTTTAGAGCGTGACGATGTACTTTTCCAAATGATTGTTGATGACACCCATGTCTCAAGAGATTTAGTTAAAAAAGCTTGCGATAAAGCTATCGACAGATTGATCATCACAACCGATGCCGTTTCTGCTGCAGGACTTGGTCAGGGACGTCATCGACTTGGCGATATGGAGATTGAAATCAGAAATGGCAGAGCCGAGCGCCTTGATGGAACTTTGGCTGGCGGAATTGGCACTTTAGCTAGATCTTTAGAAATCCTGGAAGAAATGGGCTATGCCCGCGAGAAAATACTGCCTGCAGTCACAACTCGTCCGCTCAAACTGATTAACGCTCACCTATAAATAGCGCGTACAATTCGCAGCGAAGAGTCGCCCGGATCACTGCGTTACTTAAGAGCCTAATTAACTTTTAAGCACCGAGGAAAGTCCGGACTCCAAAGAGCAAAGTGGTGGATAACATCCACCCGGAGCGATCCGCGGGAATAGTGCAACAGAAAGTAAACCGCCAATAGCAATATTGGTAAGGGTGAAACGGTGGTGTAAGAGACCACCAGTACTGATAGCAATATCAGTAGCTATGCAAACCCCACTTGGAGCAAGACCACATAGGCCAACGTTTGAGAACGGCTCGTTCAAGTTGGCGGGTAGGTTGCTTGAGTTCGTAAGTAATTACGAACCTAGATGGATGGTGATCTCGCTAGCAATAGCAAGACAGGATCCGGCTTATAGGGCGACTCTTCTTAAATAGTAGGTGGGCGGAGGTCAAATCTCTGCTCACTTTCCTATCTCTAGCTTTTTAGTTTTATGCAAGACCTTGAATAAATGTGACAATTCTTACGTTCTCTTGATTCCGATACTTTGCTAGGATGCCGAGGTGTGCCAGCAAGCAGGTTTTTTGGATAATAGGCTCAAAAGCGGTAAGAGTGTTATAAGCGTGCGCGGTTTGCGAAAGTCGTACGGAGATATCATTGCTGTGGATTCGATTGATTTTGAAGTGGAATCAGGAGAAATTTTTGCCCTCCTAGGTCCAAATGGCGCAGGCAAGACGACTACTGTTGAAATTCTTGAGGGTTATCGTAAGCGTGATAGCGGTCAAGTAAGCGTCCTCGGGCACGACCCAGCAATTAGTGGCCTTGATGGCATGAATTGGCGTGACAGAGTTGGAATGGTTCTTCAAGATAGTTCAGATGGTCTCGATCTTTCAGTCGAAGAGACCTTGGCGCACTTATCTGGCTACTATTCAAAACCACGTGATGTCGATGAATTAGTAGAAGCCGTTGGCTTGAGTGAGAAAAGAAAGGTGAGAGTTCATAACTTAAGTGGCGGGCAACGAAGGCGCCTTGATGTTGCCTCGAGTCTCGCCGGATCGCCGGACTTGCTCTTCCTTGATGAGCCCACGACCGGATTCGATCCTAAGGCGCGTCGGACATTCTGGGAATTGATTCAATCACTTCGAACTGGAGGCACGACGATTCTCCTTACCACTCACTATCTTGATGAGGCAGAAGCTCTTGCCGACAGAGTGGGTGTAATTGCAAGAGGAAAGTTGATTGAAATTGCTCCTCCTTCGACATTGGGTGGGCGCGAGTATGCAAAAGCAACCGTTTCCTGGCGTGACGAGTCAGGGGAGCTGCAAGTCGAATCTACTGACGAGCCGTCAGAGTTTCTAAGAGGTCTGTTGGCTAGATACGAGGGCGAGGTTTCCGCTCTTTCTGTGAAGAGGCCAACTCTTGAGGACATCTATTTGAAGATGATTGGCGAGAGAACATGAAAGGGTTTACGAGAACTAGTCGGATTGGCTTTAGTCGTGGAGCGCTCGAGATAAAGCAGTTTAATCGCCAACGAGAAGCTGTCGTTTTTACCATCTTATTCCCGCTTATTCTGTTGTTCATTTTTGGATCCGTTTTCAGAAATGAAATCGCACCCTCGGTCACCTTCAGTCAGTACTTTGTTGCTGGAATGATCGCTTCAGGGTTGGTGAATTCTGGTTTTCAGTATCTTGCAATATCTATACCTATGGAGCGCGATAACGGAACTCTTAAGAGATTACGCGGTACTCCTATGCCACTGGGCTCGTATTTCATCGGCAAGAGTGTTCAAGTTCTCTATTCCATGTCTCTACAAGTTCTCTTACTTCTCGGATGTGGAGCACTCTTCTTCGATCTACAACTTCCAACTGAAGCTGATAAGTGGCTCACATTTACCTGGATTATCTTGCTTGGAACACTTTGTGCAACAATTTTGGGAATTGCATTCTCTTCTGTGCCAAAGAGCGGCCGTTCGGCATCAGCCGTTGTCTCACCCATTGTGATAATTCTTCAATTCTTCAGCGGCGTTTTCTTTATCTTTAGCCAATTGCCCGACTGGATGCAGCAATTTGCGGCGATCTTCCCGCTCAAATGGATGACCCAAGGCATGAGAGCTGTCTTTCTTCCCGATAGTTTTGCAACTCAAGAAGTAGCTGGAAGTTACGAACTAGGTCGAATCGCTTTGATTCTCACAGCTTGGTCAGTAGCCGGCCTGCTCCTGGCTATGAAGACGTTCAAGTGGATGCGCCGCTAGTAAATCTAGCTTATAGGGCGACTCTTCTTAGATTAAGCCTGTGGAGGCAAGATCTGCGCTCACTCTCCCATTTCAAAAGGATCTAAATCTAGAAGCAATTATTCCAAAACGGGGCCTGGAGAGATCGAGGACCTTGAGTTCTCCTAGACAAATCGTAAGATTTACTTATGAAATTCGGCATTCACTCTGAACAATTTCAAAATAACTATTCAAAAGAAGAGAATAGGAATTTTGCTGAAGTTTTCGGACAAATTACTCAGGAATTCGCAGCAAAAATGGCAGAAGCAATTCCCCCTTCTGATGATTCTGTGCAGGCGCTGGTAAGGCAACACTATGAGTTTTGTCTACAATTTTGGACCCCGACGAAAGAGGCATACAAGTCCCTGGCAATGAGTTACATATTGCCTTCTCCCTATAGGGATGCGTATGAGGACGTAGCTGTTGGTTTAGGAAAATATCATTACGATGCTATTTGCACTTGGGCGGATAAGCACCTCTAGCAACTACCCTAAGAGACTGTATCCAAATATAAAAAGGTCCTCGATCTCTCCAGGCCCCGTTTTGGAATAATTGCTCTTGTATCTCAATCTCATCGAAATGCATCTATAGCGAAAAGCGAAAGAAAGAGGACCGCGGGTAGATAAACTACAGGCAGAATTAGACACCTGTAAGCAAGACTTCTATGACCTTATGGAAAAGCATTTAGGGGTATTGAAAGACTAAGGGCTATTGGCACACCACGAAATTAGGTCTAGCATCTAAGGCGTGAAGAAACTGAAGCCATTCTTTGCGATTGCAGGCATTGTTGGTTTTTTATGATTATTGGGTTTATTTTCAATTCTGAAAATATTTCCAATCCTGATAAGAAGGATGATTCATATTGGTGTAAGACAAATCCTTCTATACCTGCTTTCTCCCTGAACTGCATTTCTTCGACATCCCAAACACAAGCAGTTGAAGAGAGATCAGAGAAATTCTGGCATCCTCCTAACTTTAATAAGTGGCCCCCTCTTACCTTTAATATGTGGCCTGATGCTAAGTAAGAGTTACACAAGATGGTTTCTTGTGGGTTCTGCGACATTTGTAATTGATACTTCTATCTTCATGCTTGCATTCCACCTCACCAATTTTGGAGTCTTTTCAAACCTCTTATCGGGGACGATTGCAACCATCTTCAACTATTTCTCCCACTATCACTGGTCATTTACCAGCGATCGTGGCCATCGCCAATCGACAGTGCTTTATCTGATTTTCTTCTTCTTTTTCCTATTTAGCGGTACCTGGGTTCTCAGCGCCTTGATTGATGCGGGAACCCCGCCACTCTTCGCAAAAGTTGGAACTGCAGCTGTCATTGCGCCACTTGACTTTTTCACAATGCGCTTCGTAATATTCCGCAAGGATTTCAAAGATCATTTGCGGCTGAGGAGATGCAAATAGATTAATGTCAAAGTATAAAAAGAAAACAGAAAGAAAAAGAGTCCTTACGCAAAGTTGAATCAAGAAATTCTAGAGAAGCAGAAGCAATATTAATATTTATGGAAGCAGACTTAATGTGGCTGAATAGCATCTTTTGCTGTTTTGATTCAATATGCCTTCAAGCCTGTTCCAACAAAGGACAGGTGTAATGTCTTCAAGGGGCATATCCCATAGGCCTAACTTCTTCAGACACCTTACAAAATTGATCTTCGTCTGATACCTATATGGCCTAATGCTTATTTGTTCTTCATAATACTGACTGACTTTCATTGTCTTTCCTTTCATAGCATGTATTGGGCAAAATGCTTGAAGGACTAAATGGTGTGCGTATTATCTTTACTATTTTCTTAAATAATATCCATATCTTTTATTGCGTTGTTCTGAAAACAGTCTTTACTGAATAAGGAATTAACTCCTTTACACATATTGCAATCATGATTCCAGCAACTACGCTAAGCAATATTCCAATAGAGCGATCATCTAGAAGTAGTGAGCCACTTAAATAAACTCCAACTGCCCCAAGAGCCTCAGCTAAGGTGGAGGCCAGGGTGAGAAGGAGCGCCATCCCTCGACTGTAGCCAGCAAGCAGAGCTGTAGCGCTTATGGCAATTCCTTCAGGAATGTTATGCAGGGCAATGACAAGGGATGTAGTAAGGCCGGTTTGGATATCAACCAAAGTTGCTCCAATAGGAGCTGCTCCTTCTGGAAGATTATGAAGACTTAGGGCGATGGTGATAAGTAGTGCTTGATTCTTCACCTTAGAGCCCTTTTGATCAAACCTAATGCGAGCGAGCGCAATTACTAGAGCAAAACCTAGAGCAGTTGCAATCAATACCTGTATCGGATCAAGGCCGCTATCAACGGCAGATGGAATCAATTGGAGAGCGCTTACGGTAAGCATTGCCCCTGCCACTAGTAAGAGCGTGATGGCGATAAACCTCTCTGAAGGATTTCTCTTCAAAGCAATCAGTATCCAGCCTAAAACGGTTGCAAATGCTGATATCAGCGCAAGTACTAGCCCAGTCTCCAGAGGTAAGATATTGCCGCTCCTCTACTCAATAAACCTTCTCTGCGCTTGAAAGCCAACTATCTCGCGAAATCGTCTAATTGTTGCGATAATACCGCTATGAAGCGTGTTTCACAGCCAAAGGCCCCACGCCGCAAGAGTAGCCGTGAATCGCAGATAATTGAGGTCATCAATCAACTCGATCAGTTCTTAGGCGCTCAACAGATCCACAAGATCTTGAGTAATGAGAAGAGTTCAATTGGATTGGCTACTATCTATCGCCGCCTCGAGTTGCTAAGCGCTGAGGGCAAGATTGATGCGATTATTAGCCCCACCGGTGAGCGCCTTTATCGCCGTTGTGGCCAAATCGAGGGCCATCATCACCATTTAATCTGTCGCCTCTGCGGGGCAACTGAGGAGATTGATTTGGAGGCTGTGGAATCTATAACCGCCAGGATTGCTAGGAGATATGGCTATCAAGACATCAGTCATAGTCTGGAGGTTTTTGGCATCTGTGCTAGCTGCCAGAGCATTCAAACCTCTTCAATCAAATCTGTGTCGAAGGCCAAGCTGCGATAAAGTCCTATTGCCTTCTCGTTTGATCTATCGGTATAGACCCAAGCTTCAGCGAAACCATCGGCACTCATTTGATTGAGAGCCAACTCCATCACCGCCTTTCCGATTGACTTGCCTTGATATTGAGGGTGTATTCCGATGACATAAATCTCACAGACCCTCCTATCGATGAGCTTATGTTCCTTGAGCCAGAGCAAGCCGATATCTACGCCACCTTGCACCATGAAGAAGAGTTGATCAGCTCGAAACCACGGCTCACTCATCTTGGAGAGAAGTCGATCCATATTCCAATCGCCTTGATCAGGGTGGCCCACAAAGATCGTGTTGTTCAACTTGATGAACCTTGATTCATCACTGCCTGATTTGAAACTTTCAACTTCAAACTTAGGCCTACTCAAGTCAACAATCTTCCTCGGAACCCTGGGAAGAGAACACGAAAAACGGATGATTGAGCGTTTTTCAGAGGGTTCTGGCTTGACGGCCACGATCATAGCGAGATACTAGTGATAATCATAATCATTTGTAAGGAGACCGCCATGGCTCAGACTATACCTGTCACCGTTCTAACCGGGTTCTTAGACTCAGGCAAGACCACCCTGCTTAATCGAATATTGACCGAGAAGCATGGAATGCGGATTGCAGTTATTGAAAATGAATTCGGTGAGTTGGTATAGATGACGCTTTGGTTATGGCCTCAGATGAAGAGATCTTTGAGATCGGACTACTAGATAGTTACACTATAGAGATGAAGGGCAAGTTGCTGGTCTCACTGCAATTCGTCCTGCTTTTTTCCCTCGCTCTTATGCCGGGTTCAAAAGCTAGCTCTCCGGCTAGATCTTCAATTGCAATCGCGCTGGCTCTCATTGCTCTTCTGATTCTGCTGCGCAGTTTCAAGGATTTGGGAAGCGCGCTGACTCCACTTCCCGAGAGCAAAGAGGGGGCAAATTTAGTCACTAGTGGCATCTACTCTTACATAAGACATCCGATCTATTCCGCACTCTTTATTCTCGCGCTAGCGGCTTATCTCTGGAAACAGAGTGGGAGCGTCTTTATTGCTGCACTCTTGCTAGTTGCTTTGTTGATCTACAAAGCAAGATATGAAGACGAGATCTTGCTAAAGAAATTTCCTGAAAGTCTTGGGTTTCAAGAATCAACTCCGGCCTTCTTCCCAAAATTGAGGAAAGAACGAGCTTAATGACCATAGAGTTGGTGCGCCTCTTAAAGCATATGGCTTGGGCAAATCAACTAACGATCAAGCATCTACTAACCCTTCCCCTAGAGGCCCTCAAGGCCTATGCCACAAATCCCGAGTGGTCTGTCGCTGAAATTACTCATCACATTGTTGATTCAGCAGATTCCTATGCCTATCGCATCAGCGGTAGCCATCCTGAGCTTTCTGGAGATTCGATCCAAGGGATAGAGAAGATTGCTGACTTAGAGGTACTTGCTAAGCAGGCTGCGGCCATTGATTCTGCTCTATTGCAGTCTGTGAAACTAGATGATGAGCAATTGGAGCTTATGAACCATTCAGGAAATCTCGTTAAGAGATGGCGCTCCACCATTCTTTCTCAATCAATCCACCATGCCACAGAACATCGAGCGCAGATTGCCGGAGCCTTAGAGGCAAAGGGCTTTAAGCCAGTGAACCTCGATGATTTAGACCTTTGGAGCTACGAGATTAAGAATGGGTAAGACAGCGTAAACTACCGCTATATTCTTTAAAGTCTCTGCAGAGAGGAAATAGTGGTATGTGTAGCAGAGTTAGGTGTCGTTCTTGTGGCAAGTGGACCTGGGAGGGCTGCGGAGAACATATCGTCGAAGCGCTGGCCGGAATAAGTAAAGACCAGATCTGCATCTGTTCGCGCTAGAGTTTTCCTTGATCTAGTTTTGTAAGAACTTCTTTAGCCCTAGCTCTCACCTCAGCTAGATCCTTTAGCCTATCCAGCCCAAGTAGTTGTTGGGCCATCCGGTGGTTGCCTCTAAATTCTTCGCGATGCCTATCTAGAAAGTCCCAATAAAGGGTTGTAAAGGGGCAGGCATCATCACCGGTGCGCCTCTTTGGATCGAAGTAACAACCTTTGCAATGAGTACTCATCCTTGAGATATAGGCGCCCCCTGCTGCATATGGTTTAGTCATCATCATTCCACCATCTGCATGAACCCCCATGCCAATGACATTGGGGACCATCACCCAATCACTAGCATCGACAAAAACCTCTCTCATCCATTGGAGAAATTGCTGCGGACTAATTCCAGCAATTAAAGCAAAGTTACTTAGGATCATTAGCCGCGGGATGTGATGGACCCAGGCGCGCTCTTTGATATCGGCGATGGTGTTCTTAAGGCAGTTCATCTTGGTTTTGCTTGGATCGCTAAAGAGAAATGGTAGCTCTCGCTTGGCTCCTAATTCATTGCTCTGACGATACTCTTTTCCTAGATACCAATACATTCCATTGACATACTCACGCCAGCCGATGATCTGTCGGATAAAGGCCTCTGCAGAGGCGATAGGAATATCTCCCTTTTCAAATCTCTTGATAGCAGCCTTCACAACCTCTTCTGGATGAAGCAGGCCATTATTCAAGTAAGGACTTAAGAGTGAGTGATGTAGCGCCCAGCTCTCATCGGTAATGGCATCTTCATAGGGGCCAAAGTTTGCAAAGTGATTTCTGAGAAAGTTATCCAATTGTTTCAGCGCGCCTGATCTGGCGGTGGCCCAATTTCCAGAAGGGGTATGTTCTAATTCTTTGGCCACCTGCAGATCCATCTCATCTGGAACATGGGTTAGATACTTGGGCCACTTGTAATTCTTTGGAGGTGGGAGGCGATTTTCCCTATCAAAGTTCCAAGCGCCCCCCAGTGGCTTTGCTTTATCCATCAATATATTGAGCCGGACTCTCTGTTTGCGATAGAAATCCTCCATCAAGTAGCTCTTCCGTCCCTCTGCCCATTTGGCAAAGAGCGGTCGAGGGGTGAGGAAGAAATCATTTTCAACAAAGCTCACGCCATATTCACTAAGTGATTGATAGAGCCGGTGTGATGAGGGTTCTGCAGCAAATATTCTTGCTCCCTTATATTTCTTTGAAAGCTGATCAAGACCAGCGGTGGTGCTTGCAGCTTCTATATATTCGACTTTGAAACCTTTTTCTTTCAACTCTTGCGCAAAGTGTTTCGCACTTGAGATTAAGAAGTAAAGTCGCTCAGGATGCCAATTCTTCCCAGAGGTCATCGGCTCACTTTGGATCATTGCCATTACATCGCTTTTGGCATCAGCGCTATTTAGAACCCCGTATTTTGCGTGTAATTGATCAAAGCCGATGTAGAGGATGCGCTTCACGATGCGCACAATTGTATTGACCCTGATAGATTTTGCGCTATGGATTTAGATAATCTGAAATTTGGCCTCGATACCTTCGGTGATATGCAAAACGACGATTCTGCAACCCCTATCTCTGCTGCTGCCACGATCAGAAATGTGGTGGAGCAGGCAGTCTTGGCAGATGAGCTCGGCATTGATCATTTCAGTATCGGTGAGCATCACCGTGATGACTTTGCTATCTCCTGCCCTGATACCGTTCTTGCTGGCATTGCCACTAGAACAAGGCAGATAACGCTAGGAACCGCAGTCACAGTTCTATCAAGTGATGATCCAGTCCGGGTTTATCAAAGATTTGCCACCATTGATGCGCTCTCAAATGGTCGAGCTGAAATAACCGCAGGGCGCGGTTCATTTATTGAATCATTTCCACTATTTGGGTATGAACTTTCAGATTACAGTGCCTTATTTGAAGAAAAGCTTGAGCTATTAGTTGAGATATTGAAAGAACATGCCGTCACCTGGTCAGGAACTATGCGCGCACCGCTAATTAATCAAGAGATTTATCCCAAAACCGAGCGTGGCAGCATTCCACTCCGCGTAGGAGTTGGTGGAACACCAGAGTCAGTGGTGAGGGCTGCGAGAGTAAACGCCAAATTGGCTATCGCCATTATTGGTGGGGATCCAGCTCGATTCAAGCCCTTTGCAGATCTTTATCGAAGCTCAATGCAGGAATTTGGTCATCAAGTTCTGCCGATTTCAATTCACTCTCCAGGCCACATTGCCGCATCACAAGAGATCGCAATTGAGGAGCTCTGGCCACATTATCAGGTGATGTTTGGTCGAATCGGCAGAGAGAGAGGCTGGGGCCAGGTCACAAGAGAGCACTTCATCAATGAGGTGAAATACGGCTCCTTCTATGTGGGAAACCCAGAGCAGGTGGCTAGAAAGATCGCCTATGCGATGAAGTCGCTAGGAGCCCAGAGATTTGATTTTAAGTATCCAAATGGACCTATGGCGCATGGCAAGTTAATGAGCTCCATTGAGCTCTATGCCAAAGAAGTAATACCCATGGTAAGGGAGAATTTGGTCAGCCGGAAAGACAGTTCTCTAACCCGAATTTAATTAGGAATGACCTAGAAACTTGAAATAGCAAGATTTGTAATACCATGCCTTATCCTTATTCAATGCAAATGATGCTAGCCATCTCTATTTTCGTCATCGCCTATATATTCATAGCCACTGAAAAGATTAGTAGAGTAGCAATAGTTCTTGTTGGCGCGGCAGCGATGGTGATAATTGGCGCAACTGATGCCGACAAGGCTTTCTATAGCCATGAGACGGGAGTCGACTGGGATGTAATCTTTCTACTCCTTGGCATGATGATTATTGTGGGTATTATTCATAAGACAGGGCTATTTGAATATGTTGCTGTCAAGGCCATAAGGAAATCTAAGGGAAATCCCAGGATAGCTCTAGTTTATTTGATGATCTTGACGGCTGTGGCTTCAGCAATTCTAGATAATGTAACCACCATACTCCTGGCAGTACCAATGACTGTGATTATCACTAGGCACCTCCAAGTATCGCCAATTCCCTTCATTCTTGCTGAGGTATTCGTCTCGAATATCGGGGGAGCTGCCACTCTGGTGGGAGATCCCCCGAATATCATCATTGCAAGCAAGGCCGATATTTCATTTAATGCCTTCTTAGTTCATATGGCACCGCTTGCTCTCTTGGTTCTAGCCGTGATTATTCCTTTTCTAGTTTTTTTCTTTAGGAGAGAGTTGATTAATTCTCCAGAGGCAAGAGATTTAGTAATGCGCTTAGATGCTAGGGAATTTCTCAATGATTTGGTCTTACTGCGCAAGTCACTGGTTGTCCTTGCCCTAGTAATGATTGCATTTGTGCTTCACTCTGCGCTGCACCTGGAGCCCTCGATAGTGGCGCTTCTGGGCGCCGGAGTGCTTGCGGCCATTAGCGGCCTTAAGCCGAAAGACTATATGCAAGATGTGGAGTGGCCAACGCTAACCTTCTTCATTGGGTTATTCATTATGGTTGGTGCCTTAGTAAGCGTTGGAGCATTAGGGGAATTTGCAGAGTTTCTCAAAGGAATCTTTGGCGATGATGCCCAACTGGCCTCGATGGTGATTATTGGGGCCTCCGCTCTTCTCTCTGGGATTGTAGATAACATCCCATATGTTGCATCAATGACTCCAGTGGTTGCTGAATTGAGCCAGAACCTAACTGGAAGGCAAGAAAATGTGCTCTGGTGGTCTCTGGCATTTGGTGCAGACTTCGGTGGGAATGCCACCATCATCGGAGCGAGTGCAAACGTAGTGGCTATTGGACTTGCTGCCCGAGCTGGTTACGCCATTTCCTTTTGGAAATTTGCCAGAAGTGGGGTCTTGGTCACCTCGATCAGTATCGCCTTGGTCTACCCCTATATTCTTCTGCGCTATTTTTGATAGCTCGCCAGATCTAATTCTTAGCTAGCCAGCCCCAGACCGACTCTCCTCCTGAATGGCCAGTTAGAAAGATGTAGATCAAGGCCAAGAGGGCAGATAAAGCTAGAAGAATCGAAACAAGCCTTCTAACTCTTGGTGAACCGACAGTTGAGCCTGAGCGATCCATTCGAAATCTTATGAATAGTAGAACCAGAAGCGGGATAAAGGTGAAGGGAGCGATTTCGCCATAGCTTTGGTGGCGCTCTACCTCTTTACCAAGGCGCTCCTTAAAAATCTCACCACTTGCTTTGGCTACGAATAGAGACAGTTGAGCGATTACTGCCAATATCAAAACTGGTCTGCCATAGCGTCTTGAAAAACTTGGCCAATAAGACATGGCCAAGGCCGCTAATGCTATAAGAGGCACCAGAACCACTGGAGCGTGAGAGGCCAGAGGGTGAAGTGGCAGTCCAGCAATTAGATCAAAAGGGCCACCAAGATCATCGCCATTAAATGATTTCACAGCGCTAAGTATAGAGACTTTAGATTCCAGCAGCGTGACCTTCACACCGTGGATCAGAGCCTGCGATGTAGGTTCCATTGGGGAGCACTTCGAGTAATTGCACCGCAGATCCATGGCCATAGGCAGATAGCTCTTCGACGCTATGGCCTCTAGCGCTAAGGGATTGTTGAATCTCTTTTTCTACTCTATTTTCAATCTGAAGCACCCCTTCATATTTCTCATCAAGGGAAGAACCACCCGATTTGTTTAAGTGTTGCCAGCGAGGAGCTTCCGCGTTCTCTTGGGGGTTCATCTTTAGATCAATAGCATTAACAATTAATTGGAAATTGCTCTGCACTTGGATATTTGCCCCAGGAGTTCCTCCCATATAGACAAGTGAGCCATCAACTCTTGTTGCTGACCAGGCATTAAGGGTGTGAGCCGGGCGCTTTCTTGGCGCAATGAAGTTTGGTGATTCTGGATCTAGTGAGAATCCAGTTAAGCGGTTGTTGAGCAAGATCCCAGTACCCTCAATGGCCCATGATGCGCCAAAGCCGTGAAAAACACTTTGGATCCAGGAGAGAGCATTTCCGTCTCTATCGGCCACTAGAAAATAGGTGGTATCACTTCCCTCATTAGAGATCGTTGGCTCACCTAGATTTGCCTTAGCGACGTCTATTTGGCTGCGCCTGTGGGCAATACTTGCACTTGAGAAGAGTTCTTCAAGGTTCATATCGATATGTTCTGGGTCTCCAAGGAGAGAGTAGCGATCGGCAAAGGCGATCTTCTTTGCCTCCACCATTAAATGAATTCGATCCGCCTCTGTAAGATTTGCCAGGTCAAAACCCTCTGCAATCAATAGCTCCTCAAGCAAGATCATTCCTTGACTTGGTGGGGGTTGGCCATGGATAAAGTAATCTCGATACTTAATGGAAAGAGGTGGTAGAACTCTACTTCTATGTTCTGCAAGATCTCGAAGGCTAAACCAGCCATCACTTGCCTCTACTAGTTTTCTGGCTATTTCTCCCTGATAGAAGGCATCTCTTCCCTCTAGTGCGATAGCCTCTAAAGAATCTGCCAGATCGCTCTGGATTACTAAATCACCAATTTTTAGGTTGGCAGCGATACCAAGGCTTTGAAAGACCTCGGTCTCGGGGAATGTACTTAGGTGTCCAGCAATTCTGTTTATGAATCCAGAGTTAGCGGCAAAGCCATTTCGCGCATAATCAAGTGCTGGTGCCAAGATTTGATCCATAGACAAAAGGCCATACTCCTTATGTATTTCAAACCAGGTTGAAACAAGGCCAGGAACTGTCGCGCTTTTATATCCATGATGGTCAATTCCATTCTCGAATTGATCAGCACAAGCACTATGTGGAGCCTCACCACTTCCATTGAAGGCTAGATTCTTTTTCTTGCCCGCGCTATGTGAGATAACAAAAGCATCTCCGCCAAGGTGAGATGCTCCAGGTTCTACAACTGCCAGTACTGCGCTAGTTGCAATTGCAGCATCTCCTGCAGATCCACCTTTGGTAAGAATCTCAATACCGGCAGAGACTGCTAATGGTTGACTTGCGGCAACAATTCCATTTCTGGAATACACAGGGGAGCGATGTGTGCTCTGGCTCATAATGTTAAGGGTATAGGCTGAGCGGCATGTCTAGTGCAAAAATTGAATTCAGAGATTTGAGTAAGCACTATAAAGACGTCTTAGCCGTCTCTAACTTCTCAGCCCAGGTGCAATCAGGTCGAGTTACCGGATTTCTTGGCCCCAATGGGGCAGGGAAGAGCACCGCGCTTCGCTGCCTGTTAGGCCTGGTAACCCCTACTAATGGAAGTGCTTTGATAAACGGGGGAGGTTACAGTCAATTAGAAGATCCCATTCGTAAAGTTGGAGCAGTTTTAGATAGTAGAGGCTTTCACCCAGGCTTGACTGCCAAACAGAATCTGAAAGTTATGGCTAGCGCAACCGATATCAACTTCTCTCGAATCGATGAAGTTTTAGAGCTCGTGGATCTTGCAGGCACTGCTTCCAAGCGAACCAAGGGATTTTCGCTGGGCATGAAGCAGCGACTCTCGCTAGCTATCGCCATGTTGGGCGATCCTGAGATCTTGATTCTTGATGAACCGGCAAATGGTCTTGATCCTCTAGGAATTGTCTGGCTCCGGGAGTTTCTCCAGAAGTTGGCAGGTGAGGGAAGAACGATCCTGGTCTCCTCTCATCAGTTAGCTGAGATGCAGAACACTGTCAATGATGTCCTAATCATCAACAAGGGAGTTTTGGTCGCCCGAGGGAGCATCAAAGAGATCTGCCAGGGAGGGTCTTTAGAGGAGGCTTTCTTGGAGTTGACCTTCAAGAAATAGCCCATGAGCCAATTACTTCAATCAGAGCTTCGTAAGTTGACCTATCTCAGGGCCAATTGGCTCCTGCTGCTTTGGAGCGGGTTATTTGCTGCCCTGGGAACGGTCGCCCCGATCATGATCCTGAATTCAGATGAGAACCGACTCTCGGGTGGATTCTCCGGCACTAGCACTCCCGAGGGAATCAATGCTGTTTTTGCCAACGCTGCCAGCGGATACCTCTTTGCTCTGATTCTTGGAATATTGATTATGACTAATGAATATCGCCATGGCACAGCAGTCGGAACCTTCTTGGTGACTCCCAAACGCAGCACCGTCCTACTTGCTAAGTTGATGGCAGCAAGCATGGCAGGGCTGGTAGTCCAACTCTTCTCATTCCTCATGGCCATAACTTCAGGCTTTATCGCACTTACCTTCTTTGAGCCTCATGCCCCAGTGGCAGCAGAGCTGCTCTTCAAAGTATTTCGAGCCGCAGCCATTTCAGGCCTAGTTCTGGGGATCGTTGGAGTTGGAATCGGCGCGCTTATCAGGAATCAGATAGCAGCCGTTACTGGCGCGGTGATCTGGACTCTTATTGTTGAGGGCTTGGTCGTCGCCTTTGTTGACTCAATTGGAAAGTATCTGCCCGCAGGAGCTATTACTGGCCTAGTAGATGTTGATTTTGGGAAGAATGACTTTAACTTCAGTATCGATAACTACTTAACCCCCGGGCCGGCAACCCTTGTACTCTTGGGCTATGCGGCGTTATTTTCACTGATCGCGATGAGAACAACACTGCGTCGCGATCTAGATTAGGAGTAAAAAATGTCTAAAGAAGTCTTCGCTACTTATCTAGATGATGTTGCAAGAGTTCAAGAATTCTATAGCGCATTCTCATCAAGACTTGATAATGTGCCAAGCGATGGTGGCTGGAGCGCATCGCAGTGCCTGGCTCATATCTGTGATACTGAGATTTCACTATCGCTTCGAGTGCGAATGATTCTAACTAGCGATAACTACCGGTTCTCAGCTTGGGATGAAGACGCCGTTGCTGCTATTAAGAAGGATAGAGATGCAAAAACAAGCGTTGAGACTTTTGCAGCCCTTCGCCGAAATAATCTTGATCTGCTTACTAGCCTTTCTTCTGATAAATTAGAGCGCCTAGGGGTAAGGGCAAATGGTAAGTCAATTAAATTAATTGATTACCTTGCCTATATGTCCAAACACATTAAAGCTCATCTGGAGCAAGCAGTAGTGGCTAGTTCGTAGAAGAGTCGATAGAGATATGGAGCTAGCAGCCTCTCTAAGCCCTCGAGATGGCTTGGTCCTTGGTGAGTTAGGCATGGTACTAATCGCCCTAGGCATTGCGGCATATATCGCCTCAAAGATACGACTCTCAGTTGTTCCAATATTTCTATTTGCAGGCTTGGCCTTTGGCGATGGCGGAGTGATTGCCTTAGATCTAAGCGATGAATTCTTAGATCTTGGAGCTCAGTGGGGAGCAATCCTCTTGCTTCTCTTCTTGGGTCTGGAGTACTCCTCACAAGAGTTGTTTGCCTCGGTAAAGACGCGTCGCTCCCTGGGAGCAATTGACCTAGTTTTGAATTTCCTTCCAGGTGCGCTATTTGCAATCCTTTTAGGTTGGGGGGCGCTAGGAGCGCTAACTCTTGGGGGAATTACCTATGTCTCATCCTCTGGAATTGCCTCGCAGTTTATTAAGGATTCCAGGCTTGAGACCATGCAATCAACCAAGCGAGCGATATCTGTCTTGGTTATTGAAGATCTATTCCTAGCGCCGTACCTGCCTGTCCTAAGCGCTCTACTAGCTGCACTAGGTTTTCTTTCGGGTCTAATCTCTATCTCGGTAGCGCTAGTTATTACTGGAATAGTTCTATTAATTGGCGCAAGGGGGATTCAGGTGCCTCATGGACCTCATGTAATGGGAGATTCGGCGACGCTCCTGCTGACCGTATTTGGTTCAGCACTTCTTGCCTCTGGGGTGGCAACATACTTTGGTTTCTCAGGAGCGGTAGCAGCCTTCCTAGTGGGATTACTTCTTACTGGAGATGTAGCTATTGTCGCTCGTATCAGACTTGCACCTTTAAGAGATCTATTCTCAGCTATCTTCTTTCTCTTCTTTGGGCTGAGCACAAATCCTGCCGATATCCCTGGCGTCTTACTTCCTGCCATCTTGCTGACAATTGTGGGGGTTTTGAGCAAGTTAGCTACAGCTTGGTGGGCGGTCAAGGATCTCGATGAGGTTGGGGCAACTTGGAGGACTGCGGCCCTGCTCATTCCACGAGGAGAATTCTCCATGGTAATTGCGGGCCTGGCGGCCACAACAGTTTTTGCCATTGAACTCCAAGCACTCACTCTTACCTATGTGATTCTAACTACCTTGATCTCATCACTGATTAGCAGAGCGACTAAATCCAATAATCCCTAGAGACTAGCCCAGCCCTTATTTTCAAATTGCTGCCAGGAGCTCTTTACTTTAAAACCAACCTTTTCATAGAGTCGAAGGGCTCCTGACTCATTTCCGGCATCTACCTCTAGCTCAATAGATTTGCGCCCTATGGATGAGTAATAGGCAAGGGCCCAATCAAGCATCAACTTTCCATAACCTTTTCCTTGTTCGCTTTGAATAACGCCAAGGCCATCAACAAAGCCTGCATCGACATCTTTCTTGATATCGCTACATATGACAAAACCAACTGGCTTGCCCTCAGCGTAGAGAACCCAACGTGCATCAAGATCTATTCCAACAGCCCCATCCATCATCGCTTCCCACTCATCAAATGGCCGAGGAACAAAGCCAAAATGCTTGCTAAAGGAGTCTTGATGAGTAGTCCACCAAACCTTCTTTTCGCCCTGGCCTACAAGGCGCATCTCAACTCCACTAGTAAGTTCAGGAAGCGCCTGCTCACCTATATCGGCTTTTAGTCCCCAATAGGTTCGAAGCAGGCTGAAGCCAAATCCGCTCAATGCCTGGATATATTTCCGATCTTTTGCATCTGCACCAATCCAGAGATCAAATTCTTTTTTCAATCCTTTGGCAATACCTAAAGTGATTTCAATGCTCTGCCTTTCAAGATCGGCCCCAGGTCTTTGCCAGGTGTCGGCGTAGATTCTCTTTCGAGAATTATCTGGATGCAGGGTGATAAAGGCTTGAGCCTTGCCACTTGGCTTATCAATTATTTTGCGAGCCTCAACTGAATCTACATAGCCATTGAGAATTTCCTCAGCCTCAATGGCGCCCACCAAGTCGGCCCCTGGAGTAAAGTGTTGATCGCGAAGGCTCATGATTTCGGCAAGGCTTGCAGCGTCTTGAAGGGTCGCTAACTCAAGGCTTAACCCTGCAGGAATCACGCTTTTATCCTACTATCGTTCTGTGAGAAAGGTAGCGCTCATTGTTCTGGTTGCCTTGCTAAGCGGATGTGCTACTGGCGATAGCTCGAACACTTCATTCAGCGCAGATGATCAATTGTTTGCTGCCATGATGATTCCTCATCACCAGCAAGCTATTGAGATGTCAGATCTGGCGCTAGGTAATTCAACAGATCCAGAAATCATTGCCTTAGCTCAAGAGATAAAAGCTGCACAAGGTCCTGAGATTGAGCAGATGAAGAGTTGGGGTTCATCACACATGGGATCCCACGCCGGACATATGATGGATGAGGGAATGCTCTCAGATGATGAGATGGCTCAACTAAAGAGCTCTAAGAGAGCAGAGTTTGATCGCCTATTTCTTGAAGGGATGATTAAGCATCATCAAGGAGCAATTGAAATGGCGGATATGATTCTTGACTCGATGAACCAGCAAGCCGTATCTCTGGGTAAAAGCATTGTTGAATCACAGAACGCAGAAATCGCCAGAATGAGGCAATTACTACGCCGTTGATTGAACAGCTGAGTGAAGAAAGAGCTTAGATAGCATGGGGGTATGAGTAGCCAGAGCCTCTACCATCGCAGCCTCTATCCCATAATTGCTGCGGTTTTCTGCGCGCTGTTATTGATTTCAAATATTGGAGCGACAAAATTCATTGATTTTGGCTTTATTAAGACTGATGGGGGAGCCTTTTTATTTCCTCTGGTTTATATCTTGGGCGATATTCTTACCGAAGTTTATGGATTTAAGGCGGCAAGGCGCGTGATCTATACGGGCTTTGGGCTTGGAGCGCTTGCAGGCCTTGCCTTCTGGTTAGTACAAATCGCCCCAGCTGCCTCTGATTGGCCAAACCAAGGAGCATTTGAATCAATCCTTGGCTTTGTTCCACAGATCGTGATGGCAAGCATAACCGCTTTTCTTCTTGGGCAATTAGCTAACTCCTGGACTCTGGTAAAAATTAAGAAAATCACCAAGGAGAAGAAACTTTGGGCCAGATTAATTGGCTCAACAGCAGTGGGTGAGTTGGTAGATACCATCGTCTTTACCATGATCGCATCTCTTGGTCGCTTGAGCTTTGATGAGTTCTTAAATTACTTGGTAGTGGGCTACCTCTATAAGACATTGGTTGAGGTAGCACTTCTTCCAATTACTTATCCAGTAATTGCCTATGTCAAAAAGCGTGAGGTAGAGGCAGCGGTCAGCTAATCCAGAATTCTAGTCTGGTACTTTGCTAGAAAATCATTCTTATATTCCAAAAAGTTTGCATCAAGGATAGCCTGATGCATCCGATCAACTAGCCTTACCGTAAATGCAAGGTTATGAATGGTTGCCAGAGTTGATGCTAGCATTTCTTTAGCTCTAAAGAGATGATTTAGATAGGCCCTGGTGAAATTGCTACAGGTGTAGCACTTACAATCTTTATCAAGGGGCGAGAAGTCTCTTTTGTAAGTGGCAGATGAAACATTAAAGCGACCGTTTTGGCTATAAACCGCGCTAGTTCTAGCTTCCCTTGAAGGAGCGACGCAATCAAAGGTATCGGCGCCATTTTCCACTCCAGCAAAGAGATCTGCCGGCTCACCGATTCCCAGCAAATGACGCGGTTTATTCGTAGGCAATTCAGAGCTCATCCAAGAAACTATCTGGCCCAAGGATGCCTTATCAAGCGCTCCGCCGATTCCAAATCCATCAAATGAAATCCCTGAAGAACTCATCGTCGACAAATCTTTCGCCGCTTTTCTTCTCAAGTCTTCATATTGGGCTCCTTGCAGGACCCCGAAAAGGGCCTGATAGGGCTTATCACTTCGAAGTTCTGTTAAGCGCTTATGTTCATCAAGGCAGCGAATCGCCCAGAGCCTGGTTCGCTCCAGTGATTGCTCCTGGTATTTTCTGGTGTTATGCAAAGTTGTTAGCTCATCAAAGGCAAAAATAATATCTGCGCCAATCTGATGCTGTACTTTCATCGAGATCTCTGGAGTAAAACGATGCATAGCTCCATCAAGGTGAGACTTAAAAGTCACTCCTGCATCATCAACATGAGCCAATCGCTCTTTGCTCTCTGCCATTGCTTCATCTGAATCAAGGGAGCCAAGGCTCATATCAATAACTTTTTTAAAGCCTGCTCCAAGTGACATCACTTGAAATCCACCGCTATCGGTGAAAGTTGGTTTGCTCCAATTCATGAACTTTCCAAGGCCGCCTGCTTGATCTAAGGTCTCAGGTCCTGGCTGGAGATATAAGTGGTAAGCATTTGCAAGAAGTGCTTGCGCGCCAAGATCTGAAATAGCTTCAGGGGCAAGTGATCTAACGCTTGCCTTAGTGCCCACTGGAATGAAGGCAGGAGTTGCAATCTGGCCATGGGGAGTTGCAATCACCCCAGCTCTGCCAAGTTGGCCTGGAATATCTTTAACTACTTCAAATGAGAAAGACATAGCGCTCAATTCAACCACTGATTAAGGATGACAAGTGGCTGAGATAAGGTTTTCAAGTGAGGCGTAAAGAGAAGAAGAGCGCAAAGCTAGGCAAGAATTACTGGCGCCTCTTTAGCGCTCATGCGATAAGTAATCTTGGCGATGGAGTAGCAGCTATCGCCTATCCCTGGCTAGCTTCTGCGGTGACCCGCTCACCTTTCCTAATCGCTCTAGTAGCAGTGGCCTCAAGGCTCCCTTGGTTGATTTTCACACTCCCAGCCGGGGTGATTACCGATCGCTTCAATCGCGGCAAAATCATCGTAGCTATGGATATTGCCCGAGGGGGCCTAGCTCTGTTGGTAGCAATTGTGGTCACCCTTGAGGCCAAATCACTTCCGGAATTAGATGAAGTTGCATCCCTTACCGCTCTTGAGACCAATTGGACCCTTTATATAGTGTTGATAGTTACCGCGCTATTATTTGGTTTTGCTGAAGTGCTTCGTGATAACAGCGCTCAAACTCTTCTTCCCTCTGTGGTTGAAAAAGAGAAGCTAGAGAGCGCTAATGGAAAACTCTGGTCAGTTGAGTATGTGACTAGTAGTTTTGTAGGACCTCCCCTTGGAAGCTTTCTCCTCGGCGTGGCAATCTTTCTTCCCTTTTATTTTGACTCAGCAACATTTTTCATTTCAGCAGCTCTTGTTGCGACATTAATTCCTTCTCTTAGGAGAGTTGATACTGAGAAGAAGGGTGAAGAGATCAATCTTAGAGCTGAGATCAAAGAAGGTTTCACCTGGCTTTGGAGCCATGACTTACTTCGTCCCATGGCTTTGATTCTTGGCACTTTGAATGCAATAGGTGCCCTGACGGCTGCAGTTTTTATTTTGTTTGCTCAAGAAATATTGGAGACCTCACTCTTAGTATTTGCAATTCTAGGAACTGCAGGAGCAGTAGGAGGAAGCCTGGGGGGAATATTGGGTCCTAAGATCTCAAAGAAATTAGGAAGTGGTCCCTCTCTTTATCTAACTCTGCTTAGTGGCCCAATCATTAGCTTGATCATTGGCTTAAGCTCCTCTTGGCAGCTTTTCTATCTATTGACAGCAATCTCGACAGTATTTGCAGTGCTATGGAATGTGATTACAGTTTCACTTCGCCAGAGCATCATTCCCAGCCAGCTTCTTGGTCGGGTAAATAGCGTCTATCGCTTCTTTGGCTGGGGCAGTATTCCGATCGGTTCTCTGCTTGGAGGAGTTCTAGTTGATCTAATTGAGCTTGCCGGTGATAGAGAAATCGCTCTTCGCTCTCCCTACTTTCTAGCAGCCCTCTTAGGATTTGGCCTATTGATTTTTGCCGCCCCAAGGCTGACTACTGCAAAGATCGAGGCGGCAAGAGGCCTCATCTAAGGGGTGATGCAATTTCAAATGGGCAACTTGAGGTAACGAAATAGTTATCTACTTAATCAGTATTTAAGAAAGACCTCAGGTACGATGCGCTTATCTTGCTCTAAGGATGTGGAGGCGGGGGAAGTCAGCGTCTCACATCTGATCATCCATTTCTGACTTGAGGAGAAGTAATGAAACTAACCCGAATTACCAAGGTAGCGATCGCCACTGCAGCTGCAGCAGGTCTTGCAGTTTCAGTGCTCTCTCCGGCGAACTCTGCAACTCGCTCAACTGTGGTACTTGTTACCAGCAATCAGCTAACTGGCTTGAATCCAAGCGTTACCAATATGAACCTCACCTTCAACAGTGAGGTTGCATATATGCAAGGCTTTGGTTTCAACTATTACGACAATGCGCCAAAGCTTGTTGAAAACAAGCTCTTTGGTTCATACAAGATCGTAAGCCAGAAGCCATTTAGAGTTCAGTACACCGTGAATAAGGGCAAAGTCTGGTCAGATGGAACACCAATTAACGGTGTTGATCTACTTCTTAGCCATGTCATTTGCTCCAGCTCTTATTCATTTACTGCAAAACTTGGAGACCCAACAGATAATGAGGTAAGACCAGCATTTGATTCGCTCTGCTACGGCGGGAAATATGATTCACACCATGTTGGTCTTCCAGCGCTGTCAGCTGACAAGATGAGCGTCACAATTGAATACGATGCCAAGATCCCTGATTGGGATATCACCGGCCCTGGACCATCACCGGTTCACACTCTGGTTCATCTTGCAGAGGGCAAGACTGGTCTGCAAAAGGCGGCTGCAAACCTCGCTGCTAAGGCAGAGTTTGAAAAAGCGTTCTATGACTACAACACCAAGTTGATGAGGCCTGCCGGAGAAATCTGGTCCAAGTCATACAACATCACAACTGTTGATAGCTCAACTAATCCATTGCTCCTTGTTGGTAATGGTGGCTACATCATCAAGAGCGCAATTACTGGTCAGTCGGTCACTTTGGTGCTAAATCCAAAGCACGTGACTAACCCATCAGGACCTAAGACCAGTGGGGTGAAGACTGTGGTCTTCAGAGTTGTCGGCGATGGAACTGCTGCGGCTCAAGCGCTTCGTAATCAGGAAGTTGATATCTATCAAGGCCAACCAACTGCTGACTCGGTAAAGATTCTCTCTGAAATCCCAACTGCCAAGATCATTGGTGGAGATCAAGCTGTTTATGAGCACATCGATCTAAAGGCCGGAACTGCTAACGGAGTTGCCGAGCCTTACACCGGTCCATTTGCTGGCGATAGCCAGAAGGCCCGTGACTTAAGAACTGCATTCTTGATGGCTTATCCTCGCGATGAAATCGTTGATAAGTTAATCAAGCCCATTAATCCCAAGGCTGTTCGCATGGATTCGGTGCTACTGCTTCCAGGTGAGCCGGGATATGCCGATATGGTGAAAAACAGCGGCGTATCCAAATACACTAAGGGAACTCAGTCTGAGCGCGAGGCCGCAGCACTTGCAATAGTTCGCAAGCACTCGGCTACTGATGTCAAGATCAATATGCTCTGGGGACAACCATCTAATGCCCGTCGTGCATCTGAAGCACAAATCGCAAAGGCAGCTCTTGCCCGCGCAGGATTTGATCTCAATGCTCCAGGCCGTTCTGGTTGGTCAAGCTATCTTGACTCCAGCGAATATGACGCACAGTTCTTTGCATGGGTGAAGTCAGCAATTACCCAAGAGGGTAACTCTGACATCTTCTACTCAGATGGCGGAAACAACCTAGTTGGATACAAGAACAAGACAGTCGATAAGGCTGTCGAGCTTCTTCGCGGCACGTTGCTCTCTGAGAAAGAGAAGCTCGCTCAATATCTAATCGTTGAGAAGGAGCTAATGAAGGATGCGATCACCCTTCCTATATTCCAGCACCCAGGCGTCACTGCAGTAAACAAGAAGCTGCAGAACGTCAAGCCAAACCCACTATCACCACAGTTGGTCTGGAACTACTGGGAGTGGAAGTACTCAAAGTAAGGCTTAAGCCCTAATTTGAGTCAAAGCTCTCCTTGAGAGAGGTGAGTAAATAGCAGTAGTTCAAGTGGCACCTGGTTAAAATCCCAGGTGCCACTTGAAACATGTAGCGCCCAACTTGATAAGAGCGTATTGAAGGAGGCTGGGAGTTGTTCGCATATATTCTCCGCCGCCTGGGAGCGCTGATTGTCATTCTTTTTGGTTCCAGCTTTCTGCTTTACAACCTCTCGGCAATCTCAACAGATCCCCTTGCAGACCTTCGATTAAGTGATGCTCAGAATAGGGATTATTTGATTCAAGCCCTAACCAGGGAGCTTCGCCTAGATTTGCCACCGCCGCTTCGCTATTTCATCTGGCTAAGGGGAGTGCTTGGAGTATTCGTTGGCAACCCCAACTTTGGTCTAACCCGCGAGCAGCAACCCGTGGTCGAAGCTATTGTCGATGCCATACCCACCACCATTCGCTTAGTAGCTGTGGCAACTATTGTGGCAATTGTTCTTGGAATTGCACTCGGAATCACCTCTGCGCTTCGTCAATACTCTCGCTTTGATTATGGAATGACTTTCTTTGCATTCCTACTATTTTCTCTGCCGATATTTTGGGTCGCAGTCTTGCTTAAGCAGTACTTGGCAATTGACTTTAATGATTTCCTGGTCACTGCCAAGATATCGCCCCCCTGGATTATTGGCCTAAGTGCCTTAACAGGATTCTTCTGGGCGACAATCATTAGCGGCTCTCGCAGAAGAGTCTTGCTTATTTTCTCTGGAGTTTTTATAGCCAATTCAGTGTTCTTAAGTCTAGTTAGCGCCACCGAGTGGCTCTCGTATCCTCGCCTTGGCCCAATAGCTATCTCTATCTTTAGCGTGGGGGTCGCATTCGGGGTGACTTATCTATCTGTTGGCCTTTCAGATCGAAATGCGGTCAAGAGCAATCTCTTCATGGCGCTAATTGGGACCATCCTCTACTTCCCAGCTCAGGGCCTGCTTGACTCAAATCGTCCAAGAGTTGGAATCTTGATCCTGCTGGTAGCTTTGTTAATTTCAGCTGTTGCTGTCTCATTCATTTTTGCCCGTATCGATCGCGGTCCAATCATCCGCACCAGCATCATCACCTCAATGTTGATTGGGGCTTTGATCTTGGTTGATCAGATGATGCAGGCCTGGCGGCCTTATGTGGAGAGCGATGATGTTAACTATCGCCCGGTTGCCACGATTGGCCAATCCACCATCTGGCTCTCTGATGTCTCCTTCTGGGTGCGAGTTCTAGACTTTGCGATGCACTTGGTTCTGCCAACTCTTGCCTTAACGCTAATTTCATTCGCTGGATATGTCCGTTTCTCTCGAGGGACTCTGCTTGATGTCTTAAATCAGGACTACATCAGAACGGCAAGGGCTAAGGGGCTAACTGAGCGCACCGTGATTATGCGTCATGCCTTTAGAAACACCATGATTCCATTAACCACAATAATGGTTGCCGATGTGGCTGGAATTGTTGGGGGAGCGATCATCACGGAGCGAGTATTTGCCTGGCAGGGCATGGGAACGCTCTTTAACAAGGCGATTAACTCATTTGATCTAAATCTTTTGATGGGGGTTATTCTCTTTCTTTCAACCTTGGCGATCCTGGCAAATCTAATCGCTGATCTTCTCTATTCAGCCCTGGATCCTCGAATTAGGGTGGGAGCTGGAAAGTGATGGCGAAAAGGAAAGAGAGCGTAGAGATACTCAAAGAGGCTAATGAAAATGCCATCTTTAATAAAGAGACCGAGGGTTTAAGCCAAGGACAAATAGTCTTACGTCGCTTTATCCGCCATAGAGCTGCCATGATTTCAGTTGTTGTGCTCTTTGCTCTGATAACAGTTGTTTATACCGCGCTTGATTGGCGCATCGGAAACGAGAAGGACCCTTTTATCATCCCGGGATGGTGGAAGTATGGCTTTGAAGATATGCCAGAGCTTCGATATGGAGCAGATTGCGTAGATGGCTCGATTGGCTGTCCCACCATAGATGTCGTGCCAATTCTTGATGGCGATGGAATTTCGCTTGGGGAACATCCCTTTGGCCAGGATGATATCGGTCGAGATTACTTAGCCCTTGTGATGCGTGGAGCTCAACGCTCACTTCTAGTGATGTTTATCATCGGCGCAATTGCAGCAACTCTTGGAACTGTGATCGGATCCATTGCAGGATACTTCCGCGGCTGGGTTGATGCCATCTTGATGCGTATCGTTGACTTCATCATTACTGTTCCAGTAATCATCATTGGCGCGGTTATCGGTTTTCACTTCGGCAATAAGGGCGCTGCTTTTCTGGCACTATTGCTCGGACTATTCTCCTGGACAGGCCTTTCCAGATTGGTTCGAGGAGAGTTCTTAACGCTTCGAGAACGTGAATTCGTTGATGCTTCAAGGGTGGCAGGAGCTAGTAATCGCCGTATCATCTTCAAACATATCCTGCCCAACGCAGTTGGAGTAATTATCGTATCTGTGACTCTTTTGATGTCTGGTGCGATCTTGCTGGAAACAGCCCTCAGTTATCTAGGTTTTGGGGTCACCTCACCTGATGTATCACTAGGACTGTTGATCTCTAATTACCAGGACGCCTTTACTACCAGGCCTTGGCTCTTCTGGTATCCAGGAATCTTTATCATCAGCATCGCTTTGTGTATTAACTTCATCGGCGATGGCCTGCGTGATGCATTTGACCCAAGACAGCGGCGCCGTTTGAGTCGTAAAGAAAGAGCAAATGCTCGCACCATGCAAAACAGAAATGAGCTTTCTTAAGCCTGAACTATTTGGGTTGTAATTGCTAGAAGAAACAAGAAGAGTGCAATCACAGCCCCTGGGCGATTAAACTCATCTGCGAAAGTTAAACCTGGGATATCACCTTTCTGGTTGAAGTATTCAAGGCGGGTCCGAGCAATCGCTATGGCAATACCCGAGTTACTTCTTGGGCTCTCTCCGGCTTTGATACTGCCACCATCCTCCAATCTCATTCCTCTAATCTCTGTGGGATGAACATTTCTTATGTGATATCTGCCGGGGGCTTGCGCGGCAAAGGCGTGAAACTTCACCCCACTTGGTTGATGGATGACATACATTGTGAATTTGGAATCGATCTGTGAGGTCTCATGCCAGCCTAAGGTGATCTTTTTCATAGGATTAACAATTACCAGACCCTCATCGCTAAAGATGACTTTGGGATGGATGAAGATCAGATAGCAAAGGGAGCAGGCAAGAAGGCCCCAAGTGATACTGGGGAGCGCACCAAGAAATCCGTAATCCAAGACATTGACATAGGTCAAAGTGCTAATGGTGAAGAATGCCCAGAGGGATAGAAAGTAGCCATTTCTAGGGCGAAACTGCTCCACATTAGTCACAACTTAATCTTCTCACCTATCTCTCAAGATACTCTCAAGCATTAGGAAAGCTCGATACTTGTCTTCAAGCAAGGCCTCTATCTTCGCTCTTGGCAACCCTTGAGCATAAGGAATCAATGCGGGTGGCTGGGGGTGAGCCTCTAGATCGGTAGGATCGAGCCAAGAGTGGTGATAGGGCTGGTCTAAAACTCGCGGATTCGAGCGTGAATTGGAACTTGATGTGGCAGGATGGATAACAGAATTGTTATCTGGGCCAGTTAGGGCAATTGTCAGAAGTACCCAGATGGGGCAGAATTTGGCAACCCTCGAGAGTTAGTCATTGGTAGGGCGGTCGACTCTTTGCCAATCGCTAACCCCGTTTAGTTGACCTTTTAGGAGGCCACTTTGAAAAACAAGAAGTTAAGGCTGGCCATCGTTGGATTACTATCGATCCTTCTGGCTGCCTCTAGCGTTACCCCGCTGGCAAATGCCGCTAAGACTGGGACTGTAATTCTCCATGAACCCAATCCACTATCAGGCTTTAACTCAAGCGTTACCGGCTTTAACCTGGTAACAAACGCCACCATTGGCTATCTGACAGGTAATGGATTTGGTTATTACGATTCCACTAGAACTTGGGTACAGAACACCACATTTGGCTCTTATAAGATAGTTTCAAACAAGGCCACAGATTTCCGTGTTCAATACACCGTAGCTCCAGGAAGACTTTGGTCTGATGGAACTCCAATTAAGGGAATTGACCTACTTTCAACTCACATGATTTTCAGCCGTGATTATGCAAAGGCTGCAGGTCTTGGTGATTGGGCAGCTGGAGATAAGATGGCCTTCAACGCTGCAGGTCTTTCATCAAGTACCTACTCGCTCTATCAAACAGGCGATCCAGTTCTAAGCGCTGACGAAATGTCAGTTACTTTCCGATACAAACAGAAATTCCCAGACTGGTGGCTAAGCCCAATCGGACCGCGTCCAGTACACGCCTATACGCTAAATGCTGAAGGTAAGACTGCACTACAGACCGTGGCAGAAAATGAAGCTGCCCGCAATCGTTGGTACGCAGCTTTTAAGGCCAAGGACACCGATCTTCTAAAGAAGATTGGAACAATCTGGTCAACTGCTTACAACAATCCCGATGTAAATGCTGCGACCACTAACCCGCTTCTCTGGGTTGGAAACGGTGGCTTCACTGTGGTTAGCGCCATTAAGGGCCAATCAGTAACATTGAAGGCAAATCCACTTTACAACTCAGGACCTAAGATCTCAGGAGATATCAAGAACATCATCCAGAAGTTCGTAGCTGACGGAAACCCAGTGGTTCAGGCCCTTGGAAATGGTGAAATCTCCCTCTACTCAGGTCAACAGACCGCAGATGGCGTCGCTGCTTTGAAGAAGCTAAGCGGAGTAACCACTGTTGGTGGACTCGGTGGAGCTTATGAGCACGTCGACCTTCGCAGCGGAGGTTATTTCGGCTCAGGTGGTACTCCATATACCGGCCTATTTGCTGGAAATGGACAGAAGGCAACTGACCTACGTCGCGCCTTCCTACTCTGCGTTCCTCGTCAAGAGATTGTCGAGAAGTTAATCGCAACAATTAACCCAGAGATTCCTCCACTTCGCTCAGTAACTGTTCCATCACATCAAGATGCCAAGTATGCAAAAATTATTGCTGCTAATGGATCTTCATATTATGTAGGGACACAGGATTCACTAAACAGGCGCGCTCTTTCACTAGTCCAGAAGTATCAAAAGAATGCAGTGAAGAATCCGCTAAAGGTGAACTTCCTTGTTCCTGGAAACAACGCACGTCGTGCGGCACAAGCGCTATTGCTTAAGGCAAACTTGGCTAAGTGTGGCTTTGATGTAGACCTTGATACTCAAGTTGATTGGTCACCAAAGCTTCGTGATTCCAAGTATGACGCGACATTCTTTGCCTGGGCTGCAAGCAGCACAGCACAAGGATCAATTCGCGCCAACTGGCGTTCTGATGGCTCCAACAACTACAGCGGATCAAACTCTGGTCCGGGACTCGATGCGATATTGGATGATGTTTTCGGCCGTCCAATGTCGGATGCAGTTCTTTCCACTGCCTTTATCAAGATTGAACGCGAAGTCTTCGGTAGGGCCTACACGTTACCTCTATACCAGCATCCAGCAGTGACGGCTTACGACACCGACCTAAAGGGCGTTAAGCAGAGCTCACTAACTCCTGTGAAGGAATGGAACTTCTGGGATTGGAAGTACTAAGAAAGAAGTAGGGCTAATCGCCCAACTTTTTGAGGCTTGTCGGGCCTTAGGGATTCTAAAGATTTACCCTAAGGCCCGCAGGCTTTATTTTTTGATGAATTCAGTAAAATCGCTACAGTAAATTGGCTCTGGGGAAAGGAGAGCGCCGTGCTAGCTTTCATTGCTCGCCGAATTGGCGTTCTTTTCCTAATCCTCTTTGGATCAAGCTTTATCCTCTATAACCTTGCAGCAATAGCGGGAGATCCAGTGGGTGACCTGCGCTTTAGCGATGATCCAGAGATCCAAGCGCAGATTAGAGAGTTGGAAGAGTTCCTAAGACTTGATGTCCCACCCCCGCTTAGATACTTCATCTGGCTCCGTGGAGTTCTAGGGATTTTCACCGGCAACCTCGACTTAGGGCTAACTCGTCTGCGCCTCCCAGTTTCAGGTGAGATCGCAACTGCCATGCCGATTACTATTCGCCTGGTTATTTTTGCCACAGTTTTCGCAATCATCGTAGGAATCGCTCTCGGAATTGTTACCGCGCTTCGTCAATACTCAAGATTTGATTACTCAATGACATTTTTCGCATTCCTACTTTTCTCGCTACCTATTTTCTGGGTGGCAGTTCTACTCAAGCAATACTTGGCAATTCGGTTCAATACCTTCCTATCCGACCCTCAAATTACTACCACATGGAAGATAGGCGTCGGCCTACTTGGCGCAGTTTTCTGGGGCTCACTGCTCGGATCAAAGCGTGGAAGTTTTTGGAGAGTATTTGCCATAGTCTTTGTTGCCACATTTGCATTCCTTAGCTTTGTCGATGCGGCAAATTGGTTAACCGATCCCGCCCTAGGGCCGGTACTGATAGGGCTACTCTCGATTGGTATCGCATTTGGTATCACCTACCTAAGCACCGGATTTGGCAATAAGGCAGCACTCTATGCCTCATTGACGATGGCTCCACTAACCGTCATCTCATATTTTGTCGTCTCGAGCTCGCTCAATTCGTCATCTTCGATTCCACAACTGCTTCGCTATGCGCTGATCACCACTGTGGTCGCAGTTGCCGTAGCACTAGCCTTTGCTCGGATTGATCGTGGACCGATCGTTAGAACCACAATCATCACCGGGTTGCTCTCAGCTCATCTAATTGTGGTTGATAAATTCATGCAGACCTGGAAGCCATATATGGAAGAGGGCGCAGTGAGCTTTAGGCCGATTCCCACCCTGGGCCAGGCAAAGCAGCTCTTAACTCCAGATGAGTTCTGGATCTCAACCCTTGACATCTTGGTGCACCTATTCTTGCCAACCATTGCTCTAACCTTGATCTCATTCGCCGGATACATCAGATTCTCAAGAGGAACCCTGCTTGAAGTCTTGAATCAGGATTACATAAGAACTGCCCGTGCAAAGGGCTTAAATGAGCGAACTGTGATCATGCGCCATGCATTCCGCAACACCTTAATTCCCTTGACCACAATCATGGTTGTCGACTTTGCTGGAATAGTTGGTGGAGCGATCATCACTGAGCGAGTCTTTGGTTGGTATGGCATGGGCACGCTCTTTAATCGCGCAATCACGAGCCAGGATCTCAATCTGCTTATGGGCGTCTTCTTTATCACCGCGACACTGGCGGTTATGGCCAACCTGATCGCCGATCTACTTTATTCCGCCCTGGACCCAAGAATTCGTGCTGGGAGCGGAAAGTGAGAATTAGAAGGAAGAGCAAAGAGGTAGCCGCTGATGAAAGGGCTATCGAATCTGGCGAGAACGCGATTGCCAACAAGGAAGTTGCAGGCTTAACTCAAGGGCAGATTATTCGCCGCCGCTTTTTCAGGCATAAAGCAGCGGTGGCCTCACTAATCTTTCTAACCTTCATAATCGTATTTGTCTTCTCGGCAGTGGATTCCCAATTTGGTCCGATAAGGACTAGGGGATGGTGGAAGTGGAGCCCAGAAGAATTGCCTGACCTTCGCTTTGGAGATTGTCCAAATGACACCATCGGCTGTCCCACAATTTCACTGGTCCCAAAGTTTCTAGGGGGAGCAGGAATTGGCCTTGGTGAGCATCCATTTGGCCAAGATGACATCGGTAGAGATTACTTCTCGCTGGTTATGAAGGGCACCCAACGCTCCATTCAAGTCATGTTTGTCATCGGCTTTTTTGCCGCAATTATTGGAACAGTCGTTGGAGCTGTGGCTGGGTATTACCGTGGGTTTATCGATAACGTGCTCATGCGCTTTACCGATTTCATCATCACCATCCCAGCAGTTATCGTGGGATCGGTCATTGGCGCTAAGTTCGGAAATCTGGGAGCGATAATTCTTGCCGTCTATCTAGGTCTCTTCGCCTGGACCGGTCTATCGCGTCTGGTCCGTGGAGAGTTCTTGTCCTTGAGAGAGCGAGAATTCGTTGATGCTGCTCGGGTTGCTGGAGCATCGACTAGAAGAATCATCTTTAAGCATATTCTCCCTAACGCAGTTGGGGTAATCATCGTCTCTGTCACCTTGCTGCTCTCAGGGGCTATCTTGCTTGAGACCGCTCTTTCTTATCTGGGCTTTGGTGTGATTCCCCCAGATGTCTCATTAGGGCTATTGATTAATCAGTATCAAGATGCATTTACCACCAGGCCCTTTCTATTCTGGTATCCCGGGTTCTTCATCGTCAGTATCGCATTGAGCATTAACTTCATAGGAGATGGCCTAAGAGACGCCTTTGATCCCAGACAGAAGAGAAGGATCACCAAGAAGGAAAAACAGAACGCTAGAGCCATTGCTAGAAGTCAGGCGTAGGCGATTAGATGAGAAGCAATAACCGCCAGCACCAGAGCGGCATAGAGGAATTTAGCCAGATTACTTACTTTAATTTCGCTAGCGATAGCACTTTCCTCAAAACTTCCGCGCTTTTGCATATAGATACGAGCAATTTGGGCCGCCGCTCCAGAATCAGATCTAGGCGAGCCAGAAGCTTTTATTCCACCGCCTTGTTGGTGAAATCCCCTAAGTTCACTGGGATGGATAGCACGATGTTGAGATCTAGATGGTCCAGCAGCCGCCCAGCACTTGATGATTCCCAGCTCACTATTGATGTTGAGAACAAATTTGGTATCGACATCGCTAACCTGGCTCCAATCAAGAATGGTTGTGGTGAAGGGATTTCTAACTGCCAGGGCAAGATCGCTAAAAACCAGAGCTGGCCTTTGAATTCCGAGGTAGACCGAGGCGGCAATGAGCAGGGTCAGTGCGTTAAAGGCAAAGTTTTCAATACTGGAGTACTTGGATTCAACAATTGTGGTCAAGAACAACCCAAGGCAGAAGAGATATCCCAGACTGCTGTAAACTCGCGAGCCTTGAGATCGAAAAATAATGGGATGGCCGCCAGTTTTAGCCAGACTGTCGAATGGAGAGTAAGCCATGAGTGAGCCAATCCTAAAGGTTAAAGATTTCTCGGTCGATTTCTGGGTTGATGGACTCTGGTATCCAGCGGCGATCAAGATGAACTTTGAGCTCCACCCAGGAAAAGTACTAGCCATCGTAGGCGAATCGGGCTCGGGTAAATCAACCACAGCTCTTGGGTTGATGGATCTTCTGGCGACAAATGCTAGACGAAGCGGACAGGTCTTAATCAAAGAAGTCGACATGATCAATGTCAAGGGTGCAACGCTTCGTAAATTCCGTGGCAAGGAAGTCGCCTATATTTTCCAAGAGCCAATGACTGCGCTAAACCCGGTCTACACCATTGGCTTTCAGATCGTAGAGACTCTAAGAAATCACTTTGATATGGGGCCCAAGCAGGCTCGCTCTCGCGCCATAGAGCTTCTGACCATGGTTGAGATTCCAAGCCCTGAGCAATCCTTTGAAAAATATCCCCACCAACTATCAGGTGGGCAGCGCCAGAGAGCGATGATCGCTCAAGCACTCGCCTGTGATCCAGGGCTTCTTGTGGCAGATGAGCCGACTACCGCCCTTGATGTAACGATCCAGGCAGAGATCCTCGATTTGATGCGGAGCCTCAAAGACCGGCTCAACTCAGCAATTCTTCTAATCACCCACGATATGGGCGTTGTGGCTGATATGGCAGATGAGATTCTGGTGATGAAGGACGGGCTAACAGTTGAGCATGGAAGTTCTGATCAGATATTTAATCGCCCCACTCATCCCTACACCATTGAATTGCTTGCGGCAGTTCCAATGCTTGGCTCCTCTAGAAAGCGCGAGCTTAGAGTCGCAAGAGATGCAGAGCCAGTTCTTAGGATGCGCGATGTCACAGTTCAGTATCCAAAGAGAGGGAGAATCCCGGCATTTACTGCTGTCAAGAACTTTTCGCTAGATATCTTTCCAGGTGAGATTGTGGGCCTAGTAGGCGAATCAGGCTCTGGAAAGACCACGGTAGGGAAAGCCGCTATTGGATTGCTGCCGATCAAATCAGGGAGCCTTGAAATTGTTGGCAAAGAGATTAGCAAGGCCTCACAGAGAGAGCTCTTCGCTATCCGCCGCCACACCGGAATCGTCTTTCAAGACCCAGTATCATCGCTCAATCCCCGCCTTCCTATAGGTGAATCAATAGGTGAGCCAATATTCCTGGCAAAGCTTGCCGAGGGCGATGAATTAGACAAGAAGGTCGAGGACTTACTTGAGTCTGTGGAACTTCCTCGTTCCTATAGAAACCGTTTCCCTCATGAGTTATCAGGTGGCCAGAGACAGAGAGTGGGAATTGCTAGAGCGCTTGCTCTCACCCCAGACCTATTGATCGCTGATGAGCCAACCTCAGCGCTGGATGTCTCGGTTCAAGCTCGCTTCCTGGATCTCTTGCTTGCTCTACAAGATGAATTAAAGTTCGCCTGCCTCTTTATTAGCCACGATCTAGCGGTCGTTGACATCCTGGCCCATCGAATTGCCGTCATGCAGAACGGACTTCTGGTGGAGGAGGGCGAGAGAGATCAGATCCTCAATGACGCTAGGGATCCCTATACCCAGCGCCTGATTGCCGCTGTTCCTGTGCCAAACCCTGCCGAGCAGAGGAAGAGACGCGAAGCCCGCCTAGCTAGCAAGAAGTGATTGTGGCTCAGCCAGTTTCTCTAGCGCCCTTTGGCCTCTCTAAAGAGTCTTGCTATCTGCAAGATCAAAACCCATCTCCACTCTCTCATCTGCCAATCAAACCTGGTATGAGATGGCGCGAAAATTGCCCAAAATAACTCATGGTCTCAGGATCTAGGTAGCAAGTTAGATCGCTTCCTCCATTCAGAATAGATGCTCTTGCAAGTGAAGACGAAATTCGCCGGCGATGTTGCCCCTTTCCTATCTCGGCATGACCTAGCGCGGAGAGAGTGGGGCCCAGAGCGCCATAGTTCTGGCACTTGATGGCATCCTTGGAATAGAGCAGCAGAGATGAACTTTGCCAATACTTGATGGAGATGCGGGAAGATATGCCTCCCAAGCATCTGGCATTTATTGTGGCAGTTAAGGCAGGGCCTTCAGTAAGAGACTTTGTGGAGAGAATCAATCGAGCATCAACAACTGCGCTACTTAATCAATGCCTGGAAATACTGGGCGATCTTAGAAGCGATGCATCTTGAGTATGCCATGCCATATTTCCATGCCCAAGCCCGGAAGGCCCCTGGCAACCCATCAGCTGTTGCCAGTGGGGAACTCCCTTTATGACCTTACCTTACGTCAAGCATCGCGAAGAGACCGAGGCGAAGAGCCTTCAATAGCCCTGCTGCCGCTCCACTTTCCGGTGAGCAAGATAAATAGAGGGGCAATAACTACTGCAATCACCGCTGCTGGCCCCCAGGCCACCTCAGCACTTCTAAGAAGGCTGACTGCAGGAAGTGCTGAATCATCACTGGATACCAGAAGTGCTGCCAGTAGGTTATTGGCAAAATGTGCACCAATTGCTAGCTCTAGGCTCTTATCGCGATATGTGACCCAGGCCAACATGAATCCGGTTGCTCCATAGCTGATGATGGGAAAGAGGAGCTCATTTCCAGAGACTTCAGGGTTTAATAGATGCGGAAGCGAGAAGAGAGCGCCGCTAATAATCGAGATGCTCCATTGCTTCATCTTGCCATTATCGAGCCATTGCTGGATCCAACCTCTAAAGAAGAGCTCCTCTGCTGTAATTTGAATGGGAAGGAGGGTGAAGGCAATTAATAGATAGGGTAAGAAGGCCGAGGCCTCAAAGCTAAAACGATAGGAGCCCCAGTTAAGAAGAAGTTCTAAGGCTCCAAGAGAGAGTGAAATTAGGGCAAGGGAAGCAAAGCCAATCCAGGTCTTCTTATAAGAGTATCTCTCATGGAAGGTAAATAGGCTCTTTTGATTCCGTTTTAAGAATATTCGATAGGCCAGAAGAGTTGCCAGCAATAAGGGTAGAAATGAGATTAGAACAGTGGCTGCGCTACTCCAAGCGGGAAGGGCTCTGATCTTTGCAAGATCTTCATCAGCATTTGGAAACAGCAGCTCTGCATCAAGGTCAAAGAAGCCAGCAAGTAAGAGGGTCAGGGCCAGGCCAAGAACCTGCCAGGTGGTAACGATAAAGATGGTTCCAACAATCCAGCGCCAGAGAGCGGGGCGGGCTATCTGGCTTGTCATCTCACTAACTCTTTCTCTTTCCGGGCATGTAGATAAAGGATGAGGTAAGAGAAAAGCCCGGCGCATATGCGGCCGGGCTTTTTCCGTAAAACCAAAGCGTGCTTACTTTGCAGCTTTCTTACGACGACGACGACGCTTTGGAGCTGCCTTTGCAGCCTTCTTACGACGACGACGCTTTGGAGCTGCCTTTGCAGCAGCCTTCCTACGACGACGACGCTTTGGAGCTGCCTTTGCAGCTTTCTTACGACGCTTTGCAGCCACGTAGTGTTCCTTTCAGAATGGTTCGATCCGTCACCGAACCGGTTGCAGGCAAATCGTGTCACTTATTGGCCAAAGTTTCCACTATTTGGAGCAAATATGTAGGGTGCGTGTCGGAATTCTTTTTCCTAAAGAATCGTGTATTGGGCGATTTTTTTTGCTATTTTTACCCACTTTTTACGCGTAAATATTGCGATTTCCGAGAATTCAAGAAAAAACGACTTTTACCACCTAGCTACTAAGGGGTGGGGGGAGAAAAATATTTCTAGATATTTCCCCTATTTTTGCGCACTTCTGCCTCCCTTAGGGCATACTCATTGCTCCTTACGTCATAGCCTCTCAACTTGGGCATTGTTGCTGCGATCAAGGAAACAAAGCCAATGCAGAGTAGGCCGCCACCAACAACTGAGACTCTTAGCGAACTCATCGCCGCCATTCCACCAGCCCTGGCCTGTCCACCAAGGGGGCCAAGCAGATAGGAGAGCATCTCAATTCCTGCCAGTCTTCCCCTTAGTTCATCTGGGATTGATTGATTCCAGATAAAGCCGCGAAATAGAGCGCTAACTTGATCAAAGGCCCCGGCGATAACTAGGCAAGTAATAATTTGAAAGAGCGAATTACTGCTGCCGGCTGCCACTATCGCTACCCCCCAACCTAGAGCTCCGACAATGACGGCCCTGCCATGGTGCGGGTAGTTTCGCATCCAACCGCTAAGCAAGGTCACCAAGACTGCGCCAAAGGTAATTGATGAATAGAAAAACCCTAGGGCGTAAGGGGCGCTAATTTCATCGGCCCAGAAAGGAAAGAGAGCCATCGGCATTGCCAGGAACATCGCTGCTAAATCCACCACATAGGTTCCAAGGAGATCCTTTCTTTTGTAGGCATAGCTAAGCCCCTCCATCAGACCTGTTATCGATGGAGGGGTAGATTTCACAAGTGGGGGAACGCTTCTAACCTGCCAGATTAGAGCGAGTGAAATTACAAAGGTGGCGCAATCAACTAGATAAGCAGCCCCTGCTCCATAACTGGCGATGATAATTCCGCCAACTGATGGTCCAACGATTCCGCCAACTTGCCATCTAAGACTCATCAGCGCGCTAGCACTCGGAAGATCTTGATGGCTCACCAGCCTTGGCAAAATCGCATCCTGGCTAGGGCGTTTTAGCCCGCTTAAAGTAGCAAAAATCGCAGTAATGATGAAGATCAAAATGACGCTCGGTTCTTTTTGAAGTGAATTAAGAAAAAGGATTGCAGTGGCGATAAGGGTGCCAAATTCTGTATACCAGATCATCTTCTTTCGATCTACATAATCTGCCAATACCCCGCCATAGAGGCCAAAGACAATCAACGGGCCGATCTCAACGGCGCCAATAAGGCCCACTGCCCAAAATGACCCCGTCAGCTCCTTTACTTGAAAGGGCAAGGCCACAAAGGTGATCATCGATCCAAGATAAGAGAAGAGCCCTGCGGTGAATAGCAACCTAAAGTCGCGATATTTCTTAATTGGGCTTAGATCAATGGCGTATTTGCGCACGCCTCATCTTAGTCAAAGCTCTCTTTGGCATCAGGGAATACCCCTGACTCAACATCCGAGATCCACTTACCAACGGCCTCAACCATCTCTTTTCGCAGATCTAGATAGGCCCGCGAAAAGCGAGGTGGTTTTGGGGTTAGCCCCATCAGGTCTGTCCAGACAAGGACTTGTCCATCACAATCACTTCCTGCTCCAATGCCGATAGTTGGGACCTTGAGAGTCTTGGTAATCTCACTTGCCAGCTTGGCAGGGATTAACTCAAGGACAATTGCAAAAGCACCTGCCTCTTGCAGGGCCAGCGCATCTTTGGCTATCTCATCTGCCTGCTGGCTATCTCTGCCTTGAACCTTAAACCCGCCAAAGGCATTAACAGATTGCGGGGTCATGCCGAGATGGCCCATAACTGGAATTCCACTACTGACTAAAGCCTTAACTTGCTCGGCTACTCGGGTCCCACCCTCTAATTTGACTCCAGCAACCCCGGCTTCTTTCAATAATCTAATACTGCTTTCCAGGGCTAATTCTTTCGAGGCTTCATAAGAGCCAAATGGAAGGTCTGCAATTACTAGAGCTCTCGCTGAGCCTTTAACTACCGCTCTTGAGAGTGAGACCAACTCATCTAAAGTAACTGGAATGGTGTTCTCATGGCCTAGAAAGTTATTTCCTGCGCTATCTCCCACCAGCAAAATTGGCACCCCGGCTTGATCAAAGACTGAGGCCATCACCGAGTCATAGGCGGTGAGCATGGCAAAACTCTGGGCGGATTTCTTCCAGGCAGCCAGATCTGAAACGGTATAGCGGGCCACTTACTTTCCTTCCTCGAGGCCAAGTGCGGTCCCCGGGATTACAAAGTGGAGTCTATCGGTACTCTTGAACTATGCCTACAGCCTCTGGCGTCCCCTTAAGAATCGCTATGGCCCAGATCAATCCAGTGCTGGGAGATTTAGAAGGCAATAGCCAATTGATTCTTGGCGCAGTAAGGCAAGGGCTAGAAAGTGATGTCGATGTAATTCTCTTCTCTGAGATGGTTCTGACTGGATATCCAGTCGAAGATCTTGCGTTACGGCCCGCTTTTCAAAAAGCCTCGAAGCAGAGGCTTAACCAATTAGCGCAGGAGATAGAGGAGATTGGAGGCGGTGAGGTATTGACCCTGATTGGCTATCTTGACCAGCAGCAGAAGCCTGAGAATGCTCTAGCTGCCATCTATCAGGGCGAGGTAGTGGGCAAGTATGTCAAACACCATCTACCAAATTACGGGGTCTTTGATGAGTTTAGAAACTTTGGCCAAGGAGATAAGAGTTTAGTAATTCGTCTTGGCTCTATCGATATAGCCCTGGCAATCTGCGAAGATATCTGGCAGGAAGGTGGCCCAGTTGCCATTTTGAGTAGAGCCAAGCCTGGGATTTTGCTAGTGGCAAATGGCAGCCCTTTTGAGCGTGATAAAGATGGAGTAAGGCTGGCTCTGGCAAAGAAGAGAGTGAAGCAACTGGGCTGTCCTCTGGTTTATCTCAATATGGTGGGGGCCCAAGATGATCTAGTTTTTGACGGTGGTTCATTTGCTCTGAATCGGGATGGTGAATTACTGGCAAGATCCGAGCAATTTGAAAGCTCGATAAATATCGTTGATATTGAATGTGCAGTAGAAAGTGGCAACCCTGATCTAACTCTAAGTAAGAGGCAAGAGAAAAAGAGAGTTGAAGTTAAGGCTCTTATAGCGCCATCTCTATCTGATGAAGAAGAGATCTGGCAGGCGCTGGTAGTGGGCTTGAGAGATTATGTTAGGAAGAATGGGTTCAAGTCTGTCGCCCTTGGCCTATCAGGTGGCATTGACTCAGCACTTACTGCCACTTTGGCAGTTGATGCTCTTGGCAGCCAGGGAGTCTATGGCTTACTTATGCCAAGCAAATACTCATCGCAACATTCCGTAAGTGATGCCAAGGAACTGGCAGAGAACCTCCGAATCGGCTATGAGATTATCGAGATTGCCCCAATCGTTGATAGTTTTCGCAGCGCTATTGAGCTCTCTGGCCTTGCTGAAGAGAATATCCAAGCCCGCATAAGAGGCTCTCTTCTCATGGGCCTCTCTAATCAGAGAGGGCATCTAATCCTTGCGACTGGAAATAAATCTGAGCTTGCCGTTGGCTATTCAACTTTATATGGAGATGCCGTTGGAGGTTTTGCTCCTATAAAAGACATCTTCAAAGTCGATATCTGGCGCCTGGCAAAGTGGCGCAATAGCCAAGCCGGCATCAAGGGGCTAATTCCTAGTAACTCAATAAGTAAGGCTCCCAGTGCTGAGCTATCCCCGGGTCAGAAAGATAGTGATTCGCTTCCTGCATACCAGCTACTTGATCAGATACTAGGTCTGTATATTGAGAAGAATGTTGATGCCACAAGAATCATCTCATTTGGCTTTGATAAGACATTGGTAGATCGAGTCGTGGCCATGGTCGATAAGGCAGAATTTAAGAGACGGCAGTATCCACCAGGGCCTAAGGTCTCGCCCATTGCCTTCGGCAAAGATAGACGCCTGCCAATGACTTCTAGGTGGCGAGAGAGTTAACAAGAAACTTGCAAAGTGCATGCAAGTGGCGGTATTTGAAGTTTCCCACAAAACTCAATCCCATGTCCACGATTGGCTCTTGGTTCTTTGCTCGCCGCCGCGTAATCGACTTTGGCCCTACCAACTCGGCTATCTGCTGTAGGTAATTCCCGACTTATCCCAAGTCACTAAGCATCTTTGCGCGCTGAGATTCATCCCGCAGCCAAGATTGGCAAGCGCTTTTTTATCGATCATGGAGTGGGGGTAGTAATTGGTGAAACTACCGTCATTGGCGATGATGTGATGGTCTATCATGATGTAACTCTTGGCGCTAGAACTTTTGAAAATGGAAAACGCCATCCAAGTATCGGCAATAATGTCATTGTTGGGGCAGGAGCACGGGTCCTTGGAAATATCAAGGTTGGCGATGGGGTTCGAATCAGCGCCAATTCGGTAGTGGTTAATGATGTAGAGGCAATGAGTGACATCGATGCTTCAGAGCAATTTGCCATCTAAGGCCCCTTCTCAAGCCTAGTTAACATAGCCGTAACTCAAGGCAGGCAGTATGCGCCCATGGCTAAAGAGGATGTAGAGATAGCAAAGCAGAAGGAGTTTGTCCTTCGCACCCTTGAGGAGCGCGATATCCGCTTCGTTCGTCTCTGGTTTACCGATGTTTTAGGGTTCTTAAAGTCTGTTGCAATTGCCCCACCAGAGCTTGAAAATGCCTTTGCTGAAGGGATTGGCTTTGATGGCTCTGCCATCGAAGGATTTGCCAGAGGCAGTGAATCGGATATGTTACTAAAGCCAGATCCGGCAACATTCTCTATTCTGCCCTGGAGAACTGAGAGACCAGGGGCAGCAAGAATCTTCTGCGATATCGCGCTGCCTGACTCGGCTCCATCTCCTGCCGACTCCAGAAATGTCTTGAAGAGAGTTCTAGAGAAAGCTGCCAAGATGGGGTATACCTGCTACACCCATCCTGAGATTGAGTTCTTCCTATTTAAAGATGCTCCAGTTGCTGGGGTGAGACCAACTCCGGTTGATGCTGGAGGTTACTTCGATCAAACCCCAATTGCCATTGGCCAGGATTTTCGTAGGCAAGCAATTACCTTGCTTGAAGCAATGGGGGTCTCAGTTGAATTCAGCCATCATGAAGTAGCTCCCGGGCAGCAAGAAATCGATCTGCGCTATGCCGATGCGCTAAGCACTGCAGATAACATCATGACCTTTCGCCATATCATCAAAGAAGTAGCCCTTGATCAAGGCTGTCATGCATCCTTTATCCCAAAGCCCTTTACTGAGCATCCTGGCTCTGGGATGCATACTCACTTCTCACTCTTTCAAGGAGAGAAGAATGCTTTCTATAAAGACGGAGCATCAAGTGATGAGTTATCAGAGGTCGGTAGATCATTTATCGCAGGAATTATTGAACATGCTCCAGAATTCATCGCCGTCACCAACCAATGGGTTAACTCTTATAAACGCCTACATGGCGGGGGAGAGGCTCCAGCAAAGATAAGTTGGGGCGCGCAGAATCGCGATGCCATGATCAGAATTCCGCGCTATAAACCAAATAAAGAGAATTCAACCAGAATCGAATTTAGAGCCCCAGATTCAGCATGCAATCCCTATCTGGCATTTGCCGTCACCATCGCCGCAGGGCTTAGGGGCGTTGAGAGTGGATATGGATTAAGCGTGCAGGCCAGTCCCGCCAGCCTTCCTGCCGATCTAAATGAAGCTATCTTGGCGATGCAGGCCAGCGATCTGGTAAGACAGTGCCTAGGGGAGCACCTCTTTGATTACTTCCTGCGTAATAAGCGAGCTGAGTGGCAGGAGTACCGCCAGCAGGTAACTGCCTTTGAACTTGATCGCTATTTGCCAGTGCTGTAAGGCTTTGGATAACCTTGGGGCCATGTTACGCAGCGAAGTATCACTCCTAGCTCTTTTGGGCACACTCCTTCTTCGCTGCCGTGGCGAGGCCAAATAGCCGGTCTCCTCGCTACGGGGTTTTAGCGCACTGGTTATCGGTAGCAAGAAACCTAGAACAAGGAGGAGTTCAAAGTGAATTTTCCCAAACAGCAAGCCTCAAAGATGGCTAAGCATCGCTACTCATCTTTTATTCCTATAAGGCTAGAGGATCGCACTTGGCCGAATAAGACTATGACGAAGGCGCCTCAGTGGTGCTCAGTTGACTTAAGGGATGGCAATCAAGCGCTCATTGATCCCATGGATGTTCCCAGAAAATTAGCGATGTTTAGCTTGCTAAAAAAGATGGGCTACAAAGAGATTGAAGTTGGCTTTCCAAGTGCCAGCCAGGCCGACTTTGATTTTGTTAGAAAGATCATCGAAGATGGATTGATTCCAGATGATGTAACTATTCAGGTTCTTACCCAGGCCAGAGATACACTAATTCGAAGAACCTATGAATCTCTAGTGGGAGCAAAGAGCGCAGTGGTTCACCTCTATAACTCCACTTCAACGCTTCAGCGCCGAGTCGTTTTTGGTCAGGATAAGAAAGGCATTAAGAAGATTGCATTAGATGGAGCCGAGCTCTGCAAGGGGTTAGCTTCAACTCTTCCCGGCACCAAGATCTCCTTTGAATACTCACCTGAGTCCTACACTGGAACCGAGCTGGAGTTTGCACTTGAGGTCTGCAACGCCGTTAATGATGTTTGGCAACCAACCCCATCCCATAAGAGCATCATCAATCTTCCAGCAACTGTTGAGCTGGCCACCCCTAACGTTTATGCCGATTCCATAGAATGGATGCACCGCAATTTGAAGTATCGAGATTCCATCGTGCTAAGTCTTCATCCCCATAATGATCGTGGAACTGGAGCTGCCGCAGCAGAGCTTGGTTATCTTGCAGGGGCAGACCGCATTGAAGGAACTCTCTTTGGAAATGGGGAGAGAACTGGCAATGTCTGTCTAGTAACACTTGGGCTTAACCTATTGAGCCATGGGATTGATCCGATGATCGATTTTAGTGATATCCCCGCAATAAGAAGGACTGTGGAGTATGTCAATCAATTACGCGTTTCGGAGCGCCATCCCTACGGCGGAGATCTGGTCTTTACCGCCTTTAGCGGATCTCATCAAGATGCTATCAAGAAAGGCTTCGAACATCTAGAAAGAGATGCCAAAGCAGCCGGAAAGAAAGTTGACGATTTCACCTGGGCCGTTCCTTATCTGCCGATCGATCCTAAAGACATTGGCCGAAGCTATGAGGCCGTTATCAGGGTGAATTCCCAATCTGGTAAGGGTGGGGTGGCTTATGTGATGAAGAGCGAGCATCAATTAGATCTGCCTAGAAGGCTGCAGATTGAGTTTAGCCATGTGATTCAAGCGCATACCGATGATGAGGGGGGCGAGGTATTTCCAGATCAGATGTGGAGGATCTTTGTCGACGAATATCTGCCAAGTGATGATAATAAATGGGGAAGATTTAGATTCACATCTCTTAATCAAAGCAGCACTGTTGGAAAGGATGTTGAGCTAAGCGTTGCACTTCTTGACAATCAGAAGGAGATAACTCTTAAAGGAAGCGGCAATGGCCCTATCTCTGCCTTCTGTAATGTGATGCAGGGCTATGGCGTTGATATCCAAGTTGCTGATTACTACGAGCATGCCATGAGCGCCGGAGGAGATGCCAGCGCCGCGGCCTATTTGGAGTGCACCGTTAATGGGGGAACTTATTGGGGTGTGGGCATTGATCCCTCCACTACTACGGCATCACTTAAAGCGGTGATTTCTGCGGTAAATCGCGCCCTTCGTTAACTATCTGCTCTAAGTTGTGCTCGTGGCGCTCTATCGTGATCAGGCTGTAGTAATTAGAACCCAGAAGCTTGGGGAGGCAGATCGCATCGTCACCCTGTTTTCAAGGCAGCGCGGGCGCATCAGAGCGGTGGCAAAGGGGGTAAGGCGGACTAGATCCAAGTTTGGCGCTCGATTAGAGCCAGCTAGCTATGTTGACATCCAGCTCTATACCGGAAAGACCTTTGATGTAGTGACTCAAGTTGAAGCGCTAGAGAATTATGGCGATGCCATCTCAGGCGATTATCAGAGATGGACTATCGCCTCTGCCATATTGGAAACTGCCGAGCGCTTTACCAATAACGAGGGAGAGCCAGCGCTCCAACAATTCTTACTTTTAACTGGCGCTCTTAAGTCCCTTGCTCACCAGAGCCATGATCCATCACTCATTCTTGATGCTTATCTCCTTCGATCACTTTCAATTGCTGGCTATGCCCCATCTATGACGATCTGTTCCAGATGCGCGGCACCAGGACCTCATAAGTACTTCTCATTAGTGGGTGGAGGATCAGTCTGCTTAGAATGTCGACCCTCTGCCTCAGCAACTCCCGCTCTTGAAACTCTTGAATTGATGTCAGATCTAGTAAGCGGTGATTGGCAAGCCGCAGAGCAGAGTGATATTCGACATCGCAGAGAGGCATCCGGCTTGATTGCTGCCTATCTGCAATGGCATTTGGAGCGAAACTTGCGCTCACTTCCAATGGTTGAAAGAGTAAGTCCATGGTGATGCCCAAGATTGCCAAGGAGAAGATTCCCAATCATGTGGCGCTAGTGATGGATGGTAATGGCAGATGGGCCAAAGCCCGGGGACTTGCCAGAACCAAGGGCCATGAAGCAGGTGAGATTGCCCTATTTGATGTAGTTCAAGGAGCAATCGACATTGGCGTAAGAGAGTTATCTGCATTTGCCTTCTCGACGGAGAATTGGAGAAGGTCCCCCGATGAAGTCAGATTCCTAATGGGTTTTAACCGGGAGGTAATAAGGCGCCGGCGAGATCAGATGAATGAGATGGGGGTAAAGATTCGCTGGGTAGGAGCGCCTAGGAGGCTCTGGAAGTCGGTGATTCAGGAGCTTGAGATAGCCCAAGAGCTAACGAAGAAGAACAAAGTCTTAACTTTGAATATGTGCGTGAACTACGGAGGCAGAGCAGAGATTGCTGCTGCTGCTCAGGGGATTGCTAAAGATGTTGCCAAGAGGAAGATCAAAGCAGATCAGATAAACGAACGCCTCTTTGCCAAATACCTAGATGAGCCAGGCATGAGCGATGTTGATCTCTTCCTTAGATCATCAGGGGAGCTGCGAACCTCAAACTTTCTGATCTGGCAATCGGCTTATGCCGAGCTAGTCTTTATGGATGTGCTCTGGCCTGATGTAACTAGAGATACCTTATGGCGAGCCGTCGAGGTTTACTCTAAACGCGATCGACGATTCGGAATGGCTTAATATGAGTAGAAGCAATGTGCAATTCTGGTTTGATCCTATCTGTCCTTGGGCCTTCATGACTTCACGCTGGCTACTAGAAGTGGAGAAGATCAGGGATATCTCTATTACTTGGAATCTGTTTAGCCTAGCTCACCTAAACCGCGATAAAGAAGTAGCCCCAGAGTATAAGGCAAAACTCATTCGCTCCTGGCAGGCCACCAGGGTTATTGCCGCTGCGCAAGAGAAGAGCGGTCCTGAAATAACTCTTCCGCTCTACAGCGCCATCTCATCAAGGATCCACTTAAAGAAAATGGATGTTGGTCATGAGCTATTTGCCCAAGCTCTTATTGAGGTTGGCGCAGATGCAGAATTAGCTGGCGCAGAGAATGACTCAAGTTTTGATAAAACAATTATTGCTAGCCATGAAGCAGGTATTGGCCTTGTCGGAAGTGATGTAGGAACTCCAATCATTGCCGTTGAGGGAATTGCATTCTTTGGTCCGGTTATCTCACCTGCTCCGAAAGGCGAAGAGGCTGGAAAGTTGTGGGACGGAGTATTGCTATCAGCGAGCTATCCTGGGTTTTTTGAGATAAAGAGAAGTAGGACCGTCGGCCCGATCTTTGATTAGGAGTTAGAAGATGTTATTAATTCAAGGCCAAGAAGTTAAGTATCAATTGACTTTTCTGGAATCACTTGGCGCTTTTGCAAAGTCTCCACGAGCACGAGTCTCCAATCTATTGAGCATCGAGTATTTTGAAAACCCCTGGACCAGTGTGCTTCGTGGCATCCGATTGCCAGGAACTGGAATTCCCTATGTTATTATGCTCGGAACTATGCGCTATCGAGGAGGCAAGGATTTCACTGTGGTCTATAAACGCAGGCCAGTGTGGGTTTTAGAGTTCAGAGATGAAGAATATGAGCGTTGGGTTATTCCAGCAGAGCCAAATAGGAGCGCAGTCAGTGAGCTACAGAGGCAGATCAGCGGGGGTGGGGGCAGTTAATAGCGCCCCGCAATCTGCGCAACTGGCATTATCAAGTAAGTACATCTCGATTTCATAGTTTTCAGGGTTAAAAGATGCCGTTATATTGATCAAGTTGCTCTGGCAAAACGGGCAGATTGGCGTGGGAATCCCGCGAATATCAGCCATTATCTTCTTCCTCGTGATCATGATCTTCCTCATCACCATGTTCAATTCCTGATTCATGACCGTGAACATGAACTGCTTCCAATTGACCTGCCAGGCTCCACATAATCAAGACGCCAGCGATTGTTGAGACTAGAGTCCAGCGCGATTGGTGGCGGGCATGTGCTTCAGGAAGGATGTGACTGGTTGCAAGATAAATAAGGATTCCTGAGAAAGTTGCAAGATAGAGCGCAGTCAGATCTTCGCTAAGTGCCAGGCTGGAGCCTACCGCTGCTCCGCTAATTCTGGCAATAGAGTCAACGCCAATTAGCCAGATGCCTTTGCGGGTCCACTTACCGCTCTTTACTAAAAGTGAGACAGTATTTAATCCATCGCTAAATGCATGAACTAGAAGAGCGACAAATACTGCAATTCCGAGCTTTTCATCAATGCTAAATGCCACTCCGAGTGCTAGCCCATCTAAGAATACATGGCCGGCCATGGCAAAAGCGCCCAGGCCTCCAGCGACATTTACTCGATGCTTATGATCATCACTGAACTCAGATTCTGCTGGCTCATGGGCACCAAAGAATTTCTCATATAGATGAAGTAGTAGGAAGCCAGCAACTAGAGCTACAGATACTGCAGGAGCTCCAAGGAGAGTTGAGGTAGACATTTCAAAGACTTCAGGCAAGAGATTGAATGCGACTAGCCCCAGGAGCAGACCGGCGGCAAGACCTAGAACGAGGTGGAGGCGATCTTTGGCTTTTAGCGCAAGAAGGCCGCCAGCCGCAGTTGCCAGAGCCGTTGCAGCAGCCAGGAGGATAGGGAGGTTCATGGAGCGGAAGTTAGCACAAGTGAGAATCATTTTCATTAGGGGGGTTAAGGGATCTAGCTGTGTCCCTGGGGGTAAAATTGGCCCACTGCGCCCAGCTTGCTTTTTTGAACTGCGACCGGTGCGCACCACCTGCAGCCAGCCGGATGGAGATCACCATGGCAGATCGTCTTGAAGTAATCGTTAGCCTGGCCAAGCGCCGTGGCTTTGTCTATCCCTCATCTGAAATCTATGGCGGTCTTCGGGCCTCTTGGGATTACGGCCCCCTTGGAGTTGAGCTAAAAAATAATGTTAAGCGCCAATGGTGGAAGTCGGTGGTCACCGGCAGAGAAGATGTAGTGGGTCTTGATTCCTGCGTCATCTTGGCTAGAGAAGTCTGGGAAGCGTCAGGCCATGTTGGGACCTTTAGTGATCCACTGACAGAGTGCACTGCATGTCATAAGCGACATCGCGCAGACCATCTAGAAGAGGCTTATGAGGCAAGGCATGGCAAGAAGCCTTCATCGCTTGCAGATATCAATTGCCCGCATTGTGGCGCGAAGGGAAAGTTCACAACCCCTAAGCAATTCTCAGGGCTTCTTAAAACAGTTTTAGGCTCCGTTGAGGATGAATCAGGACTTACATATCTAAGACCTGAAACCGCTCAGGGGATATTCATTAACTTTGATAATGTGGCCACTACTGCTAGGAAGAAACCGCCATTTGGAATTGGGCAGATTGGAAAGTCCTTTAGAAATGAAATAACTCCGGGAAACTTCATCTTCCGTACTAGGGAATTCGAACAGATGGAGATGGAATTCTTCGTTGCGCCTGGCACTGATGAAGAGTGGCATCAGAAATGGATTAATACCAGGCTTGCTTGGTATGTTGATTTAGGGATCAATCCTGAGCGCCTGCGTTTGTTTGAACACCCTAAAGAAAAACTCTCGCATTACTCCAAGAGAACTGTCGATATCGAGTATAAGTTTGAATTCACAGGAATGATGTGGGGAGAGCTAGAGGGAATTGCAAATAGGACCAACTTTGATCTAAAGGCCCACTCAGAAAAATCTGGCAAGGATCTCTCATTCTTTGATCAAGAGAAGAGTGAGCGCTGGTTTCCCTATGTTATTGAGCCTGCAGCCGGGGTTGATCGCTGCGCTCTGACCTTCTTAATGGATGCTTATAGCGAGGATGAGGCGCCAAATTCCAAGGGTGAGATGGAAAGGCGCGTGGTACTTCGCCTTGATAATCGCCTTGCGCCAGTGAAAGTGGCAGTGCTTCCTTTATCTAGAAATGCTGACCTATCACCAAAGGCTAGAGATCTAGCAGCGGCGCTACGTAAAAACTGGAGCGTTGAATTTGATGATGCCGGAGCAATTGGTCGGCGCTATCGCAGGCAAGATGAAATCGGCACTCCCTATGCCATCACTGTTGATTTTGATACTTTAAGTGATAACGCGGTGACTATAAGAGAGCGTGACTCAATGAAACAAGAGCGAATAAGTATTGACCAGGTCGAGGCATGGTTAGCCCCACATCTACTGGGCTGCTAGCTCTAGAGTCGCTTCATCTTCCAATTCGTGGTGGCGGTCTAGATTTAACTGCCCCAGTTGTCCTAGCACCAATGGCAGGCATTACCAATGCTGCCTTCAGAACGCTATGTCGAGAACAAGGGGCAGCCCTCTTTGTCTCTGAGATGGTAACAGCTAGGGCTTTGATCGAAGGAAATGATGAGACGCTTCGGATGATTACTCCGGGAGTTGACGAGCATCCCCGCTCTATTCAACTGTATGCCACTACTGCTGGTGATCTATCAAGAGCAGTCGAAATATTAGGAAGCAGAGATCTAGCAGATCATATTGATTTGAATTTTGGTTGCCCGGTGCCAAAAGTCACCAGGAAAGGTGGAGGTTCAGCACTTCCCTATAAGCGTCGCCTCTTTGCATCTCTAGTCGAAGCTGCAATCACTGGCGCAAGTAGATACCAGATTCCAGTAACAGTGAAAATGAGAGTTGGAATTGATAGCCAAAATGAGACTTACTTGGATGCTGGAAGAATTGCGGCAGATCTAGGGGTTGCTTGGGTGGCACTTCATGCAAGGACTGCAGCCCAGCTCTATGAAGGGAGATCTGATTGGAGCAAGATAAGGAATTTGGTGCAGCACCTCGCCCCAACAGGTGTTCCAGTGCTGGGAAATGGCGATATCTGGTCAGCCTCTGATGCCATAAAGATGGTTAAGACCACAGGCTGTGCTGGAGTTGTCGTTGGCAGGGGGTGCCTCGGGCGGCCATGGCTATTTGCAGATCTAGTAGCTGCATTCAATGGCCAAGCAATAAGAGGCCTTCCGAGCCTTTTTGAGGTAAGAGGGATTATCTATCGCCATGCACAGCTACTTACCGAGTACTTTGCAAGTGAGGATAGGGCCTGTAGAGATTTGAGGAAACATATGGCCTGGTACTTAAAGGGCTTCAGAGTAGAACGTGAGTTGAGAGCAAGATTTGGCATGGTTTCATCACTTCTTGGACTTCGAGGGCTCCTAGATCAACTAATAGATCAACCATATCCAGTTGCAATTGGTGATGAGCCAAGAGGGCGTACCAGCCATGGACGTGCTGTTAGTTTGCCTGATGGGTGGCTTGATGATCCAGATGAATTGGTAGCTGTAGATGGTAGAGATTGCGGATCTGGTGGTTGATGTTTTTGTTTAAATTTGTTTGGAAGTTTACTTCCTTTCTGCTACTTGTTGCTTTTGTGATACCCACTTGGGCGATAGGAAAGATTTGGTATACCGCACAAAATGAAACCATTGGCAAAGCAGATGCCATTGTTGTCATGGGCGCTGCGCAATTAGATGGCAGACCCGGTGAGGTTCTAGAAGCAAGACTTAAAGAGACCTTGCGAATCTATGAGAAAGGATTTGCTAAGAAGATCTACACCTTAGGAACTGGTGCTCCAGGTGATCGCTTCACAGAGGCAGCAGCATCGAGAAGCTATTTGATTTCTAGGGGAATCAAGGCAACAAGCATTACTGCCGTAAGCAAGGGGCGTGACACTTATAGAAGCATCGAAGCTCTTTCAAAGGGCGTTGGAGTCAAAAGTATCAAAGAAGTTATTATTGTTACCGATCCTTATCATTGCTTAAGATCTATGACGATGGCTAATGACTTTGGATTTAACGCTACCTGCTCGCCCGTTAGGGCTGGTATTGCTAGCCTGGAAGAGGCTGGATTTCGCTATCTATTGCGAGAGAGTGGGGCCTATCTTGCCTACCTAACTCTTGGGCGCCGTGGCATACACATCAGCGACCACGTAGCCTGAGCACCTCATGGTTCTGCATCCGGCAAATGAGCATCCAGGCTATGGCGAGCTTGACCGCGCAAGATTTCTAGATGAACCAGCGAAGCGAAAAGGGCGCACCGAGTTCGCCAGAGATCGCGCCCGAATTATTCATTCATTTGCGCTAAGGCGTCTTGCGGCCAAGACTCAAGTGGCAGTTCCTTGGGCCAGTGATTTCCCTAGAACCAGACTCTCTCACTCGCTGGAATGCGCTCAAGTTGGCAGGGAGATAGGAGCCGCCCTAGGGGCCGACCCTGATTTATTGGAGAGTGCCTGCCTGGCCCATGACCTAGGTCATCCTCCTTTTGGTCATAATGGTGAGCAAGCTCTGGCAAAGATTGCTAAAGACATCGGCGGCTTTGAAGGAAATGCGCAGAGTTTTAGATTATTGACCAGAATTGAGGCAAAGACTGTTGACCAAGATGGTCTCTCTGTTGGTCTTAACTTAACTAGAGCAACCCTGGATGCCGCGACCAAATATCCGTGGGGCAGCAAAGAGAATCAAAGCAAGTTTGGGGTTTACCAAGATGACTTAGAGATATTTGAGTGGGTAAGACGAGAAGCAGTTGAGACAAGAACTTGCATGGAAGCCCAGATCATGGATTGGTCAGATGATGTGGCCTACAGCGTCCACGACCTAGAAGATGGTCTAGTTACTGGACAAATTGAGATCTCAAAGTTAGATGATGATCTAGAACATCTCTATCAAACAGCTCTCAGAGATTATCTACCCGATATGAGCCAGGACGAGGCATCATCTGCCCTTAGCTCGCTGCACAAGCTTTCTTGTTGGCCAAGAGAATTTGATGGAAGCCATAGAGATCTAGCCCAGCTCAAGGATTTAACTAGCCAATTAATAGGTCGCTTTGCACTTTATGCCGAGCGAGAAACTAGGCAGCGATACGGAGATGGAAATCTAACGCGCTATCAAGCAAATCTGATCGTGCCTCGAGAGGTTAGAATTGAGGTTGCCCTGCTTAAATCAATGGCTGGCTTCTATATTATTGGGGCCGAAGTATCGCAAGAACGCTATGCCCAGCAAGAGGCGGTAATCGTTGAATTAGTTGAGGCAGTCAGCCGCCTTGCCCCTGCAAGCCTAGAGAGTTTCTTCCTCCAGCAGTGGCAGGTAGCAGAGAGTGAATCGGCCAAGATGCGGGTGGTAGTAGATCAGGTGGCATCCTTAACAGACATGGGTGCATACGCCCTGCATAAGAAATTGATTGGGGCTTAGGATTACAGCTGTGTCTGGAAGAATTCGTGATGCGGATGTTAGCTATGTTCGCGATCGCTCCCCCATTGATGAAGTTGTGGGGGAATATGTTCAACTAAAGAGCGCCGGTGGGGGACAGAAGAAAGGCCTATGTCCTTTCCATGATGAAAAAACTCCCTCCTTTCATGTCACTCCCGCTCGTGGCTATTTTCATTGCTTTGGCTGCCAGGAAGGCGGGGATGTGATTGCCTTTGTGATGAAGATTGATCATTTGAGTTTTATCGAGACTATTGAAAGATTGGCGGCGAGAATTGGCTATCAATTGACTTATGAACAAAGCAGCGGCGGTCCAAGAGTTTCTGCAGGTCAGCGCTCTAGGCTTATTGAAGCCAATAACCAGGCAGCGCTTTTTTATCAAGAGCAGCTACAACTTCCCACCGCGAGCCATGCTAGAGATCTGTTAATGAAACGAGGCTTTGATAAACCTGCCAGCCAATCATTTGAGATTGGTTATGCTCCAGATCAATGGGATGCTTTAGGTAAGTATCTCCTGGGAAAAGGATTCAGCGCAGAGGAATTGCATCAAGCTGGACTCACAAAGGAGGGCACCAAAGGAGCTATCGATCGCTTCCGCAATCGCCTGATCTGGCCTATCCGAGATATAACCGGGGACCTAGTTGGTTTCGGCGCAAGAAAACTAGCCAGTGAGGAGGAAGATGCCGGGCCTAAGTATCTAAATACCCCGGAGACGTATATTTATAAAAAGAGCCAGGTCCTCTATGGACTTGATAGGGCAAAGAAGGAGATAGCAAAGAAGCGCCAGGTCGTTATAGTGGAGGGCTATACCGATGTTATGGCCGCACACCTTGCAGGAATTCCTACAGCTGTTGCCACCTGCGGAACGGCCTTTGGTGATGAACATGTAAGGATCTTGCGCCGACTATTGATGGATGATGATGCCTTCCGAGGAGAAGTGATCTTTACCTTCGACGGCGATGCTGCAGGCCAGAAGGCAGCCCTTCGTGCCTTTGGTGCTGATCAGAAATTTGTCACCCAAACCTTCGTTGCCGTTGAGCCAACCGGTTTAGACCCATCTGATCTAAGACAGCGGATGGGAGATGCCGCCCTTCGAGACCTCATTGCAAGGCGGGTGCCACTTTTTGAGTTTGCAATCAAGAGCTCTATAAAGCAATTTGACCTAGCAAATGCCGATGGCAGAGTCAAAGCATTAAATGCTACTGCTCCACTCATTGGAAAGATTCGCGACGCTTCCCTGCGGCCCGAATATGCGAGATCTCTAGCGGGGTGGCTTGGGATGGAGGTTGAAGTTGTGTTAGCTGCCGTCAAGAAGAATACTTCAAATTATTCAAAGAGCAGCTCTACCGCTCAGGCCAGTGATCAATGGCGACCAGATCCAAGTGAACCAAGACTTATCTTGGAAAGGGAAGTTCTTAAGGTTCGCTTGCAGATGCCAGCCCTTGTTAGGAATTGGCCATCTCTTGAGAAAAATGCCTTCTCCCATCCTGCCTATATCAGGCTTAGAGAATTCATCGATACCCAAGAAGATCTAATGGCAGTTAATCTAGAGGCAACAGGATCTGATGAACTCAATTCATTTATCACCGAGTTGATGGTCGAGCCAATTCGCATCGATGGTGAAATCTCAGATCGCTATGTTTCAAGTATCACTGCAAGGTTGAATGAGGTAGCCCTTGCTAGGTCTATCGCTGAAGTAAAGTCAAGCCTTCAGCGGCTAAATCCTGTGGAGAGTGAGAGTCAGTACAACCAGATGTTTTCAGAGCTAGTTGAGATGGAGGCAAAGAGGCGAGCCCTGCGGGAATTGGCCTTGGGGGAGGCTCTGACCTAGATTTAGCCGCTTAGCGATCCCTGATAGCTCAATTGGCAGAGCAGCCGGCTGTTAACCGGCAGGTTCTTGGTTCGAGTCCAAGTCAGGGAGCTTTTCATTTAGACTCTCCTCTATGGCAATGGTCCGAATACGTGTGGCACTTCCTGATCGCCCTGGCTCCCTTGGCGCTGTGGCATCTGCAATTGGTTTTGCTGGCGGAGATATTCGCGGTCTAGTCGTACTCTCCTCCGAAGGTGGACGAGGAATAGATGACATCACCGTGGCATTTCCAGGAAGTGATCCCCAAGATCTAGTAAATGTGCTAAGCGCAATTGGTGGCGTGGAAGTCATCTCGATAACCCCAGTGATTTAAGAAATAACTTTAGCTCCATCGCTGGGTAGTGAATCAAAGAACCTTGGCGCTTTGAACCCTTTCCCTGCAAAGGCCCTCTCGATTGCCAGAGAGATAGCTCCCGCATCACCCTCGTTAATCAAGGCAATAGCACTTCCTCCAAAGCCACCGCCAACCATTCTGGCGCCCAGTGCTCCGCCCTTAAGTGCGGTGGTAACTGCAAGATCTAATTCAGGGCATGAGACTTCATAATCATCGCGTAGTGAGTCATGGGATCTATTTAGTAATTGCCCAAGTGCATCAAAGTCTTTGCCTTCAAGCACCTCTACCGCTTCCAATACCCGAGCCATTTCACTTACTCCATGGCGGGCTCGCTTGAATTCAATGTCACTTAGCTTGGATTTATGGGCCAATAGGTTCACCATACTTAATTGGCGAAGTGAGGGAATTGAAAAGATCTTGGCCACCTGCTCACAACTCTGGCGCCTTTTGGCATAGCCGCCATCGCTTAGAGCGTGATGAACTTGGGTATCAATTATTAAGAGCTTCAAATTCTGCGCGGCAAAATCAATCTTTACATGTCTAGTCGAAAGGTCCTGACAATCAAGCAATAGGCCATAACCAGCTCTGCCCATCAGCGAAATCGATTGATCCATGATTCCACAAGGCACTCCGACATAATCGTTTTCAGCCCTCTGTGCCAGGCGAGCTAACTCCACTGGGGATCTTTCTAGATGAAATAAATGGTCCAGCGCAGTAGCAAGTGAGCACTCAAGGGCGGCCGAGGAGGATAGTCCAGCGCCAAGCGGAACTCTTCCATCAACATGGATATCAAGGCCAGAATCTATTTCCATCGCCCAGATAACGCCGTAGACATATTTTGACCAAGCAGAGCCTTGCTTAACTGCAATATTTCCTAGGTTACTTTCAATGATCTCATTCTCTTTCTGGGCAGAGATGATCCTTATTCTCCTATCGCTTCTCACCGCGATTGCACATTTAGTCACTGCATCGATAGCGAAGGGAAGGACATAGCCTTGGCTGTAATCAATGTGTTCTCCGATTAGATTAACTCGCCCTGGGGCACTTGCTATTACCTCAGGTCGATAGCCAAAGCTTCTGGTAAATAGCTCTTTAATATCCACTATCTATAGCGCGACATCGCGTAGCTGCTGAGCTGATTGCTCAGGCCTTAGATCCATCATGAATGCACCAAATGCTGATTCAGACCCTGCCAAGTACTTCAATTTTCCTGGCGCTCTTCTTACTGAGGCAATCTGCCAATGCAATCTAAGTAGATCTCGGCCCGTTCTAGTCGGTGCTTGATGCCAAGAGGCGATGTAAGGCATTCTGACTCCAAATACTGAATCAAGTCTTAGCAACACCTCTTTAGCAATTGGAGCAAATGCATCTGATGTTGACTCATCTAGCGCGAGAAAATCAGGAACGCTTCTTCTTGGAGCTAGATGGATCTCAAAGGGGTATCTTGCGGCATATGGCACATAGGCAACCCATTCATCGTTTTCGGTGACAATACGGGCCTTATCGGATAACTCTCGAGATAAGATGTCGTCAAGGAGAATATTTCCAGTCTTGTCTTTATGTGCTCTGGCAACTTCAAGCATCTTCTCAGTTCTTGGTGGCAGATATGAGTAGGCATATATCTGACCATGTGGATGATTGAGGGTTACTCCAACTTCCTCGCCACGGTTTTCAAAGGCTGCGACATATTCAATATAAAGAAGCTTCGAAAGCTCTGCGGTGCGATCACGCCATGCCTCAAGAACTGTTCTTATCTGTCGATGAGAGAGATCTTTAAATGAGGCTTCGTAGTCTGAAGTAAAACAGATCACTTCACACTTGCCGGCAGAGGCAATGGCTGGGCTGGAAAAATCTGGATGACCGATAACTCTAAATCCTGATGCTGGGGCAGCAAGCGCTGGTGACCGATTATCAAAGACCACCACTTCATAATCACTTTCTGGAATTTCGGTAAGAGCGCCTGGCCTACTAGGCGCGAGAGGATTTGACTCCTTTGGTGGTAGAAATACTCTTCCCTGACGGTGGTCTGCAATCACTACCCATTCATTATTGAGTGGATCAAGGCGCATCTCACCAATTACCGGTTGCTCTTCAGCGCCTCTTTGATCTACTGCGGTGCGAGATTGGCCCTTAGTGTCGTAGTAGCGGATTACCCGCCCATCCATGAGCGTGGCATCACTTCGAATAACGCCTGCTGGGAGTTTCTTACTCGACATAATGGCTATTACTCTACCTGTATGTCTTCTCTAAGACCTTTATCTATGCCAGGGCCAAGGGCGCACTCAAGCAATGGTGGCGTTGATCTACTCCTTGAGGTTGTAGAAGGCGCACCGGTAATTAGATATTAGGGAGCAAGCTTTAAGGGCGAGGCCAGCGAGCTTCTTTTTGATCGCTCCATTGCTAATAGTGATTTTGATCAAGTTACCAGCCCCGGGATGATGCGCGAGCACTCAAGAGGGCATCGATTGTCAGGCTGGTAGAGAAGTCTGGCCAAACGCTCTGGCAGGGAATGCTAATTACGTGAGAGAAATAAGGAATGGAATTTTCTCTCTGGTTTGAAGGGGAGATGGTCAATCCTGATTCAGACCTCTATCGCGCCCATCCACGAGCTTCTCCATAGCGGTGAAGTGATACGAATTGATTATCCAAACAACTCTTACTATCTCCACGGCGTTGTTGCTAACGACGAAAAGTCGGCTCTATTTTCCTCTGTCTGTCTTGAAACAATTCCAGAGTCTCATCCACCGCGCCTTCATATAAGAGGTCCCCAGGCCGATCGCAAACACAAAGTTGAGGTATTGGGTAAAATTCATAGCTCTAACTTCATGGCAATAGAGCCGCCAAAGTGGCTAAGCCAAGGCTTTGAGCTAACTGGTTCAGCTCTTGAAAATATTGGTCTTAGCGCGCCAATCTTGCGCCCGGCATCAGCTCCTTTGTTTGAGATAACTGCGGTTTAATCTAGCCAATTAAGAGTTCTTTCAATTGCTTTCTTCCAATTCTTAAATCCTGTAGTTGCCAGTGCGCTAGCTTTATCCGGCTTAAAGCGTTTATCTTCCTGCCACTTAGCTTTCAGCTCGCTGGTGTCTTCATAAAAGCCGGTAGCAAGACCTGCTGCATAGGCAGCACCCAGGGCAGTAGTTTCAATAATCATGGGTCGAATTACTTCAACTCCCATGATGTCTGCCTGCATTTGCATACATAGTTCATTAGCGGTAATACCGCCATCTACTCTAATTTCAGTAAGTGCTACCTCGCTATCGGCGCTCATTGCATCTAAGACATCACGTGTTTGATAACAGATAGCTTCAAGAGCGGCTCTTGCTAGGTGGGCTTTAGTAGCTGCTCTACTCAATCCCACAATTACCCCTCTGGCATCACTTCGCCAATGAGGGGCAAAGAGCCCAGAGAAAGCTGGAACAAAATAAACTCCACCATTGTCGCTGACGCTCTTTGCTAGCTGCTCAACTTGGGGAGCTGAGGCAATAATGCCTAATTGATCCCTTAGCCACTGAATCGCAGATCCAGTAACAGCAACAGATCCTTCAAGCGCATAGCGCGCTCTATCTTCACCAAATTTGTAGCAGAGGGTGGTCAAGAGGCCATGTTGGGAACGAACAATTTCAGTACCCGTATTTAGTAGCGCAAAGTTTCCTGTTCCATAGGTAGTTTTTGATTCTCCCAGTTCAAAACAAGTCTGCCCCACCATAGCTGCCTGTTGATCTCCAAGAATTCCAGAGATGGGAACCGCGCTTAGTAGTGGGCCAGTTGTGTCACTATGGCCATAGACCTGCGAGGATGATTTGATAGCTGGAAGAATCTGGCGAGGAACATCAAAAATCTCTAGAAGTTCACTATCCCAATCAAGGCTCTCAAGATTCATAAGCAGAGTCCTGCTGGCATTGGTCACATCGGTGTAGTGGACTCCGCCATTCACCCCACCGGTTAGATTCCATAGGAGCCAGGAATCAATAGTTCCTGCCAGGGCACGATCTTCATCTATAGCTGATGCGATTGCCGGGACGTTTTTGATTAGCCAATTGACTTTGCCAGCTGAGAAGTAGGGGGCGATAGCAAGGCCAGTTTTATAGATGATCTTCTCTTTAACCTGCTGGCTTAGGGCATTTAGAAACTCTGCAGTCCTGGTGTCTTGCCAGACTATGGCGTTATGAAGTGGGAGCCCTGTGTTTCTGTCCCAGATCAAAGTCGTCTCTCTCTGATTGGTTATTCCTATGGAGTTCAAATCTGAGCCTTTGATGCCCGCCTTCTTTAACGCACCAGTAATAACGCTCTGGCTAGCTAGCCAGATCTCACTGCCATCATGTTCGACCCATCCTGCCTTGGGAAGAATTTGGGAGTGCTCTAATTGTTCTTGCCCAACAATCTGACCAGTTTGGCTAAAGATTATGAAACGAGTACTCGAGGTTCCCTGATCGAGAGCGCCGATATAGCCCATAGCCCGTATCCTAAGGTGCGTGTCCATATCTAATTCCAGCCTAAATTCCGCCACTCGAAGCTCTGCTATAAAAGACTTAGGCGAGAGTGAATTTGATGTTCTGGTAATTGGTGGCGGAATAAACGGCGTGGGAATAGCACTTGATGCCGCATCACGCGGGTTGAGTGTGGCTTTAGTTGAAAGTGGGGATTTTGCCTCAGGAACATCATCAAGATCCTCAAAGTTAATTCACGGTGGTCTTAGATATCTAGAGCAGTATGACTTTCGCCTCGTCAGAGAGGCTCTTCATGAGCGCGAGTTGATGGTCACAACCCTTTCGCCTCACTTAGTAAAGCCAGTTCCTTTTCTCTATCCACTCCATGAGAAAATAGTTGAAAGAACTTATGTAGGAGCTGGGATGGCCCTCTATGATGCTCTTCGAGGATTTAAGCGCGCCCTTCCTTGGCATAAGCATTTAACCCAGAAGAAGGTGAGTGAAATTGCTCCATCACTTCGCCTAGATGTGATCACTGGAGGATTTCAATACTTTGATGCTCAGGTAGATGATGCCAGACACACCATGAGCATTGCTAGAACAGCTGCGAAATATGGAGCTGTTATTGCAACTAGAACAAGATGTGAAGAAGTAATCAAAAGTGGCAAGCGAGTAATTGGCGTAAAGATAAGAGATTTGATAAGTGATGAGGTAATTGAAGTTCGTGCCAAGGCAACGATCATGGCGTCGGGGGTTTGGAGCGATCAGCTCCATGAAAAGTTTGGAATGAAGGCTGGATATAGCGTTCGTATGTCAAAGGGCTCTCATATTGTGGTGCCAAAGAGTGCGATTAATTCGCAAAGCGGAGTCATCATCAAGACTGATGCCTCAGTGCTCTTTATTATCCCGTGGGGCGAGCAATGGATAGTTGGAACTACTGATACCGATTATCAAGAGAGCAAAGAGGAGCCGCTAGCTAGCAGTGATGATGTTGCATACATTATTGATCAATCAAATCGAGTGCTGGAGCCCAAGCTGCGGCGTGATCAGGTTATCGGCGCCTTTGCTGGTCTTCGCGCACTTGTCTTAACCGATCCTGATTCACCAACGACAAAGTTATCTAGAGAATATGTCGTAGATAGCCCAGCGCCAGGTTTTGTTTCAATTGCAGGAGGAAAATACACCACCTATCGGGTGATGGCAGAGGAGGCCGTTGATGAGGCGGTAAATCACTTGAGAAGAATTGTCCCTGACTCAACTACTGAGGATTTGGCAATAATTGGGGCTGAAGGTTATTCAGTCTTGATTAATCAAATTCCAAGACTTGCAAACCAGCATGGCCTTGATCAGGCCAGAGTTAGGCATCTGCTTGATAGATATGGATCGCTAATCGATGAAGTTCTAGCTCCAGCCAAAGAGGATTCGACTCTGCTTGAGCCCTTGATTGACGGCTTGCTCTACATCAAGGCTGAAGCGTTATATGCCATAACCCATGAGGCAGCCTTTTGTATTGATGATCTACTTTCAAGAAGAACTCGTATTGCGTTTGAGGCTAGTGATTCTGGGTTGAGCATCACTGGATATCTTGGTGAGTTACTTGAAAGACATCTAGGTCTCAATAAGGCAGAGGTTGGCAAGTCCATCGCTGAGTACGAGCGGATTATCCAGCGCCAGAAGAAGAATTTGGAGAGAGCGACTAAGATGGAGAGTAAGGTAGGTTAGTTCTTGATTTGGTTCTTGCAAGAATCAAATGGCACTACCGACTTACTTGGTTTTGGTGTTGGAGTAACTACTACTTCAGGTCCTTGGATCAAGTTAATCGATAGGTCCTGGCGGATCTCTGAATGTGTTTCAGTTTGATCAACGTAGGCGATGTAGCCTTGGGTGAGCCCGGCAGGCAAGTTCCAAAGAGTTAAAGTCCAGATCCCCGCCCTATCTCGCACTGGGCTCTGCTCCACTTTAACCACCGGGCCGCCTCCTTCAACAGGGCTTCTTCTAAAGGCAACGGTGCCGGTGACCACTGGCTCTCCATTAGGGCGTTTGACCTCCACCTTAATCTTTACCGGCTTATCGGTGCTGGTGGCGCTAACGCTAGTAATAAGTAGCGTGGTGGGCTCCTTTACTGGTAGGTAATCTCCAACAGCTGGAGTCCAAATGCCCCTGGTTAGTTGCAGAAATGAAGCGCTATCTCCTCTAAATACATTTAGATCAATCCTTGGTGAGGCCACGCCATACTTCTCACCGATTCCGCATGATGAGTACTGCCAGATCTGCCAGAGTGAGGAGCAGTTGGCAGTCGACCAAGAGTGGACAAAGCAGCCAAATTCCTTCCTCCCCGGTTCGGCTATGGGATCTGCCGGATTAATTCCATATTCGGCTTTCCATAAGGGATATTGACGAAGCTTCTCGCTTCTTGCCATCGCCTGTTCTAGGAATGTGGAATAGGAGTAGAGAAATGGCTTACGACCAGTCTTTTCATACATCGTTTCAAGCCAGGTTTCGGCCCAGAGCGTGGTTACTGATTTTGGAGCATATCTACTACAACTTCCATTGGTGACTTGCACACAGTTATATTCCAGATCAAGTGCGTAGGGCAGATCACGCTCGCTATATCCACCAAGGCTAGATAACCTCCAAAGAGCTTTTTGCGCTTGGGCTTGAGCATCAAGAATCACTGATGCCCTATCGGTGGTGTTAGGCAATATCGTGAAATGGTAGTAACCGGTATAGATCCCGGCTGCTTGGGCTGCATCTCTATCCATCAAGAGATACTTCAAAGCCAGGGCATCGGCATCATCTCTAGTATCTGAGGCCTTAATCATCACAAATCTAATCCCAGCGTCATACATCTTTACAAAGTCAATGGGTTTATCTTGCGGGTGCTGCCAACGACTTACATCGGTGCCATGGATCCGACCCCCAGGACCGCTAAGTGAGATCAATTCATCAGGGGAAGAGATCGCTGGGTTTTGCTCGATAACAATACTCTTTGTCTTTGTGATAAGTGTTTTTCCACCAATTATCACCTTAGCACGATATGTGGCTTTAGCAGCAAGCGCTGTAGCCCTTGCCTGAATCTTCCAGGCCCCACTGGGGGTTGATCTGGTTCTAAGACGGGTATCGCTCCAGGTGTTGCCAAGCTTTACATCAATCTTTACCACGGCATTCTTGATCTTGGGCTTGATCACCCCGTGGAAAGTTACTTTGTAATCAGGAAAAGCTGGGGTCTGGGTTAGATTGAAGCTTGATGTTGTTGCCGCATGTGAAATGGGAGAACTTAAGTTGGCAAGAAGAGCCCAGATAAGAAGCAGGAGAGAAACGCGGCGAGGGTTCACTCGGTAATTATGGCGATACTGACTCCGTAAACCTGTCTTATCGCACTTTCCAAGGCGTGGCGATGGGAGTCTTTTCTCGCCTGAGCATAATCATGCGCTCCACTTAATTTCTCAGCATCAATGAAGGAAAGTCTAAGCTCATTGTTATTTAGACTAACTAGTCGAGCATCAAAGAAAGCCAGCCACGCAATTCTGTTTTCACGCTCTAGAAGATCTAAGACCTCATTCCATCGAGACCTAATATCTGCTAAATCCATAGTCTAGGCACTAATTGATGATTGCAAAGATCATGGCTGCAATTGAGATGATCCAGGTAATAGTCTTGCCCGATGATTTAGCAAGAAAAGCCTTGCCAAGATTCAAATACGTTAGGGCGAAGATGATTGCTCCCGTGCCTGAAATTAGTACCGTCTTTAGAGCAAGGTCTGCGGCTCCAGTCTGATAGCGCAGATTTATTAGACCTAGAGCAATTAGCGCGTATGCTAAATATCTAAAGTAAGAAAGTGGATTCATTCTCTACTTTCGCTAACATCCTTGATTGACTGGGAGGGTAGAAGCCAAGCTCTCGATGGATCAAATGAGTACTTGGCGATCTTCCCTACAGGGACTATCTCTTCATAAATCGGATCTGAGACCACAGAGATAATTCTGCCCTCCGCGGTATCCAAGGTGTATTCGACGTGGTTTCCATAGAAAACTACGTTCTCAACCAAACCTTCTCCCTTGCCTGGCCTTGAACTTCTAGACTTTGAAGGGCTAACTAAGATGGACTCAGGGCGCACTAGCAAGACCGGTTGATTTGAGGCAGTGGCATTGGATTGAGCGGAAACGACCATCTTTCCTCCACTAACTCTGATCTTGGCCCTGCCAGAGCCTGCTTTACTAAAACTTTCAACGGCCAAGAAGTTTGAGCGTCCAATGAAGTCAGCTACAAAGACCGATGATGGTCTGCGATAGACCTCATCGGGTGTGCCAACTTGCTCTACTACTGCATTTCGCATGACCACAATTCGATCAGAAAGGCTCATCGCTTCATCCTGATCATGGGTGACAAAGATGCTGGTAATGCCTAATTTCTGCTGGATTGAGCGAATCTCAATACGCATCTGTGCTCGAAGTTTGGCATCAAGATTTGAAAGTGGCTCATCAAATAAGAGCACTTTAGGCCTGACCACCATGGCTCGGGCCAGGGCCACCCTCTGCTGCTGTCCGCCAGATAATTGATTAGGGGCGCGATTGGCAAGATGTGAAAGACTCATCGAGCCTAAGACCTCGCTTACTGCCTTCTTGATCTCAACTGTAGATAACTTCTTTATCTGTAGACCATAAGCAACATTGTCAAAGACGCTCATATGGGGGAAAAGCGCATATGATTGAAAGACCATTCCCATGGGGCGCTTATCAGGAGTTAGTGAGCTCAAATCTTCTCCATCTAGAAGAACTTTCCCACCTGTGGGAGTCTCAAATCCAGCGATCATGCGAAGGGCTGTGGTCTTGCCACAGCCAGAGGGGCCAAGAAGCGTGACAAACTCACCAGGATTGATGGTCAGTGTAAGTTCGCGCACCGCCACTACCTTCTCTTTGTCATTACCAAATTCCTTGGTGAGGGCATCAAGGTTCAGTCTTCCTGACTTACTCTTCATTCTCTCTCCTTAGCGTCCTGTCACCATGGGTCGGTCTATCGAAACTTGACTTCTACGCACTAGAAGGTTAATTAAGCCACCAATGACCATTATGATTACAATCAAAATACAGCAGAGGGCAAATACATTGCCATACCTGCCCTGATCTGCCTCGGCCAGAATCTTCTGAGTAAGAATGGAGGTATCAGGAGTGACTAGAAAGATGATGGGAGATAGCGTGGTCATCGAGTGGGCAAAGGCATACATAAGCCCTGAGAGAAATGCCCCGCTAATAAGCGGAAGGGTAATTAGGCGAAATGTTTTGCCACCGGGTGCGCCAAGGGAGGCTGAGGCCTCCTCAATTGAGGGATCGACTTGCTGCAACATAGAGATGCCAGAGCGCTGACCTGCAGGACTAGATCGAATGATGTAGACCATGACAATTGCAATTGAGCCACCTAGTAGAGCAGCTCCTCCTGCTACCTGAGGAAATACTGTTACTCCAGCAATTCTTACAGGATCGTTATAGGTGATGGCATATCCAATGCCGATCACCGTTCCTGGGACTGCAATACCTAACATCCCTAGGAAATCTAGAGCCTCAGAGCCTCGTTTGACTTTTCGAATCACCAACCAGGCAATTAGCATTCCGAAGACTCCCGCTAGGGGAGTAGCTATGGCAGCGAGCATCGCCGTAGTTCTAATTGCGCCGTTTGCAAAGCCGCCTAAGAGGTAGCGGAAGTTATCTAGAGTAAATTCATTATTTACGCCAATTATTCTCACAAATGCGCCAAAGAGCACAGTGGCATAGACCATGACAATTAATGTGGTCAATAGCCCAGTCACCGAGAGCAAGAAGAACTTGGCACCTTTGGAAGTAACTAGAGTTGGCCGGCCACTTGGTTTCCCAGTCACTGAGACAACGCTCTTCTTCTGCGCCCAATAGCGTTGGACCAAGAAGACCAAGAGCGCTGGCAATAAAAGCAGCGAGGAATAGCCTGCAGCCAGGGAGATGTCGTAATCTCCGTTGATCGCCATGTAGGCCCTTGAGGCCAGCACGGTGTAATTTCCGCCGATGATTATGGGGTTTGCTAGGTCTGCAATTGATTCGATGAAGAGAAGCAGGAATGAGCCAGCAAATCCTGGGATCAATAGCGGTAGGGTCACTGTTCTAAAGATCCTTGCCTTAGTTGCTCCAAGGCTGGAACCCGCTTCATCTAGCGCGGGATCGAGGCTTCGCAGCATCCCTAAGAGATTCATGTAAGCAATCGGAAAGAATGAGAGAGTTAGAACCAGAACTAACCCTGGATAGCCATAGAGCGTTGGACGCCAATCAAAGATTCCTCGTGTGATCATCCCGCTTCTGCCAAAGAGCACGATTACTGCGGTAGCAAATGCAAATGGAGGGGAGATGATTGGGACCAAATTGATAATGTGGAGAATCCTCTTGCCTCTAAACTCCAGACGTGCCTGGGTATAGGCCATGATGAAACCGAGAAGAGTTCCTAAGGCAGCCACAGTTAGGCCCAGCTTGACGGTATTCCAGATGATATTTCGTGTAACGACATCGCTAAGGGAACCTGTAACGATTGCGCTTCCTGAAGGTTGGGTGGAATAGATCAATATATTTATTAGAGGCAGGACAATTAAGAATCCAATAATGAAGATGACCAGCGCCAGGGCAATCTTGGTGAAGATGTCGTACTTTGCTCCACTGGCCTTAACGCTCAAAGCACTACTCCTTAAGTGAGATTATAAGTAAGGGGCTCTGAAAGTTATTTCAGAGCCCCTCCACCTACTTAACTGATACTACTTAACTTACTTGGCTGAAGAAGTTAGAGCCACTTCCTTATCAAAGCGGGCCTTGAGTGCAACTGCTGCCACTCCTGCTGCCTCTGCTTGATAATCAAGCAAGGTAACTTTCTTTAAGTTGACCATTCGACTGTCATACTTCCCATTGGGATTGGTAAGAATCTGGAAAGATTCAGCCCTTGCAGGTCCCAGGTTTTGTGCCTCTGCCGATAGAGCGAAATCGATATAGGCCTTAGCAGCTTCTGCATTCTTGGCGCCCTTTACTAGAGCAATTCCACCAATTTCAAAGCCAGTTCCCTCTTTAGGGAAGGAGACCACTACCGGATTGCCACGAAGCCTTGCTGCGGTGCAATCGTGAGAGAAGACCAGACCAGTTGCAACTTCACCACGACCAAGAGGACCGGTTGGACCAGCCCCGCTTCTGGTGTAGCTAAGAATGTTCTTGTTCAGATCTTTCATGTAAGCAATCGCCGCATCTTGTGATCCGAGGCGCAATACCTGTGACCAGAGTGCGGTGTATGCAGTTCCTGAAGTACCAGGGTGAGCCATCATGATATTGCCCTTGTACCTAGGATCTAGGAGATCATTCCAACTTGTTGGAGCGCGAAGACCAAGGCGCTTTAACTCATTTGTATTTGAACAGAAACCCAGAGCTCCCATGTAGATACCAGTCCAAAATCCCTCAGTATCTTGGAACTGCTTCTTTAGCATATTCCTAGTCGGTGATTTATAGGTATCTAATACTCCTTGGATTCGACCTGAGATATGACTGTCATTGGGACCGCCAGTCCAAACATCAAACTCAGGATTATTCTTAGAAGCAACTAGACGAGTTAGCGCCTCACCTGATGATAGGCGGATAAATTTTGTGGTGATTCCAGTCTTAGCTTGGAATGCCTGAGTCATAACAATGCACCAAGCCTCTTGTGGCGTGCAGAGAACATTTAGCGCTCCAGAGAGCTTACGTCCCTGAGCATATTGCAAAGCTCCATTAACGCGCTCGCAGGTATAAGTCACGCCCTTGATGGTGCGCACCAATCCCTCTTGCGCGCAAGTACTTCCCTTTAGATCACGAGCCGCTTGAGCAGGGGCAATCGCTGAGAGAAGAGAGAGCGTTAGAGATGCCAGGGTGGCAAAAGCAAAAGTTCTTGATTTGTTCATTCTTACCTTTCATAACTTGGAGGTGATCAGGGAAGGTTGTGGGCATGAGAGTATCAGCGTCCCGCAAATAGTTCACGGGCAGGCTGAAGAATTGGATAAAAGACCAATGAAGAATGTGAGGTAAACAGCGATTACCCGCGAAGCCAAGCTCGAGCTAATACCCCTGTAGGTGTGTGAGCAAGCAATTGGTGGGGCAGCTAGGGCTCGAACCTACGGCGGGATGGTGCACCCTCAATCAGGTAGCGTAGCGGGATGGCAGAAAAGCCCCGCGAGATTCGCCGTAAGCCTCATCGTTCCGTTGATGAACTACAAAACATCTACGAAATTCTCGACGCGGGATATGTAGCGCACCTGGGATTCAATGATCCCGAATCTGGAGAGTCAACGGTGATTCCGCTCGGCTATGCCAGAGATGGCGAACGTCTTCTATTTCACGGTTCAACAGGGTCGCGATTGTTCATGGCGCTCAAAGCGGGAGTCCAAGTGTGTGCCACAGTTACATTGCTTGATGGTCTCGTTGCAGCGCGAAGCGCATTTAATTCATCAATGAACTACAGATCGGTGATGGTATTCGGTGTCACAAAGGCACTTGAGGACGAAGAAAAGAGCGAAGCGATGAAGACTCTAACTAACAAGTTGATTCCAGGATTGTGGGAAGCAGGACGACCAATTACACCAAGGGAGTTCGCCCAAACCATGATTGTGGAACTTCCCCTTGATGATGTGACGGCTAAAGAGCGTAGCGGTGGTGCACTAGATCATGAAGATGCTGGTCTAGATATTTGGGCTGGTCAGATTCCAATCATCACTTCATTTAGAAAACCGATAACCAACGATGACGCTTCACATGTTCTTGTACCTGAGTACATTGAAAACTTCGGTAAGTGGGGCAGGTAGGGCTCAAATCAAAACGGCCTCTATTAAGGCAGGAAGTTCACTAATTGTGCATTATCTGCATTGGGGTCCTGGCTATGCTGTAAATGTATCCAACCATCGATCAAGACTGTCAGTGGCCTTTGTTGTCTCTTCTTTCATAACTCTTGGACTGGCGGGAGTCGAATATCTCTATTCAGATGGGTCTAATCCGGGATTCCCTACACCAGATCTTGCTTACCTGTTTCTATCTTCATTTCTCGCAACCTTTCTCCTGCTCTTTGCTATCCATCAATTAGAAGAGAGGGGAGTTTCCGAGGCTTTGATCTCAATCACCATGATGGGATTGACTATCTGAAGTTGGGTCTTTCTATTTTTGGATCAGTTACCTTGTTTTCTTGGCGGTAATGGCTGTTAACGTAGGAACTCTTCCTTGTCTATTGCCATAACTAGACATTCATCATCGTCGAAAATGACTGGGCCTAATACTCTGAAGCCCAATCGTTCATAGAAACTGATTGCTCGCAGATTTGATTCAAGTGGGTCGATCAAGACTTTATGGGCTTTGTGTATGGCAAAGCAACGATGCAAAGATTGCAGCATCATTTCTCTTCCGTAACCCTTTGAGCGATTTTCAGGGCTTCCTATCCAGATATCAATTGCCCATGCCCCTTGCTCGGAGTGAGCTCCCCAGTAATGCGTCTCTTCTTCGCATGTATCTATGAGAACCGTTACGCCAATTGGCCGACCATCTACCTCAGCTATCAGAATCTCACGCCAAGACACGAGACGCCCTAGTTCGTATTCCCAGTCATATGTGTCGCCACCTGAATATCCGACATGCGGATCTCTATCCCAAAGGTGGAGAACTTCTAGATCTTCTAATGTTGCTGTTCTGAGAATTACCTTTGCTTTAGACCACATATTCAAATCCAATCTCGAGCGATCTAGTGGGGCAGGTAGGGCTCGAACCTACGACGACCGGATTATGAGTCCGGGGCTCTAACCAACTGAGCTACTGCCCCTAATGCATGAGGTGCGTGTCATATCTTACATCTATCCCAACACTAAGTTTTG
>Ga0194132_10000298_pt1 | contig 103312 bp, 75 predicted proteins | sample TA2KigOf80mmetaG_FD_148612 | JGI IMG/M metagenome (GOLD analysis project Ga0194132, IMG submission 148612) | Freshwater microbial communities from Lake Tanganyika, Tanzania - TA2015054 Kigoma Offshore 80m | ecosystem: Environmental > Aquatic > Freshwater > Lake | place: Tanzania: Lake... | reverse complement strand
CAAACTCCTGCCCCAATCGCAAGGGCGTCGCATCGGCGAGGTGCGTGCGGCCAATCTTGATAATTCGATCCCATTCCTTCGCCTTCTGGGCCAGGATTTCCTGCAATCTCTGCAGGGCCGGGATCAGGCGCGTCTTGATCTCCACCGCCACCGCCACGTGAATCGACGTCGGAAAAATATCGTTGGTGCTCTGCCCCATATTCACATGGTCGTTGGGATGGATCGGCTTCTCCGCGCTGAAGCGATCCCCCCCCAGCAACTCGATCGCTCGATTGGCAATGACTTCGTTGCAGTTCATGTTGCTCGAAGTGCCGGAACCGGTCTGGAATACGTCGATCGGAAACTGTCCGTCAAGTTTCCTTTCGCAGACTTCCCGGCAAGCCGCCAGTAGCGCGTCGATTTGCTGCGGGGCAAGCCGGGCTTTGCCCGTCCCGCTCAGTTTTCCCAGATCGCGGTTGGCGGAGGCACAAGCGAATTTTACGATCCCCATCGCGTGGATCAGCGCTGCTGGCAACGGCCACCCGGAAATCGGAAAATTCTCGACGGCGCGCTGCGTTTGCGCCCCGTAGTACGCCTTCGCGGGAACTTGGACTTCCCCCATCGAGTCCCGTTCGACCCTAAACTCGCTCATGATACTCCCCGGTGCATTGAACCAACAAGAAATGTAATCGCCCATGATAGCCCGTGGACGGAATCGCTCCAAGACGAAAGGGCCCGGGGAATGACCTTGGGACCGTGTGGGACCCTGGGAGGTTGTAACCGTGGAATCAGGTCGGGCAGCGCCCGCCGTCGCGCCAAAACCGGACGCTCTATCGGAGGGCTCGGTATTCACAGTATGATGTTTTGCCAGCGGGAAAATGACATGTCCGAATCGAGCGCTCGAATTCGACCGAACGATGGCTGCGGCTACCTGATCGGCATTTTTCTGGTCACCTGTCTGCTGTTCATCATGAACGGCATGATGGCGGGTGTGCTGTTTGTGCGGCTGCGGCCCCTGTTGCCCGAATGGGCGAACCGTGCCCGTTATGCGCAGATTTTTATTCTGGCGGTTCCGATCGGATTGATTCTGCTGGAGTGGTTCGTCTGGGACTGGTTTCTTGACCGGTTACGACGACGTCGGGCTCCAACGACGCCCGCGCAAAATGAGTAAACGGGATTCCCGGTCAATTCAGGGAGACTTGCCGGCTTCCTGCTTGAGCTCGATCTTCGCTCCTTTTCGGGCTTTCTGCGCCAGACGCTCAAAGAGCAGCAATTCCATATCCTGCTGAAGCTGTTCGCGGGCATCGAACCAGGTCTTGATTCCCGGTTTGGAATCGGTCCAGCGAATGAGGTGCACGCCGATCGGCGTCACAACCGGTTCGCTGATTGCGCCCTTTTCCAACGCGAAAGCCGCCTTGCCGAACTCCTCCGGCATCGGTTCGTGCCGCCCGATGTAGCCCAAGTCACCTCCGACGCGTGCCGCGGGCCCGGTGGAGTAACGCATGGCCGCTTCGTCGAACGCGATCCGCTGCTGGCGGAGTTCCTCGAGCACCTTCCGAGCGGCCGGCAACTGCTTCTCCAGCGCTTCGGCGTCGCCTGCCTGCACGGGAAAAAGAATCTGTCCGACGCGCAGTCGAGTGCCATCATATTCGCGACGATGATCCTCAAAGTACTTTTCCATGGTCGCGTCGGTGATCCTGCTGGCGAGATATCTGCCCCAGCCCTCTTCCCAAGCCAGTTGCCGGCGCAGTGCCGATCGATCGAGGTGATGGCGAGCCATGAATTTTTCGAGCGACTCATTCGAGCGGGCCAGGCGCTCCGTCAAACGATCGACCGCCAGATCGAGATCCTGATTGCTGACCCACTGTTTTTCGGCGGTGAGTGCCTGGGCGATCAATTGACGATCGATCAGCCGCTGCAGCATTTCTCCACGCAGGGTCGCGGATTGCTCCGGGGTCAGCGTCCGGTTCTTGAGAATCGCCGCCAGTCCCCGTTCGACTTCGGACGCCGCAATCGCCTGGCCGTTGACCGTGGCGACGACCTCCTCGGCGAAGGTCCCGTGCGGCACAGCGACCGCAAACGTCAACAAGGCCCAAAACGGCAACTGGGCTGCCGTGTTTCCCAGATCGTTGGCGCTCATCACGGTAACTCGATGTCCTTTACTTCAAATTCCACCGGCAACTCGATCAGGCTGGCGGCCGTCTTGTAGACGAACTTGTGTCCTTTGAATCCGCCCTTATCGAGCACGAACTTGTACGACAGTCCGACCTCGTTCTCTTTTTGCGAAACCGCTTCCACGCCGGCGTTATCGACTTGAGCTCCGTTGGGATCGAGCAGATAGGCGGGGTTGTCGTAGATCCAGCCACGGTGCGACTCCAGGGCGTTGGAGGCTTCGTCGTAGCGGACCAGCACGCGCACTTCGTAGACGTTCTGGTTGCGCCGGACCTGTTCCATGACCACGGTAACTCCGGCGCGCTTCTGCTCCACGTTGCGCATCTTTTCGAGGTCGGTGAACTCGAAGGTTTCGCTGCGCGACTGCGCCAGGACATTCAATCGTCCCTTGAGGCTGCCGATCCGTTGGGTCGACCGAGGAGGAATTTTCAGCGGCAAGTTGATTTCGGCGGCCGAAACGTTGCCTTCAGCGGCGATCTCGGGTTCGCCGCTGCTTTCATCCGTCTCGAGTTTGGCTCCCGACTCATCGGTCAATTGCAGGTCGCGAAATGGCAGGGAGATCACGATCGGCCGCAGCCGCGGCTCCCAGGCGATGTCGAGCGTCAGCGTCATCGAATCGTTGCCGGAATTCCGCAGGTTGCGGGTAATGTCGAGCTGGATCGGTTCGATCCGGAACTGGCCGGCATAGCGCGCCTTTTGCCGCCGGTCGGCATCCGATTCCTGGCGGGCAACGATCGTCAGCGCCGAGGCCTCGCCGCCATAGTTGTAGATCGTCATGCGCGCTCGATCGAGCAGTTCATCGAGCGCCTGCCAGAAGGTCACGTTGGAAGCCTCCATGGTGACCTTGATCGACGTTGCCTGCTGGTCGAATCGATCGCGGAAATCGACGACCCGATTGCCGGTCTGTTTTTCCAACGACGCTAGCGCCTCTTCGAGTGTCATTTCGCCTTCCAGCGTGACAACGGCGGAGCGCGTCGCCAGCTCCACGGCGGCAGTTTCCAGGATTTTGCGCACGCGTCCCAGGCGGTCTTTGACTTCCGCAGGTGTCCGCGGCGTCACCTGCGGCAAGAGTTCAAGAACCCGCGGACCTAATGCCGTCAGTTCTTTTTCCGCAGCCTCGCGCCGTGCCAACTGCTCGTCATTCAACTGCCGCACCAGCCGCTGCACGGTCGCAGGCAAGTCCTGAGGCGCCGCCGGGGCGGATGTCGAGGAATCGGGTTGTGCGAGCAGTACTGCTCCCGCCAATAACAACGAAGGTATCAAAGCGATCTCCTGATGGCTCGACCGCCGGCCATTGTACGGCTTTTTCCGGGCTCGCACAGCCTCAGTTTTACCGCCCGTATTCTAGGATTGGGTCGGCAGCGGTAGTAACACCACGTGGAGAGTCGGCAAATGCGATCGACGAGCCCTATCCGGTTCCTGCCCCCGCTTTTGCTGGCCGGGGGGCTGGTCAGTTGCATCGGATCGAGTTGTACTGTGGCCCTGTCCGCCGACAACCGATTTACGATTCGCGTCACGGTTCAGGGCGAGACCCTGGAAGGCGCGCCGCTCCACCAGTCCGAAGATCGAACATCGCTGCTAGGACGCGACGGTCGGCTATGGCTGTTCGAGTCCCGATCGGCGACCAGCTTTGCGCGGATTTCCAACGACTTTCGCGCCTATTCGCCGGCGGAACTGCGCGCTCGATTGCTGCGCGAGTTCGGAACGGGATACCAGGTCACCGGTACGGTCCACTACCTGGTCGTCCACCGGGAGAGATTGCCGTCGGAATGGCCCCAGAGGTTTGAAGACCTCTACCGAGGATTCGTGCGCTATTGCACCGCACGCGGCTTGACCCCCCGGGCGCCGGAGTTTCCTCTGGTGGCGATAATTTATGGCTCGCCCGCGGAGTTCCACCAACATGCCGAACAGGAAGCGGTTCGGCTTGGACCGGGAATGATCGGCTATTACTCAAGCCAATCCAACCGCGTGGTGATGTACGAACAACCCGCCTCGAACGGCGATCACTGGAAACGCAACGCCGCGACCATCGTTCACGAGGCAACGCACCAGGCGGCGTTCAACACGGGCCTGCATAGCCGCTGTTCTCCGGCACCCCGCTGGATCGTCGAAGGCCTGGCGACGATGTTCGAATGCCCCGCGGTCTGGGACGCACAACCGAACCGGCCCGTGCGCGAACGGGTCAATGCCGGTCAGCTGGCGGCCTTTCGCGACTATGTCCAGAGCCGTCGCCGAACCGGCACACTGATGCGGCTCGTGACCGAGGATGACTCGTTCCGGGATGACCCGGCCGCCGCCTACTCGGAAGCCTGGGCACTGACGTTCTATCTGGCCGAGACCAGTCCGCGCGCGCTGCAGCAGTACCTGACCAAGACCTCTGCCCCGCCATCTTCCGCCCCGGAGTCCCAGCGCCGCGTCACCGATTTCTTCGCCGCGTTCGGCAGCGATCCGGCGATGCTCGAAGCACGCCTGCTGCGATTCATCGCCGACCTCAAATAGCGGGACTCAGACCTCGGTTTGACCTTTGGGCCAAAGTTTGAGAATCACACTCTCGCTTGCCGTGCCTGGCATCGGATACGAATCGACTTTGCGTAATTCGAGCGACTTCAGCAGCCCTAAATGCCGCGCCTCGCCGCGCTCCTCGACCCATTGCGGTCCCTTGATCATCAACAGCCGGCCGATCGCCGGCCAGTGGCCTTGGAACCACTGACAGATCCGGGCGATCGATCCGACGGCGCGCGCCGTCACCGCGTCAAACGAACGCTCTTCCAGCACCGCTTCCGCCCGCGACGCATCGACCGACACGTCCAACGCCAGATGGCGCACCAGTGCTTCCAGCACTTTCGCTTTCTTGCCCGTCGATTCGCTCAACGATATTTTCAGATCCGGTCGCAGGATGGCGATCAAGATTCCAGGAACGCCGCCGCCCGATCCAACATCCAGAACCCGCTCGCCCTGCCCTAACTGCCGGGCGAGATGCCAGCTGTCGAGCACGTCACGCGACACGAACAACGCGTAGTTCGTGTGCCGCGTGAGATTGATCTTCTGGTTCCAATCCCAGAGCAACTGGCAGTAACGCTCGAAACGCTCCGCGGTTTCCGGCGGAATTTCGAATGGGAGTCGCGCCAATTCCTCGGCAAGGCTCGTGTCGCTCTCACTGGCTTCGTTCAAGTCGAATTGCCCCTGCCTGGAGTTATGATTAGATTAGCGCTGCGGGACAGTTATTTCGCGCGGGAGTGCCGCGTGCAAGGGGACGTCGCCTCCATTCCGCGGGAGTACCATGCAGAATTTCCACAGACGGGCGGCCGGTCGGAACAGGGAGCGTTCCCCGGTTAACGTCTCGCGCCGACAAGCGCTCGGCACGTTCGCAGCGGGACTGCTTGCGACGGGATTCTGGTCGGAGGCGCGGGGGGGATCGTTCCCGTCCGCTAACGACAAGTTGAATCTCGGGGTCATCGGCGTCGCCAATCGGGGCGAAACCAATCTGATCGGCGTCAACCGGGAGAACATCGTCGCACTGTGTGATGTCGACGAGGACTATCTGGGGCAGGCGGCGATGCGGTATCGCGGCGCCCGGCGATTTGCCGATTACCGCCAGCTGCTCGACATGCCGAAACTGGACGCGGTGGTGATCAGTTCGCCCGATCACACCCACGCGCATGCTTCGATTCTCGCGCTGGACCGTGGCTTGCACGTCTATTGTGAAAAGCCTTTGGCCACGACCATGCGCGAAGCGCGCGCGATGGCCGAACGTGCTCGAAACCGCGGGCGCGTCACGCAAACCGGCGCCCAACACCATACGTCGGAAGGGTATCGCCGCGCGGTAAAGCTGATGCGATCGGACCTGCTTGGAGAGGTCCGCGAAATTCATGCCTGGACGAATCGCCCGTTCTGGCCACAAGGCGTCGGCCAGCGACCGGCGGAGGAGCCTGTTCCCGCCGGATTGAACTGGGACCTCTGGCTGGGCCCGGCCGAATGGCGCCCTTATGCAGCAGCCTATCACCCCACGAATTGGCGCGGGTTCTGGGATTTCGGGACCGGCGCGCTCGGCGACCGCGGCCCCCACTTGCTCGACCCGGTCCTGGAAGGCCTGCAGTTGTCGCTCCCCGAAAGGATCGTCGCGGAATCGAGCGGTTCGACAAGGGAATCGCCGCCGGAATGGAGCATCGTGCGATTCGAATTTCCGGCGCGCCAGGGCGGTCCACCCCGCGTATTGACCTGGTACGACGGCGGCAAACAGCCAGCGCTCGAAGTTGCAGGGGCTCGTGACTTTCTAGCAAAAAATGGCGTGGTCGTCGTCGGCGCCAAAGCGCGGTTGTTTCTGCCAGAACTCGGCGGCGATCCACTGGTCCTTGCCGCGGCTAGCGGCAGTTCGCCGGCCGACGTCGCGGCGCTCGAAGGAAAGCTGGGTTCCGCTCCCCCCGGCAGGAATCACTACGAGCAATGGCTCGACGCCTGCAAAGGGCACGGGAAGACGGAATGCGATTTTGAGTACGGTGCGCGACTCACGCAACTCTGCCTGCTCGGTAATATCGCTCTGCGAGCCGGCGAGCCAATCCGCTGGAACGCGCAGGACTTCCGCGTCGAGGGTTCCCAGCGCGCCGCGCCGCTGATCGATCGCGCCTACCGAAAAGGTTGGGAGTTCCTTTAGAAGCGAGAAGGGAGAGGGAGAATGCAAGAACTTTGGGGCCAGATCGCCGATGCCGTGGCACGCATCCGGCAAGTCTGGAACGGCAACGTGAAAGCCGGGATCATTCTGGGCACGGGACTCGGCGGACTCGTCGATCAGATGACGGTCGAAGCGGCAATCGAATACGAGGAGATCCCGCACTTCCCGCGATCGACCGCCGTTTCGCACCGCGGACGACTCGTCCTGGGTGCCCTGGCCGGCGTGCCTGTCGCCGCCATGGAAGGGCGCTTTCATGCCTACGAAGGTTATCCCCTGCAGGCGATCACTCTGCCGGTAAGGGTGATGAAAGCGCTCGGCGCCGAACTGCTGGTTGTCTCCAATGCCAGCGGCGGGATGAACCCGTACTATTCGGCCGGCGATATCGTCGTGATCGACGACCATATCAACCTGATGGGCGACAACCCGCTGGTTGGAATTAATGACGATCGCCTGGGGCCCCGCTTCCCCGACATGAGCCAACCGTACGATCGTCGGCTGACCGAACGGGCACTCGAAATCGCGCGGCGCGGCGACATCGTCGCCCATCGCGGAGTGTTTGTGGCGGTGCTGGGTCCAAATCTGGAAACGCGCGCCGAATACCGATTCCTGCGGCTGATCGGCGCGGATATCGTTGGAATGTCGACCGTTCCCGAAGTCATCGTCGCCGCCCACTGCGGCCTGCGAGTTTTAGGACTGTCGATTGTCACCGACATGTGCCTTCCTGATTGCCTCGAACCAGCCAACATCGCCAGGATCATCGCGACCGCGAATGGGGCGGAACCCCATCTGAGAAAAATCGTTACGGGAGTACTCGCGGCCGAATGGCCGCATTGAACGTGGCGCAGTCGCGCCGCGCGGGACCGGGAAATGTCGCTTCATGATCGCCCGCCAGAAACGCCGCGGACACTCCGCTCCGCCGTCGAGTCGATTTGCAACGCCTGGAATTGCCAGCCCCGCGCCGCCATTATTCTGGGAACCGGGCTCGGTGGTTTCGTCGATTCGATGCAGCTGCAAACCTGCATCGACTACCGTTCCCTGCCCGGTTTTCCCCAGGCGACGTCGATCGGACATCGAGGACAATTGGCGTGTGGCCGACTTGCCGATACGCCGATTGTCGCTTTCCAGGGGCGCGTGCATCTCTACGAAGGTTATCGGTTTGCGGAGGTGACGCTGCCCGTTCGGATCGCCTGGGAACTGGGCGCTGAAATGCTGCTGGTGACGAACGCGAGCGGAGGCGTTAATCCCCTGTTGAGCGTCGGCGACATCGTGGCGATCAGCGATCATATCAACCTGATGGGACGCGCCGTCGCGCCCGGCTCAACTGCAATCGAGAAACCCGACCAACCGCCCTTTGAGCCGCTCTGCGAATCGCCCGCCGAACCGTCGTTCGGCGGCCGCCGTTCGTTGGGCTACTGCCCGCGACTGCTGCGCGCAATACTCCAAGCCGGCCGCGCGGCGCGAGCTCCCATCGTGCCAGGAGTCTACGTCGGCATGCTTGGTCCAAACTACGAAACGCGCGCCGAATACCGCATGGCCCGACGTCTCGGCGGCGACGTCGTTGGTATGTCGACCATCCCGGAAGTGCTCGAAGCCAACCGGCTGGGACTGCGCGTGGCTGGCCTTTCCACCGTAACGAATGTGGCTCACCCCGACCGCCTGGATAAGACGAGCGGCGCTGAAGTCGCCCAAGCCGCGGCCGATGCCGCGGCCGACCTTGGACGCACGATCGCGGCGTTCCTCACCAATGCCGGGACAGGGGCCCCGCAGTAATCGGCGCCGCGGCTCCCATCATGCCAGGTTTTGCCGTTACACTTGTAGCTCACGAAAAACCCCCGTTTTCAAACCGAGGTTCGGGCGAAAGGCTTTACCATGAAATTGCACTTTCTTGGTGCGAATCGTCAGGTGACCGGATCAAAATATTGCATCGATTCGATGGGCCAGCAGGTCATGATTGACTGCGGAATGTTTCAGGAACGGCCCTTCGAGGATCGTAACTGGCATGCCTGCCCGATCCCCCAGAACCAGGTCGACGCGCTGCTGCTCACCCACGTCCATATCGACCATAGCGGATTGATCCCCCGCCTGGTGCGCGAGGGATTTCGCGGTCCGATCTACACTACCCGCGCATCGGTGGAACTGGCGGAGGTAGTGCTTCGCGACGCGGCCAAAATCCAAAACGAAGACGCCAATTACAAAGCGCGCCGACATGCCCGCGAAGGTCGTAAATCGGCATACCCCGAACGGGTTCTCTTTACCGACCTGGACGTGACCGAATCGCTGAAACTCTTCCAACCCATCAGCTACGGTCAGCCATTCAAAGTCTTCGACCATCTCCAAGCCTGCTTCTTCGACGCCGGACATATCCTCGGTTCAGCAATGATCCAACTCGATGTCACCGAACAAGGTCGGACCCGACGCATCGTTTTTTCGGGCGACATCGGACAACACGACAAACCCCTGATCCGCGATCCGACCTTTCTGACGTCCGCCGACTACGCCGTGATGGAATCGACCTACGGCGATCGCGAACATCGCAAAAAAGAAGACGTCGAAACGCAACTCGAGAAGATCATCTGCGAAACCGCTCGTCGCGGCGGCAACGTCGTGATCCCGACCTTCGCGGTCGAACGTGCCCAGGAACTGATGTTCTACATCAGCCGACTCGTGAACCGCGCGCGGATCCCCCGACTGAAAGTATTCGTCGATAGCCCCATGGCCGTCGACGTTACCGAAATCTATCGCGGATTGGGCGATTTCTTTGATGAGGAGACACTCGCCATGATGGCCGATAACCGGCCCCCGCTGCGATTCCCCGGACTCACCTTCTGCCGCTCGGTCAATGAATCGCGCGCCATCAACAACTACAGAAAACCATGTATCATCATGGCCAGCTCCGGGATGTGCACCGCCGGTCGCATCAAACACCACCTGCGGCAGAATCTGGGCCGATCGGAATCGACGATCCTGTTCGTCGGCTACCAGGGTCAAGGTACGCTCGGCCGAACGATCCTGGAAGGTAATCCGATCGTGCGCATCCACGGACAAGAATTCAAAGTCCGCGCCCAGATTCAACAGATCTTCGGCTTCTCCGGCCACGCCGACCGATCGGGACTGCTGGAATGGCTCGGAAACATCTCCGGACTGAAGAGACTCTTCCTGACCCATGGCGAGGAGTCCGTCGCACAGCATCTGGCGGCCGAAATCCGCGACCGCTGGAAACTCGATGTCTCCGTGCCGGCGTACCAGGAAGAAGTCGAACTGAGCTGACCTGGCGGAGTGCTTGACGTCCCGGGCTGCTGGGGCAGTATGCCCCAGCCACGTGGGGATGCTTGGCAGAATGCCTCAGCCACGTGGGACTGCTTGGGCAGGGATGCCCCGGCCACGTTGGGCTGTTTTGGGCAGGATGGTGCCAGCCACCCAACCTATGGGAAATGCCGGTATTTGTAACTGGAGAGCCCCTAGTGAATTTTCCGATATTACTCAAGGTGCGAACCGATACTTTACTTAGTTGATTATGTATATTAAGATTAAGCCGATCGTGGTTACCGGGAGGGGGAAATGAGCAGTGTGTTCAGCACGGTCGCCGCGGAAAGCTTGAGTGCTGCGGTTGCTCGGGAGTTCGGGACGGGGTTGAGGACGATGGCATCGGTTCCAGTCGCTGCGGAAAGCGGCAATGAGGGTTCGCTGCAGTGGACCGTCGAGCTCGGGAACGAGCTGGCGGCTGCGAGTGAGGCGTTGGAGACTGCCTCGCCGCAGCGAATTTTGCAATGGGCGGTTCAGCGTTTCCCGAAGCGTTTCACGATGGCGACGGCATTTGGCCCGGAGGGAATGGTGCTGGTTCACTTCCTGGCCGAAATTGCTCCTCAAACACCGATCTTCAATCTCGATACAGGGTATCAATTTCCGGAGACGCTGCAATTGCGTGAGCGGGTCTTGGAGCGGTACGGGATCGCGATCGAGTTGAAGCGTCCGGAGACGACGGTGGCGGAATATGAAGCGTTGCACGGCGGTCCGGTTTATAAGTCGAACCCGGATCGGTGCTGCGCGGACCGCAAGCTTGCGGTGTTGACGCGTGCGGTTGTGGGGATGCAGGCCTGGGCGAGTGCGATTCGGCGCGACCAGAGTCCGGACCGTGCGCGAGCGCCGATTGTGGGTTGGGACAAGAAGTTCGGACTGGTCAAGGTAAGTCCGCTGGCGAACTGGACCAAGGCCGATGTCTGGAAGCTGATTGTCGATCACGACATTCCCTACAATTCATTGCACGATCAAGGGTATCCGAGCATCGGCTGCTGGCCGTGCACGCGGGCGGTGGTCTTTGGCGAGGACGAGCGGGCGGGGCGTTGGAGCGGGTTTGCCAAGACGGAATGCGGGCTGCATTCGATCGAAGCGCAGGCGGGGCAGGCGGACCAGGCGGGCGAATTGAAGTCGTGAATATCTCGGCGCGAACGCAGTATGCATGCCTGGCGGTGCTGGAGTTGGCCCGGCAGTTTAGTGGGGGCCAGCCGGTACCGCTGCGGCAGATTTCCGATCAGCATCAGATACCTACGCCGTTTCTTGTGCAGATTCTCCTGCAGCTCAAGAGCGCGGGAATTGTCGAGAGCGTGCGTGGCGCGGCGGGCGGCTACAGGCTCGTCCGCCATCCGCGGGCGATTACTGTGGGCGAAGTTCTCTCGGTGACGGAAGCGTCCAGCAGTGCGGGAGTGGGAGCGGACGGGACGCGTGCCGCTCAAGTGCTTCAGGCGGTCTGGCGGGAAGCCGACCGGGTCCAGAAGGACTATTTGAGTCGCACGACGATCGCGGCGCTGCTGGAGCAGCTCGAACAGCACGCCGAAGCGATGTATTACATCTAGTATTCAGCGGCCGGTCTTTTCCGAAACGGGGGTTGCCACCTGGACCGCTTTGAAACCGCGGTAGGCGCCGGGACTGGCCTCGAATTTGGTGACGCCGGCGACGGCGACTTCCAGCGGTGCGTGGACGTCTTTGTCGGTGGTGATGATGTCGCCGACGCGAAGGCCGACGAGGTCTTCGGTGGTGATTGTGGTTTCGGCCAGAGTCACGACCATCTCCACCAGGGAGCGGTCCATCCGTTTCGCGATCGCCGCGACCGTTTCTGCGTTGACTCCGGTGCGTCCGTAGCTGGGCCAGCTGTTATTTGTCAGCTTGCTCCCTACGCGTTCAATTGCGTTGAAGGGAATGCAGAGGTTGATCATGCCGCGCACGTCGCCGAGCGCGAGTTCGAAGCTGATCAGGATGATGACTTCGTTGGGCGGTACGATCTGCACGAGCTGCGGGTTACTTTCGACGCGATCTACGGACAGGTTGAGTTGCACCACATTCTCCCAGGCATGTTTCATCTCCGCCAGGAACAGCGACGTGATGCGTGCGACCAGCCGCAATTCAATTTCGGTCAGGGGTCGGCGCGCGGGAGGCGTCGTGTCCTTTCCGCCGCCCAGCAGCCGATCGATGATCGGGAACAGAATCGACGGATTGATATCGAGAATCAGGTGTCCTTCGAGCGGTTCCGCGCGGACCAGGTTGAAGCAGGTGGGGCTTTCGAGGCTGAAGACAAATTCGCTGTAGGTCAGCTGGTCGACGCTCGTCAGTTTCACTTCGATGATCGACCGCAGCAATGCGGAGAGGGAGGCCCCAAAATTGCGGCTGAAACCGTCGTACAGCGACTGCAAGGCGCGCATCTGGTCTTTGCCGACGCGTTCCGGCCGTTTGAAATCGTAAGGGGAAATTTTTTCGCGACTTCGCGGGCTGCTCTGCGGCATCGCGCCCGCCGTGACCGGCTTGGCAGGCGAGGCGTCCAGCGCGCTGAGCAGACTTTCGACTTCCGCCTGACTCAAGACTTCGTCAGCCATTGCATGGTCCTCCTTGACCTGAACTGCCCCCGACGGAAACCGTTTCGACGGGTTCGTTTTCAACGGTGTCGCGAACGTCGAGGGCGACGCGCGCCGTCGGCTGGCTCAACTCCGTATCTGGCCCTGTCCTCTGCAAACGTATTTGTAACTCGTCAGTTCGCGCAGTCCGCACGGTCCGCGCGCGTGAAACTTATCGGTACTGATTCCGATCTCCGCGCCGAGGCCAAACTCGCCTCCGTCGTGGAAGCGGGTGCTGGCGTTGATCATCACCGCGGCGCTATCGACACCGTCTGCGAACCGGTTGGCGGCCAGTTCATCGCTGGTGACGATGCCATCCGTGTGATGGGAACCGTAGCGATTAATATGTTCGATCGCCTCGTCGATCGTCGCAACCATCTTCAGGCTGACAATCGGGCCGAGAAACTCCTGGTAATAGTCCTGTTCGCTGGCGGGCTGGCCGCCGGCAAACAGTCGCAGGCTTTGCGCATCGGCGCGGATTTCGATTCCTCGTGCCTGCAGTTCGCGTGCGGCTTCGGGAATGAACCGCGATGCGATATCGCGATGGACCAGCAGGGACTCGCAGGCGTTGCAGACACCCATCCGCTGGCACTTCGAATTCACCGCCAATTCCACCGCCATCGACAGGTCGGCCATCCGATCGACGTACAGGTGACAGTTTCCGGTGAAATGTTTGATCACCGGCATCCGCGCCTCCTCGGCGACAGCCCGGATCAGTCCTTCTCCGCCACGGGGAATCGCCAGATCGATCAAGTTGTTGAGCCGCAGGAAGACGCGTACCGCTTGCCGATCGGGAGTGTCCACGAGTTGCACGGCGTGCGCGGGGATGCCGGTCGACGCGGCCGATGCGTGGAGGATGTCCACGATCGCGCGGCTGGAATGCGCCGCTTCCTTACCGCAGCGCAGGATGACCGCGTTGCCGCTCTTGACACAGATGGCCGCCGCGTCCGCGGTGACGTTCGGTCGTGATTCATAGACGAAAAACACCACTCCCAGCGGCACACGTATCTTCTCGATCCTCAGTCCGTTTGGACGGACGATCGACTCGATCCGCTCGCCCACCGGATCCGCAAGTTCGGCGACCGATTCCAGAGCCTGGGCGATCGCTTCGACCCGTGCGGGATTCAACGCCAGCCGGTCGAGCGACGCGGCCGGCAGTCCCTCGTCCTTCGCCTCCTGCAAATCTCGATCGTTCGCTTGCAGGATGCGCCCGCAACCGTCACGCAGTTCCCGCGCGGAATGGCGCAGCCATTCATCTTTTACCGTTCGAGGCAACTGGCTCAACAACGCGGCGGCAGCCCGCGCCAGCTCAGCCGTCGCTCGACAGTACTTGGTCAAAGCATCGCCGTCTGTCGACATCGCAATGGGAAATTACCTCAATATTCTCCAGCCCTTCCACCGGCTTTACAGGCCAATTAGGGCGGCAAAGTATCCTGATTTCACCCGGGTCGGTCAATGCGGGAATCGACCGTTGGCGGGTACGGCAGGTACGGCGCTGGAGCCGTTTCACCCCTTGCTGGCATCGAACCCGCACTGGCAACGAACCCGCTAGGAACCGACCGGTTTGGTCGGATCAGGGCTGTTCCCGAAGCTCATCAGTCCCAAACCGGTTGCGACCATGATCGTACCCAGGACGATCAGGAACAGCTGGAACCGGTAGCCTTTTACGATGCCGTAGTAGAACTGGTAAAACGGGATCAGGCACAAAAGTCCAGTGACGACGTTGTCGATCATTCCGACGATCACGATCCAGACCAGTCCCAACCCGCCCAAACCGAGCCCGATCCAGGTCATCGCCTGGCCTGACGCGTAAGTTTTGTTGGCCGCCCCTTCCATCATTCGGAAGAGAAAGTAGCCGGTGGCGGCCCCTCCGGCGACGAGCACCAGCATTCCCAGGGTCAGCAGGTACGACATCACCATGCCACCAGCCGTCTCGTTCTTAACCGGCGGTGCTTTTTTCAATTCTTCGACCGCGCGACTGAGAATCGACTCGGCCACCTCGCCGTGTCCCGGATTCTTCGCTTGTTTGCGGACATTCGATGCCACCGCCATCCCGGTTTGAATATTCTGCCCGCAACTCACACAGAGGATTCCTCCGGGGGGAATCGGTTCGTTGCATTTCGGACAGCGCACGCCAACGTGCGAGGAAAAGCCTTCCTGGTCCAGCAGGTCGTGGAGTGCTTGGGGGTCGACGAGTGGCGAAGCGGGATTCGCGGCGGGTGCGGCCTGGGGAACCGCGAGTGCGGATTGGCATTTCGGGCATTTGAGCGTCTTGCCGGCCCATTCGTCTTTTGCGGCAAACGCTTGCCCGCAGCGGCACACAACTTTGATCGGCATTTTTCAGGAACTCGTCGGGGTCATCGCGGCTGGCTCGCAACCTGTTTGGCAAGCGGAATCCTATTGTTGCTCGTCGCTTTTGCTTGGGCAAGCGTTCCCTGCTGCCAATATGGCAGCGGCACGCGCGGGCGGGCGTCGATTCCTGCCACCTTGCGCCATCCGCGGGTAGCCTGCGAACTTCCCAATTGCCGCAAACGTTTGCCGACACTGTGTTTGTAACGACGGAATGCGATTTGGCGCGCCACTTGCCTACCTAGGCTGGTCTCACTTGGCCGGGGTGCACATTTGACAGGCGATCCTGGTGCCCGGCGGACGTCGGTGATGCCGATGTTGCGGTGAGAGCCGGCAGGCGTGTTGTACAAGATACTGTTACCAATTACCAATTTGTGGATTTTCGTGCGGAGGGATATCCATGGCAGCAACGGCGACCAAGAAAAAGATCACCACCAATGTGAAGTTGCAACCGCTGGGCGACCGGGTCGTGGTCCAGCGAGAAGAATCGGAGGAGCGAACGGCGGGCGGGATTCTGCTGCCCGATTCGGCGAAAGACAAGCCGGCGCGCGGGACCATCGTTAATGTGGGCAACGGCAGATTGCTGGACGACGGGACGCGTGGCGCTTTGCAGGTCAAGCCAGGCGACCGGGTGATTTTCTCGAGCTATGCGGGCGAGACCTTCAAGGTCGACGACCAGGAACTGCTGCTGATGCGGGAAGACGACATCCTGGCGGTGATTGAAGACTAGGTCGCACGAGACAACTTACGGGCGTGTCACGCCCTCCCAAGTAAACGAGGAGTTTGTTAAGCCATGGCGAAGATTATTGCATTTGATCAGGAAGCCCGCGAAGCGATTCGGCGAGGCGTCTCCAAGCTGGCGAAGGCGGTGAAAGTTACGCTGGGACCCAAAGGTCGCAACGTCATTCTTCAGAAGAGCTTTGGATCTCCGACCGTCACCAAGGACGGGGTGACGGTGGCCAAGGAAATCGACCTGGAAGACGTCTACGAAAATATCGGCGCCCGGATGGTCCGGGAAGTTGCCAGCAAGACCAGTGATGTTGCGGGCGACGGCACGACGACCGCTACGGTTCTGGCGGAGGCGATTTTCAACGAAGGGTTGCGGGCGGTGGTATCGGGTGTGAATCCGGTACAGATGAAACAGGGGATCGAGAAGGCGGTCGCCGACATTTCGGAGAAACTCCAGAAAATGTCGATCAAGGTTCGCGATAAGTCCGAGATGGCGAATGTGGCCTCGATCGCGGCGAACAACGATCGCGAGATCGGCGAGTTGCTGGCGAATGCGATGGACAAAGTCGGTAAGGACGGCGTGATCACCGTCGATGAGAGCAAGAGCCTCAACACCGAAGTCGAATGGGTGGAGGGGATGCAGTTTGATCGAGGGTATCTCTCGCCCTATTTCGTCACCGATGCGAACTCGATGCACTGCGAACTGACCGACGTCTACATTCTGGTGTACGAAAAGAAGATCACCAGCGTGAAGGACCTGGTTCCGCTGCTCGAAGCGGTCGTTCAGCAGAGCAAGCCGCTGCTGATCATTTGCGAAGAGGTGGAAGGCGAAGCGTTGGCGACGCTGGTCATCAACAAGCTTCGAGGCACCTTCAAGTGCTGTGCGGTCAAGGCGCCTGGCTACGGCGATCGTCGCAAGGCGATGCTGGAAGATATTGCGATCCTGACGGGCGGAACCGCGGTATTTGAATCGCTGGGGATCAAGCTGGAATCGATGCCGGTCAGCGATCTGGGACGCGCGAAGCGGATCATTATCGACAAGGACAACTGCACGATCATCGAGGGTGCGGGCAAGAGCAGTGACATCAAGGCTCGAATTGATCAGATTCGACGCGAGATCCAGAACTCGACCAGCGACTACGATCGCGAAAAGCTCGAGGAACGCCTGGCAAAGCTGGCTGGCGGTGTCGCGAAGGTGAACGTTGGCGCGGCGACCGAGAGCGAGATGAAAGAGAAGAAGGCGCGCGTTGAAGACGCGTTGCACGCGACGCGTGCGGCGGCCGAAGAGGGAATTCTGCCGGGAGGCGGTGTGGCGTTGCTGCGGGCGACCGCCGCATTGAAGCCGGGTGACGCACTCAGCCACGACGAACAGGTCGGCTACAACATCGTGCTTCGCGCCTGCCGTTCCCCGCTGACCTGGATCTCCTCCAATGCGGGTCAGGATGGCGGCATCGTCTGCGAACGGGTTCTCGAAGGAAAGGGGGGTAATTACGGGTACAACGCCCTGACCAACACCTACGAGGATCTGGTCAAGGCGGGGGTCATTGATCCGACCAAGGTGACCCGTACCGCTCTGGCCAACGCTGCCAGCGTCGCCACGCTGCTGTTGACCAGCGACGCACTGATCGCGGAAAAGCCCAAGGACGATAAAGGCCAAGGCAAGAAGGGCCACGGCGGCGACCACGACATGTACTAAGCCGCATCGCAGGCTGTACCGTCGACGCAACCGGTCGATTCAGGGCCGCTGGACATAAGTCCGGCGGCCCTTTTTGTTTGCCGGAATCGTCGCGAGGCACTTATAATCAAAGCGGGATCGCATACACGGAAAAACCCTTGTCCCGAGAGAACCTTCTCCTGGGAAAACCTTGTCCGGAAAAACCGGTGCCCGATGAATCGCTTTCCTGCCAATCTAATGTCCAAGCCACCGCGCAGCGCCGCGCAGACTGCCGCCTGGCTGATCGGCCTCGCCGCCGTCTTCGCGCAGGCCACCTCCCGTGCGGATCTGTTTCTTTTGAGTAACGGGGGTCAGGTCGAAGGGGAGCTTGTGAACCGCGACGAGTCGCCGCGCGAAAAGTACGTGATCCGGACCAGCTCCGGCGGCGAGCTGACTTTGGCGCGCAAGCAGGTGGAGCGGCAGGTCGTACGCAAGGAGGCCGAAACGCGCTACGAGGAACTATTGCCTAAGATGCAGTCGACCGCCGAAGATCATCTGAAGATGGCCGAATGGTGCCAGAAGCATGGTCTGGATGCCCAGCGCGAATTTCATATGCAGGAAGTGTTGAAGCTCGACCCCAATAATGTCGCGGCCCGCCATGCTCTTGGATACGCGCTGCGGAACAAGAAATGGGTCACGGTCGAGGACGTGATGCGCAATCAAGGATACGTGCGCCATAAGAATGCCTGGCGGCTCCCACAGGAAATCGAGTTCCTCAACGCGCGCGACAAGTTCAATCAATCCACGCTGGATTGGAAGCGACGAATCAAATTGCTCCGCTCGAAAGTCCTCGAACGAGGCGACGCCAAGGCACTGGAAGAGCTGCGCGGGATCCAGGATCCGATGGCCGGTCCGACGCTCGTCGATCTTCTGGACGATAAGAACGAACCGATCTCGATGAAGCTGCTCTACATCGAACTGCTGTCGAATATTGGTGGAAACAGCGTCATCGCCGCGTTTGTCGATCGTGCGGTGAAAGATGATGATGAACAGGTGCGCGACCGGTGTATGACGCAGCTGGCCAAAGGCGAGAATCGCATCGCCGCGCGGCTGTTCGCGCGCCATCTCGCCAGCGACAACCCGCTGCACGTCAACCGCGCGGGAAGTGCGATTGGCGCGATGGGAATCCACGATCACACCCAGGAGATGATTGCGGCACTGGTGACGAGGCATACGCGCATCACGGGCGGCGATGGGGGCGGCGGCGGAATGGGGATCGGTTTTTCGTCCAACGGCGGACTCAGCGTCGGTGGCAATCGACCGCAGAAAGTGACGCTGGAATCGCAGAACGAGGGCGTCTTGACGGGTCTCAACACACTCTATCCCGGCATTAATTTCCTATTCGACGTCGATCGTTGGAAAGAGTGGTGGGCACAGAAGAATTCTCCACGTGACTACCAGTTGCGCCGCTCGTCGTAGTGCCCGGCATGTTTCACTTCGACAATTGTCTGAAGATCACGGCGGCCCATCTTTCGGTCGACGCGCAGACGGGGCAGCAAATGGGGTTCGTCTCCCATGCGCATGCGGACCACATGGCACCGCACACATTGACGCTCTGCACGTCGGTCACCGCGCGGCTGCTGCGACACCGTTTCGGCAGCCAACTCAGGGTGCGGGAACTTGCCTATGGCGAACCGTTTACGATCGCGGACCATCGCCTCACCGTTTTCCCCGCCGGACATATGCTCGGTTCCGCCATGCTGTATCTGGAATATGCGGGCGAATCGCTGCTCTATACCGGCGACTTTCGGCTTCGTCGGTCGGCCACGGCGGAGCCCGCGGAATTGCCGCAAGCGGACCGGCTGGTCATGGAGACAACCTATGGTGATCCGCGCTATCGATTCCCGCCCCGGGAGCAGGTCGTCGCCGAACTGGTGCATGCCGTCCTCGGCACTTTGAAAGCGGGGCGGGTTCCTGTGATCGAGGCCTATGTGACGGGCAAGGCACAAGAGCTTACCCGTCTGCTCTGGGAGCAGGGGATTCGAACCCAACAGCATCCCGCGATGGCAAGCGTCAGCCGCCTCTATCAGGCCAGCGGTTGCGAACTAGGGCCGTTCAGCGTTTATGAGGGGCAACATCTACCCGGGCACGTCATTCTGCAGCCCCCGTCCGGCCAGCGTCGGGCCCGGCGCTTACCGTTGCCGAGCGGCTGCATTCGGATGGCGGTTACCGGGTGGGCCCTCGATCCGAGGTACCGCTTCCGCCACGGAGTGGACTATGCCTTCCCGCTCACGGACCATGCGGATTACGACGAGCTGATCGAGTGCGTCGAACGGGTCAAGCCGCGTAAAATCTACTGCACGCACGGCCCGGCCGGATTCGCGGAACGGCTCAAGGACATCGGATTCGATGCCCAACCCCTGAAAAGAACTCCGTAGGGCCTGGGTTCTGGGCCCGGTAGGATGGGCCTCCAGGCCCGTCCAGAAGTGCGAATCGACGTCGCGAAAACGATCTCGACTTGGCGGCCGGCGTGCGAGACGGGTCTGGAGACCCGTCCTACGTGAGAAACGGGTCAGGAGACCCGTCCTACGCGGGGCTTCCCCTTGTCATGCCGCGTTCGATTCGTCATGATTGACGGCTTTCCGATCGGCAAAATTCGGGATCCATGTTGTCGGCCAGCCCGCAGGGCTGCAGGCCGCGGGAGCAGTTTCGGTTCATGTCGCGATATACTCGGCCAAAAGCCCGCATTAATCGTCGTTTTGGCGCGTTGCTGTATGAGAGTTCGGGAGCGAAACGGGCTTGGGAGCGTCGCGAGAATCCGCCAGGCATGCACACGCGTGGCAAGAAGCCGTCGAACTATGGCCGGGCTTTGATGGAGAAGCAGAAAATCAAGTTCTATTATGGTCTCGGCGAACGGCAGTTGCGCCGGTACTTCGATATCGCTCTTCGCAGGAAAGGAAACACCGGTCAGACGTTGCTCCTGATGTGCGAACGAAGACTTGACAACGTCATCCGCCGGTCCGGAATGGTGAAGACGCGGCCGCAGGCCCGGCAGGGAATCGTCCATGGGCATTTCCAGGTCAACGGGATCAAGGTCGACAAACCGTCTTATATTCTGCGGGCGGGTGATGTGATTACCGTTCGTCCGCGCGAGAATCTCTTGAATTTCTATCGAGCACTTTGCGCCGACCAGTCTTCGGAACCGATGGAGTGGTTGACGTTCGATCCGGAAACGTTGCGCATTACGGTGCAAGGCAATCCGGGCCCCAGCGATATCAGCTTGCCCGTCGATGCCAACATGGTCGTGGAATTCCTGTCACGTTGAGACGGACGGATGCACAGCCAACTCGCGGTATTAGGCGGCGGACCTAGCGGTTATGCCGCTGCGTTTCTCGCCGCGGATGAAGGGCTCGAAGTCACCCTGGTCGAGGCCGATTCCCAACTCGGCGGTACCTGCCTGCTGCGCGGGTGCATTCCTTCAAAAGCTCTGCTGCACGTGGGACGCGTGCTGAGCGAGGTCAAGGAATTGCAGGCCGATTGGGGCATCGAATTCGGCGCGCCGAAAATCCGGATCGAGGCCATCCGTGAGCGCAAACTGAAGGTGATCGGCACGTTGGCCAACGGGTTGAAGCAACTGGCGAAACGCCGCAATGTTCGCATCGTTCATGCGCGTGGCATTCTTGAGAATTCCCAGACGTTACGTCTGGAGGGCGACGATGCCAGCATTCCGCCCGAGCGGCAACTGACGTTTGGGCACTTAATCCTGGCGACCGGTTCGATGCCCGCCGTGCCTGCCGCATTTCGTATTGATTCTCCGCGGGTGATGGACTCGACTGCCGCCCTGGAGTTGCAGGAACTGCCGGAAAAAATGTTGGTGATCGGTGGCGGCTATATCGGATTGGAACTCGGCAGCGCCTACGCGAATCTGGGCAGTGACGTAAGCGTCGTCGAACTGACGGACGGGTTGCTTCCTGGGGCCGATCGGGATCTGGTTCGTCCTTTGGAGAAGCATCTCAAGAAACTGTTCCGCGAACAGATTTTCTTGAACACCAAGGTCGGCTCGCTGGGGGAGCGGGCTGGAAAAGTCGAAGTGGCTTTCGAGGGCCCCGGCAAGTTCGGCGTGGAGCAGTATGATCGCGTGTTGGTCTCGATCGGCCGGCGGCCGAACAGCGACGGTTGTGGTCTGGAAAACACCAACGTGGAGCGAAACGAACGCGGTTTTGTCGTCGTCGATACCAACCAGCGGACTCGCGACCCCCACATCCTGGCAGTGGGCGATGTCGCGGGGGAGCCGATGCTGGCGCATAAGGCGGTACACCAGGCGCGGGTTGCCGTGGAAGTGATCCTCGGACGCAATGTTCTGTTCGACAAGGCGGCGATTCCCGCTGTCGTGTTCACCGACCCGGAGATTGCCTGGGCAGGATTAACGCAGGACGGCGCCAAACGCGCGGGCCGCGAAGTCTCGGTCGCTGTCTATCCGTGGGCGGCCAGTGGCAGGGCGCAGGCGATTGGCCGCACCGAAGGACTGACGAAATGGGTAATCGATCCTGGCACGCAGAGGATCCTCGGCTGCGGCATTGTGGGACCGGGCGCCGGTGAATTGATCGCCGAAGCGGTTCTGGCGATCGAAATGGGGTGCGAAATCGGGGACGTCGCGGAAACGATTCATCCGCATCCCACGCTCAGCGAGACGCTGATGAACGCGGGAGAGGTCCATTTCGGCACCGCGACCGAAATCTACAAGCCGTTGCGGCGTCCCGCGACGCATTGAGCGGCAATTCCCGTCCCTGGATTTACCGAGGCTGTTGCCCGGCAGCTTGAGCGCTCCCTACTTTCGATCGCGATCGGCGGAAGTTAGGCTAGTTATCCATCCGCCCATCCGCCGAAGATTGCCGTTCGATACCGCTCCGCGAACCGAGGATCGCCATCATGAGTCGCCTCGTAGTCTTGATGTTCTTTGCAGGATCGAGTGCCATGCTGCAGTTTGTTTCCGCGGCCAACCGAGAGGATCCGCCGGCGAGGGTCGCGTCGGTAGAAGGAATTACGGAATTCCGACTGGCAAACGGACTGCGCGTGCTGTTGTTCCCCGATCCCACGCGCCCGCGCGTGACGGTGAACCTGACGGTGTTCGTCGGTTCGCGCCATGAGGGATACGGCGAATCGGGGATGGCCCATTTGCTGGAGCACATGGTATTCAAAGGCACGCCGACATTTCCCCATATTCCCCAGGCGCTGCAGCAGCGGGGCGCCCAATTCAACGGCACGACCTCGGTGGACCGCACCAATTACTTCGAAACGCTGGCGGCATCGGACGAGAATTTGGAATTTGCGCTCCAGCTGGAAGCCGATCGGATGGTGAATTCCTATATCAAACGCGAGGATCTGATTTCCGAAATGACGGTGGTCCGCAACGAGTTTGAGCGCGGCGAAAATTCGCCCGGTTCCGTGCTCTCCAAACGGATCATGTCGGCGGCGTTCGAGTGGCACAACTACGGCAAGACGACGATCGGCAATCGCAGCGACATCGAACGGGTTCCGATTGAAAATCTGCAGGCGTTCTACCGAAAGTATTATCAACCCGATAACGCGATGCTGGTGGTTGCGGGAAAATTTGAATCGACCAAAGCGTTGGAACTGATCCAGAAGTACTTCGGCGCCATTCCTCGACCGGAACGAAAACTCGACAACACTTACACCGAAGAGCCGGAACAGGACGGCGAGCGGGTGGTGACGCTGCGGCGTGTGGGCGATGTCGGGGTCATCGGCGCCGTCTACCACATCCCCGCCGTATCGCATGCCGATTTCCCGGCGCTGCAGGTACTTGGCAACATCCTGACGACGCCGCCGTCCGGCCGCCTGTATCGGGAGTTGGTGGAAACCAAGATCGCTACCAGCGCCGGCGCGTTTGCGCGTGCGATGCACGATCCGGGCATCTTCTCCGTCGATGCCGAGGTGGGCAAAGACAGCTCGATCGAAGCGGTCCGCGATCAACTGCTGTCGCTGGTGGAGAGTATCGGCGCGACAGGGGTCAGTGATGAGGAGGTCGAGCGGGCTAAGCAGCAACTGCTGAAGGCCCGTGAATTGGCCGCCACCAACACCAGCCAGCTGGCGGTTTCGCTCAGCGAATGGGCGGCGCAAGGCGATTGGAGGTTGTATTTCCTGAACCGCGATCAGCTGGAAACGGTCAGCAAAGAGGATGTACGACGGGTGGCTACCCGTTACCTCGTGCGAAACAACCGTACCGTCGGCACCTACATCCCCACCGACGCGCCCCAGCGGGTTCCGATCCCCACGTCACCCGACATCCGCGCGCTGGTCGAAAACTACCAGGGACGCGAGGCGATCACTGCGGGTGAGGAATTCGACTATAGCTATGAGAGTATTGAACGCAACACAGTTTTTCAGACGATCGGCGGCGGGATCAAGCTGGCGATGCTTCCCAAGAAGAACCGCGGCGAGGAAGTGAATGCCACGATTGTTTTGCGCTACGGCGATGAAACGAATCTGCGCGGAGTGAACGAGGCGGCCTCGTTCCTGATGCCACTGATGATGCGTGGCACGCGGCAGATGACCCGTCAACAAGTCCTCGACGAACTGAATCGACTCAAAGCCAACCTCGGGGGCGGCGGAGGTGGTGGTGGACGGCGTGGACGAGGCGGAGGGGGAGGCGGAGGAAGCCTGGGAAGCTTGAGTTTCTCCATCCAGACCAAGCGCGAGAGCCTCCCCGCGGTGCTGAAGATCCTACGCCAGATCCTGCGCGAACCGCTATTGCCGGAGTCCGATTTCGAAGTCATGAAACAGGAACGGCTCGCCAACCTCGAGCAGGCCCGATCCGAGCCAACCATTCTCGGCTCGCGGGCGCTCAGCCGCGAGCTCTCCCCGCATGCTCCCGACGACGTCCGCTACGTGCCGGCCATCGAAGAGGAAATCGCCCGCAATCGAGCGGTCACGATCGAACACGTTCGCCGGCTCTACCGCGATTACCTCGGCGGCCAGCACGGCGAAATTGCCATCGTCGGCGACTTCGATCCGAACGATTGCCTGGCGGTCTTGAGCGAAACGTTCGAGGGCTGGACAGCCCGGCAGCCGTACGCGCGTATCGCGCGGCCGCTGGAGCCTCGCCCAGGGAAGGCGCTTTCGATCAATACACCCGACAAGGCCAACGCCACCTACCTCGCCGGTTGTTTGATGAAAATTCAGGAATCGGATGGCGAGTATCCGGCCATGTCGCTGGCGAACTTCATTTTCGGGGGCGGATCGCTCTCCTCGCGCCTCGGGGATCGAGTTCGGCAGAAGGAAGGTCTTTCCTATTCTGTTTCGTCGTCGTTCGCCGCTTCCCCATTCGAACCGCGCGCCACCTTTACGATCTCGGCAATTTACAACCCGGAAAACCGCGAGCAGGTGGCCCGAGTGATTCGCGAGGAGATCGATCGCATGTTGCAGTCAGGGATCGGTTCCGATGAACTGTTGCGAGCCAAGTCGGGTTATCTGGAACAGCGTCGAGTGGCGCGAGCCAGTGATGCGGCCGTCGTCGGGATGCTCACGGGGATGCTGTACGAAAACCGCGACCTCGGCGCCGAGCGGATGCTGGAGTCGAAGATTGAATCGTTGACAATGGAGCAGGTTGCGGCTGCGTTTCGACGCTATGTGGATCCGCAGCATCTGGTCATCGTTACCGCGGGCGACTTTGGCCGGACTGCGGCGGCGGACGGAACACAATGATATCGCCGGAACCGGCGGACGCGGAATTTCAATCATGCGACTTATTGCCAGGAACCGTGCTGTTCATCTCCGCGTGCGGCCGTCGGCGGGAACCCGAAATCCACGTTCGATCTGGCTGCCTGCGATGGCGTTGTTGTCCGCGGCGATTCTGTCGCCTTCGCCCGGCGCGGAACCCGTTCGTTTCAATCGAGACATCCGGCCGATCCTCGCCGACAGCTGTTTTTCCTGCCATGGCCCCGATCGCAATCAGCGGAAGGCCGACCTACGACTCGACGCCGCTCCTGCGGCCAGTGCTCCCGGTGAGACCCCCGCGGTTGTTCCCGGAGCGCCGGACCGGAGCGAGCTCTGGCACAGGGTGAACAGCGATGATCCCGAACTGCAAATGCCACCGCCAGGCACTCGGAGCCGATTGACTGCCCGCCAGCTGCAGCTCGTTCGCCGCTGGATCGAGGAGGGGGCGGTCTGGGAAGATCACTGGGCTTGGATTCCGCCCAAGCTCCCGACGCCGCCCGCCGTTCAAGACGCCGTCTGGCCTCGCACTCCGATCGATCTGTTTGTGCGCGCGAAACAGGAGCAGGGGGGGCTGCGGCACGCGCCGGCGGCTCCGTTGCCGGCCCTCTTGCGGCGGATTTTCCTCGATTTGACCGGGATCCCGCCCAGCCCGGAGCAACTGGACGCCTGCCTCGCCGATGCCCCCACGGAGGCACTTCCCGACGTCATCGAACGTGCGCTTGATCAGGCGCTGGCATCGCCCCGTTACGGCGAACGCATGGGAATCCGCTGGCTGGATGGGGCGCGCTATGCCGATACCAGCGGCTACCAGAACGACGGGCCGCGCGACATGTGGCGCTGGCGCGATTGGGTCCTCGAAAGTTACAACCGGGACCTGGCGTTCGATCAGTTCACGATCGAGCAGATGGCCGGAGACCTGCTGCCCGAACCAACCTTGCGGCAACGGATCGCGACCGGATTCAATCGCAACCACCGCGGCAATGCGGAAGGCGGAATCATCCCGGAAGAGTTCGCGGCCGAATACGTCGTTGATCGTGTCGATACCACCGCCACCGTATGGCTGGGCCTGACCATCGGCTGTGCCCGCTGCCACGAGCACAAGTTTGACCCGATTTCCCACCGCGAGTTTTATCAGCTGTTCGCGTATTTCAACAATGTGCCGGAACAGGGGCGCGCAATCAAGGAAGGGAATTCTCCGCCCTACATCGTCGCTCCAACCGATCACGAGTTCGCAGCGCAGCGCGAATGGCTGCGGCGACTGGATGAGGCGGAATCGCGAGCCGCCGAGGCGGCGCCGTTATTGGCGCTGCGCCAACAGGAATGGGAGGCCCGCCATAAAGCCGGACGGGAACCGTCGGAGCGGCCGATCATCGACGACTGGAATGTCGACGACGGACTGCATTTACGTCTGGACTGCGATCAGCCGGCAGTCATCGCGGCAAGCGGCTGGAAGGCCGAATCGCTGCGCGGCGATTCGCAGGCGGAATGGCGGACGGCCGAGGGCATTTGTGGTAACGCCCTCGCACTGACGGGCGAGACCGTGTTCGTGCTCGCCTCGTCGACAACGCCGTCGGAATCGCCTGCTGCTCGAGCACCTGGCCTGGCGGCGCAGCGGCTGCCGGGCGACTTCGGGTATTTCGATCGATTCAGCATTTCGGTTTGGGTCAACGCGACTGACAATCGCCTCGGCACCGTCGTTTCGAAAATGGCCGATGCTCCTGACGGAGACGGATGGTCGCTTCGCTGGTCGCAAGGCAAGCTTCAGGTGAATTTCGTCAAGCGATGGCTGGACGATGCGTTACGTCTGGAAACGACCGATTCGTTGTCAACCGGAGAGTGGCATCATGTGGGCGTGGTCTATGATGGAACGCGTGTCGCCAACGGTGTGACGATTTACGTGGATGGAATTCCTCGCGAGAAAAAAGTCCTGCTCGACGGGCTGAATCAGTCTTTCGCCAACAAAGAGCCGTTGCGCGTGGGAGGGGGTGGCGGTCCCGATTACGGCATGCGCGGTCAGATCGACGAGATACGCTTGTTCGATCGGAATCTGGACCCGCGCGAAATGGCGATGCTGGCGAACGCCGCGCCGTTAAGTCGAATCGCGGCGACTCCCGCGCCACAGCGAGGCGCTGCGGAGCATGCCAGGCTGACGGAGTATTTCTTGACCCGCATCGCTGCGCCGGATGACGTCGCGCCGTGGCGTCGTCACGTGGCGCTTCGCCGTGAATTCGACGCATTCCAACGTGCCTTGCCGACCGTGATGGTCATGGAAGAAATGCCGGTCCCCCGCGCGACTCACATTCTGCTTCGCGGCGAGTATGACAAGCCGGGCGAGCGTGTTTCTCCGGCGATCCCGGCGATGTTTGGCGGAGCGGCAGGGGAGTTTCCGCCGGACCGGCTGGGGCTCGCACGCTGGCTTGTCCGACCCGACAACCCGTTGACGTCGCGAGTCGCCGTCAATCGCATCTGGCAGATGTTGTTTGGCGCGGGGATCGTACGCACGGTCGAGGATTTCGGGACGCAGGGGGATACGCCGAGCCATCCGGAATTGCTCGACTGGCTTGCGGTCACGTTTGCTCGAACGGGTGGAAACGGATCTGCCGAGGCCGCGGATGGAGAACCGCGCTGGTCGCAGAAATTGCTGCTGCGACGGTTGCTCCTTTCCGCAAGCTATCTCCAATCGTCGGCGATCGACCCGGCCGCACATGGAGCGGATCCGGCCAATCGGCTGCTCAGCCGGGGACCGCGGTTCCGGTTGTCGGCGGAGATGATCCGCGATCAGGCGCTGTCCGTCGCCGACCTGCTCGTCGAATCGATCGGCGGCCGCTCGGTGAAACCGTATCAGCCGGCCGATTTGTGGAAGGAGCTGGCCACCGACAACGAATATCGGACGGACACGGGCGGTGGGTTGTTTCGGCGCGGGATTTACACCTATTGGAAACGCACCGTCGCGCCGCCGAACATGATGACATTTGACGCCGCTGCCCGCGAGACCTGCGTGGTCCGCGAAGTGCGAACCAACACACCGTTGCAGGCTCTGACGTTGTTGAACGAGATCACGTTTGTGGAAGCCGCGCGCAATCTGGCCGCCGCCGTCGTGCGCGAACCGGGCACCTCTCCGGAACACGCGATTGCTCTGGCATTTCGACGCGCCACATGCCGGCAGCCGTCGGCGACGGAATTGCGGACGCTGGTCGATGGCTTCCAGCGGTTCCATCGTCATTTCTCCGGCGATGCCGCCGCGGCCCTGGAACTGGTGAAACTGGGCGAGAGTCCGCTGCCGTCGAAATTTGATCTGCCGGAACTTGCCGCAATGACGGCGACCTGCAATCTGATATTGAATCTGGACGAAGTGATTACGCGCCATTGAACGGGAGACCGGAATGTTCAATCCGCCCGCCTCGCGCCGCGACTTGCTGATGCGGCTTCCCGGTATCGCCGGCCTGGCATGCGCCTGGCTTTTTGGATCGGAACGGGAAGGCCGCGCGGATCGGGAAGCGCAGCTGCCGCTGCCACACTTCGAGCCGACCGCCCGCCGCGTTTTGTACCTCTTTCAGTCCGGCGCGCCTTCGCAGCTCGACCTTTTCGATCCGAAGCCGGGACTCGAGCCTCGACGCGCGACCGAGCTGCCCGACTCGATCCGCCAAGGTCAGCGGCTGACCGGCATGACCTCCAAGCAATCCTCGTTTCCCGTCGCACCCAGTCGCTACGCATTTGCGCGCCACGGCAGTTCGGGAGCCTGGATCAGCGAATTGCTGCCGCATACCGCCAGAATCGCCGATGAACTGTGCTTTGTACGCTCGATGCACACCGAGGCGATCAACCACGATCCGGCCGTGACGTTTTTCCAGACCGGCGCGCAGTTGGCGGGCCGACCCAGTATGGGGTCGTGGCTCTCGTATGGACTCGGCTCGGAAAACCAGAACCTGCCGGCCTTTGTCGCCATGGTATCGATCGGGACAGGCAACCCCAATGATCAGCCGCTTTACGATCGACTTTGGGGCAGCGGCTTTCTGCCCTCCAGGTACCAGGGTGTGAAATTCCGTTCCCAAGGTGATCCGGTCTTGCACCTGTCGAATCCACCGGGCATCGATGGCCGCTTGCGGCGCCTGATGCTCGACGATCTGGTCGCGTTGAATCAACAACGATTCGAGCAGGAACACGACCCCGAAATCGCCACGCGCATCGCGCAATATGAATTGGCGTTTCGCATGCAGTCGTCGGTTCCCGAGCTGACCGATCTGACCGACGAACCGGAGCATGTGTTCGAACTCTATGGGCCCGACTCGCGCAAGCCGGGCAGCTACGCGGCGAATTGCCTGCTGGCTCGCAGGTTGCTCGAACGGGGCGTACGATTCGTGCAGTTGTTCCATCGCGGCTGGGATCAGCATCTGAATCTGCCCAAACAGATCACAGGACAGTGCCTCGATACCGATCAGCCATCCGCCGCCTTGATCCACGATCTGCGCCAGCGCGGACTGCTGGACGATACCCTGGTCGTCTGGGGAGGGGAGTTCGGGCGAACGGTTTACTGCCAGGGCACACTGACGGCCGAAAACTATGGTCGCGATCATCACCCTCGATGTTTCACGATCTGGATGAGCGGCGGCGGCATTCGGCCTGGAATCACGTACGGTGAGACGGACGATTACTCGTACAACATCGTCCGCGATCCGGTACACGTGCATGACCTGCACGCCACGATGCTGCATTGCCTGGGAATCGATCACACCCGGCTGACCTACCGCTATCAGGGCCGAGATTTTCGATTGACCGACGTGCACGGCCGCGTGATCCGCGATCTCCTCAAGTCGTAGGCGGCGGTGACTCGGCGGGAAGACGCGTTTCGCATTTCGGGCAGACGCGGGCGGCGATCGAAAGCACGCGACGGCAATTGGGACAGAGACGCGTCTTGGCCGCTTCGGTCTGTTCAGCCGTAATCCGGCCTTCCATTTCGGCTTGCTGGTCGGCATCCTCCGTACGCGGCAGGAACGCGTAGACGACCAGCGCTAATGGACCAACAATCCCGCCGGCGACCAATCCCAGCAGCGGCGGATAGCCCTTCTTCAGCGCCAACCATGCCGTGACAATCGCGAACACGACCCCGGTCGCTATCGCCGTGGGAAACTCGACAAAGGGTATCATCAGCGCCATGGGGTCATCCGGAAAACCAGTGAATTCGGAGCTCGACCGAAATGTTCGAGGCGACAGTTCTCTGTGCCAATATACGATGCTCCATGCGACCCGACCATGCGTCGGCCGGCAAATCGTATATCGTCGCACCCGGTTTCAGACGTGCTGATCAAAGAGAATCGTGTTTCCATCCGGGTCGACCACCGTGAAACTGGCGGGACCTTGTCGTGTTCTCATCCGCTTCCGTCATCGGCTTCACGCCTTGCGCCTTGAGCTGCCGCTGCGGCTCCGGCGATTTGCAACACGTGGCGACGCGTCCATTTCGATTCATGCATCGGTCGGCTCGGAAAAAAATAACAAGGATAACACTGTCCTGGGCGAACGAGCCCAACAGGGGCTGTATCGTGCAGTGGAACGGTTCGACAATTCAAGTCCCAATCGCCCGGAATCGGAACGGCGATTCGTCCGGCTGGATTGGCACAAGCGAAACGCCCATGAAAATTCCGCCTCTGCACCAGAATCGACAACTGAATTCTGGTTCCAGGCTAGAGCTTGTAGCCCTTTTGTCGAAAGATGTTTCCCGCGATACGGCGTAGATTGCCACCGAAAATCTGGAGTCGTTCGGCATCGCTCAAATCGGCGTCCAGAACCTTCGACAGCTCGGTGGAATACGATCGTGATGGACCATGCCCGCCCCAGACTAACCGACTCGCTCCTATTTCGTTCACGGTAAAATCCACTTGTCCTGAATGCGGATCCGAACCGCTGAACTCGATGAACACGTTCTCGTGCCGGCGCACCGCACGGACGCCGAGTTCCCAGTCTCCTCCGGAGTGACCACATATCAAAGTGACTTTGGGGAATCGCTCGGCCAGTTGCGCCACGTCCATCGGTGTGGATTCACCGCGCAGGTTGTCGCCCCCGGACCGGCGAGGCTGACCACCGATCTTGGACCAGGTGTGAATGTAGATTACGGCATTCAATTCCGCGGCCAGCCGGATGATGACGTCGTTATCGGGATGACTGCAAACCACGCCGCCGGGATTGCCGCCGTAATACTTGATGCCGACACAGGGTCCACGGCGAATCCAGTCTTCGATTTTCTGGCAGCTTTCAATCGGCTGCGAAGGGTCGATCGGGATCAGTCCGGAAACGGTATCCGAGTGTTGTTCCAGGTACTGGCGAATCTGTTGTTTGTCCTCGGCCTTCATTTCGACACCCAACGGATCGCTGGCGGACCCCGCGATGTCGAGCGAGAGCATTCGCTCAATACCGATGCGTTGGACGTAAAACAGATTCTCCTCGTGCTGGCGGATCCCGGCGTTGAAGAATCCGTGGTAGTGCATATCCCAGATGCGCAGCTTGATCAGCTCGTCGCGCGTGGGTAGTCCATACAAAGCCGGGGAAAGTGCGAATTCAACCGGGTCCGGTGCGCTCATTGGTTTGATCCAAGAAACTGTCTGGCGTTGCCGTACATGATCTGCTTGAGCTGTTCGAGACTCAGCGGCGACTCGAACAGCTTCATCACTGCGCTCTGGCATGGAAAAAACGGTGCGTGCGAACCGAAGAGCAGGCGCTGGGAGGGAATCGCGCCCCGATAACTGGGATTAGAGCCAGCGATCAGGCGACCAACTCCGCCATTACCCTCGGTCGCGGCGATATCGAACGCAACGTTGGTATCCCGAACGAGTTCACCAAGACTGTCGCCGATCAGCGGTCCGGCGGAATTGATCAGTTGAACCCGGGCCTGAGGTATCGCCTTCAAGCGGCTCGACAGGGGCGCCAGATTGATCGGCGGAATATTCAGCGCCACATGATGCACGCGCTCGTCTTCCATCCGCAGCGCGATCTGCACGATCATTTTGCGCTGGGTAGCGACCACAAGCAGGTTAGCGAGTTCGGGATGATCCAGGGCATAGCCATGGTAGGCCGGATAGAGTCTCACACCAGGCATTTTGTATTTTTCGTGACATCGTCTCAGGTCTTCTTCCCAGTCCGGCCAGGCGGGATTGACGCTGCCGAAGGGAACCAGCATGCCATGTCCATGTTTCGCACATTCTTCGCTTAGTCGTTGATTCGAGCGATCCAACTGTTTGTTCAGGACGGCATCGAAGCTCCCCGCCCAGGCTTTCTCGATACGATGTTTCTGCAGCCTGGCGATCAGCGACGATGTCTGCGCATGCTTCAGTTTCCGGAACGGCCAGTCGAACAAATGCACATTGGTATCGGTGATACTGGGAGGGTTCTCGACCGGGGCAGCACCCTGACTCGATTCCGCACCCAAGGCTGTCGAATGGATCAGCCTCGCGGTAATCGGCACCGAAATGGGGATCAAAGTCGCCTGGACAAAGCGGCGCCGATCGACGGTGCTGGATTTCGTGTCGCCGAGTGGCATGCGATTTCCCTTGAGTTTCGCGAACCTCTACAATGGACCGCCCGATCGGAAATGAAGTTCCATGGACCAGCATTGTACGCCCAAGAATGAAAGTTGAAATTCGGGATCGCAAATTGCAGTGGCCCGGAATTGCAGAGACCAGGTAATGCAGAGACCAGGGCAAGGAGACTGACGATGAACGCAGTCCGCGCCATCCTGTGGCTGACCGCTTTACTGTTCGGCACCGGTATCGATGCCGAGGAATTACTGCCATGGAAGCCGAATCGCCATCCCACGGATGGCGCGAAGCGGCACGTTCAGGAGATTGTGACGGGACGCGCGGAATATCGCGTCGAGCAGCGTGGTACGATGGACGGCAGTAATTGCCGCTCGCCGCAAGGCGTCTGGACGCCGTTCGAACAGACGTGGGAATCGAATCGCTCCGTACGCATGGAAAATATCGGTGAAACCGAGATCGTCAATCCTTGGCTCTCCAACGGGAAAAACGACTTTCGCAGCATTGCCGCGATCGTAAAGCGGGCGGTGGAACCGGAAATGAGCGACCAGGAAAAGGCGACCTCCCTGTGGTGGCAGCAGATTTAGTATCGATTTCATTTTCAAGGCGACAATAACGAGTTGTTAATCCCAATGATGACGGAATCAAATCCCAGTCTGTATGTTCGTCTCGGCGGTTATGATGCGATTTCGGCAGTCGCGGCGAATCTGTTGCCGCGCTTGATCGCAGATGAGCAGCTGGGGAGATTCTGGCGTCACCGCGGCACCGATGGGATGGAACGCGAGCGCCAGTTGCTCGTCGATTTCCTCTGCTCCGCCTCCGGCGGCCCGCTCTATTATCGTGGCCGCAATATGAAGTTAACCCACCAGGGGATGGGCATCTCCGAGGACGATTGGCAGCGGTTTCTGGCACATGTTTCCGCCACGCTCGCCCATTTCCAACTCGCACCACGCGAAGCGGCCGAGGTGTTCGAATTCGTCGGAAGCCTGCGGCACGAAATTGTGGAATGACCTGTTTCGCGAGCGGACCGTACCGCCTCCGTGACGGTTGGTCAACATAAGTCGATGCACCCTGCCAGCCTATTCAGCCCGATTGCGCCAAACTTGGTTGCCTTCGGCTGTTCTGAACTGGTACGATCAGAGGCGTCAGCGTAGCTCGAAATTTGTTTCGAGCTACATATCATTCTTGAAGGAGAGATCGCATGCCTGCGACCCTACGCCGCCCCGGGACCAAATCAAGGCACCTCGACCGTGTGTCTCCGTCGCTCGCCTTGACCATCGTGACGCCGCCGGTCGTGTTTTGCGACCCAGCCTTCGTTGCGGAAATGCCCGGCTCCAACGGTGTCGTCCTCAAGGTTGGCCATTTTGATGAGGTGCGTGGCGTGACGCACGTCGAAATCTAGTCGGACAGCACCGCCTTGGCAGGCGGTCGGCGCATCGGACCGATGCGCAGGATTGCCGGCACTACCGCCAAGGCCGGCTGGCCGGGGAGAACCTTTTGCGCAAACTCTTGGGGATCAAATAGTCGGATGCAACGCGTTTCGGAACGGTTGGGTTGGATCTTCGCCCTGTATGTCGTGTTCGCTGTGCTTAACCAAGGTGGCCCCCCTGGCATTGCTGACAAGGCGGTGTCGCAAGTTGGCGAGCTGGGATTCACCGAGCACTTGATCGCCGGTAAATACGGCTACACATTTGGGATTGCCGTCGCGGACCTGGACGGCGACGGCGATTTGGACCTCACCAACGTCGATATTGTGGGCAAGAATCCAAGTGCGGCGTCGTTGTTGTGGTTTGAGAATGATGGGCGGGGGAGTTTTCAAAGGCACGTGATCCATGACCGGGAGGATGGCTGGTTCGAGCGGCACGCGATCGGCGATATCAACGGCGACCAACTTCCGGATGTCGCCGTCGTGGACAACCGAAATGGTCGGTTGCTCTGGTTTGCTCATCCCGGCCGAGCAATTACCGCGCGGTGGACTCGCCATGTTATTTCATTGAATTGCCCGCACGCGTACGACGTGGTGCTTTGTGATTTTGATGGCGACGGTGATCTGGATGCGGCCTCGGCGGGCTACGTGAGCAACACGGTCGCCTGGTACGAGAACTTGGGAGACGACGGCTTGGAACGCGAATGGCTGCGGCACGTGATCGACACAACGCTGGTCGAGAACCGCACGATCCGGCTGGGTGACTTCAATCGGGATGGCAGAATCGACCTGCTGGCGGCGTCGGTCGGTGTTTCATTCTCCGCGGCCGGCGAAACGGCAAAGCCCGAGGAACATGGTGGCGGCGTTGTCTGGTTCGAGAATCCCGCCCGGCCGCGCGAGCAGCCGTGGCCGCGACACGTCATCGACGACCGATCCCGCGGGGCGATCCACGGCCATGCGGTCGACTTTGACCGCGACGGGGACCTGGACGTTGTCATGGCATTCGGAATGCGGCCGGAGCATGTCCCGGAACACAGACATGAAATCGTGTGGTACGAAAACCTCGGGCCGCCCGCCGACGCCGCCTGGCACCGACATGTCATTGGGGCGCTTCCTTGCGCATTTGAAACCGTGGCGACCGACCTCGATGGGGATGGTGACCTGGACCTCGCGGCGACAGCCTGGTCGAAGGGGGATCGAGTCGTCTGGTTCGAACGGCCTCGTCATCCCGATCAACCCTGGCCCCTGCATCCGCTCCGGGAAAACTTCTTTGCCGCCAACCAGATCGTCGCGGCGGATCTCGACGGTGACGGCCGTCCCGACCTCATCGCCACTGCCGACGACGGCTCGAGGCGCGTCGCGGGATCGAACGAACTTCGTTGGTGGCGTAACAACGGGGGGCCAAAATAGCGGGATCGCTGCGGCGATCACTGCTTGGACTGCCGTCATGATGGCAGTAACTTGGCCCAGTGGACTCAATGTACGATGTGTCAACATGGTTTGATCGGAGGATCGCTTTCGATGGTTCAGAGAATCCCGACCCGAACGTGGCTGATCGGCCCTCCAGCGGACGCGGAATGGTCGCGACGTCGTTTTCTCGCGACGTCTGCAGGGGTGCTCGCCGGTGCGGGTTTAGTCACGCACGATGTTCAAGCCAACCGGTCGACAAAGCGCCCCAGAGTCGCCGCCATTTTCACGTCCATGACCTATCGGTCGCATGCGCATGTCATCCTGGAGAACTTTCTTGAGCCGTACCTGTTCAACGGCCGGCGAACCGATCCGGGAGTCGAAGTCGTTTCGTTTTACTCCGACCAGTCACCCGGCGGCGACATGGCGCCTGGAGTCAGTCAATCGTACAACATTCCGATTTTCAAGACGATCGACGCCGCGCTGTGCCTTGGGGGTAAAGAACTCGCGGTCGACGCGGTTCTTTCGATCGGCGAGCACGGAAGCTACCAGAGCAACGAGCTGAGTCAGGTCGAATATCCGCGGAAGCGTTTTTTCGACGAGATCGTCGCGACGATGAAGCGATCCCGGCGATTCGTGCCCGTATTTAACGACAAACATCTCTCCTACCGCTGGGACTGGGCGAAGGAAATGTACGACACGGCCCGCGAACTGGAGATCCCTTTCCTGGCCGGTAGTTCCGTACCACTCGCCGAACGTCGACCGCCGCTGGAGTTGCCCGCCGGATCGGAGATCGAGGAAGCCGTGTCGATCCACGGCGGTCCGCTCGAATCGTACGACTTTCACGGGCTTGAGTTACTGCAATCGATGGTCGAATCGCGCAAAGGTGGCGAGACCGGCATTTCCCGCATCGAGTTTCTCCCAGGCAACGAACTGCTGCAAGCCGCCAAAGATGGGCGCTGGTCGATGGCGCTGGCGGTCGCTGCGATGGCGGACGAACTCGGGCGCAAACCCGACACCATACTACGTGTCGACGGCGAACCCGAGGGCGCGCCGCACGCACTGCTGGTGCATTACAAAGACGGGCTCAAGGCGACCGTACTTTGCGTTGGCCAAAGCAGCACGCGCTGGAATTTTGCCTGCCGCTTGAAGGGTGATTCGGAGATTCGATCGACCGCGTTCAACGCCGGTCCTTGGCAGAACCGTTGCCTGTTCAAGGCGCTCTCCCACGCGATCCAGCACCACTTTGTCCAGCGCCGCGCGCCCTATCCGGTCGAGCGGACGTTGTTAGTGACCGGCGCCCTGGAGGCGGCAATGCGGGCGCGGCAGGCGGTGACCAGACAGTGCGACACGCCGCATCTCGAATTCGCGTACGCTCCGAGCGATTTCCACGCCATGCGTGAAATGGGCGCGAGCTGGAAAATTATTACCGAACAGATGCCGCAGCCTGACGGCATCCACAAGCTCGGTAACAACGACGGCTAAGAAAGGCGAAAACGCAGGGTACGGGATGTGCGCACACGTCGACCCGTAATCACAATGCCCCAAACTGAATTGCGAATTCCGCTGCTGCACTTCTTCTATGTCGCGCCGGTTCTGGGCTCGTCGATTGCCTATTTTGGTACGCTCGGATTAGTTCCCGCAGCTTCCAGATCGTTTGTAATTCTGCGTTCAGTAAAAATGATTACTGAGTAATGGAGAATGAAAAATGCAAAATGGGTCGAGCCGCGATTCTTTCTTTTTGCATTTTTCATTCTCCATTACTCATTTCTCTTAACTCTTCACTCGAGAAAAAAGGGGTGCATCGGCGGGTCCAGGGAGACCCGACCTACGACCGGGGTCGGTAGATGCCGTTAGTTTGAACGAACCGTGATGACAACAGCCTTGCGCGCGAATCGCGGAGTGCCCCGTGCATCGCGTTGTCGCGAAAAGTCCGGTAGCGTTGCGCCACGTCTTTCCCGGCCCCCTCAACCCCGGCCCTTCTCCCCCGGACATACCGGTGGAGAAGGGAGGACCGTTGGTTGGGAACAGCGGGCATCGCGCGCAACGCGTTTTCGACAACCGATTTGAAAAGTAATATCAGCCCACCTACGACCGTGTTACGGTCCGGCGCGAAAAGACGGGTCAAGAAAAAATGTGGGTAATACTTGAGTGGAGCTTAAACACACTTCTAGACGGGTCGGAGACCCGTCCTACATGTCCGCGTTGTACTTATCCAGAGCCGTTGATACACTCGCGAGTGACGGCTCGGTTTCACGTGGGAGAGCAACGATGTCCAAGGCGAATCTAGACCGCCGCCTTTTCCTCGGCAGCAGCAGTGTCGCGCTCCACGCATTCGCTCTGCCAAGGACGGGCTCGGCTGCCGCTCCGTCAGCTCGATCACCGCAGGCCGATCAGGCGATTGTCATCCTGTTACAAGGCGGCGCCTCGCATCTCGATATGTGGGATTTGAAGCCCAACGCCCCGGCCGAAGTTCGCGGCGAGTTCCGACCGGTCGCCACGACCGTGCCCGGCGTTTCCATCTGCGAACATTTGCCGCTGCTGGCCTCGCGGGCGCACCGGTACAACGTGCTGCGCAGCGTCTTCCACGCAACGCCCAGCCATGAGGCGGCAATTCACTGGGTATTGACTGGTTACGACTATCCAGGCGCGAACACGACGACTCAAAATCGCAACGATAAGCCGGCGATGGGATCGATCGTGGCCAAAACGTTGGGCGGAAGGAAATCGGGGCTGCCGCCGTACGTTTGTATCCCAGACAAAGGTCAGCTGGGAGACCGTGTTCGATACGCGTCGGCTCACTTTTTGGGGATGGCTTACGATCCGTTCGAATCGGGCATGCCGCCGTCGGATGCGAAGAATCCTTTTCAGATGCCGCCCAACCTGGCGGTGTCGAAGCAGACCGACCTGCGCCGCATCGATGATCGACTCGGCTTGTTACGCGAGCTCGACCAATTGCCGCGGCTGCTCGATTTGACGGGCACCATGGACGGAATGGATCTCTTTCAGCGTCAGGCGATGGAGATGCTCGCAAGCCAGACGACGCGCGAGGCATTTGATTTGTCGCGGGAACCCGTCGAGCTTCGCGAGCGGTATGGCAACACGCGTGTCGGCCAGGAGACGATCCTCGGCCGGCGCCTGTCGGAAGCCGGTGTGCCGTTCACGTTGATCAACTTTTCCATTAACCAGGAATGGGACACGCATACCAACAACTTCAAGACGCTGAAGGAAACTCGTCTGCCCGAATTTGATCGAGCAATTGCGGCATTGCTGGACGATTTGCAGGAACGCGGGCGGCTGGAGTCCACGCTGGTTGCCGTGATCACCGAATTCGGCCGCACGCCCAAGATCAATGCCACCGCAGGACGCGATCACTGGTCCAACGTATTTTCGATCATGCTGGCCGGCGGCGGTCTGACATCCGGGCAATTCCTTGGGACGAGCAACGCGCTGGGTGAAATTCCACAAGATCGGCCGATCCACATCAACGACGTTTTGGCGACGATTTACACGCAGCTCGGAATTGCAACGGATACGGTACACCACGACAACGGCCGCCCCGTACCCGTGTTGTACTCCGGCCAACCGGTGGCCGAACTGCGGATCGGATAGCTCGCGTCTACGGCGGCGCTGGTAGGACGGGCCTCCCGACCCGTCCTACGGCGGTCATGGGGGATGTTTGAGCGAAAAGCAGATCAACGTCCCGTTGCGGTCGCGGCAAAAGAGCTGTTGTCGAGCAATGGCGGGATGCGGCCAGACGTCGTTCGCGGCGAGATTTTCGAGCCGCACCAGTTCGACGTAACGATCGCGCTGCGTTGCGGCGACGTCGGCGAGTAAGAGCGTTCCCTGTTCGCCCCAGACAATCAATTTCCGATCTCCAGTCACGATGCAGGAGCCGGCGTCTCCGATCCGAGGTCCTTCCCAGTCGACGGATCCCGACTCCCAATCGATCGACCGGACGTTGCGCCAGGCGAGATAAATTTTTCCGTCGTGAATCACCGGAGTGCACGCTTTGGAAGAGACCGGCGATTCCCAGACCTTGACGGCTCCCTGGAGCGTGATCCTGAGCTTGCACATCGACCGATGGTTGTACTCGGACGTGATGAGTACATGCTCGTTGTACACCGCCGGTCCGGCGATATTGTTCGCGAAATCGGTGATCCAGGGATACGTGGCTACGGTCTTGCCTGCATGCGGCCCATCTAATCTTGTGACCAGCAACCCGTCAAAAGTCATGCAGGCGACGCAGGGGACATTCTCCACCTGGATGAACGCCATTGCTCCGGTGTGACCGGCGACACTGGTGGCTTCCGACTTCCAGGCTTCTTGGCCGGTTCTTTTGTCAAAAGCGACGATGGTTCCGGTTGGTCCTCCCACTTCGACAAGCAGCCACTCTCGATAGACGATCGGCGCTGAAGTGTATCCGTAATCGCGGCGGCCGCTGCGCCCGACCCTGGCCCGCTGCGGCATCTGATAGTCGTCGTAGAGGTTGCGTTGCCAGACTTGTTTTCCCTGCGCGTTGCAATTCCAGGCATGCAGATCGCCGTCGGCGCTCAGGGTGTAAAGCAGGTCCGTGTCGGGGTCGAATTCAGGAGTCGACGACGGCCCGGAATAGATCCCTTCGTCGCCCGTGGCGTTCCGTCCATAACGCGGGGTCATGTAAGACTGTTTCCATAGCAGTTCGCCATTTTCGGTCGACAGGCACGAGACGGAATTTTGTCCCTCGTGATACCCCAAAGCATAAACCTTGCGGCCGTAAACGATTGGAGACGATGCGCCTTCTCCGACCTGCGCAGTCCAATCGGGGCTGGAGTTGATCCATCGCTTTCCGTCCCATCCCGAATTTTCGGCGACAATACCATTGCGGTTGGGACCTCTCCAGGCGGGCCAATCACCGGCGCAGGCGACGCCGGTTTCCGGCAAGTTGTCAACCGCCGGCAGAAAAGTCAGCAGCCAGAGTATGAACGACTTCGGGGACATCTGGTAAGATCCTCGTAGAGCGGTCGGGCCGCTTCGAGACGCGTGGTCGAGCCGCGGAGCAACTCGACCGCAAGAACGTGCCGCAAAAAGCGTAAAACGACGCGATCACTGTTGTAGGGATCGTCGGGACCATCCGCAAGCATTTCCGGTCGGGCCCGATGGCAAAGTTGTCTTGGACCGTTGAAGTTTACGTGAGCCTGAGAGTTCGATGCCAGTATGGATGATGAATCACTGTGTCGCGAGGCGAGGAAGCAAGGCGTCGGGTAGCGGTGGCCGCCTATCGCGTCGGAGTCATCGAGATGCGACTGCAATGCGATCAGGAAGCCGCCAACGGATTCCGGGTGGCGGCGCGTCGATTCGGCGAGCTGGCGGACGACTTTCCCGGGAAGAGGCCGCTCTACCTGCAATCGCAGGCGATGAACCACAACAATGGGGGAATGGCACTGGTTGCGCTGGGAAAGCAGGACGAAGCCGCTCAGAGCTGTGCCCGGTCGCTGGAGATACTCGAGCGACTGATCGCCGACGATCCTGGCAACGCGTCACTGCATCGGGATCTCGCCACGTCGCAGGCGAATCTGGCCAGTATCGAACATCCCGAGGGCAATGGGACGGCCGGGCACAATCGCCTTGACTCGGTGCTCGCAACCCAGGAAAAGCTCGTCGAGCAGTTTCCTCAGGTTCCCCAGTATCGTCACGCTCTGGCACTGTACCGCGGAGCGATCGCGCTACTCGAAGTGCTGGTGGAGACCTCTCCCGTTGAAGCAACCTATCGTCAGCACTTCCACGGCGCCTGCATGAACCTGGCCACGATTCTGATGGCAACGAACCGAAAGTCCGAAGCGGAGGAATTCGCGCGAAAGGCCGATCAACTCAAGCTCGATAACTGAGCGATCATTGCGGAAGGATCATTGATGCGCATCGCGGTCGCCGAAATTGCCCAGGAAACCGATTCGTTCAGCCCGTTGACGGCCGACTTGACCGATTTCGAGAACTACGGGATCTACCATGGCGCCGAGCTACTGGAGCGGATGCAAGGCGTGGGACCAATCGGCGGGTTGCTGGAAGTAGCCGCCGAACAGCGGCAGCCGACAGAACTGGTTCCGATTGTGCGAGCATGGGGAGCGGCTGGCGGAACGATCACCGCCGACACGCTCGAGTATCTGACGGAGCAACTGGTTGCGGGGCTTCGCGGCGCCCTGCCGCTCGACGGGCTCTTCCTAGCGATGCATGGCGCGGCCGCGTCCGAGAAAGTCGATGACGTGGAAGGACACATTTTGCGGGCCGTCCGCGACGTCGTCGGGAACAATCTGCCGGTGGTCGTACCGCTGGATCACCATGCCAACGTCACGCAACAGATGGTCGATCTTGCCGACCTGTTGATCGGGCATGAGACCCAACCGCACGATCCACCCGCGACCGGCCGCAAGGCGGCTCGCGCGCTGTTCCGAATGCTGCGCGGCGAAAGTCAACCGACCGTGGCGTGGCGGAAGATTCCGATGATCACGCCCCAGGACCAGTTCCTCACGTCCCACGGACCGATGAAGAAATGGTTCGATCTGGCGCGCGCGATGGAGCGGCGCGAAGGCGTGATTGACGTCTCGCCCTATCCAATGCAACCATGGCTCGATGTGGCCGAAGGAGGCTGGTCCGTGGTCGTGCATACGGAGCAGGACCTCGAATTGGCCCAGTCTCTGGCCGCCGAAATGGCGAACGCCGCATGGCAGTTACGCCATCAGTTCTGGTTGTCCGACCGGATCGCTCCGACGGATGCTGTGAACAATGCGGTGTGCGCGGAACAAGGATTGGTCGTTCTCTCCGATACCGGTGATTCCGTGTACGGTGGTGCGCCGGGCGACAGTACCTGCATCCTCCGCGCGATGCTGGAACAGGATGTTCCCTGCATGGCGCTGGTCCCGCTGGTTGATCCTCAGGCGTTACAGATCGCAAGTTCTGCCGGCGTGGGGGCGGAACTTTCCATCGAGCTCGGTGGCAAGTTCGACACGGTCTTCAACCAGCCAGTCCAAGTTACGGGGCGCGTGGCGGCGATCTCCAATGGGCTCACGGTCGATTTGCACGATCGAGGCATTTGTGATCTGCGGCGCACGGCGTTACTACAGGTCGGGCAGATTCGAATTGTGCTGCTCGACCATCGCAGCTTCGCGATCAATCACCCGATACTCTACACGCATCTCGGCCTGGAGATTGCCGACGCAAAAATGGTCGTGCTGAAGACGGCCAGCAACTTCCAGTTCTTCGCCCCCTGGCGAAAGCAGTTGATTCGAGTCGACTCGCCAGGAACGACGCAGTCCAATCTGCGTGACTTTTCCTGGAAACGCATCCCGCGACCGATCTTTCCGCTCGATGAGCTGCCAGCGTGGGACGCGCGCCAGTAATGCAGGGCGAGTCGAATGCTGCAGGGTGGGTCGAGGTACTCCGAGGCCTGGCGCGGCCTGACGGGCCTCGGAGTCGCTCGACCTACCCTACGAGAATCGTGGGACTCAGGTCATAATATTCAAGCGATGCCGTTGCTTTCCTTGAACAAATTGACCGTTCGCTTCCGAGGCCCGCCGCTTCTGGACGGTGTTTCGTGCCGTATCGAGACCGGTCAGCGGATCGGCCTGCTGGGCCGAAACGGGGCCGGCAAGACGACCTTGATGCGGATTCTGTCGGGCGAAATCACCCCCGATCATGGCGAAGTCGATTTTGCGCCCGGCACGCGTGTCTCCCTGCTGCCGCAGGACGTGCCGCAAGAAATTGTGGGGCGAGTCGCGGATGTGGTTGCCGGCGGTGCGCCAGTGACGACCGAGGAACAGGAGCCCGTCTGGAAGCGGACGCGGCGACAGGAGGAGCTGGTCGCGCTGATGGAGCTTGATACCGACTCGCGATTTGAATTGCTCTCGTCAGGCATGAAACGCCGCGTGTTGCTTGCTCGAGCCCTGGTGTCCGCACCCGACCTGTTGCTGCTGGATGAACCGACCAACCACCTGGATGTCGAAGCGATTGTCTGGCTGGAGGAATTCCTGCTGCGCTGGAACGCGACCTTGATGTTCGTGACCCACGACCGGATGTTTCTCCGCAAGCTGGCGAATCGCATCCTGGAAATCGACCGTGGTCGGCTGTTTGATTGGTCTTGCGACTACGACACGTTTCTGGCCCGCAAAGAGGCCGCGCTGGCGGCCGAAGAGAAACAGAACTCGCTCTTCGACAAACGGTTGGCGGAAGAGGAGGTCTGGATTCGAACGGGGATTAAGGCCCGGCGCACGCGCAACGAAGGTCGCGTGCGAGTGCTGGAGGAGATGCGGCGGATCCGTAGCCAGCGCCGCGAACCGGATTCCAAGGTCCGAATGGCGATTCAAGAGGCGGCGCGAAGCGGCGTGCTGGTGGCCGAAATCGACCGCGTTTCGTTTGGCTATGGCGACTGCCCGATCGTTCGCGACTTCTCCACGACGATCCTGCGTGGCGACAAGGTCGGCATCATCGGCCGCAACGGTGTCGGCAAGACCACTTTGCTTCGGGTCCTGCTCGGGGAGCTGCCGCCACAACAAGGCTCGGTGAGGCTGGGCACCAACCTGCAAATCGCCTATTTCGATCAGCTCCGACAGACGCTCCGCGAAGAGCATTCGGTCCAGGAGAATGTCGGCGAGGGCTACGATACGTTGTCGATCGACGGCCGTTCGCGGCATATCATCGGCTACCTGCGCGATTTTTTGTTCAGTGCCGAGCGGGCGCGCACGCAAGTCAAGTTTCTTTCCGGCGGAGAACGGAACCGCGTGCTGCTTGCCAAACTGTTCGCGAAGCCCGCCAACGTCATTGTGCTGGATGAACCGACGAACGACCTCGATGCGGAAACCGTCGAGTTGCTGGAATCGCTGCTGGTGCAGTTCAGCGGCACGGTGCTCTTGGTCAGCCACGACCGCGAGTTCCTGAATAATGTGGTCACCAGCACGATCGCAATGGACGAGAACGGCGCCAAGGAATACGACGGAGGCTACGACGATTGGTTGCGGCAGCGACCTGGTGGCGTCAACGGCAAAGAAAGCGTCAAGCAGCAGGTGGCCTCGACGGCGCCTAAAACGGCCAACAAGTCGTCTGCGCCCGCGAGCGGCACCAGTGTCGGGAAGCGACGGCGGACGTTCAAGGAACGCCAGGAATATGCGGCGATTCCGGCGACCATCGAACGACTCGAAGCGGAAATCGCTGCGTTACACGCGGAGATGGCTTCGCCCGAATTCTACCAGCAACCGGGCGAAAAAATTGCCTCCGAGCAGGCTCGGCTGAAAGGGCTGGAAACAGACCTGTCCGCAGTCTTTGAACGGTGGGAAGAACTCGAGCAGGTTCCAGAATGATCGGGCTGTGAAGCAATTCCGGCTTCTGCTGCTCCCCTGGGCTGGCATTTTGCGGCCCCTTCGGGGCGAAGACACGTTCGACCCCATCGGACCATTGGCGATGACCCGCGTCTAGACGGCGTGCAGCAATTGGTTGCCTGATGCGGAGGCATTTCGTACAGTAGCGGCTCAAGTACGAGTTGATTGCGTGCCACCGAGAACGAGGCTACCTATGCGCATTGTGGCTGTAGACAGTTTCATTATCGATGTTCCACAAAAGTACCCTGTCGCACCGTATGCTTCGCGGTATGTGGCGACATCGCGGACCGGTGCGATCCTGTTTCGCGTGGAAGTGGATCGGGGGCTGGTCGGTTGGGGGGAGGCGCCCCAGTTGATGGCCTTTCACGACCAGAAGCCGTTTACGGGTCGCGAGGCCGAATCGCTGCGCCCCAAGCTGCTGGGACGGGACGCCACCTGCATTGAAGGACTGTACGCCGATCCGGTCAGTGTCGATCCCTACCTGTGCAGTGCCGTCGAAATGGCCTGCTGGGACCTGCTCGGCCAACTTTGCGGGCAGCCTCTCTACCGGTTGCTGGGCGGCAAGGTTCGCGAGCGGATCGAACTGGCCTGCTGCATGGGCATTCGGCCATTCGATCAATGCGCCGAAATCGCTCGTCAGTACGCCGACGCCGGCTTCACGACGCTGAAGATGAAGGGTGGGCGCGACCCGCAGGAAGATCTGGGCATGGTGCGCGCGATCCGTGAGGCGGTGGGAGACCGGTTGCGCCTGCGGGTGGACCCGAACATGGGCTATTCACCGGAGCAGGCGGAACAGCTCGCGAAAGAGATGGAACGGTACGGACTGGAGTACCTTGAGCAGCCGATGATGTTCGATCGGATCGACGATTCGGCTCGAATTCGTGGCCGTACTTCCACGCCGCTGGGACTGAACGAATCGGTGACGACGCTGCAGAGCGTCCAGGAAATCCTGGCGAAGCAGGCGGCCGATTTCCTGTTGCCCGATACCTACCAATGCGGCGGGATCTGGGCCGTGAAACTGATTGGAGACTGGTCGGCGGCCGCGGGAGTCCGTTGCGTATTTCATTGTGCGCACGATTTCGGATTAAAGACGGCGGCGATGATGCATGTGGTGGCATCCAGTCCAAATTATCCGTTGGCCAACGATTGCACCTACTACGGCTTGGACGACGACATCTTGACCGAACGCATCGCGATCGAGCGGGGTCATATGCGCGTACCGGAAGGTCCGGGCTTGGGCGTGCGAGTGGACCCGGATCGCTTGAAAAAATATTGCGTCGGTCGCTCTCAGCCGGCCCGGTAGTCGGTTCGATCACGTTCTGGGTGCCATCAATCGTGTGCCACACAACACGAGTGGCACACAACACCAGTGGCACATCTGGCGAACATCGTGAATTCTCTATTACCCCAGGCGCAGCCAGTAGGCGCGAAGGTATTCGGACTCCGGGCAATTCGCGGCGGTGGGATGGTCGGCGGCGGCGCCGGATGTTCCGAGAAACTGCAGGGGCCGCGATGCATGGCGCACGCGACCGTCGGGGAGGGTGTACGGACTTCCGGACTGCAAGGAAGCCGACACCAGCAGCTTCTGGAACTCGCTCCAAGTCAATAATCCGGAGCAGCTGCAAGTAAGCAGCAATCCGCCGGGACGCACGAGCTGCATGGCGAGCCTGTTCAGATCGAAGTGCTTTCGCGTGCCCTCTTCCAATTCCAGGCGTCCGTGGATCAGCTTGGGAGGATCGAGCACGATCACGTCGTAACTGCGGCCGTTTCGCAGCATGTCGCGCATGTAGGCGAAGGCGTCCGACTGCGCGAATTGCACGCGCACTTGATTCAGATTGGCGTTTTCCTTGGCCAGCCGCAGCGGTTCCTCGTCGATATCGACCGCGGTTACTTCAGCAGCGCCCAGGCGTTTGGCATGGACGGCGAAACCTCCTGAATAGCAGCAAAGGTCGAGCACCGTTCGGCCGCGACACAGGTCGGCCAACCGTGCCCGATTGTCGCGCTGGTCGCAGAAGAACCCGGTCTTGTGCCCGCCCCGAAAGCGAACACGGTACTTGGTCCCGGCCTCCTCCATCAGCGTTTGAGGCGGGCAGTCCGGCGATGCCGTCGGTTCCGCATCGAAGCCTTCCTGCGCGAGCAGGTGCGGAGAACCGCGCAGGATCCAATGTCGCGTGCCAAGCAATTCCCCAATTTGTTCCAGGATCGGAACCGCCCGGCGGTGCATCGCCAGCGAATAGGCCTCCGCGGAAAGCACATCCGCATAGCGATCGACGACCAGGCCCGACAAGTAGTCGCCCTCGGCATGGATCACGCGATAGGCCGAGGTGACGTCGTCCAACCGCAGCTGGTCGCGACGCAGGGCCACGGCCGACGCTAGCCGCTCGCGCCACCAGCCGGCGTCGGGGGGATCGGCGCCAAAACTCAGCATACGAACGGTCACTTCGGCTTTGGGATTGTAAAAGCCGAATCCGATCGTTGCGGAAGCCGCATCGCGGACGCGCACCAGCGAACCAGGTTCAATGCCGTTGTCCACTCTCTCGATCCGCTTGCGATAAATGATCGGATTCCAGGTGGATGACCTCAGCCAGACACTGGGAATCCGCGACGGCGCTGCGGGAGCGAGATCTTCAATCGTGTTGTAGTCGGTGTGCGAGCGGGTCATTTCGGTCGGTCCAGGTTTGTCGGAGGAAGGCAGCGGCGCGGAAATCAACCGTCGTCGTCCGGGCGATGGCGACGAACGTGGGGGGCGGCGAGGCCATCAACGCAGTCGTGCGGCGACCTGTTCGACCCGGGCCATGACGCGCATGATGTTGCCGCTCATGATTTTGTGGATCTGCGGAGCAGTGTAGCCTTTGTCGAGCAGGCCCTGCGTGATGAACAGGAAGCCAGTGACATCCTCCAGTTGCCTTGGCAAGAGCGTGACGCCGTCGTAGTCGGAGCCGAGGCCTACATGATCGATGCCGGCCGTTTTGGCGATGTGGTCGATATGCGCGATGACGTCGTGAACCGTCCCGGCCTCGATCGGGTTGGCCGTCTCCCATTCCTTCCTCGCCTTGCGAAATTCGTTCGGATCGGGGTATCGGTTCCGCAGGTCGCGAATGACCTGGAACGTGTCTTTGCGGCGCGCTGCCGATTCAGGGACCACAAAACCAGAAAAGAAATTGACCATCACGACCCCACCATTTTTTCGCGTGAGTCGCAGAACGTCGTCGGGAACGTTCCGCGGGTGGTCGGCGATTGCCCGCGCGGAGGAATGCGAGAAGATGATCGGCGCCTGGCTGATGCGCAACGTGGCCCGCATGGTCTCCGCGGAAACGTGGGACAGGTCGACCATCATTCCCAGTCGATTCATCTCCTTGACAACTTCCTCACCGAACGGAGTGAGTCCGCCATGCCGCGCTTCGTCCGTGGCGGCATCGACCCAGCCGAGCGTATCGGAGTGGCTCAAGGTCATATAACGAGCCCCGCGGCGATAGAGCTGCCGAAGGTTCTCGATCGAGTCTTCGATCGAGTGACCGCCCTCGACGCCGATCAGTGAGGCAATTTTTCCGGCTCCGCGAATACGCTCCACGTCGGACACTTCATAGGCCATCTCGAACACGTCGGGGTACCGCATGGCCATCTTTTCCACCAGTTCAATCTGTTCCAGAGTGGTCAGGAACGCTTTGCGTTCCGTGGCCGTCTCCATCGGAACGAAGACGCTCCAGAATTGAGCGCCCACATTGGCCTGCCGCAGCCGCGGGATATCGGTGTTGAAATTGGGTTGGGGCTGGGCAATGTCAACGCGATCGAACGAGGAATCGGCTTCCGAGCGCAGGGCCCAGGGCAGGTCGTTGTGGCCGTCGAATACGAAGCTGCCTCGATGGATCTCCATCGCCCGTTCGCCGACGACGATCGGCGGCGGATCGGCGGCCGGACAATCTGCCTGGTGGGGGGCCAGGTGGAAGGCACAGAGCAACAATGTCGCGCGAGTTGTCAACAGCCAGTTCCATCGTGCCAGCAGCCAGTTCGAGCGCGGGAATTGATCAGGCATGGTTGTGCAGTTCCGAGGGTAAACGGTAACTTGGGGATGCCGTGGGCCGGGCCAAAGCCCGGTATTCCGGGCCGCGCCCGGCCGGATCAACAACCGTAGCGGAACCGAATTCGGGATCACCTGATGAGTGCCATCCTTACCCGCTTGTTTGCTCGTCGTCAAGAACACCGGTCCGTTTGCAAGGCGAATTCGCCCCGCGCGAAAGCGGTCGAAACCGTCGCAAAACGACGCTGCACTGGGGCGGGTCTCGCCGCCTTGGCGTTGGTATGCAGCGGCGTTTTGGCCGAAGCGCGAGCCGCAACTCCGGCCGAGGATTTTGCGCGCTTCCTGCGGGATGCCTGGGAGTTCGACCTGCGCGAAGATCCGCTGTTCGCCACCAAAGCCGGCGACCACCGCTACAACGACCGGTTGCCGCGCGAGTCGTTGCAGGATCAGCGACGCCGTGCCGCCCAACGGGCCGAATTGCTGAAAACGCTCCGCGCGATCGACCGCTCCCAATTGCCGCGCGACGAACAGACCAACTACGACGTCGCCGATCGCAAATTGAACGACGAACTGGGCGAAGCCCGCTTTCAGGCCTACCTGACTCCGATCACGAATCGGGAGGGTTTTCACATTTCATTCCCCGACCTGCCCAAGGAAGTGCCGCTAAATACGGTCGACGATTACAACAACTACCTGGCTCGACTCCGCGCCTTCCCAGCCTACGTGGACGATCATGTGGAATTGATGCGGGAAGGGATTCGCCAAAAGGCGTTATTGCCGGGAATTGTGCTGGAAGCTTACCGCGATCCGATCGCAACGCACCTTGTCGACGATCCGACAAGCAGCCTGTTCTTTGCCCCCTTCACGCGATTTCCCGCCGCCGTCGACGCGGCCCAGCGACAACGACTGGCACGCGAAGGTCGGGAAGCGATTACGAGCTGTGTCGTACCCGCCTACCGGAAGTTCCTGGAGTTCATGGAACGCGAATATGTTCCGTCCGCTCGCCCCTCGATCGGCGCGTCGGCACTGCCCGAGGGACGCCCATTCTATCAGCATCGCACGCGGTTGTTCACAACGCTGGACGTGACGCCGGAGGAAGTGCACGCCACCGGCCTCAAGGAAGTGGCGCGCATTCGAGCTGAAATGGAAGCGATCGTGAAAAAAGTGAACTTCCAGGGTGACTTCGCGCAGTTCCTGGAATTTCTGCGCAACGACCCGAAGTTCTACGCCAGGTCGCCCGACGAGTTGAAGCAGGCGGTGGCGCTGATCCTGAAGCGAATGGATGGCGAATTGCCTCGATTGTTCAAGACCCTGCCGCGGACCCCGTATGGAATTCGCGAGATTCCGGCCTACATCGCGCCGCGAACGACCAGCGCTTATTACTCGCCGCCGGCCGGAGACGGTTCCCGAGCCGGGTTCTATTTTCTCAATACGTACAACCTCAAGAGTCGCCCGCTGTATGAGATGGAAGCGTTGTCGCTGCACGAAGCAGTGCCTGGACATCACTTGCAGATCGCACTTCAGCAGGAACGCGCCGACCTGCCGAATTTTCGTCGCTTTACAAGTTTCACGGCCTACGTCGAAGGCTGGGCGCTCTATTCCGAGCGATTAGGACTTGAGGTTGATTTCTATCAGGACCCCTACAGTGACTTCGGGCGCCTGGGCTTCGAGATGTGGCGTGCCTGCAGACTGGTAGTCGATACCGGCATGCACTACCTCGACTGGCCCCGCGAGCGGGCAATCGAATTCATGGCCGAAAATACGGCGTTATCCCGTCACAATATCGTGGCGGAGGTCGACCGTTACATTGCCTGGCCCGGGCAGGCACTCGGCTACAAGATGGGAGAAATCAAGATCCGCGAGCTGCGGGCGCGCGCCGAATCGGCGCTGGGGTCGAAATTCGATCTGCGTGAATTTCATGACGTGGTCCTGCGCAGCGGCGCCGTCCCGCTCGATCTGCTCGAACGCAACGTGAACGCGTACATCGGGCAACAATAGGGCGTCGAACAACGACCCAGTGAAGGCCGGAGCGGCGGGAACCGCGGCAGCGATTGCCTTCGGTGCCTTGCGCGAATGCCGCTCAGGATCGGGTGAGTTGCCGCAGACTCGATGCTGGAATGCAAACCTTGAACACCATTTGCAGGTCGCGTTGCTGGCCTTGCTCAACGTGATAATAGACCGATTCGGTACTTCGCACGATGCCAATGACGTGACCTTGGGCGTTGAGCACCGGCGCGCCGCTCGATCCCCGTGCGAAATCGGCTGTCACCTGGATCGCGTCCACCGGCTGCGTGGTGACGCGAACGCGCGTCTTGCGCGACACGACTCCGGAACTGAACGAGTAAAAGTGGCCTGCGGGATGGCTCAGTACACCGATCGATTCGCCGATCGCCGGGGTCTTGCCGATCGGCAGAGGATGAAGATTGTCGGCCTCGATCTTCAATAACGCCAGGTCATGGTGTTCATTGCCGGCCAGAACCTGCGTCACCGGATAGACGTGGCCCGACGCTGTCATCACGACATAGGTCGCTTTGTCCTGTTCCGAGATCACGTGGTACGAAGTAACGATGACACCGTCGGCAGTCAGCACGAATCCCGATGCCGGAGCGGCATGCCACTTGTCGCAGCGTGGGCATTTGTAAATCGATGCGACGATGACCACCCCTTCGCGTGCATCCTGAATCGTTTCCGAAAATGGCTTGTTCGCCGCGCCAGGGCCATCGCCGGCGCCGGTTGGCGGGGGCAGCTTGAGGTCGCACTTGTCGATTTCCAACTGCTTCGTCAAGATCCTGGCGTCGACGGCTCGATGCGTTTCGATCAAGCTGCCACCTTCATCGGCCAGGCGCTGCAACAATTGCGCATCTTCAAACGTCGCCGGATCGACTTCCTCGATCTCGCGTTGACGCGGCAGGCATTCCCGCTCGACGCTGGCTTGTACCCCGGGCGCAAAGCCAACCGCGACGTCCGTCCGATGCGACGGATTGCCGCGCACCCACGGTGCCGCTTCGCGCGCTGCCGTCGCCATAGCCAACATCGCCACCAAGGTCCACGTCGAACGATTCATGGATTGGCCTCCCCAAGCTGTACCTGCAATCGAAAGCTGCGGCGCTGAACTGTGCCGCATTTTTTCGAAGCAGCACCCGAAGATGAATTATCCGGGAGCGCAACGACGGCGTGAATAACCCGCGGGCAATTTGCCCAAGAAAAGCGACCGGCACCGACCCGGCGGACCGGCTGGGAAAGCTGTACCGTCAAGGTGTTTCCGGTTCGGCCAGGCAGTAGAGCGTGGATCGCCCGCGGAGGTACAACTCGCGTCCCGCCGTGGCGGCGGAGGCGCTGATTTCATCGTCAATCTTGTTGATTGCCAGTGGGCGTGGGACCTCGGCGTTGTACAGGACGTTGGTCGTGCCTTCCATGTCGGTGATATAGATCTTTCCGGCCGCCGCGATTGGCGACGCGTAGACGTTGCCGATCCGTTCCAGACGCATTGCACCGGGCCGGTCGGCGCCGGAAGTGGCGTGCAAACGCGTGAGGATGCCCTGGTAGTGTGTCAGGTAGTACAGCGCGTCGTCGACGAGCAACGGGGAGGGCACGTACGGGGTGCCGCGGGTGCGGCTCCAGGCGATCCGATCACTGCCGGTGATGTCGCCCTGTGCGCCATTGAGTTGAATCGCCAGCAGCGCCTTGGTGTCGTAGCTGCTTCCGGCAAAGACCATTCCATGGCCCGCGACCGGCGACGCCACAACGTTCGTCGACAGTCCACCGCACTGCCACAACTCGACGCCCGTCGCCGGGTCGTAGGAACGAATTCGCTTGGTGCCGCTGACGACCAGCTGCTGCTTTCCGTCATGCTCGACGACAATCGGCGTGGCCCAGGACGTAACTTCGTCGCGTGGAGTCCGCCATTGTTCCTTGCCAGTCCGCAGGTCCCAGGCGGCGATAAACGATCCAGACTCGTGATCCCAGTTCACGATCAACTGCGAATCGCAGACAACGGGCGAGCTGCCTTCACCGTGGCCATGCAGTGTCTGCATCTGCCCGAGGTCCTTTTCCCACAGCACGGTTCCGTCCATGTCGAGGCAATAGAGTCCGTACGATCCGAAGAAGTAGTAAACGCGTTCTCCATCGGTTACCGCCGAATTGGATGCGAGGCTCGCCGTATGATGGCCACCCTCATGTGGCAGTGCTTCGCGCAGAACGCGGCTCCAGAGCAGTTTGCCGTCCGATCGGTGGTAAGCCAGAGCGACGAACTTGTGCCAGTGCGTTACCGGGACGCCATCGTGTGTTCCCGGCGCCGTGCTGTAACGAGGTGGCAGCGGTTCGCCGAAAGGGATTGCCGTGGAAAGAAATACGCGGTCACCCCAGACAATCGGCGCGGAAAGGCCGCGTCCGGGCACAGGGGCTTTCCAGCGTACGTTTTCGCCTGTCGCGCCGTCCCAACGCGCCGGCGGATTGGCGCGCGGGCTGGCACCCGTGCCTAAAGGGCCGCGCCACTGGGGCCATTGATCGAGCCGCTCGATGCCGCGCGACAGCGCGGTCAGCTCGCCCGCACCTGCGGGCAGCGGGTGGCCGGCGGCCAGCGACAAAATACTCAAGCAAAAAAGCGTTGCAACGTCGCCGCTTGCAAGCAAGCCGCAGTCCGTGGTTCGATCTGTTCCGCCGATCAAGCCTCCGCTCCCGTAAACAACGGTTCGATCACCTCGCCGCGATTCAGGCGTATAGGCCGATTCAGACGATCGCGAACTTCTAGGTCGAGCGGTATCCCGAGCGTTCGATAAACGGTCGCGCCGATATCGTTCGGCGAATAAGGGCGGGTCATCGGATAGGCGCCGATCTCGTCGGATCGACCGATGACTTGACCGGGCCGTACCCCGGCTCCCGCAAACAGTCCGAAGAAACAGGGCCCCCAATGGTCGCGGCCCTTTTGGGGGTTGATTTTGGGAGTGCGTCCAAACTCTCCCAGCATCATCACCATCGTCGACTGCAGCAGACCGCTCGACTCGAGGTCATCAAGCAAAGCGGCTACGCCCTGGTCCAGTGGCGGCAACAGTCGCTGCTTCAGCAACGGGAAATTGTCACTGTGGGTGTCCCAGTTCTGGACGCGCCCGATGTTGACCTGCACCACGCGCACTCCCGATTCCACCAGCCGCCGCGCCAGCAACAGCGACTGACCGGTCGTCGTCCGGCCGTAGCGGTCGCGCATCGCATCGGACTCGCGCTGCATCTCAAATGCCTGTGACAGGCGACTCGACACCAACAGCGAATATGCCAGATCCTGTTCGCCCTGCAGCCGCTGCGAGGCGGCGGAACGCTCCAGGCGCGTCTGCTGCCGATTCAACGACTCCAACAACGACTTGCGGTTACCCATCCGATCGACGTCGATGCCCGGCGCCAGGGAAAGTGAATTCACCTTGAAATCGGCAGCGTTGGGATCGGACTTAATCTGCCAGGGGTCGAAATTCGGGCCCAGGAACCCGGCGTGCTGCCCTGGCCAGGTCAGCGGTCCCTCGACCAGGAACGTCGGCAGATTGACGCCGCTGGGAACGCCGTCGTGGCGCGGGTTAGAGTACTGCAGAGCGGCGGCGTAATTCGGCCAGTCGTCGCGCGAGGCGATCTTGTCGAAGAACCCGCCGGGCTGCTTCTCGCCGGTCAAGACGTGATGCGTCGACATCAGATGGTTGTTGTCGCCATGCGACAACGACCGCACCAGGGCATACTTGTGAGCCCGCTCCGCCATTTTCGGCAGATGCTCGCAGACGACCAGTCCCGGCAGCGAAGTCGCAATCGGGTTGAACTCTCCGCGGACCTCAAGCGGGGCATCCGGCTTCATATCGAACGTGTCGTGGTGACTGGCGGCTCCAGTCAGGAACACGATAATTAACGACTTGCCGCCGTCCGTCACCGCCGGTCCCGGGGCCGCAGAGCTCCGCCGGGCGAGCCAATGGGTCATGCCTAACCCCATCAACCCGGAGTAACCTACCTGCAGCAATTCCCGCCGCGTTACGCCAATCCGACTCGTTGTCGCCGTTTGCCGCCGTTGGTCATTTTCAATCATACTCATGCCGCTTTCGTTGCTTGCCGCTCGCCGTCCGCTCGCCGTCCCTGTTGTTCTCGAATCGGCACCAACCTTGTTTCGCTTGAGTATATCAGCGCATGCCCGATCGCAGTAACTCGATAGCCGAGTCAGGCCAAAATCGATATGCTCGTTGCACGACGGCTGTCGACCGTGAGCGCGTGGAATGGTCAAAGTCGGGAATGGATTGCCGGTTCTGGACGATGTACCGATGTGGACGAAAAACGCTGGTTTTAAAAGCTGGGTAGTGGCCAGCTCGAGCGCTTCGGCTTGCGGAGCTGGTCGCGGCTGCAGTTCACGGCGCTAAATGGCCGCAAGGATCCCGCCATCGTCAAATTGCTCTGGCAGATTCATCAGGAAGGCCGGTCGTTGATGACGGCATTCGAATCGTCGGAACATGATCGAGGCGTGTACCGCGAGAATCAGTATGCCGCCAGTCTGGATTCGGTTTGCGAGTATTTGAGCGGGTACCCGAATCTGCACTCCATCCCGGCAGGATCCTGTTATCTCACGATTACGGGCTGCTGAGCGGCGTGGAGAAAGCGTTTCATGAGTTCTTCGCCGGCAAACCGGAGAAGATCATCGAACAACCGACGACGCAATGCATGGTGGTCAAGTCGTATTGACGTTTCCAGCCGGTTTCACGCCGCCCGGTCCGAGGCTCGCGAGCATGCCGGCCAGGACGCCGGTGACAAACGAGATCGGGCTGAACCAGAGCATTTTCAGTCCGAACATCTCGAACAAACCCAGCCCCACGGCGGTAGCGACGCTGACGATGGTCGCGACCACGGCGCCACGCGGCTTCGACCAGGGGACGAACAGCGCCAGGAAGAAGAGCACGAACAGGGGAGCGGTCAGCAGGTTCACGACCTTGATGCAGAGTTCGAGCAGATTCGACGCCAGGTGGGGGACAACCATGCTTAGGAGAACCGCCGCCACGCCGATGCCGATCGACGCCAGCCGCGCGACGCGAATATTCTCGTGTTGCGTCCAGGGCACTTTGCGGAACCGGCCGAGGAAGTCGCTGGTGATCACAGCACTGGCGGAGTTCATTCCCGAGGAAAGGCTCGACATGGCCGCCGACAACATGGCGGCGATCACCAGGCCGGCCAGTCCGGGCGGCAACACCTTGACCACGAATCTCGGCAGCAATTCATCGGCGCTGCCGCCGACCGACGTGCCTTCGGCCAGCAGTTCGGGGTGGACCACGAAATAGCGGAGCACGGCGAGGCCCGTCAGCGCCAGCAGCGCGGAGATCAGGACTTCCGCCGCCAGGTGCACGCCGAACGATCGCCGCGCGGCCCTGGCGTCGCGAGTCGACAAATAGCGCTGGATCGCCATCTGGTCCGCACCGGCCGTACAGGTCATCCAGACATACATGTTCAAGGCGGCGCCCATAAACGTCACGCGCGACGATGTATCGAACCAGAACACGGGCTTTTCCCACTGCGGTTGCCAGCCATCGGGCCACCACTCGCCGACACCTCCCAATTGCACGGTGACGACGCCGATCACGACGATCGCGCCGGCGAACATGATGATCGATTGCATCGCGTCAGTGACCACGACGGCGCGGATGCCGCCCTCCGCGGAATAGATCAAGGTCACCAGGCCCATGATCGCCGATAACAGTGGCACCCAGAACGGGTCGAGTCCCAGCATCGGGACCAGAACCTTGCTGGTCGTGGCATAGAGAATTCCCGCCATCCAGATGGTGCGCAAGGCCATGAACATCGCCGAGCCAAGCAGGCGGCCTTGCAGCCCCAACCTCTTCTCCAGAAGTTCGTACCCGCTGGTGGCGTCCTGGCTCATGATCCTGGGGATCAATCCCCAGCCTACGGTCAGCATGATCAGCGGGTACGACGCCAGTTGGGCGAACATCATCGGCCCGTTCTTGATCATTTCGCCGGGGTAGGCCAGGTACGACAGGGTGCTCGTCAACGTCGCGAACAACGATAGCCCGATCATGAACGGACTCATTCGCCGCCCGCCCAGCAGAAAGTCGTCCGTGGTCGTGATGCGCAATTTGTAATAGCGGCCTACCGCCATCATGGCCAGCGCATAGATCACCACGACGCCCCAATCCCAGAATCGCATCGAGACCTCGGAATTTCAGTTGATGCCCATTTGCTGGTGCTGTTGCTGCAACGACTGTTTGTAACGCTGGAAAGCACTGGGGTCGCGGCGAACGCTCGCTCCCTCGAAGACCATCGCGAAAGCGCGCCGGTTCCGCGTCATCGATCGGTTCGCCGCGGCCAGATGGATCGTCTCCCCATGGTGGGCGACTGCGTCCCCGGGCTGCAGATGGATGCTGGTTGCTCGCGATTCATCCTCGGCCGTAAAATCGGTAATTGCCTGGGAGAACCCCAGCACTTTTGAAGGGCCGTGCGGCCGAATGCCACGCAAATGGGACCCAACAACATAGCGCAGACAGCCGTTCTCCTCGTCGACCGCATCCAGCGCCAGCCAGATCGTCACGACGTTGGGCGGAACCAGGCAGAAATAGTAGTTGTCCTGGTGGGGCGGCGTCGGATGCTCCGTGCCCGGCGGCTTGTTGAACCACTCAGGTGACTCGCACTTCACCGATTCGCCAACCAGTGCTTCGGCGAGCCGGGTCCAAGTCGGGTGGCGGACACAGTCGCGGAAGAACGGATCGACTTGCATATGCTGCATCTGCTTGAGCGTTTCGGGCCGGCTGCGGTCCTGGTAGAAGGCGGCTGTCGGAGGCAGACCAGGAACAACTTCGTTGATGTACCGATCGAGATTGCCCTTCAATGTCTCGAGCTCGGGGCGCGCGAGAAAGTTGCGAACGATCACAAAGCCCTCACGATCAAAACGGATTTTCAACTCCGCAAGATTCGGGTTGTCGTTCACGGTCGTTGCTCCTTCCCTCGAAATAGTGATCTGTTACGTTTGAACTCCCTGAAAGTAATCCTGTTGCGGGTCGAATTCCAGTCGTACTTCGATATTCCGTTCCGCGGGCAGGAACCCATCCCAGCGGCCACACGCTCCGCGAGGCCTTGTGGGTTAAGGAAAATCATCATTTCGCCCCCTGGTCTGGCAACTCGGCCGGCCCATCTTTGCTGGTGGTCAGCTGCTGCAGCACCTCGAACGGCGGTTCCCACGATTCAGCGCCATATTCGCGCGTCGTGAAAAAGTTGAACAGATAGATTCCGTCCGCCCGTTGCCGTTCCAGGTTCCCGGCCGCCTCGCGGTATTTGGCCGCGGTCAGGTACTGTTCCTTCGAACCACCCTCGGTGCACTCGATCCCGCCGTAGACCGGCACGCTTCGGATGGCGGATTTCCATTCCGCCAGCGACAGATCGTAGCGCGTAAACAGAAACTCGGACACCGTGACAAAGTTGATCCAGCCCCGTTCGACCCAGAGCGGCACATCGCAGCCAAGGGCCTTGGCCGACGCGGGGGTCGGCGGTGTCCGGCCGAAATTTGACGGAACGCGGACGGCGAGCACCATCCGTCGGCGCCGTTCCGTGCCGACCTGATCGACCATCGTCCTCACGCGCTCCACCAGTGCGTTCATCCATGCGCCCCGCTCTTCCAGCGTTCCGTCCTGAAAGAACGCCGGGAAGCGATTGAAATCGAGCTCGATGCCATCCGTGTCGTAACGGCGCAGCGCTTCTTCGATCAGTCGAGCGACGTAATCGCGCACGGCGTCGTGCTTGAAATCAAGCGCCCCTTTGCCCAGCCGGTATTCCGGGTGCTCGGCCCAGAACTGTGTCCTCAAGAAGTCGTCTCCGTGGTCGTCATTCATGCGAAAGGAGAGCAATGTTTCACGCCCTTGCCGCCGCGATTCCGCGATCAGCAGTGCGTAGGGATCGACGCCCGCGTCGTAGAACCGCTTCAGGTTCTCGTAGAGTTGCTTCTGGGTCGGCGGCCATTTCGCCTTTTCTTCCGCCGTGGAGTTGTATCCGCGTTGCGTGCCGATCCGCGTGGGGTAGTACATGACCTGCGCATTGACGCAGAGCAGAATCGTGTCCACCTGACTGCCCGGATAGGCGACCTCCGCGACCAGCTTCCGCACATCCTCCACGGTGATCGCCACCGGCCCCTTGCCACCGGCCCGAGTCGTCATGCAGGAGTCCCCGTCGAAGTTATAGAGCACACGGCGCTGCGGTCGTTTCGCCGGGACTGGCAGCGCGACGCGCGGTTGACGCGCCCATTCGACCTGTCGATGCACGGACGCCGCAATGCGGTCCTCGATCTCTCCCGCCCAGCGATAAGCGGGCCTGCCGTACTCGTAGAGATTCGAGCCACCCTCGTAGCCGCCTTCCTCCCAGACTCTCCGCGACGGTATGTAGGCGATCATGTCGTCCGCATAGCCGCAAACCCAGGTTCCCGGTCCGAACTCGCGCTTGAATCGCAATGCGTAATCCACAACCGTCTCGGCACCCATACCGATCATCAGCATCTGTTTTCCCAGACGCCAGGCGTGAATCGGATAAGGATAGGCGGCGGGGAATTTCTCGCCCTTGTCGAGTTTCTGCAGCAATCGCGCCGCCCAGCGGGCCCGGATCGCGTTATCGCCCTGCATCGCCTGATGCAGTTCCTCGCGCGAAATCACCTGCAGGTACGGCAAATCGATCAACTCGAATGCCGTGTTCAGTTCGGGATCGATCCGCGGCAAATCAGGCTTCAGCGCTTCCTCCACGGCGACCGCAAGCTGATGCCCATAGTTCTGGCACAGTTCGACCGAACGGCGCGGCAGCGGATTCTGGTCGCCACCGCAGGTATTCACGAACATCGCCATTGTGCCGGGATGTTTCGCCTCGATCTCGACTTGAGCGAAACCAGGATAGTCGCCACACCAGGTGAAGAAGCTCAACGTCGTCGGGTGGCAGGCATAACCAAACAACACGGCCGCCAGCTTGCCATCGGGCCGAGCGACCGTGAGGATCGGCACGCTGTGATCGACCGGACCAACCAGCGGCTCGCCTTGCGCAATCTTGTCCGCGACCTCGGCTTCCTTGTTGTTGCGACGGTTGACCGCAAAGGTCGCCCGCCCCTCCCCCATCCGCAATTCCGCCGGCGCGAGATTCTCCAGCGATTGACCGACCAGCGAGACCATCCGATCCACCATCTGGTTTGTATATTCTTTTACCAACTGCTCCTGCTCGGCTTCCACCGGATAGTAATCGATCAGATCATCGCCAAGGCGCGGTCCGCAATGATTGTGAGAGAACGTCACCATCACCTGGTGCCGTTCGAGCCCATACTGGATCTGCAGCCGCGAAAAGACGCGATCGCTCATGCTCTTGGGCACGCCCTGGAAATCACTGGTGACCAGGACCACGCGGCGCCCCGTGGAATCCTCCAGCGCGAGAGCCTTCATCCACAGTTCGTGCAGCTTGCCGTCCGGCGGTCGCTTCGATCCGTAGCCGGCCAGCCAGACCGGAGTCTCCGGCGTTATGACCGCTTTCGCCAGGCCCGCTTGCCAAGTCGCTTCCTCGGCGCGGCCGGGCCTGGTCGGCACAATAGCAAAGCCGATCCAAAAACAGACCGCCGTCATGGCGACGTACCGAATCCAATGCACCACGGCGATTGATTTCATCAGCAGTCTCCGATTCATTTGCGGATGAACCCGCATTCATTTGCGGATGAACCCGCAAAATCTCCGATGGACAATGGGAGCGCACGACGCGATCTTGCTTGATCCATCGACGAACGGCGATGTATCATAACTCCTAATGCGATTAGATTGGAGCATGGGCATGCACCGATTCCGAGATCCGAAGGAGCGTTCGACGCCCCGCGAGCGATTGGTTCACCCAGAGTTTTCGCGCCGTTTGGCGATCCAGGCCGGCGGGATTGGACTCCTGGGTCTGGGCATGAATCACCTGACGGCGTTACGGGCCAGCGAAGAAGGCGCCGCGATTCGGGCGACGGCCAAATCGTGCATATACATCTTCTTGTCTGGCGGTCTTTCACAGCACGAGAGCTTCGATCCGAAACCGGAGGCGCCCGAGGATGTGCGCGGTGAATTCCGGCCGATCGAGACGCAGACGCCGGGGTTGCGGATCTGCGAGCATCTGCCCGGCCTGGCGCAGCGGAGCGGCAGCTGGTCGGTCGTGCGCTCTTTGACGCATCCCACCAACGATCATACGCTGGGACATTTTTTGATGCTCACAGGGCGCAGCATCCCGTCTCCTGGATACCGTGGAGACCGGCAACCGCGGCCTTCCGACTGGCCTTCGATCGCGTCGATCGTGGGGGACGCCCTGCCGGCACGCAACAATAATCTGCCGCCGGCAATCGTCTTGCCGGAACGGCTGGTGCATTGGTCGGGGGGTGTTATTCCCGGTGCTTACGGCGGGTTGATGGGTTCGCGCCGCGATCCGTTCTTCATCGAAGCGTCGCCTTACGGTGACCCGTTCTGGCGCGGCGCTTATCCGGAATTTACTTTTGCCAACGAAACGAAAAAGCCGCCTAAGCAGCCCGATCAACGGGTCTATCAGGCGCCAAGCATTTCGTTATCAAGTGATCTGACGGCGCCGCGAATTGCGACACGCACCGACCTGCTTCGATCGCTAGACTCCCAGCGGGCGGAACTGGAACGTTCGGCCGTAGTGCAGCGCTACGACGAACATCGTCAATCGGCGATTTCTCTCTTGGCTTCGCCGAAAGTCCGCCAGGCTTTGGACGTGACGCGTGCGGACGAGCGGACGCAGGAGCGCTACGGCCGCAATAGTTTCGGCTGGTCGCTGCTGATGGCCTATCGGCTGGTGGAAAGCGGCGTCAATATGGTGCAGGTGAACCTGGGGAACAACGAGACCTGGGACACACACGGCGACATTTTCCATCGCCTTAAGGATCGGCTTTTTCCACCTACCGATCGAGCGCTTTGCGCTTTGCTCGATGACCTGCAGGGCAGTGGGCTGCTCGACAGCACGCTGGTGGTGATGGGGAGCGAGTTTGGACGCACGCCGAAGTTGTCGACGTTGGCCGAATCGTACCCGATGGCGGGACGCGACCACTGGGGCGCGGTGCAGAGCGTGTTTTTTGCCGGCGGCGGGGTGGCCGGAGGCCGAGTCATCGGCGCCTCCGACAAACTCGGCGCCTATCCGGCCAACAGCCCGCAAAAGCCCGAGAACATGGCCGCGACGATTTATCGCGCGCTGGGGATTCCCGAGTCGGCGACATGGCAGGACGACAGTGGCCGGCCGAGCCATGTCTATTTCGCTCCACCGATTGCCGAGTTAACCTGAAGTCATGGTCGAGTGCAAACTGCCTTTTGTCGCGCACATTTCATGGCTGTTGGTTGCCCTAACCGCCATTCCCGTTCTGGCCGCTGACCCGCCGGCAGAGCCCGCCGCCAAACTGGATTTCGAGAGCCGCGTGTTGCCGATTCTCAAGGCACGCTGTGTCCGTTGTCACGCCGGCGCCGAACCGGCGAACGGACTGAAACTCACGTCGCGCAAGGAAATTCTGGCGGGAGGAAAGTCCGGGCCGGCGATTCGCGTCGCGGCGGCGGAGTCGAGTCTGATCTGGGAAAAACTGACCAGCAACCAGATGCCGAAGGATGGCCCGCCGTTGACCATCGAGGAAAAGGGCATCATTCGCGCCTGGATTAATGAGGGCGCGATCAGCGCGGATGCGGACGATAGCGCCACCGTTGCCGCAGGCGAACCATCTGACGAAGCCAAGACCAATCCCGGCGATCACTGGTCGCTGCAGCCGGTACGACGATCGATCCCGCCGACGGAGGTTCGAGCGGATCGGATGCGGGATCCGATCGACGCCTGGGTTTTGAACGCACTAGAAGGCAAAGGTCTGTCGCTGGCGGAGGAAGCGTCGCGCGTTGTACTGCTGCGGCGCTATTCGCTCAGCCTGCGTGGAGTTCCACCCGTCTGGGATGAAATCGAGGAGTACCTCGCGGACGATTCGCCGGACGCTTCGGAACGGGTTGTCGACCGATTGCTCGCCAGTCCCGAATACGGCGAGCGCTGGGGCCGGCACTGGCTCGACATCGCCGGGTATGCCGATTCGGCCGGTGTCCTTTCCGAGGATCGGCCGCTGCAGACGTCATTCCGCTATCGTGACTACGTGATCCGCGCGTTCAACGACGACAAACCGTACGACCGATTTTTGCAGGAGCAGATCGCGGGCGACGAGTTGTCCGACTACTGGAACGCTTACGAGACGATGGAGCAACTCCCTGCGCATGTGATCGAGGCGGTCACGGCGACCGGGTTTCTGCGCTGCGCGCCGGACGCGAGCCGCCCGGACTTTTCCACCATAAAAAACGCCGATGCCCAGTATTTTTACCCGACCATCAATGACACGCTGCAGATCTTGTCGTCGTCGATCCTGGGAACGACCGTGCAGTGCGCCCGCTGCCACAGTCACAAGTTCGATCCGATTTCGCAGACCGAGTATTATCGGCTGCAGGCGATCTTCATGTCGGCCTATCGTCCGCGGCAATGGGTGCCGCAAATGGAGCGGCGCATTCTGGTTGCCACGGCCAGCCAGAAGAAAGTGGCCGACGAGGTCAATGCGGCGATCGACGCCGACGTTGCGAAGTGGAATGCGGAGTTGACGGAGCTGCGCGCGACGTTCAAGAAGAAGCTGTTCGATCAGCGTCTGGAAACGTTGCCGGAGCCGATCCGCGCAGATCTGCGGCAGGCGTTCAGTCGTTCCAAAGAGGAACGCGGGGAGATCGACAAGTATCTGTACGAGAAGTTCAAGTCGCTGCTGGAGCCCGCGGACGCGGCGTTGGAGAAGGCGCTCGACGAGTCCTACCCGGATTACCGAGAGGAGGCGAAGCAGCGCAGGACAAGCATCGACGAGCGGCAGAAACAGCGCCGCCACTTTGATGAGATTCGCGCGTTGTACGACCTGCCGGGTCCGGTCACGACGCCGCTGCTGCGACGCGGCGACGCATTGATGCCCGGGCCGCCGGTCGAACCGGGGGTTCCGGCCGCGTTCGCCGCGCCGGCCTCTTTCGACTGGCAGAACCCTCCCGAGGGTGCCCGGACGAGCGGCCGAAGACTGGCATTCGCGCGCTGGCTGACTCAGTCCGGCCATCCACTCCCCGCGCGTGTCCTGGTCAACCGCGTTTGGCTGCAGCAGTTCGGTCTGGGCATCGTGGCCACTCCCGAAGATTTCGGCGTTCTGGGAGCTCCCCCCAGCCACCCGCGACTGCTCGACGAACTCGCGAGCACTTTCGTCGATCAGAACTGGAGTATCAAGCGATTGCAGCGGCGAATTGCCCTCTCGAGTACCTACCGTCAAATCTCCAACGTCGATGCCGCGACCAGGGAGCGGGCAAGCGCGGTCGATCCAGAGAACCGATTGCTGTGGAGACAACGATTGCGGCGACTTGAGGCCGAGCCGTTGCGGGATTCGATGCTGGCCGCGGCGGGCATGCTCGACCGCCGCATGTTCGGCGCCCCGACTCCCGTGATGAGCCATCCCAATGGCGAAGTGACCACCGTGCCCGGTCCGCACGGACGGCGCAGGTCGATTTATATTCAGGTGCTGCGGGGAAACCCGTTGACCTTGTTGCACGCACACGATCAACCGGTCATGGAAACGAATTGCGTGCGCCGCGGGGTGTCCACGGTTTCCACCCAGGCGCTTACTTTGTTGAACAGCGACACGGTTCTGGAATACGCGCGAGGTTTCGCCGACCATTTGCTGCACGGTGGCGAGCTGAAAACCGTGGAGCGCGCCATCCAGATTGCGTTGGCGCGTGATCCACTGCCGGACGATCTGGCCGACGGCGAGGAATTCCTCGCCGCCCAGCGACAACGCTACGCGGCGCGCGGTGACGCTCCGGATGTCGCACGGCGGAATGCGCTGGCGGATCTCTGCCAGTTGCTGCTGGCCTCCAACGAATTCGCTTACCTGGATTGATCGAAGGGTCAGGAACATGCCAAGCCCGCATTCGCGATCGCTGACAAACCCAACTCGCCGGGAGCTGCTGCGACAACTGGGAGCCGGTTTCGGCGGCCTGGCGATGGCGGCGATGATCGGGAGCGAACCGCGCGGCGGAAGTGTGGCGAGAGCCGCGGAATCGCGCTTCGATCTATTGCCCAAATCGCCCGCCCATCCCGCTCGGGCCAAAGCCGTAATCCAGCTCTTCATGCATGGAGGACCTAGTCATGTCGACCTGCTCGATCCGAAACCGGAACTGACGAGTCGCGACGGACAGCCGGCGCCTGCCGAAGTCGCCGACGATGAAAAGCGCACCACGTATCTGCTGGGCTCACCCTTCAAATTCGCTCGGCACGGTTCGAGCGGCCTGGAGTTTTCCGAATTACTGCCGCAGACGGCGCAGCATGCCGACGAAATCGCTGTCGTCCGATCGATGTTCACCGAACATCGAAACCACGAACAGGCGATCTGGATGGCCAATACTGGAATGATCGTCTCGGGGCGGCCGAACATCGGATCGTGGGTGGCGTTCGGGTTAGGCACCGAAAATCAGAATTTGCCGGCCTACGTGGCGCTCCCCGAGCCCACCGGGTTGCCAACCGACGGCTCAAGGAACTGGTCGAGCGGCTGGCTCCCACCCTTGTATCAAGGCACCGCCGTGCGCTCGGAAGGCGTACCGGTGCTGCATTTGCAACCGTCGCAGCCCCTCGGTGATGAACTGGACCTGGGCCGCCAGGAATTGCTGCGTCGATGGAATGCTCGTCACCGCCGCGGCCGCCCTGGCGAACTGGAACTCGACGCGCGGATCGCCAGTTTTGAACTCGCCGCGCGCATGCAACTCAGTGCCACCGACGCCCTCGACATCCAGACTGAAAGCGCCGCGACGCACGCGCTGTATGGACTCGACCGGGACGTCACCCGAGCGTACGGCAAGCGCTGCCTGATGGCGCGACGGCTGGTGGAACGAGGCGTGCGTTTTGTGCAGATCTTCATGAAAGGGCAGCCGTGGGACACCCATACCGGTAACACGGCAGGCACGCGCAGCTGCTGCGAACAGACCGATCTGCCAGTCGCCGGTTTACTCACCGACCTTCGCCAGCGCGGATTGCTCGAGTCGACACTCGTGCTGTGGGGTGGCGAATTCGGACGCACCCCGGGTGCCGAACAGCGCGACGGTAACGCGGCGCGGGGAAATGAAGGCCGGGACCATCATCCGTACGGCTTCAGCATCTGGCTGGCCGGTGGCGGAATCCGAGGCGGCCAGGCGTACGGCGCTACCGACGACTTTGGTTACCGAGCCGTCGCGCAACGAACCCAGACCGCCGACCTGCACGCCACCATCCTGCACCTGCTGGGACTCGACCACCAAGCGCTGACCTTCTTCCACAACAGCCGCGACGAACGCCTGACCGACGTCTATCCGGCCAAAGTCATCCCCGAGCTCGTAGCGTAAGGAATGGGTTATGGGGAACGGGGAACAGTTGTTGGCTGTGGCAGGTGCCTAACGATCGCAGGCACTATACGGTATTGTTTTTCCCCGTAACCCGTTCACCGTTCCGCTGAATTGGCGGGACCGAAGAGTGCATAGCGGCGGATCTCGTCGATGATCCGTGGCGAGGCGTAGTAGCGAAGCTCGTCGTGAGCCATGCCGATTTCACGAAAGACGTCGCGCTGCCGAACCCGTTCGTCGAATGGATGTTGTGCGAGCGTGGCGTCGCTCAAACCGCGGTAGCCCAATGCCCGCGGTCGCTCCCACGGTTCGACCAGATGAAAATGTCGAAGGGCGGCATCCTGGGAATTGTACAGGATCAGCATCTGGTCCACGATTTCGACGGCCCGTTCGTGGAACGAGTCGGGCAGCAGCCAGTGGGCCGGAGTTGCCGAAGCCAGCAGCACGGCGCGCATGCGTGGCGTATTGGCGATCGGGAGAGTGGCCCCGTCGATGGTACCGCCGGCGGCCAGATGCAACGCGCCGGAGATCGTCCGGGCCCCGTAGCTGTACCCTACCAGGCTGACCCGATCGTCCGGTCGAAATTGAGCCAACAACGAACCCAGATAGACACTCTCCGCGTAAGTACGTTCCGCTTTGACGCGGAGGTCGAGCCGTGGTCCGGGCAGCTTGTCGCTAGGCCACGACCAGGCCAGCATGCGGATCGGTTCGTCGTCCGCCGCATCCACGAGCAGTTGATAGACTTGCCTGGCTCGCCGCTCCGCCTCCGTGTTAGCGATCCGGTTACCGTGAACATAGATCGTATTAATGCCACGGTCCGCGCCGCGCAGGAATTCCTCCAGCGAAGCATCGACCCATCCCGATTCCGCGGACCAGCGTTTCCAGCTTATCGCCGCCAGAGCCGACACGGTCGTGGCAGCGGCGTCAAGCTGCCCCTCGACTTGCACTCCGGCTTGCGCCCCGTCCTGTGTGTTGGCCTGCGTAGCGGTGAGCGGACCGCTGGACGAACTTGCGGTCGAATGGGTGATCGCACTGTTACCGGCAACCGATGAGGGAAGGCCCCGAGTGCTTGCCCACCAGAATTCGTCCTGGGCTCGTAGCGGACCGGCTTGTCCGCGGCACGGAGCTGCGATTCCCGCGACGATGTCGGTGTCGATCGCGAAGAGCAACATTGGCGCCGAGAGCAACATCGGCAGCATCCAGACCACGATACCGATGGCCATACCCAGCGCCGTTCGCGGGAAGGCGCGCCATGACCAGCGAGCTGTTCGGCTCGTACGCGCGCAGCGGTCGGCACTTCGAGCGCCGCCGCGAGTACCGCGACGCATCGATTTTCCTCGACCATAGTTGGCGAACCGTGACATATCTGCCTTCGGGCTGTTGTTGCCGCGTGGTGCTTAGGAACGGGAAGGGGGACTCCAGGAGCGGCCGATGCAATCCGCCGCACCGTTACGATCGGAACTTGTGGGCGCAAGGCGTACCGTGCGTGCGCAGCGGCGGTGCTTACTGTGTTGTAGCAACTCTACCACATCAAAATCGGTCCGGTTGAATATGGGAAACGACGTGCGTTGAAAAAAAGCAGCAATTTCACTTGCACACCCGTTGCCGTGGTGTAGAGTTCCCTGGCTCAAACCCATGCAGATTGCGTTTGTACGGTTCGTAGCGGAGATACTTGCCATGAAGAAACTGTTGTTCTTGACTTTGCTGTCGGTCGTAGTGGTTAGCTCGTCGAGTGGCTGCCGGCTTTGGAACTGGATGCATCGCGGCGACTCTTGTGATGCTTGTGCCGATTCGTGCGACGGGGTAATTCAAGGCGGACATATTCTGCCGGCGTTGCCGTCGGGTCCGGTGAATTCCGGCCGGTTGGAAACGCTGCCCAATCCGTAATCGCCTTCTCGGCGGCGCGGTTCCAGAAATTCGGGGTGCCGTCGTTGTTGCGTGAAATCCTGACACGCACCGCGACGGCATTCGCGTTTTCCGGTGGGGCTGCTTTTTCGAGTTGCGCGTGACTCCAACAGGAATTAGACTGATAGCTGGCGTGCCGATGCGGGTGCGTAGCGGTTGGTCGATTCGGTCTTCGTTGGAGTTGCTGCCGTGTTCAGTCGATTCGTCGTACTCCTGGTCGGTCTGACGATACTCTCCTGCGGTCCCGCGCTGCACGCGGCGGACAAGAAAGCCGGCAAGGCGACCGCGCCGAACAATAACGGCGTCAAGTTCGGCAAAGTCACCACGCAGCGGTGGCAGGTCGGCGTGATTCTCAATGCCAGGAGCGGTGGCTGCCGAGACTTGATCAGTACCATTCCGGTTCCGACCGACTGGCCCGAACAGAAAGTGCAGATCGTTGACGAGGATATCTCGGCATTCGCCCACGTCGATTACCGGATGCTGGACAACGGCGTCAAGCAGATGGTTATTAACATTCCTCATCTGCCGGCTGGACAAGTTGCCAAGGTATTGGTGACGTTTGAGGTCGACCGCAGTCATATTCTGGCTCCGGCGGATCCCAGCCTGTTCTCGATTCCCAAGCGGCTACCTCGCGAGCTGAGCAAGTATCTGGCAGCGAGCCCGTATATCGAGACGCGTCACCCGGACGTGATCAAGGCGGCGAAGGAGGCAGTGGAGGGGAAAGAATCGGCCTGGGACCAAGTCGAGGCGATCTACGACTGGGTGCGCGACCACGTCAAGTACCAGAACGGGGAATTGAAGGGAGCGGCCGCCGCTTTGCGCGACAAAACCGGCGACTGTGAAGAAATGACGTCGCTGTTCATCGCGATGTGCCGGATCCACAAGATTCCTGCGCGCACGGTCTGGATCCCCGACCATTGTTATCCCGAATTCTATCTGGTCGACAGCGAGGGAAAGGGGCATTGGATCCCATGCCAGGCGGCGGGTACGCGTGATTTCGGCAACATGCCGGAGTTCCGACCGGTCTTGCAGAAGGGAGACAATTTCACGGTACCGGAGAAAAAGAAACCGCAGCGATACGTCGCGGAATTTCTCACCGGCAAGCCGGACGGCGCCGGCGGCGGCGCACCGGCGAGCGAATTTGTGCGCAAGTTGATGAATGTACCCTGAGTCGGTCAGCGGTTGAGCCGATCGTCCAGCAACCGCATGGCCTGAGGGATATCGACGATCCGCAGCACATTGAGGAACTGGGGCGCCTTTGGGTCGGCATGCGATCGTGGCGGATCGACGGGTGTGACCGACTCGATCGAGTTCTCCAGCAGTCCCGCATAGAGGCACCAGACGGCGGCATTGCCGCGTCCCTGCAGCCGTACCGGGCGGTCCACCGATTTTCCCGCGCCACCGGCCATCTTGCTCAACGATCGAGCGACTGCGATCACGTCCCAGACGCGACCGGTATCCACGGTGCGACCGAGCAACAGGTGCGATCGTTCCACGTAGTTGGGAGGGTTTCTGGTTGTCCATCGCTCGTCCCCCAACCCGCGCGGCTGCATTGCCACAACGGCCGTCCCAGGGTCGAGTTCGCGCAATTCTGACGGAACTTCCTCCAGCCGCTGTTCGGAAACGAGCAGCACCACACGCCTGGCATTGTCGAGGCTGCCGGCGAGCAACTGGCAGCTGACCCGCAGCGGAGATTCCGTCGAATAGCGGGCGGCACGGTTCTTGTCGTTCAGCGGCTCGTCACAGGCAACGGCGGCGGGAACGGAGGGCGGGAAATAGCCGAACGACAACGTGCGCAACTGCCGCAACCGATCCGCTTTCCACTCCGCGAACCGATCGGATTCGGGAATTTCGTTCGATGCCAACGGCACGAAACTCTGGTCGATCGCCGTGTTACGTTGGTCCTGGGGCAGATCGGCGTCGGTGGGAAAGACACGGAGTTTCTCGGCGGGAATCGGCTGACGGAGAGTATCGCCTTTGCCGGTCTCCAGATCGCGCTCCGAATCGAGGATCGGCGAGTCATCGTTACGCAGCGCAAGATTCATGAATCGGTAGACGCCCCGCCGAATGTCGGCGCGGTAATCGTGGCCTCCCACGCTGACCTGCGCATCGACGAACTCGCCCGCGCCGTACCGGCTGTAGACGCGCTCGAGCCGGTTGGCGATACGGTCATTAGCGTCCATCGGAAAGATCGGGTCCTGATCGCTGTTGACAAACAGGAGTGGCCGGGGCGCGATCAGCGCCGCGATGCGCGGCCAGGGCCAGCGATAAGTGTTGTACAGGAACATGCAATCGCAGTGGCCGTTGATCACGCGATTACTGACGTACGACGTCAGGTCGGCCATCCCGCTGACCGGTGCCGCGGCCTGGATCCGCTCGTCGGCCGCGGCGATCCAGATCGTGGCCGCGCCGCCGCCGCTGATCCCGGTCACCGCAATCCGCTCCGGATCCACATCGTCGCGACTGATCAGGTAATCGACGCCGCGCACGCCGTTCCAGCATTCCACTCCAGCGGGCGTATAGCCGCGGGAGTGCCACCACCAGCGCTGAAGGTTGTACGTTCCGTGATGTGTCGCCGCGATCTCACCCAGTTGCAGCGTGTCGACGACCAGGCAGACATATCCATGCCTGGCAAACCAGATTCCGTGGGACTGGAACGCGGTCTTGTTTCCGTTTCTTCCGCGCCCCGAATGGCCGCAGACGTAGAGGATCGCGGGCAGTCGTCCGCGATTGTTGGACGCGGACGGCTTCGTCGGCCGATAGAGATTTGCCGTCACGTACAGTCCCGGCATACTTTGGTAATGCAGGTTCTCGACCACGAAACCGTCGCCTTCGAAACGACCGGTCATCGTGGCCCGCAGCGCCGTTTTCTCGGGCAGCGGCCAGATTCCCAGCATGTCCAGGTACTGCTGTTTCCACTCGCGTCGCCGGGCCGCAAGATCGCCGTCAAAAGCCAGATCCTCCTGGAATATCGACTCCAAGCGGGCCGCTTCCTGGCTCAAGTAGGCCTGGATTCGCTCGTCGCCAGGCGCGTCACGATCGGGCTGACCCAACGGCTGGCCGAGAGCCGTTGTCCCCGCCCATCCAAACCAGATCAAGGAAAGCACCAGAAACGCGCGACCCTTCGTTGAAACCATGCAAATCTCTCCCGGTAACGGTTTCTCTTTTATTTTCGGGCCCCCGCCGGCTCCCGATCGAGCTCCGCCATCAGCATGTCCACGGCCTGGGGCCAGCAGGGGTCGAATGGGCCGCGGACAGACTCGCCTTCTCCCCCGGAATCGGACGGTACCGCGCCCGTCGGTTCGCTGCTCGGAGGCGCGATGCCACGATTCAGTCGATTGATCACGCGCACGGCGTCCAGCGCACTGAGAAAGCCGTCTCCATTGACATCATGGGCATGATTCGCCATCGCCTGGATCTGGCGCACGACCGCTTGTTGGGGCAGCCGCCGCGATCCGTTGGCATTCAGATCATTGATGACCAGCAGCGCATCGAGTGGAGCCAGGATGCCGTCGCCGTTCGTGTCTTCGGGTAGTGATGCGGCCGTTTTCCGTCCGAACTGGAAATTGGAATCGGCCAGGCGGATCGTTCCTCCCGCGGAGAACTCGTACAGCGCTCGCGCACCGTCGACCTCGACAACATGCTGGGACACCCCGCCGCCCGTTGTTCGCTCGCTGGTAATCAGCGAGATGGTCTCGCTCGACGTACCGCGACTGGCGGCGATTGCGCTCCGTACCTCGGCGAACAATGGTATCGGAACGCTGTCCGATGGCGGTAACGTATGCGGATCGGGGACGGGCGACTCAATGGTCACGCTCCCCAGGACTCGGTCGGGCGCTGCGACGTCGACCGCGACGATACCTTCCTCCGCCACCGCATACAGCACCCGATCGATAAACGCCGAACGTCGCACCGGGGACGAATTGGCAACGGTCCCGGCGAGCAGCAGACCTCGGTCGGATCGTTCGCGCAGCGACGCATCGACTCCCACCAGCACCAGATCATCCTCGCGCCGGATTTCGGACGACTCGCGGACGCCGTCTCCATCGCGATCCACACGCACGCGTCGCATTCTGGCGGTCGGCAACGCAAGCATTGCGTGTTCCGAAAACCAGCCGAATGCGTGATGGTCCTGTTCCGCTTCGGACGTAACCCAGCGTGGCAGCGTCAATGCATCGATAAGAAACGGGTTTGCCAGGTCGGAAACACTGAACAGGGCGACCTGCGTGGGCCCCGACCAGCCTGCCGACGTATTGCGCCCGACCGTCAGCACGCATTCTCGATCGATCCACTGCATGTAGCTGGAAAAGCCCGGCAGGGTGACTTGTCCCGTCAGTTGGGGCGACTCGGGGTCGCTGACGTCGATCACCAATAGCGGATCGACATTGCGGAAGGTGGTGACTAACGCTCGCTCGCCATCAAATCGCACCGATTGGATCCGCTCTCCCAGGGCGAATCGCTGCAGACTGCCACGAAACTCCAGCAGGCCGGCGTCGGCGCGCAGCACGAACAGTTCGTTTTCTTCCTGTCCGGCCGGAGACCTGCGATCGTCGTTATGCGCGGCGGTGACGATCCGCAAATCGCCGCGAAATTCATCGGCGGAAAACTGGTTCAGCATGACACCGGGAACCGCGCCTTCGGCCGACAATTCGATGCCTCCCGATGCCGCGTCCCAATCGAACTGCAGGATGGTGGTCGACCTCGCATCATACTCGGAGTTGTCAAAGACATAGAGGTGCTTCTCCGCTCCATAAATATGACTTGCGGAACCAGCGAACAGTGCGTTGCTTGAAGCAATTCCTGGTTCGTTGCCCATCACATCGATCGACACCACGGCGATGAGTTGATCGGCGTCTGGGAACTGCGGCAGGTAGACGTCGGTGGGCGCGACAAGTAATCCCGACCGAGTCAATTCGCCATCGGGACCGCTGCTGGCGTATCGAGGCAATACCGCCTGGATCGACTGCGAGGGTTCACTGTTCCAGCGGGCGAGGTATTCCTCCTTCGATTCGTAGACGCAGCGCGTCGTCGGTGCGAACCAATCGGCGACCATGGCGGAGCGCGCTGGGACAGGTTCACACCTGGTCTTGGGCAGCGGCAAGAGTCCATCGCGCCGCAGTATCAGGTACACGAAGTCGCCCAGCCCGCGCGATCCGGCATAGTCGCCTTCCAGACGTGTTCGCTGTACGACCTTCGGAGCAGCACGATCCGTGACGTCGAGTACCGTGACAAGCGTTGTCGCTTTCGGCGGCGGTGGCGGAAACAGGATCGGCCGGGCAACATCGCCGATCATGGTGCTTGCCGGTGTCGACGATGGGTCGAGCGTCTCCGGATCCTCCTCCCAAATTGTCGATAGTACCGTCAATCGATCGCCGCGCAGATACAGCGCGAATGGCGTCCCGTCGATCGTACTTCTGGAGACCACCTCGATCTCGTCGGCCGGCCAGGCTCGTGTAATCGCCACATCGCCGCCATGGATCGAATAGAGGTAGGTGTCATCGACCTCGATCAGATCCCCTTCGTCAATCCCGGCGACTTGGACATTGGTGGACGAATGAGCGCGCGATTCCGGTGAAGTTGCCGTACGGGGCGGTCCGCCATCCGCGGCAGCGTAGAATATATCGAAGTAAAGTGGATAGACGGGCTGTCCGAATAGCCCCGCGTGCCGGATCAGTGATTGTTCGAGCAGATAGGCTCGCAAAGCCTCGGACGATTCCAACCGTTCGAAATGCGTGGACCCCTCGTCGCGCACATCGACGCGGACACGGGCTTTCAGCCGGCCGTCGACCAGGTAGCTGAACTCCTCCTCGCCGATAAATCCGCTCGGCGGGGAATAAACGATCGATTGCCCGTCGTCGGCGACGGCGAGCTTCCCGCGAGTCTGTCCCGCTAAGCCGGTGATCTTTCGGGCGCCGGTGTAGTTGCCGAACAGGTCGTTCACCAGCACGGAGAGCGAGTTATCTTGCGAGCCGACCGGTACGCGAAACTCGTCGTCGCGAACCCAGCGGACGACCTGCACCGTTACGGGCGTAACAAACATTCCGTCCACTGCGTACGAAAAGGAATCGCTGCCCACAAAATCGGGATCGGGTTCATAACGGATGCTGTGTCCGTCCGGCAATCGATGCACCTTTCCATGTGCGGGCGGAGTGATCGCGTCGATACGACGGGGGCCGCGATACGGATCGCAGGTCACGATGGCCCCGTTGCGCCAGACGGAATTGCGTTGCGAAAAATCGTTGCTGGCCAGGTCGAGTTCCGCCGAGCTGTTTTGATCGACAACCAGCGTGTCGGCCATGGGGGAACTCGAAGGCGAGAGCCAGATCCCGGCGGTGCCTTTGTATTTGCCGTCCAGTTCGTATTCAAACCGATCGGCACCCAGTTTCGATATCTGGTAATAGACGCGGTCGGCGTGGCCCGCGCCGCTGGAAGCGATAGAGATGCGCCCGCCTGCCAGATCCGAGTCGGTCGCCGGGGTCAGGTCGGTAATCTTCGGTTGGCCTCCGGCCGGCGACGCGTGCCGGTCATTGGCGAGCGGATCGAGAATTGCGGAGAACCCGGGACCGGTGATACAGGAGAATTCAAAATAGTCGTCTCGCGCCCGCGGCAGCACCTGCACCATCACCTGGGCGTCCAAAAGGCCGTCTACCGTGTAGGTGAATTGATCGGAGCCGACAAAGCCGTCCGGGGGTTCGTAATCGACCCGCGTGCCGTCGCCGATTATCGATACCCGGCCGCCGGCGCTGGAACCTCGTACCTCGGTGATCCGCCGCGGACCAGCATACCCGGCCCCGCTGAAGTCGTTGGCCAGCGGTTCAAAGTCGGCAGGTAGATCCTGTATCGCCGGCAGGATGTCGTCGCGCACCGGCCGAGTGACCGAGACGGAGACCGTGGCTTTGTAGCGATCGTCTGCCACGTATTCAAACGTGTCGACACCAAGAAAGTCGGCCGGCGGGCGATAGCGCACGCCCTGGCGATCGTCGCTGATCACAATCGCTGCGCCGTTGGTCGACGGGCTCACGGCGGTGATGCCGTCGACAGCATCGCGACGATCGTTATAGGCAAGGTAGTAGACGTCGTTCGCCAGCAACTCGATCGCAACGAAATCGCCGTCGGCGTCGACTTGACCGAAATGATCGTCGACGACGGGGCGATGCACCATCACCGTGACGTGGGCTTCATACCGGTCGTCGACGACGTAGGTAAACGACTCCTGTCCGTAAAAATCGGCGGCCGGTTGGTAGGCAACCGATTGTCCGTCGGGTTGCAGTGCCAGAGTGCCTCGCAGCGAGTCGCGGTCGACCGAGGTGATCCGGCGCTCAAACGGGTAGCTCGCCCAGAACGGATCGTTGCCCAGCAAGTTCAACGTGACAGCAGCCGAGTTCTGCAGAAGGTCGTTGAACGTGTCGGCGCGTACGGGAAGCGGCAGCGCGACTCGGACATTTGCGACCCATGCGTCGTCGACGACGTAGACGAAACGGTCTTCCATCGAGTCTTTTTGCGGAGCGAAGCCGGCAGGAAGCTCGGCGGGAGCATGGTAGACGATCGACTTGCCGTCGACACTGATGGTGGCCTCGCCGCCGAAGCTGGTGTGTCCGACCGCCGTGATGCGCAGCGGGCCGAGTTCCCCTGGCAGAAATCGGTCGTTGGCCAAAACATTAATCACGATCGTACTGCCGTCCGGGAACGCTTCGGCCGAATCGTCAACGACAGGCGAGTCGACAGCGATCGTCACCAGCCCCAGTGCCCGGTCGTCGACGAAGTAAGAGAAACGTTCCGTTCCCGCGAAGCCAACCGGCGGAGCATACCGAATGGCGGACCCATCGTCGGTGATTTCGATCGAACCGCCTTCGGAGCCGTTGCTGACGGCGGTGATTCGCCGAGCGCCCTGGTAATCGCTGTCGAATCGATCATTCGCCAGAACCGCCAGTATCTGACTGGGACCGTTCGTGCGCATAGTGTAGGCATCGGCGACCGGGACGATGCCGGCGGCGTCGAGCAACGATCGGCCCTCGAGCCGTTCGAACCCCACACCGAACCGACTCCGCATGATCGATCCACGACACTCCGATCGGAATCGTGTTCGGCCCGGCTCCGACGCCGGCAGAAGGAACAGTCTTCGGAATACTCGCCGATTCATCGTGTGCCTTTCATCGCCGGCAGTACCTTTCCGCAGCCGCGCGACGCTCCATGGTACCGTAAGCCGGAGCAAGGATCGAGTATTCGGAGGGCTTTGAGTGGACTGCGCCATCGCTTCAATACGTACGATGGGAGTTGGATGGGCCTCCAGGCCCGTCCAGAACTGTGAATCGGCGCCGAGTAAGCAAGCGAGCATTGCTCGTGGCATGGGGAGAAAACGGCCCGTTGAAAAAAGAGCAATCGGAATAAAACATAGCAATCCCAAGGCAAGGATTCGGCAATACGACGAGTTCGGCAACCAAGGAGCTTGGCAACCAAGGAGGCAAGTAGATGGCAAGCAACGAGACCGCTCTTTTCGATCGTTTAACAACCGTGGGAAGCCCAGGTCATCTCAAGGACTGGGAGACGCAGGATAGCTACTATGTGACGAAATGCCGGGTTTTTTAAGTCGATGTGGCGGACTTGATTGCGATCATGCAGAAGTGGTTTGATCCGGACTGGGGCAACGAATTTCGGCCGCGATTGGAACGGGAGGTTGCCGAGTTACTTCCGGTTTCGGCCTGGCGGACCTTAGCAGAATTGAAGGCCGATGCGGCGGACGCGATCATCGGTGAGCTCACGCTGTTCTGGCAGTACCTGGACCGCGTTTACGAGCTGCCCAAGGCGAACGCGATCGTGCAATGTCTGCGAACGGACGGCCTTGTCAACACGTTGAAAGCCAAAATGTCGGATTCCTCGAATTTCGGCACGTCCAAGTCGTTGGTCATGATGGGGGATGCCGCCGGCTTCGACATGAACTCCCAAGAGGGAATGAATAAGTTCATGGCGACGTTCAATCTCGGTCTGGTTGGAAACGGCAACACCCCGTTCGAGACTGTTGGGAATTACCGGGTGGGCCGCAACGATCGCTGCACCTGTGGCAGCGGCAACAAGTTCAAGAAGTGCTGCGTACGGCGATAAGGCTGACGGCGCGGGTCAAAATCAGCCGTCGGGTGTTCCCAAGACAGCATCGAGGAAGAGTCCGCCATATCCGTTGGCGCCTTTCGGTTCGCGCCGTCTCGTGACCGCGTTTCGATTTTGCCGCCTTAACGTTTTCGCGCCGGCAGACAGTTTTCGCGGCGAGGAAATGTGTGCAGGCTGGTGGGGCCAAATCCGTGGCGGTCGTCGAAGTACATGTAATGCGTGATTTCAAAACAGTCGGCGTGGATCTGGATCAGGTTGAACGAGTTCTTCTCTTTTTCTCGGCCGCGCCCTCGTCGCGAGGTGGTCGTGCCGCACTGCACGACGATGATGCCCCGCTCGCGGTGGCTGCCGGGGTAAAAGTCGAGCGAGTTACCGATGTAAGCCCGATGCAGATGGCCGCCGAGAATCATATCGACTCCCAATTCCACGAATCGTTCGATTGCCCGTTCGGAGCGCTGCATGGTGCGGTCGCGCATCGCGTCCGGCGCGGGAACGAAGTGGTGATGGGCAACGATAATGCGAACGGCGTCGTCGGGAGCTTCGACAAATGCCGAAGTGCAGAAGTCGAGTTGCCCACTGTGCAAACGCCCGTTGGTGATCGCTCGACGCGGCGCCGTCGAATCGAGTCCGACGATGACGGCACCTTTCAGTCGCAGTACCTGATCCGGTTCGGAACAGATGAGTTTGCGAAACAGGCCGAGCGGGTTCAACAGCCGTTCGGCGACTCGGTACAAGGGCACGTCGTGGTTGCCGGGGATGACGACGCGCGGGGCGTCGGACAATCGGTCCAGGAACATGCGGGCGTCGAGGAACTGTTGGGCCTTTGCCCGTTGCGTCAAATCACCGCTGACGACGATTGCGTCAGCGTGCAGCGAAGGTACGATGTCTAACAGCGCCTGGCCTACGCGGGGAACGTAGGGCGGACCAAAATGCAGATCGGAAACGTGCAGCAAGGTGAGCATTTCCCTCTATCATAAAAAATGCAGCCCGCTTCAGTGAAGACGGGGCGCGCGGGACAACGATGAGAATTCACGTGATCCACAATCCGCTTTCGGTCAGAACTGATCGTATTCGCGCGCTGCTGGCGGAGGCGGACGAGGCCGGGGACTGGGATTTCGCCCTTCGCCCGTCCTCCGACCTGGCTACGCTGCAGCGCGATGTGCGAAACGCTGTTCGCGAGCAGGTCGACCGCATCGTCATTGCCGGCGGGGACGGGACCATTTCCCAGGTGGTACAGGCATTGGCGGCCGATTTTTCCGCCGTGGAAATCGCCGTCCTTCCGTTCGGCACCGGCAACGACTTCACCCGGTCGCTCGGCCTGGCCCCCGATCTGCTCGGGCTGGCGGCCACGTATGCGCTCGGCCGGCGTGTACCGCCACAATCGACCTGATTCGCATCCGCGGTGATCTGGACACGTACTGTGCAATGTGGCCAATGGCGGGTTCGGTGGACGCGTCGCCGCGGACCTGCGGGTGGACGACAAGCAGCGCTGGGGAGCGATGGCCTACTGGATGACCTCGGTGCTCGAATTGACCCAGTTGACTCCGTTTGACCTGGAAATCGTTCTGGATGGCCAGCGGCACGCCTGCGGCGAGGCACTTGGGCTTGCGATTGCCAACGGCCGTTTCGTCGGCGGCGGGTTCCCGATCGCGCCCAACGCCACGCTCGACGATGGGCTGCTCGACGCGCAGAGGCTGATGGCGGAATATGTCTGGATCGCGTTGCCGCTGGCCAGTTACGCCGTGGCGTTGGTTGCGAGCTGGATCAAATTTCGCGTCTGGCCCAGCTACCACACGCGCATGGCGAAGATCTGCTGAATGCTGATCGCGATCAGCGCCGTCGCCGAACTTTGGGCGGAATGGATCGTGCCGCTGCGCATCACCTGCGTGGCACTGATGGTCACGAACGTCGAGTCGCTGCTTTTGACGCTCTGCCTGGAAAAGCCGATGTCCGACGTGGAGTCGCTCTGGCACGGGCTGTGTGGAAAGCCGTAGGGTTGCTATTTTCTGGGCGTGGCCTGGACGATGATGGGAATCACGAACTGCATCAGGAATACCGCGCCACAATAGACGTAGAAGGCTTGCAGTCCCAGGCCTACCAGCCACGCCACGACGCGCCGGTCCCATCGCGATTCGAAATACTCGCCGGTCAGCATCAGCCCGGCCGATGCCAGCAGTAACAGTCCCATCACAATGGTACAGAGGACGAGCGTTGTCCGCGGCCAGCCACGGTCGCAGTCGTAGATCCGCGACAAGGGGAATGACATCAGGCCACACATCAAAGCGATCAGCAGCAGGCTGGCATAGCCATAGTAGTAGGAAAACGCCAAGTTCACGACGCCGAACAACAATGCGGCGCCGACCCAGTCCGAAGTGCGGATTTCCTCGCGCGAGAGCGCCAGGCGGCCAAAGCGGCTCACACGTAATATCAGGTTAAACAGCGGCACTGCCAGCCAAGTCATCACCGCGAAGATGATATAGGCGATCAGCACGGGGCGCAGCCAGGGTTTGAGTTGCGGATTCCGTTCGCCAACCTGTTTCAGCAACTGGTAGCCGAAGTAGCCACCGAGCATCACCCACCACTGCGCCCGGCGACTCAGTTTCATCATCCAAAGAAAGAACATCAGCATCAGGCGATAAACCAGGAATCGGGACTTCATCGCCTCGATGATGCCGCGGCGGGCCCACTCCAGGTTGGGTTCCAGTCGCAAGGCTTCACGGAAGTGTTCCAGTGCCTTGTCGGGTTGGCGCTGTTCGAGCAACGTCCAACCCAGGTTGGCGTGCGAATAGGCATTTTCCGGATCGCGCTCCAAAGCGGAGCCAATCGCCGCTCCAGCGTCCAGCTTGCGGCCCAGTTTCACCAGCGCCATGGCGCGCAGGTTGACGCACATTACGTGCTGGCCGTCGATCGCCAGTCCCTGGTCGGCGGCGTCAAGCGCCTCTTGCCAGCGGCGCTGCGTGTAGCAGACCTGGGCCAGCCAGCCGAAATAGTCGGCGTCGAACGGATCGAGTCGCAGGGCTTCGCGCGCGGCGCGCTCGGCTTCGTCAAAACGGTTCCGCGCGAAAAATACCCGTGATAATACATAGTGCGTGAAGGGGTTCTCCGGCGCAAGGTGCACGCCCGTTTCCGCTTCCCGCGTCGCATCTTCGAAACGCTCCCGCTCCAACAGGCACAGCGCCAGCAGCACGTGGGCCTCGAAGCGATTCGGATCCTCGGCCAGGCTGAGCCGCAGTTCCTGTTCGGCCAGTTCCCAGCGATGCTGCTCGATCAGGAGATGGGCACGGGCCAATGATGAGGAGTTCATTTAGCTTATTTTGGGATGCGCGGCGGGACAGTGCGGCGTCAGAGCTTGAGGTATTTGAGCACATCGTCGTAGGCGCCACCCTGGTTCGAGTACAGCGCGTAGTTGCGCGCCGTGGAGAACCACTCGCGCGTGGTCGGGCGGAGATCCTTGGCGGCATTCAGCAGATCCTTGGTCGTCAATGGCAGCGGCCGACCCGCCTTGAATGCCTCGCGCAGCTTCGCTTCGACCGCCTGGTCGACAATCGCTTTCAGATCGGCGCCGGAGAATCCGTCGGTTTTGCGCGCGACCTGTTCGTAGTCGAGCAGCTCCGCGGGTTTGCCCTTGCAGTGCAGCTGCAGAACCGCCGCGCGGCCCGCCTGGTCGGGTGGAGGCACGAACAGCACACGATCAAAGCGGCCCGGACGGCGGAACGCCGGATCGACATGCCAGGGCGCATTCGTCGCCGCCAGGACCAGGACGCCGTCGTTATTCCCTTCCACCCCGTCCAGCTCGGAAAGGAACAGGTTGATGACGTTCCGCCCCGCGCCGCCATGCATGTCCGACCGCCGGCCCCCCAGCGCGTCGACCTCGTCGAAGAACAGCACACAGGGCCGGTTCCGACGCGCCTGCTCGAAGATCACATGCAGATTCCGCTCGCTGTTGCCGATCCACATCTCCAGCACATCGTTGATCCCCACTGCCAGAAAACTGGCTTTGATCTCGCCAGCGGTCGCCCGCGCCAGATAGGTCTTGCCGCAGCCGGGCGGTCCGTACATCAGGATCCCCCCGCCAATCGCCTTGCCGTACGCCTTGTACATCTCGGGATGCTGCATCGGGTAGATGATCTTCATCCCGATCTCTTCTTTCAGCGGCTGCATGCCTCCCACGTCGGCGAATGTCAACTTTGGACGTTCCAATTCGGCGAACAGCTCTTCCCCCGCGGGCTGCGCGTATTCGCGCAACCGACCTTCGTCGACTTCGCCCTGGACCGAATCACCCACGCCTAACTGGTCGGAGAGTGCCGGATCGGCGGCCTGGGGATCGATTTCCAACGCCAGCTTGTACTGCGCCACGGCATTGGCAACGTCGCCCGTGCGGATCAACAGCCGCGCGTACAGCACGCGCGCCGCCGCGGGTGCGTCCTGGCGCTTGACAAGATCTTCGACGACCACCAGCGACTGACTGAGTTTGTTTTGCTGCAAATAGGAGACCGCCAGCCCAATCTTCAGCTCGGCATTCTGCGGCGCCAATGCCAACGCCTCACGGTATTCGCGTTCCGCCTCCTCGAACCGCCCCACGCCCAGCAACGATTGCGCCAAGTGCTGGCGCAAGGGGAGATTTTCAGGGGACAATTGCAAAGCGGCCCGCAGAGCCTCGATTGCGTCTCCACTGGGAATCACAGCGATCCTTTCCGGTTGAGCTACGGCATTCCAGAAGCCCGTTCACCTACTTCCATCCTAACGTACGCGGGCAGGGCTTGCCCAGAACCTGCATCCAGCGAAAACGACGATCCGGACGAGGGCTACCGCTCGGCGGTGATCTCGCTGTCCGGCAATTCCTCGCGCTCCACGGTAACGTCCACGGCGGGGGCGTCAGGATCCAAGTTCGCGAGTTCCAGGGTGGATCGTTCCGAGACCGGGAAGCAAAGTGACTGCAGCGCGCGGACCGCGGCATGGGGTGAGGGATCGGTTGATCGGGCGATGCGACTCGCGAAATCGTCCAGCATCCACCGGCCGCGCGGCCAGCGGATCGCCATGATTTTTGCGCAACCGTCGAGCAACTGGTAGATGCGGGCTCGTGTCACTCCCATGCGGTTCGATTCCTGGCTGACGCATAACGCGGGCGAATCGATCGCCAGCCGCCGCTCCGCCAGCCCCGCGACAACATCGCCCGCGTCGTTTTGAAGCTGATTCAGGATCGGCGAAATCAGGTTCTGCCGGATCTCGGCACCATCCGGAGAAATCGCCGCTCCCGCTGCCGCCGAAAAAGACCCGCCGGCCGCCGCCAGCACGGTGGACAACCACGACTCCACCAGCACCAGGTTGCGCGGAATCAGCCGAACCGCGAAATCAGGATTGCGCGGCATGGCGCCGAACACCGTTTCAATTTCCCAGAAAACTCGCAGGATCGCCCGCACGCGCTTTTCGCCGTGGGTTCGCAACGCTCGAATCTGCGCGAGCGATAGTTCGAGATAACTTGCGAGCGGCACGTGCCAGATTACCGTGGGCAGCGAACGCAGCGACTGCGCGACACTGCCCAACATCTCCTGCTCCAGTTCGTGCCGTCGCACGGTCTCGCGCCATTTCTCCCACTGCGTCTCGGAAACCCGAGCGGCATCGAACTGGACCCGCGACCCGCCATCCGCGACCGCGTTGACCTCGAGCCGCTCCGCGGCGAATGCCGCGGGGTCGTGTACGTGGGAACTGGAATGCGGGTGCGGCGCTGAGGTTGGCGACCCGTCGGTCCTCAAGTTCGGGTCGACGGGCGCCGGGATCACCAACGTCGCCGGCACGCCGTTCTCCGACGATCGATGGCTCGTCGAGGCAGGCACCGTGGCCCCCTTCGCCAACGGTACCGATGCGGGGAGCGAATCGCGGACCCGGCCGATCAGCGTAATCAACATCGCCAATTTCTTGTGGCCGATGCCGGGTGTCGCCGCAATCTCGGCATATGGCATCGCCAGCAGCTCGTCGAGCGACCTGCCCAGTAGCGCCATCGGCAGCCGGCGATCGGCCGGCAGTGCCCAATACGCCAGCGGTTTGTTGCGCGGAATGCTTGCGGCGTCCAGCAAGCGCGCACGCAGAACCTCGAACTGGTCGCGGAGTCGATAATCGATGGCGGAGATGGTCTTGGACATATTGGGTCGAGTGCCATTGTCAAGGCAGACCCTTGGATCGTCAAGCGACCTGCGCTCGGTCGCGAATGCCGCGCGATCGAAACCCGTACCCTACTTGACAGGCACCGGATGCTAGCATTGGTAGTATTTGCCGCGGTCCGCGACAAAATCGACGAACAAAATCCGCTATCGTTGCGAGTTCCAACGACCGATATACTGACGATGGCTCACCCGGCGAACCTGGTCGGGAAAATTGTCCGACCATGCTCGCCGCCTTCCCAAGGACGGGAGAGGCGCCATGTATCGACGATCGATCGCCGTGCTATCGTTTGCCGCCGCCGCCATGCCGGCGGTCCTTGTGGCTCAGACCGCGAATTCCACAACCGTTCCGGCAACCTCGCTGCTCGATCAGTCACCCGCTGTCCGCGTCCAACTCTCGCTCGGCCGATTGCACGTTACCAATCTGCGATTGGGTGCGAATCGCAATGTCTGCACCGAACGCAGCAATGGCGACCGGGTCGAACGCCTCTCGATCACCGCCGCAACGGCGCTGCCGACGGTGCACTATGAAATGACCGATGGTCGCAACCGGCTAATTTGCGATATCTCGCACGAGCAGGCAACCGTTGTCCATCGGGCGGGCGATCCCGAGGCGAAGCTGCTGGTCTTGCTGCGGCAACAAGTTCAGGGGCTGGTCGTCGCAAATATTGCGGTGGCGGAGACAGGAGCGTCGCGCGAGTACAGTTCCGATTCGATCTGGCATCTGCTGCTGAACCTGCCGACATCGGACAGGGATCGGATCGTCGATGCGTTGACCATCATCGCGCCCAGTTGGAGGCTGGCCGATTTGCTCAACGATATCGAAGCCGATTTTGAACCACGGATCGAACGCCAGCCGATCCCCGACAAGATCGCGATCGAAAAACTTGTCGAACGGCTTTCCCATCGCGCGTATCGTGAACGGCAGGCGGCGGATCGTGAGCTGCGCGAATTGGGCCCGGCGGGTATTCCCTATTTCCGGGCATTGGAGTCGGCCAATCTCGATAGGGAACAACGAGCACGAATTCGCGTGATGCGCGAGGCATTGAGTCAACCTTCGTCCGACAGTGTGGAGCGCGTGGTGAGCTGGCTGTCGACCGATCATCGCTTCTGGCTCGATTTGCTCGACTCCAACAACGCCGCGCGTCGCGAACTGGCCAACCGCCAACTCGTGCGGCTGGGCAGATTGGCCACACCGCTGACGATCGATGCCGATCCCGCGGTTCGCCAGGCGCAGATTGGCACGTTAAAGCGGCGCTGGGGCAACGAATAGGCTCCCTCGCTTGACAATCGTTCGCTGCCGGTTCATCCTGGATCCATTCCGGCGTCATCCACGACTGCTCCTGATCACCTCGATGCCCTGTCCACCCGATGCTAGAACCGCTGTTTTCACACAAGGTGCTGCTGGCCTCGACCGATGACCTGGTCGTCGACTGGATGACGCCGGTCTACCTGCTGATCGCGATCGGTCTGGTGGTCATCAACGGATTCTTTGTGTTGGCGGAATTTGCAATCGTCAAGGTTCGGGCGTCCCGCATCGAGGAACTTTCGCGCCAGGGACATCCTCAGGCCGCCCTGGCCAAGCATATCCTGTTACATCTGGATGCCTACCTCTCCGCGACCCAACTGGGGATCACGATGGCCAGCCTGGGACTGGGCTGGGTCGGCGAACCGGCGTTCGCCAGCCTGGTTTCGGCGGCAATCGGACAGGTCGGCTGGTCGCCGCGCACCAGCCATACCCTGTCGGCCGTGGCGGCGTTCGCCACGATTACCTTCCTGCATATCCTGATCGGCGAAGTCGCGCCCAAGAGTATGGCGATTCGCCGGCCGGAAAAGTACACGCTGGCGCTCGCCTGGCCCCTGAAATGGGTCTACCGGATCTTCTACCTGCCGATGCTGGTTTTGAATGGTGCTTCGAGCCGGATTTTGCGAGCGATGGGGATCGAAGCGGGTCATGCCGAGATGACGCACAGCGAACAGGAATTGCGTGTGCTGTTGACGACCGCCCAGACTTCCGGCGGATTCACGTTGAATCGTCTGTTGATCCTGGAGAATATTTTTGATCTCGGCACGCAGACCGTACGGGAAGCGATGATTCCCTGGGCCAACGTGCACTACGTTTCGGCTTCGGCGTCGTATTCCCAGATCCAGCGCACCCTGGCGGAAACACGATTCTCGCGCTATCCGGTCGTCGACACCAGCGGCCTGCCGCGGCAATATCTGTTGATGAAGGATCTGATCGTGGAACCGACGGACAGCCAGGAGTGGACGCGCGTGCTCCGCCCCCTGCCGGCCGTGCGGCCCGACGAAAACCTGGAAATCACGATGCAGAAACTGCAGGGCGACGGAGCGAACATGGCGGTGGTGGTCGACAACAATCGACCGGTAGGGATCATTACGCTCGAAGATATTCTGGAAGAGGTTGTCGGCCGGATCGAGGACGAGTATCCCCGGTTACCTCGCTTGTATCTCAAGGACGCGCTGGCCGCCGGCGGTGTGATTCTGGAACTGGCAGCCACGACGCCCCACGACGCGATTCGCGAATTGGCGGCGACAATTCCCTCGGCGCAGATTCCACCCGGCGCCGATCTTGCCGCCATGGCGCTGGCCCGGGAAAGCCAGATGCCGACCGACGTTGGCCATGGCGTCGCGATTCCCCATGCCCGATGCCCGGGAATTGCCCGTTCGATACTCGTCTTGGGACGCTCCGAACAAGGAATTGTTTTCAACGAGCGGACCGGAGATCTGGTACGGCTGATCTTCCTGCTGGTCACGCCCGCGGAACGCCCGCAGACGCAGGTGTTTTTCCTGACACAGCTGGCCCGCGTCGCGGAGAGCGAATTCGTGCGCGAACGATTGGCGCGCGCCGGATCCGCCGAAGAGGTCGTCGAGATCATCGCGGCGGCCGATCCCGCCGTCACCGGCTAGATCCATCGTTTGACTCTGCAAAGTGTGGCACGCGCTTAGCGTTCGTCGTCGTGAACGACCGTCCGCTCTTCTTTGGTCACTGGATTGCGCAGATCGTCGCTGACGATCTGGACGCGGACACGTGAATCGCCGCTGCGAACACCGCGCGCGGTGACCTTGAACACCGCTTTCTCGCCGGGCACCAGCTGCGGGATTGGATCGGAAACCGCCTGTGATCCCGCGACGCGAACGGCAACTGGGCCGGTGCCCCGTTGCGGTTCCAGTTCGGCGGGGAAGTCGACCGACAGTTCGATATTGGACGCAGCTTGGGATCCCTTGTTCGTGATCAGCACCTCGTAGGTTGTCTCTCCGCCCACGTCGATGGGATCCTCGGTGTCGCTGACACTAAATTGCAGTTCGGGGAATCCTTCCACTTGAATCTGCCGCTCGTCGGTCTGCCGCAGCGATCGCGCCGCACGGGCCTCGGCCCGCACTTTCTGCTGTCCCATTTCCGTCGGCAACAGTGTCACCTGCGCTTCTCCCTGTTCGCCCGCCGGCAGACGCGCCAGATTCCAATACACGGCGTGGCTCTGCCGATCGTACTCGCCGCGATTGTTGGCCGACACGTACTTCATTCCTTTGGAAAGGAACAGAATCAATTCGATATCCTCCGCCGGTGCGGTGCCGGGGTTGTTCAACGCGATAACGTACGATCCTTGCCGATCGAGGAAACGGGTCTTCGGGCCCTGCAGACGGATTTCGAGGTCCGGTGCGATCACCTCCACGGCCATCGATTCCTCGACAGACACATTCGTTTCGTTGGTGGCGGAGAACGCCAGCGTTTGCGGCCCCGCTTTCACGGCCTTCAGCGGCAGGGAGATCGTTTTCTTCGCGCCGGGCATCAAGTTGCCTAGTGGCGATTGCAATTCCCGGCCGGCAGGATGAGCCATTCCGTCCGGCAGTACCGCGTCCAGAAACAGGTTCGATGCCGCGCCGCTTCCGGAGTTCGAAATCGTGATTGTCGCCGTGGCAGTCTCCCCGATCATGATGCTCGAAGGGAAATCAACCTGCACGCCGACCTGCGGCCGCGTGCTGACGGTGCGCATCGATGCGGGCGTGCGAAAACTGATCTGGGCCACGCTGCCTAACTCGCCTTCGACGCGAGGGATCAGCTTCATTACCAGGGAGGCTTCCGCGCCGGGATTCATCGTGCCGATCACCCATTCCAACGATCCTTGGGGGCCCGGTTCGATATTCGGCTGCATCTCCTGCAGTTGCATGCCGGCGGGCAGCATATCGTGCACGACCACATCGTAGGCGGTGACCTTTCCCAGGTTGCGGACTTTCAACTGCACCGTAGCGGGGCGGCCAACCTGCACTTCGGGCGGCACCGTTTTCTCGATCGCCAGGGATGGCGTCTGCAGACCGTCCATTTGCCGTGCACCGGGTGACTCGCTCGCCAATGTCGTCGATGCCTCGAGGGACGTTCCGGACTGCCGGTCGCGAGTGGACGCGGAATTCCCGGCCGGCGCAGGATCTTCCTGTCTGGCGTCGCGACGCCGCTCGTTCAGTGCGGGGGGACTGGCGTTGCCCCGTGGCAGATCGCGCAGGCTTCGCATGGAGTCGGCGGAGGGCGGATCACGATCATTACTCGTCGGGGGTACAAGGTCGTTTGTGTTCAATCGATTTGGCTCGGTGTTGCTTGCCGAATCTTTCGCGCCGGCGGCCGACGGGTCGGACTCGTCGTTTACATCCGTGCTGTTTTCCTCGCTGTTGTCGGTTTCGACATCCGCGGGGTCGGTTCCAACGGTTGTGTCCTCCGCGTTACCTGTCTGCGAATTTGGTGCGGATTCATCGGCCGTTGTGGCGTGGGAAGCGAATCGATCGCTCCACCTGCCGCGTGAAGTTCGTCCGCCTGTTTCGCCGCGCAAGGGTGGAACGACTTGTTCATTTGGCTCCGATGTTGTTTCTTCGTCGGATTGTTGAGCGAATTCACCGCGGTGATCCGATTCGGGATCGGTCGGCTGTTCGTCGCTTGCGGGCCGGATTGGGCGGCTCGATATTCCGCCGAACCGCATACGGCCGCCCCCATCGGCATTCGGATGCACGTTGCGATTCGCGGTACTATCCGAGGCCGCCGGGTTTCTGTGTGTCCCGGAGTCGGAGTCGGGCGCGAACGGGGTTCGGCGGCCGCCCGGCGAGTCGCCGCGACTGGCTTGGGCCGAGCGTGGTGGCTGGCGCGAGTTTGATAGAAGTTGGGGATCGTCAATACCGTCACCATCAATGCGGAGCGGATCGGCTTCGCGCTGGCTGCCGTTGCGCGGTTCGAGTGTCGCCAGGCTGGGTTCTTGCGAAGCATCAGCCTCGGTCGAAGACCCCCACTGTTTCTGGTACGCCTGCCTGGCAGCGTAAGCACCTCCGCCGACGCCGGAAGCTGCCACGAGCGCGAAGACCAGCCGACGGCGCCAACTGCCGGTCACAAACGGGCGACTGGCCGCGCGCAGCGTCCACAACCCCGCTCGCAGAATCCATTCTTTCTTGCTCATAGGCGACTCAAATATCGCCGCGAGATCCGTTCGCGGCGCAACCAGTTCTTCCGGCATGTGTCTCGAGATGCAACGCCGGGCGGGTAGGTACCAGAAATCCCACGGCGAAGAAAGAGCAATTATTGGATCAGCGTTCGATAGAGTTGCAGATGCCGGTCCACCATCCGCGGAACGCTGAATTCCATTGCTACCCGATTACGGGCCGCCGCGCCCAGTCGTTGGCGTTCGGACGGCTGGTCCAGCAGGTAATGTGTCCAGCGCGCGAATTCGGCCCGATCGCCCACGGGGACCAGGTGTCCTGTCTGGTTTTCCACGACCAGGTCACGATTTCCCGGGATATCAGTGGCAATGACCGGAATCCCCATCTGCATCGCCTCCAGCAGCGCGTTCGACTGACCTTCGTAACTGCTAGCAAGCCAGAAGCACTCAAGCTGCGCGAGGATCGCGGGCACATCGGGGCGTTCGCCCAGCAAATGAACCCGGTCGGCGATCTGTACCTGCCGAATGTATCGCTCGAGCCGCCATCGTTGTGGTCCTTCGCCGACGATCAACAAATGAACGTCGTCGCGCGCGGACTTAAGCAGCTCGGCGGCCCAGACCAGATCTTTCTGCCTTTTCTGAGGCCAGAGCCGCCCCACGGTGCCGATCAAGCGGGCGTCGGCAGGCAGGCCTAGTTCGGCTCGAAGATCGGTGCGGTTTTCAGGAGTTGAGTCCGGTTGAGACGAGACCGGTAGCGGGGGTATGCCATTGGGAATCACCGTGAACTTGGCGGCCGGCAGCCCTTGATTGACATAGAAATCAACGACCCCGCTGCTGTTGGTGACGATGCGGTCGGTGAATCGGGCTAAATAGCGGTCGATCGCCAATTCGTGCCACCTCTTCCATAAATCGACACACCGTTCGCCGGCCACCAGGTGACGGATGCCCGCGCTTCGGGCCGCGTGGCGGCCGTAACAGTTGGCGGCGAAAATCCAGGTATGCACAAGATCGGGCTGCAATTCGCGTAGAAACCGTCGCAATCGGTACCAGGCCGCCGGGTCGACCTTCCACTGTTTTCCGATGACGGTCAGCGGAATTTGAGCCTCGCGCAGTTCTGCGGCACGTGGCCCGCCACGGGTCAGAGCGGCGACATGCACGTCGACCCCGGCTTGTTGCAGGCCTTGGGCGAGCAGCACGAGTTGTTTTTCGGCACCGCCCCGGTCGAGCGTCGGTATTAGCAGCAGAATCCGTTGGGTCATGGGGCTCACGGCGATCGTTGGCGCTTTTATTCAAATAGCGGCGACCCTTCGATTCTAACCTTGGATGTCGTTTCGCCCAACGTCGGGCCTGCTTCCCAATTGCAATCGGCCGCGGCCACGAATATCCTCAAGGAGTATAGCTCCCACCACCTCTCCCGCGCCGCACACCTTCCTTGGATCGAGTTCCTTCATGGCACGATGGCTTGTGAGAATCGCGCTGACCGCAGCCGTTCTGGCAACGATCGGCTGGGTGATCGTGTTTCAATTGGGTGGTGCGCAGGAAGCCGATTTGGCGTCCTTTCGCACCGCCAAAGTGGAAAAGGGGGTTCTCGTCGTCACGGTAGCGGCGACAGGGACGCTGGAACCCGAGGAGGTCGTGGACGTCGGGGCCCAGGTCGCCGGCAAGATCCAAGAGCTGGGGATCGATCCGGGTTCGGGCGGTCCGATCGATTACGGTTCCCAGGTCGAGCCGAATACGATTCTGGCGCGCATCGACCCGGCGCTTTACGAGCAGGAGGTTCATCTTGCGGCGGCCCAACTGTCCAAGGCCGAGGCTCGGCGGCGCCAAACGAAGGCTCAGACCGTCGAGGCGCAGACCGCGGTCGAGCGTGCCGAGGCCGATCTGGTGCAGTTGAAAGTCCGCAAGTCGCTTACATCACGCGAGGCGGAACGCGCTCGAGTCCTCGCCCCGTCGAAAGCGATCACGCAGGAGCAGTTGGACATTGCCGAGGCGAACCTGGAAACGGCGCAGGCGGCCATTCTGGTCGGCGAAGCGGCCGCCAAACAGGCGCGAAGTGCGGTGGCGACCGCCGAAGCGACGGAGTTGGAAGCCGAGGCCGACGTCGATAGCGCCGACGCGACGCTGCGTCGAGCCGACAAGAACCTCGACTACACCACGATCCGATCGCCGATCAAAGGAGTGATCATCGATCGCCGCGTCAACATCGGGCAGACGGTTGTCGCCAGCTTGAACGCTCCCAGCCTGTTCCTGATCGCCAAAGATCTGAAGCGTCTGCAGGTCTGGGCATCGGTCAACGAGGCGGATATCGGCCGACTGGCGGTCGGCCAACCGGTGAGCTTTTCCGTAGATGCGTCACCCGAGCGACTTTTTCATGGCCAGGTCCGGCAGATTCGCCTCAACGCTTCCATGACGCAAAACGTCGTCACCTACACGGTTGTCGTGGACGTCGACAATTCGGACAACCGGCTCTACCCTTACCTGACGGCGAATGTGAAGTTCGAGGTCTCCCGGCTGGAAGACGTTTTGCTCGTTCCCAACACGGCGCTGCGATTCAAGCCGCGCATCGAACAGGTGGCTCCGGCATACCGCGACCAGCCGTGGGGGAAGAACTCGGTCTGGATCCGGCAGCAGGATCAGCTGCGACCGCTGGCCGTGCAGGTGCTGGAATCGGACGGCAACCTGACGGCGGTCGCGGTCGAGCAGCTGTCGCCGGGCGACGAACTGATCGTCGGCGAGGCGATCAAGGAGATAAAGAACAACGTGGTCAACCCGTTGCTGCCGCAGCAACAGGGTAAGAAAAAGAACTGACCGATCCGATGGCAGCCATCGAGTTGATACGCCTGCAGGAGATCCGCAAGACCTACGGGACGGGCGAAGGTGCCGTGGAGGTATTGCGTGGCGTCAGCGAGTCGATCCGCGCGGGGGAACTGGTCGCGCTGACCGGTGCGTCCGGATCCGGGAAGACCACGCTGATGAATATTCTCGGCTGTCTCGACACACCGAGCGGCGGCGAATACTGGTTCGACGGGCAGCAGTTGTCGCTGTTGTCCTCCGACCAGCTGGCTCGAATCCGCTCCAAGAACATCGGTTTCGTGTTTCAGAATTTCAACCTCCTGCCGCGGACCAATGCTCTGGACAACGTGCTGATGCCGCTGGAGTACGCCGATCTGGAACTGTCGGAACGGCAGGCGCGTAAGCTGGGCGAGGAGTTGCTGGAGCGGGTTGGACTCGCGGATCGCATGGACCACGAGCCGTCGGAGATGTCGGGCGGACAACAGCAACGGGTCGCGATCGCGCGCGCATTGATCAACCGTCCGAAACTGCTGCTGGCGGACGAACCGACGGGAAATCTCGATTCCCACACCAGCGCGCAGATCATTGAGTTGTTTCAGAACTTGAACAAGGAACAGGCGATCACGATTCTGCTGGTGACGCACGATGCGCAAGTGGCATCCCACGCGCAGCGCGTGATTCGCATGAAAGATGGACTGGTTGTCGACGACAATCCTGCCGGGACAGGCTCCGTGGCGGTTCCATTACCAACCTGAATCGTCGGCCGAGGTTTTCCATGAAAACGCTGAGCTCCACCTGGACATCGTCGATTCGCGTTGTGCGGCGGGCTGCGAAGGCGCTCCGACGCAACTTCCTTCGCTCGGCGCTGACGACGCTGGGCATCGTGATTGGCGTTGCCGCGGTGATCGCGATGATGGAAATCGGCCGAGGCTCGACGCGCGCGATCCAGGAAACGATCGCCCGCATGGGCGCCAACAACCTGATGATCCAGCCCGGTACGGCCGCGAGTGGCGGAGTCAGCCTGGGAGGCGGAAGCCAGCAGACGCTGACGCTGATGGATGCCGATCTGGTCCGAACGGAATGCTCGATGCTGGACAGCGTCGCGCCGGTCGTGCGTTCGCGAACGCAGATCATCTACGGCAACAAGAACTGGGTCCCGTTTTACCTGCATGGCACGACACCCGAATATCTGCAGGTCCGCGAATGGGAGAATCTGCCGGAGGGTGTCAACTTTACGGAGCAGGATGTCCGCAACGCCGCCCAGGTCTGCCTGATCGGACAGACGATTGTGCGGGAGTTGTTTGAATCCGAATCGCCGCTGGGCAAGGAATTGCGGATCAACGGCCGCCCGTTCAAGATCATCGGCACGCTGAGCAGTAAAGGCGCCAACACGATGGGCCTCGACCAGGACGACATTGTGCTGACTCCCTGGACCACGATGAAATACAAGATCTCCGGAACGTCGGTGGCGAATGTCAATCAGAGCGCCGCGGCAGTCGCGGATCCGTCGCAGCAGGTCAATACGATCAGCGCGCGTTATCCCAGCCAGCGCACGACGCTCTATCCGCAGGCTTCCGTACAGCAGAAGGCGAATAATCCTCAAATAGAAAGAACGACCAGCGTCGACGTAATCATGTTGCGGGTGGGACGCGCGGCGGACGTCCCGGCGGCGAAAAAGTCGATCACGGACGTGCTGCATCGGTCGCACCGAATCCGCCCGGGAAAGCCGGACGATTTCAATATTCGGGATCAAACGGAGCAAAATGAAGCGCTCAGTTCCTCGTCGCGGGTGATGAGCGGTCTGCTGCTGGCGGTGGCGACGATCTCGCTGGTGGTGGGCGGAGTTGGAATCATGAATATCATGCTGGTTTCCGTTACGGAACGCACGCGCGAAATCGGACTGCGGATGGCGGTCGGAGCGCGTCGAGGCGATATCCTGCGGCAGTTTCTGGTCGAGGCGATTATCCTCTGTCTCGTAGGCGGCGGGCTGGGCATCGCGTTGGGTCGAGCGAGCTCGTTGATTCTGCGCACGGTGTTCTCCTGGCCGACGGAAACGTCGATACCGGCGATTGTGGCGTCGATCAGTGTGTCGGTTACCGTTGGAATCGTGTTCGGGTTCTATCCCGCCTGGAAAGCCTCGCGACTCGATCCGATCCAGGCGCTGCGCTACGAGTGATCGGCCGCCGCTATTCGGGCGGTGTCGGCGTCACCGTCATCGATCTCCGGTGGTTGCTATTCCGCCCAGTAGTCGAACACCAGAACTTTTTCGATGCGCGGGCGGACCAGTTTGACAAACTCGTCATGGGCCGGATGCGGCAGATATTCCGCCCGGCCCTTTTCGTCGCGGAACGTAACCACAAAGCCATGCGTAAAACCGTCCGCCAGATTCTCCACACTGTTATCCGTTCCCGACTCGAAGCTATGAATCGCATCGATTCTGGAAGGCAGTGCCTTGAAGGCGGCGACTACTTCCTTGACCTGTTCGTCGGTGGCGTCGGCCTTGAATTTGAACAGGACCACATGGCGAAGCAACCGCTGACCGCCGGAAGTTGAACCGGAACCGGTCAATGCCTCCAACATCTGTTCCGCGACAAATTTGTTTCCGGCGGGATTCAAGTGCACTCCGTCGTTCGTCAACTGGTCCTTGGCGGCGTTGGCGGTATTGTGCTTCTTCAAGTGATTCAAGAATGCCCGCCGCAGGTCGATGAGCTGCGCGCCGGATTTCTGGGCCACTTGCCGGCTGATCTGGCAGTACTCTTCTAACATCTTGTCCGAAGAATTGGAACCGTCGTGCTTTTCGCCGATTACACTCGCCGTGCACAACGACACCGTCGCGCCGCTGGCCTGAATCGACTTGATGATCCGCTGCAAACCCTGCTCAAAGTCCTCCTTCGTGGTGCCCTTGCCAGACTGCCAATGCCAGACGTCGTTGATACCGATGTAGATAACGACCCGCGTCGGCTTCTTCGACAAGACGTCCTTTTCCAGCCGCTTTTCCAGGTCGGGGACTCGATTGCCACTGATGCCGGCGCCAAGGATCTCGACCTTGAGGTCCGGCGTTTGGCTTGCGATCATCTCTCGCAAAAGGGTGACATAACCGCCCGGACTGGCACCCGCTTCGGTGATCGAATCGCCGAGAAACACAATCCGATCGCCCGACTTGAGGCCGTCGGCCCAAACGGATCGAGGTGCTGCCGTCGCATCGATGGCGCAGATTCCCGTGGCCAGGATCAGTTGGAAAATGGTCGAGTCGAGCAAAATGAATCCGCGTCGTGTCATGGGTAAGCCTCCTCCGCCGGTTTTCGCCGGACTGATAAACGTTAGCTGCTTGGCAAGGCCAGTAAGGTAATCGCCAGGCAGCCGACACGGAAAGAGGTGGAGGGACCGAGCTGACCAGTTGCGATTGATCGACCCTGATGTTACTAGCCACAAAAGGTCGAATTTTTTCGAGGATCGCATCAAAAATTGGATTTACACCAGACGTAGAGTCTTTTGGTCCGGCGGTCATACATTGCAAAGTAGTAATCGCCATCTGGGCCACGCGATAGTGCGGGAAAGCCGGGAGTGGCAAAAAAGAGTGATTGTTCATTTGGCGTCGGCCGCCAGTTGCGTGGGAACGCCCACCAGAAAGTCTGCGGCACACTGTCAGTGGGAATGGCGACCATTCCGCAATCCGCGATTACTCGATCAAGTTGATCCGATGTAAGAGTTAACCGCCAAACGTATTCGCGGTCGATGAATTCGCCGTGCGCGTAAATCTTGACATCCGAGGTGTCTGCATCAGCGATTTGGACCATTTTCTTGAATTCGAGTGGATGCGAAGCAGCTGAGTGGATCGGTCCAATTCCAAAAAACAGCCATCCGCCCATCACGACCCCGACAGCGCAAAATGACAAAACCGATATTATGATGCCGGTTCCGGTCGTCCACGGCCTTCCACGGCGGCGACCGCGAATTATGAGCAGCACGCCAAAAAACAGCGAGACTAAGGACGCCCCAAGCAGGCCGTAAATCGAGAATCCACTAAGAACGCAGCTCACGGCAGCAATCGAAATCAGTAGTTCGCTGATCGAGAATCGGACGGCCCGAGGGGGTGCTGGGATCGACATGTTAATGCCTGTTTGGGGTAACGTGACCCAATCCACTAATCGGCCCGCTGCAACTGCTGCACGATGGCGTCACCCATGGCGTCGGTGGCGAGCAATCCGCCGAGATCGCGGGTTCGTGCGCCGTTGACCAGCGCGCGTTCGACGGCGGAACGGACTTGCGCCGCGGCGGCGTCCAGGCCAAGGTGGTCGAGCATCATCGCGGCGCTGAGAATCGCCGCGACCGGGTTGGCGATGTGCTGACCGGCAATATCGGGCGCGGAGCCGTGTACCGGTTCGAACATCGACGGAAAAGTCCGTTCCGGATTGACGTTGCAACTGGGAGCCAACCCCAGGCCGCCGCCGAGGATCCCGCCCAGATCCGTCAGCAGGTCGCCGAACAGGTTGGAAGCGACCACGACATCGAACTGCTGCGGCGAGCGGACGAAATTCATGATCAGCGCGTCGCAATGCTGCCGCTCCACACGGACATCGGCATACTCCGGCGCCAGCCGTTCCAACGTTTCGTCCCAGAGCAGATAGGCGTAACGCTGCGCGTTCGACTTGGTGGCCATCGTCAATTTGCGGCGGCGGCGCCGAGCCCTATCCAAGCCGTACCGCAGGATCCGCTCGACGCCGCGGCGCGTGTGGACCGCGGTTTGCACGGCGAATTCGTCGGGTGTACCGCGGCGGAAGAAGCCACCGTTGTCGACATACTCGCCCTCGGTGTTTTCGCGGATCACCAGCATATCAATGTCGGACGGTCCCCGATCGGCCAGCAGACTGCGGACACCGGGGTAGAGTCGCGCTGGGCGAACGCAGGCGTATTGGTCAAACGCCTGACGTATCCGCACCAGCGGCTCCAGCGTGAGATGGTCGGGCAGCGTTGCGGGCCAGCCGACGGCGCCGAGCAGGATGGCGTCGAATCCGCGCAGCCGATCGAGAAAATCGGACGGCACCACGCTGCCGTTCGCATGAAAATGACGCAACCCCCAATCGAATTCGGTCATCCGAAAGCGGAATTCACCGCGGAGCCGTTCGACTTCGCGCAGCACGCGCACCGCCTGTTCCGTGACTTCCGGTCCAATTCCATCGCCCGGATAAACGGCAATCGCAAATTCACGCATCACGTTGGATCCTTGTCATTCTCGATGTCAGGCCGCGGAGGGGGTGTGGAGGTACCGTCGGCGCCATCCCGGTCTCCCAAGCCGCCCGCATGCTTCCTCTCGCCATCCCGATCCTGCTGCACTGCTCCACCATCCTCCGCGGGGGCCGTGCCGCCGCCGCGTGCCCTGCGTCGATCGATTTCGCGCCGCAATAGTGCCTGGGTCGCCGCCTGCTCGGCGACCTGGCGCCGGCGGGCCCGCTGGAAGTGGGCCAGCGAACTCACCATGTCCGCAATCCCCAGCAACAGGATCCAGAGCACGGCCAGAATCAATCCCGTGACATAATACGTCGCCACGACGGCGCTGCTGATCCAGGGCTGCAGGCTGATCGCCGCGCCGACAAAGCCGATCAAGGCGCTGGTCTGAGTGCGGCGACGGTACTGTCTTCGAGCAAACTCTTTGTCGCGAGCGCCAGGGCTCGACACGCGCGCCTGATCCCAGACGTGCTTGTGATGCCAGACAAGGATCGCCGACAGCACCAGTAACAGAAAACCAAAGGCGATCGACGCACCCATATCATTGCACCCGACGGACCCACTCCAGCATCACCCAACCGACTTTCGCCAGCGAGAGGGCGGAACACTTGTCGGGCAGATCGGCCTCCGTATGCCAGTACGATGCCGCGCCGGAACGGGGATAATCAAAGTCAATGATATCGCAGGTGGGTATCTTGGCGATGTCGTGCAGGGCAAGATGATCGTCACGAACCTCGTGCCCGGTGCGATGGATGAACTCGTGCACGCCAAGTTCCCGCGCCAGCTTCCAGATCTGATCGACGAGCGGCCGCGTGTCACTCCATCGCAAACTGTTCTGCTCCTGCAGAATCTGCAACTGCGAGTCGCCTATCATATCGAGCACGACTCCCCAGCGATACCGGTAGGGTGGCGGTTCGACGACATAGGTGCTCGCGAAATGCTCCGAGCCGAGAAAGTACTGGTCTCGGTCGTTGAACACGAATTCCTCGCCGTCGACCAGCAGGAAATCGACGCCGAGTTTCGTTTTGGACGACGGAATGTGGTGTCCAAGTTCCAACAACACGGAGACGCCGCTGGCGCCGTCATTCGCGCCCACGAATCGGCCCTTGGGCCTGCGGCGGTCGCGATCGGGAAAGGGACGCGTATCGTAGTGCGCGACCAGCAGGACGCGTTCCTTGCTCTGCGGGTGCCATTGCACCAGCATGTTCGCCATGTTCACCGCGGAGCCGTCCAACGGATGGCGCGCGACAAAATGCTGCAGGCTGACCTGCCCACCCAGTTCCCGGAATTTCTTTTCCAGATACTCCTGCTGCCGCTTCATCCCCTCCGAGCCCGAGGGGCGCGGCCCGATGTCGCAGATCTCGCGCAGGTAACGGTGCGTTCGTTCGCCATTGACCAGAATATCCTCCAGCTTCAACTCTTTACCGCGTCCGCGCTGCGCCGTCGCGCCCTGACCGGACAGGTACGCCGCACAACTTGCCGCCACGATTACGGTCGATCCGGTCAGCGCAAACAGGACCATTTTTTTGGTGGCGCGAACCATCCTCTACCCTTAACAAGAGATGAAGCATGCCCGACGCATTCTACGCCAGAGCCGTCAAAGCTCCTAGAGCTATGTCGACTCTTCGACTTGGGGTACGACGGACTTTCAGTCCGACGCAACACGCGGCGCATACTCGATCACGGTCTTGATCCCCTGGGGTTCGCGGTGGGAATAGTCCCAGAGCGAATCCTGGGGCGCCACGCGGCGCGTGATGATCCTGCGGAGATCCTCGGGCCGGCGATCGATCCAATATTCGAGATGCCGCAGCGCATCGAGAAAATCGCGCGGCGCGGAATTGACGGTTCCCAGGTGCAGATGGTTGCGAATGATCCCGTCCCGCATCATCCGTTCGACATTGTGCGTCTTCGACTTCGGCACGCGCGTACTGCCCAGCCAAACCATCACGCCACGCGGTGCCAGTGATCGGGCGGCGGCGAGCATGACTTCGTCGCTGCCAGTGCATTCCAGCACCAGATCGAACGGTCCCTCGACGGGTGGCGCGTCGCTCGTCGCGGGAAACTGAACGTATTCGAGATCGAACCGCGTGGCCAAGCGCGCCCGGAACGTATCGGCAGCATCCCGGCCTTGCATCGTCACGGGCCAGCCGCGGGCTCGAGCGGCAAGCACGGCGGCGAATCCGATCGGCCCCATACCGGTTATCAGCACACGCGGCGGATCGTCGGTCCAGATGCCCGGCGCAAGCCGGGCTCGTTGAACCGTGCAGGCTTCGTTGATCGCCTTTTCGGCCACCGCCAGCGGCTCGGCCAGAACAGCAACATCGGCGATCCGATCGGTGACCCGGAACAGGTGCTCGGGGCGATCGATCCACAACGGCAGTGAAAAACCATGTTCGTGGTATATACCTCGCTCGACGAACTCGCCTAACGCCAGCATATCGACACGATAGGGTTGCGAGCCCAATGCGCGGCGAACCGCCGGCACCACCAGATCTCCGGGGCGGAACTCCGAAACCTCCGGCCCCACCTGCTCGACACGCGCCAGGCACTCGTGGCCCAACACAAGATACGGCGCGTCGGGCGGCAGCGCCGGCTGCAGCGACTGCAGAATTTCCCGGTCGGTGCCGCAAACGCCGAGCTCCAGCGTCCGGCAGAGCAATTCTCCAGCTTCGGGCAGCGGCGGCATCGGCGGTTCGATGAACTCAGGCACCGAGCTGCCGGGACGAGCGATGATGGCGGGCAACATGGATTGGAAACTCCAAGGCGGATTTCGATCGGCCCGACGGCGGTCCGACTCGGGACCATCGCGGTGCGCTGCGGGGGCGGACTGTCGCGCGGTTGGAATGCGGCATGATACGGATCAGGGCGCCGGCGGCGATTCAAATCGTTGCAGCTGGGCCTGGTAAAACTTGTTGCGCGGGTCAAGTTCCAGGGACTTTCGCGAAGCGGCGATCGCCGCCTCGCGCTGCCCGCGGCGGAATTGTACTTCCGCCAGCGTGTCGTGGTGGCCGGCGTTGCGCGGCGCCAATTCAATGGCCCGCATCGCGTGCGACAGCGCTTCGTCCAGATTCTCGCCCGATCGCGCGCCGAGCCAGGCCAGGTTATTATGGTGCAGCGAACTGTCGGGGAAGTCGCGGCAGAGCTGAGCGAGCAGTTCCCACTGCCGCTGAAACAGTGCTTCCGCGAGCGGGCGCTGATTGGCGCGCTGCAGGTTGGGCAACAACTCTTCCGCGAGGCGAATGTCGGCCGGCAGGTATTTCGCATGCAGTTCGGCTTCACGACGCGCTTGTTCAAAGTCGCCGTTTTCGACCGCGACCATCGCGCGCAACCGGTGGATCTGCGCCGGCATCTGCAGATATCCGTCAACCTCGCGAAAATTCCAGCTGATGCGCAGAATGCTGAGCATCATCTGATCCCATAGTTCGGCGGCCCGCGCCTTGTCGGTGGCCATCAGCAAGTCTCCACACTGTTTCGCGGAATCGAATTTCGCCCATTCGTCAAACGGCGCGGTTCGATGCACAAACAGGAACAGCTGCCTGGCTTCCTCGACATGCTGCCGTCGGGCCAACAGCGTGGCCATCTCCAGTCGAGCCTGATGGGTCTGGCAGATCTGCTGGGCGCGCTCGCGAAATTGAGCTCCGTCGGTTTTGCGGCTGGTCTTTTCCAGGGCCACGCCGGCAAGGTAAAGCAGTCCCGGCTTTTCGGTGTTAAGATCCCAGGCTGTCTGGTAATACTGCGCAGCCCGCTCCCAGTCGGAGTCTTCCGCCGCCAGGTCGGCAAACCGCAGCGCTGCCTCAGAATGACCCGACGCCAGATTTTCGAGCATCTCCCGCCCCAGTTTTGCCAGGTCGTGTCCGCGATCGCTTCGCGCCAGACAACTGTCGGCGAGCGCGAGCAGTTTTTCGTTTTGTTCATTGGCGTCCAATTGACCGATGCGCAGCCGCGCCGCGGTCACCAGTTCGAGAAATCGGGCGTCGCTCTCCTGGCCAGGTGTTCGCGTCAATACCTGCTGCACGCGCTGCAGCGTGCTGGTGCGCGGCGCTTCGGGATCGAGGACGGAAAAATACCACCACCAGAATTCGGCTTCCGCCGCCCGCGCCGGGCCAACCATCGCCCCGACAACCGGCGCTCGATCGGATTGCAACGGTGTCCGCGCCGCATGTTCAAACGCCGATTCCAACCAGCCCATCCGGTACTCCGTGGTGGCGATCAGCGACCAGAGCGCATCCTGCCGCATCGCTTCGGCCCGTTCCACCATCGCCGCGATCACGCGCTCAGCGTCCTGCTTGCGGCCCAGATTGGCCAGCACGCGGGCAATATTGCCCGCGAATCGGAACCGAGCCGCAAGCTGAACTTCCTCGTTGCCGCTCGGCTGCGGCGCCAACGGCAGCTCGTTCAACCAGCGCTCCGGCAACGCTTCGCCCGGTTTCAGTCCGGCGATCGCCAGCGCGTCGAGATACTTCTGTTGCAGGACGAGCAGTTCAAAACAGCCGGGTGGATTCGATTTCCGCATCGCGGCGATGCCGCCTTCCACATCGCCGGCGAGGAAAAATGGTTCCATGCAGTACCATGCAAATGGCGGGGCCTGCGCAGCCAGACCGTTGAGTTCCTCCAGTGTCCCCCGCGCCCGCTCGAGATTCCCGACGCGCTGTTGCAAGACCGCCTGAAATCCCAGCAGCTCGATCTTCCGCTGCTGATCCGACTGCGGGTTGCCACTCGCGCGCACCGGCAATTGGCGGACGCGGTCGAACAAATCAGCCGCCCGGACAAAGTCGCCGGCCTCCATCGCCAGGCTCCAGTTGAAAATCGGATCGTCGGATTTCAATCCGATCACCAGCGCTTCGCCGATTTTTCCCCGCGCGCGCAGCAACATGGCCGCTACCCGCGCCGTATTGGGATTCGCATCGGTCTCCAGCTGCTGGCGCATCTTCTCCAGCCGCTGGTCGAGCCGACCGTTCAGCGATAATTGTGTCACGTAAACCGACAGCAGCCACTCCGCCGCCGGTTCGATCGTCAACATCCGTTCGGCCTGCTCGTCGAAACTGCGGCTGACGAGCATCTGGATCGTATCCTGCCGGACCTTGGCATCGCCTCCGCGAAAGTTCTCGATCGCTTTCAGAATCTCCGTGGGCGTATCGGCAAAGACGCCGTAGCGGAATTTCTCGAGGATTGCCCGGGCCCGGAAACGCGTTTCGGCGTCGGTGCTGGTCGCTGCGATACGCAGCGCCTCTTCCGTGGCCGGGCCGGCCTCCCATAACCACTGGGATGCCGCTTCGCGCAACGCCAGTTTGGCGTCGCCCAATTCCCGGATCGCTCGCTGAATCGCCGCCGGATCGGGATCCTGTTTACCGACCCGCTCGGCCGGAACTTCCGCCGGTGCCGCGGGAGCAGCGGCAATGGCGGGGGGACCCGCGGCGGGCGCCGATTGCGGCGGATCCGCGGCCAGCAATGCCGAGTGAAGCAACCACGCGATGGCCGCCCAGCGCCAGCCGACGATGCAACGACGATTCGCAACCGAGCCCAACATATTCGCGGCCCTTTCTCACCAGTGCCCGTCGGCGTCGTGATCGACGCCCCTACCAATGTACCGTCATACCGCCCCGATTCGTAGGCCAGTTGATCGTAATCGACAACAAGGCAATGATCCGACACAATACCAACAGAAATTGGTCGAGAACAGAAATTGACGCAAAACAGAAACCTGCCGGGGTTGCCATGACAAGCGGCGCCTGTTTTCGACACCAGGATTACTTCGCGTCTCGGCCGCTCGACCTCTGTCAATGGCAACGGGCCTCCGCGAATCCGTCGGAAGACGAATGCCGTCAGCGCATGGCACAAGCCGCAAACCGGTTACGCGGCGCCGCGGTCGAGGCCATCTACCTGTTGCACGGCACCTTTGTAGGGGACGATCCCTGGGGCCTCGCGCGCGATCTGGAACGCTTGTCGTCGCCCGCGGCGCAGTTTCTACGGGCGATGCAAAAGCGGGCCATCGATCAAGTGCTGGGGGAAGCCGGCAATTACACGGACGATTTCGCCCGCCGGCTGGAACAACTCCTGAACCCCCAGGGTACCGAACCGAGAATCCAGGTCCGCCGGTTTCTCTGGTCGAGCGAAAATCATCATCTGGGGCGCATGGACGGAGCCTTGCGGCTGGTCGAGGAACTGGCAGGCAGGCACCCGCCTGGCGCGCGATTGATGCTCTGGGGACATAGCCATGCCGGCAACCTCCTGGCACTGTTCACTCATCTGCTTCACGCTAACGAGCGGCAGCGGCGGCAAGTGATGCAGGCCGCGCGTTCCTTTGTTTACTGGCCGGGATGCCAATGCGTCGATCAGCCGCACTGGGTGCGGGCGATGGAGATACTCCAGAACGACCAGTGTCCACTCCGCGGT
>Ga0194132_10000296_pt1 | contig 104077 bp, 107 predicted proteins | sample TA2KigOf80mmetaG_FD_148612 | JGI IMG/M metagenome (GOLD analysis project Ga0194132, IMG submission 148612) | Freshwater microbial communities from Lake Tanganyika, Tanzania - TA2015054 Kigoma Offshore 80m | ecosystem: Environmental > Aquatic > Freshwater > Lake | place: Tanzania: Lake... | reverse complement strand
CCTCTTCACCAGCAAAAAGTTGGTGATGTTTTTTTCTCCGAGGTCCTGCAGGTCGCCTTCAATCACGTCAAAGCCGCACAGTTCCGCGAGCGCTCTCGGCCCGAGAATTGCCGTCGTTTTCGGGAGCTTCCCTGCCGCCAAGTGTTCGGCCGCTTTCGCGGTGTCCACTAAATCCCCTTTTCCCGTTTCCTGCGAAAGGCTCGGGTATTTTCTCGCAAGCGTATCTCGGCACTGGAGGAAGTTTTGCGAATGTCCCATAACGGCGGTGAGCTCTTCTTTTTTCGCATCGCGGCGCTTCATGAGAAAGTGGCGGATGAGAATCGCCTGCTCGTCCACGATTTTGAATTTGTATCGGGCCATAGCGCGCACGGATTCGTGCACGATACCTCCCTGCGTGTTATACGTGGCGAAAAGCCCGAAATCAATATCGCCTTCGTGCAGACTTCGGAGCACCCGCTCCGAGGTGAACAGATGTTTTATTTCGTATTTCCGTATATCGTGCTTCTTAATGTACGCGAGCATCGCCTCTTCATTGAACGAACCTCTACCGCCTTGAATACCGTACGTCACTACGCCCGGCTTCACCTCTCTGGGAAGCAGCTTGCTGTACAGCGCATCATACGCCGCACCGAGGCGCAGGCGCATTTTTTTAGTGTACGGATTGTAGTGTTGGAGGCCAGCAAACAGCTCCCACGTGTCGTTGCAGGTCTGCTCTTTGACTTCAAGAAGCAGCTTCGTGCCGAGTGAATCAATCCGCCCCGCTTTCACATCCAGCCGTTCAAGTAGGCGCCCGACAAAATGCGTCAGCCCCTGCGAGGTCGCCGCAAGTTTGTCGTGTTCTCTTGCCGTCATTTCTATCACGCGAAGTCCTTTGCGTGCGAAATACTTCTTCCAGAATGCGTACTCACTCGTGCCCGTAAGAAACCTGTCCATAATAAACGGAAGTCCTTTAAATCCGTTTTTACTGCTGTCGGGACCGAACATCGGATGCGTGAGAAGCGCTCGGGTTTTTAGACCTCGCAAATGTCTTGCGAACACTTTTGCCGCGTGCATTTTCACCGAGAGGACGTCTATAAGGAGATGCTCTGGCTTAAAATATCTTCTGTGCGAGGCGACAGTTTGCTCAAAGACAGGAATGGGAACGGCATAGAAAATCGCTTCGCTCTGAAACGCCTCGCGAATATCTCTCGCGACGCGGGCGTTCGCGCCAAGACTCTTCCCGCCCGGTATTCCCGCCTTGTCATACAGCGTGACGAAAAAGTCGTCTTTGAGAAGACGAAAGAGGACCCGCCCGAATCGCCCGAATCCGATAATGGTGACTGTTTTCATTTTTCTTGCTTTCCACTTTTCACTACACGAAGTAGTCTGCTATCTTGTCTATATTCGCGCAAATGCTGACGCGTACGTACCGCACTCCGTTCCTTCCAAATGCCGTCCCGGGCGTGAGTACGATGTGCTTTTCCTGAAGCAGGCGCGCGCAAAACGTCTCCGAATCCTTTTCGGCGTCGGGAATCTTGGCCCAGAGGTACAGCCCGCCCTCCGGTATCCGAAACGAGAGCCCGAGGGTTGTCAGGTACTTCGCGATGATGTCGCGCCGGTCCTGATAACTTTGGAGCATCTTTCTGCTCCACTCGGTGTCGGGATGCGTCAGCGCGTACGCGCCAAGCCGCTGCAGCGGAATGGACAGTCCTGAATCAACCTGCGATTTCACCTTTGCGAGCGCCGCTATCATTTCTGCATTCCCCGCTATCCACCCCATGCGAAACCCCGCGAAAGAATACATTTTTGAGAATGAACCGAGTTCCACCGCGACATCTTTCGCGCCCTCAATTTCAAGCACACTGGGTGCTCTATATCCGCCAAACGCTATGTCCGCGTACGCATTGTCGTAGAGAATAAAGATGCCGTGCTTCTTCGCGAACGCGACAAGACTGCGAAGTTCCGGAAGCGTGGCCACCTGTCCCGTCGGATTGGACGGAAAGTTAACCCAGACACCTTTTGTCCTTTTTGTTATGCTCCGTTCAAGTTCCGTGAGGCTTATTTTAAAATCGTTCTCTTCGGTCAAACCGTAATAGACGGGCACGGCCCCTATCATATCCGTGGGGCCGCTGAAACCGGGGTACCCCGGGTCGGGGGTGAGTATTTCATCTCCTTCATCTAGAAGCGCGAGCGGCACATGTCCCGTCCCGTCTTTGGCGCCAAGAAGAGGGAGCAGTTCGTCGGGAGCGAGCATGACGCCAAAGCGTGTTTTGTACCAGGTTTGAAGCGCTTCTCTAAATTCCGGCGACGCGCCATAGCCGGGATAGAGGGACGCGCCGGGAGCCCGCACGAACTCGGCAAGCTTTTCCATATACCGCGCGCTCGGAGGCACGTCGGGTGTACCCATGCCGAGATTCAGCACGTTCCGCCCCGAAGCTTTTTCAACAGCCGCGATATCTTTCGCGATTCGGGAAAAGATATATTCGGGGAACTGCTCAAGCCGTTTTGCGGGTTTGATACTCATATTAGGCTTCTATGTCCAATGACCTCTCGTGAATAATCGCCAAAAGCTTTTTCGTGAATTCTTCGGTAAGTCCGAGTTCTTTCGCGAGCGCGAGCCGCGACTTGATGACCTCCTGCCAGCGTGCTTCATCAAGCGGAGGGAGTCCCCCACTCTTCTTGACTTCCCGAACCGTCCGAACATGTATAAACCGCTGCGCGAGCGCGCGGAGTATTTCTTCATCAAGTGCGTCTATTTTTTGCCGTAGGTTTTGAAGTTGGTCGCTGGTCATGGTTTTTGTCTTATTCTCCCTTTCCTAAAGGGAGAATTCCCGTCATCCATTCTGACTCTTATTTCGCAAATAGTGATCCATAATCACAAGCGCGCTCATCGCGTCCACAATCGGCACCGCGCGCGGAAGTACGCAGGGGTCGTGCCGGCCGGTCGCCTCAAGCTCCGTTTCCGTGCGCGTATCGGTATTCACAGTGCGCTGTTTTTTGCGAATGGTTGAAACGGGCTTGAACGCCACGCGGAAATAAATATCTTCTCCGCTTGAAATGCCGCCGAGCGTCCCGCCGGCGTGGTTGGTCTTAGCGCACACTTCACCGTCTGTATCTACATAGAACGGGTCATTATGTTCGCTGCCGCGCATTTTGACACCCTCGAATCCTGAGCCGATATCAAAACCCTTCACCGCGTTGATGGAGAGCATCGCCTTGCCGAGGTCTGCAGAAAGTTTATCAAACACCGGCTCCCCGAGCCCTTTGGGGACATGGCGGATAACACCCTTGATGACGCCGCCTACCGAGTCGCCTTCATCGCGGACCGTTTCCACCCGCTGTATCATCTTTTTTGCTGTTTTCTGGTCGGGACAGCGGATGATGTTTTTTTCTATATCCGCTGCTGTTACGTGCGACATATCAATGTCAGTGCGAATGTCACCGACTTGCTCCACGTAGCTCAAAATCTCAACGCCAAGCTTTTCTTTCAAAAACTTCTTGGCGATAGCCCCCGCCGCGACGCGCGCTAATGTCTCGCGCGCGCTTGCCCGTCCGCTGCCGCGCGCGTCGCGGATGCCGTACTTTTCCGTGTACGTGAAGTCGGCATGTGACGGACGAAGGACTCCTTTGAGATGGTCGTAATCCTGCGGCCGCATATCGGCGTTGCGCGCGAGGAGAAGTATCGGCGTACCCGTCGTTTTACCCTCAAACACGCCGGAAAGAATACTGATGGTGTCCTCCTCCTTGCGCGGGGAGGTAATTTTGCTTTGCCCGGGTTTCCGGCGGTCCAGTTCTTTCTGAATATCTGTCTCCGTAATCGCGATGCCGGGCGGACAGCCGTCCACCACGCAGCCGACCGCACCCCCATGCGATTCGCCGAAGGTTGTTATCCTGAAAAGTTGTCCGAATGAATTTCCTGCCATATTTTTGTCTTACATATACAACAATTACAACATTACAGCATTTCGGACGTCCTGTAACGCTTTCAACACCTCCGCATCGCTCACCGAAAAGATGAACTGTCCTCCGCGTCCCCCTACCGTCCCGATACCGCGGAGGATGACGCAGCGTACGTGACCGCCTGCGCTCTTCTTGTCCCCCTTGGTAGCACGCACGATGCGCTGCGGAGAGAATCGACGCAGAGCAGCCGCATCGATGCCGAGCCGACCCAAGAGGGACCGCATCTCGTCATAGTCGCGCGATGAGAGCGCTCCTCGTGTCTTGGCGATTTCTCCTTCGACGAGCATGCCGAGGGCGACCGCTTCGCCGTGGAGGAGTCTGTAGCCGGAGAGCTTCTCAAGAGCGTGACCCACGGTATGTCCGAAGTTCAGCACCGCACGTGCCCCGCTCTCCCGCTCGTCGCTCGCTACCACCGCGGTCTTCACCTTGGCGGCGCGCAAGATGACTTCGGTGAGGACATCGCTGTCTCGCCCGAGCGCCCTGTCGAGATGGCGTTTCGCAAGATTCCAGCTCGTTCTGTCTGAAGTCATGAACATCTTGACTGCTTCCACGAGCCCACAGGCGAGTTCACGGGCCGGAAGTTCTCGGATCGTGTCGAGATCGGCGTACACCGCCTGCGGCTGCCAGAAAGCGCCGATGACATTTTTGCCGAACCCGTTGTTGATGCCGGTCTTGCCGCCGATGGAGCTGTCCACCATGGCAAGCAGCGTCGTGGGAATCTGGATATAGGGGATGCCGCGCATGTAGGTCGCGGCGACAAATCCAGCAAGGTCGCCGACGACCCCGCCGCCGAGCGCGAGGATGAGCGCCTTGCGGTCGACGCCTTTGCGGAGCATCGCCTCCTCAAGACGCGTCTGATGCAGCTGACATTTGGCCTGTTCCCCCGCCGGTACCACCAAGAGAAGGCTCTTCGCGCCAGTAGCGAGGAGCTTCGTATGAAGAGTTCTGCCGAACAGCCGCGCAGTCGTCGTATCGGCGATGATGACATACGCGCTCGCAAGGTGGTCTTTCCGGAGAATTTCCGGCAAACGCGACAAAAGACCGGATCCTACAGTAATCGTGTAGGAGTTATCCACCGTTCTCTTCAGTTTTACATCTATCGTTTTCATACAGTCTTGTCATTCCAGCGCCTGCCCGCCGAAGCCTCGGCACAGGAGGGAAAGCTGGAATCCAGTCTTCCTTAATTCCTCACTCACTATTCCTTATTCCGGATTTGATTATTAAACTCCGCAAGTTCAAAAATCAAATCCTTTGTCTGCTCCCAGCCGAGGCACGGATCGGTAATCGACAGTCCCCCTTTATCCAGTTTCTCCGGTGTCTTCGCATCCACCTTCTGCGCACCTGACTTGAGGAAGCTCTCGAACATAAATCCTTTGATGGTGTTCATAAGCTTTGGTTTCTTCCTAAAGATATCCATTACTTCGCGGATGACCTTCGCCTGATTCTCCTCATGCTTCACGCCGTTGATGCGGCTGTTGTCGTGGCTCATATCAAGCAGTATCGCAGGATTGCGTATCTTGTGCTTCTCCATGTACCCCATTGCCTCGCGGATGTGTTTCTCCGAATAGTTCGTCCCCGCGGCCCCTCCGCGGAGAATAAGGTGCGCGTGCGCGTTCCCGCTTGTCTGCACTTCATATCCGTCAAAAACCGCCGTGTGCGGATACTGCGCCGCGACCACACTATTCACGCCGATTTCGATAGAGCCGCTGGTAGGGTTCTTCATCCCGACAGCGCAATCAAGAGATGATGCAAAGACACGATGCTCCTGATCTTCGGTACTGCGCGCGCCGATGGCGACCCACGAGAGAAGTTCAATGAATCCTTTCGCGTTATGCGTAAAGACCGCTTCGTCGGCAATAGGAAGCCCAATTTCAACCACCTTCACCATCATCTCGCGGCAGTACTTGGCACCTTCACTGATATTGGAGGGTTTGAGCGGGTTTGGCTGGTTCACCGGACCTGTCCAGCCCGTCGTCGTGCGCGGTTTCTGGATGTACACGCGCATGACTATCTTCAAGCTTTTCTTCAGCTTGTCCGCAAGTGGCTTGAGTTTCTTCGCGTACTCAATGACCGCTTCTTTCGGCCACGCGCTGCAGGGACCTACCACCACGAGAAAGCGCGGGTCTTTTCCTTCCACTATTTCCTTAATTTCCCGCCGATCTTTCTCTACCTGCTTTTCCGCCTTCTTGGAAAGCGGAAACTGTTTGACGATGTCTCCAGCCGGCGGCAGTTTTCTAAGTATTGTTACGTTCATAAAGTTAGATTTGGGATTTAAGATGTATGATGTAAGTAAGACTTTCCCTTTCTTCCTCTGCCCCTCTTGAGAGGGGAAGTGCTGAGTCTGCTCGCCCGCGCAAGTTTTGCTCCGCAAAATCTGTTCGGGCGAGGCGAAGGGGTATTTGTTATTCAGTCATTCAGTTATCTGTCATAACTCATTCAGTATGTTTCGCTTAACTTTCTCGACTAAACTATTCGTAATCATTCGCTTCCCCGTCCAGAGCTCTATCTGCCGGAGTCCCTGAACCGCGAACATGTCCAAACCTGAAATCGTCCTCGCACCCTTTTTCTCCGCCAGTTTCAAGAGCGTCGTTTTGACCGGATTATAGACGAGGTCAAAAATGACTTGATGGCGGTGGAGGAGCCCTACCGGTATCGGTATGTCGTCGCTGTCGGGAAACATTCCAACCGGCGTCGCGTTAATGATACTATCCACTCCCTCGCCCCTAAGTTCGTTCCCGCGTACGACAATACCTCCGAACTTCTTCTGTAATTCTTCCGCCTTCTCTCTTGTTCTGTTCAGGTACAGGAGATTCCCCTTTTTCTTTTTCACCACATATGCCACCGCGTTCGCCGCGCCTCCGGCCCCCACAAGGAGCACGTTTTTGTTTTTGAGTATAACGCCACGAAGAGCGTATTCAATTCCCGCAATATCGGTGTTGGAGCCGTATAGTTTGCCGTTTCTGTTGATGACGGTGTTGACCGCGTGGACCGCCTTCGCTTCCTCGTCTATTCCGTCAAGAAGCGGGATAATGCTTTGCTTGTGCGGCATCGTGACCGCGGTGAGATGAATCGGGAGCGCACGGATAGCGGAAACCAACTGCGTAATATTTGGATTTGAGAACGGCAAAAGCACTGCATCGAGCTTCTGCAGTTCGTAGACCGGATTATGCAGTCTCGGGCTCCTTGAGTGGCTCAAGGGGTACCCTATAACGGCATTTAGTTTTGTAGTTGAAGTTTTCATCTTTGTCTTAATTCTCCCTCTCCTAAAGGGATCACCGCGTCTTCGCAGGAGGGATTTTTCTTCTTCGTATTTCGCATCTTATTTCGTAGTTCGTATTGTGTGCGCTAACTTCTTAACCGCTTCCACATAGCTTCCCGCCTTTTTGCCTGCGAACACTGCTACGCACGCGGGTGCTGTCACGGATTTCGCCCTCCAATCTTCACGCTCGGTCACTTTAGAGAGGTGTACTTCAATCGCCGGAAGCTTGGTATCCAGCAGCGCGTCGTGTATGGCATACGAGTAGTGCGTGTAGGCTCCGGGGTTAATGAGGATTCCCGCCGCCTTCGGCGCTTGCTTCTGGAGAAAATCTATAATGCCTCCTTCATGGTTTGACTGAAATGCTTTGATTTTAAGGCCGTGTTTCTTCGCCGCAGCTGTTACCTCTCTTTCCAATTCTTTCAGCGTCAAAGCACCGTAATGCTTCGCATCGCGCTTGCCGAGCATATTCAGATTCGGGCCATGTATGAGTAAAATCAATTTCATAGATTTTAGATTAAAGATGTAAGATTTATGATTTAAGATTTTTGATAATGTCATTGACTACATCTTCCACTGTCTTTTCATTTTTAATTTTAATGTTTGCTATTCTCTCATACACCGGCTCCCTCTCTCCATACAACTTTTCAAATGCTTCCGTATCGCTCTGCCCTTTCGGGAAAAACGCCGGTCTGCCCTTTTTCAGTATCCGTTCAAGTAACACCTCTTTCGGCGCCGACAGGAGTACTACCGTATGAGCCCGTAACAGTGCCTGATTTTCCTCCGCCATCGCCGCTCCGCCCCCTAACGCAAGGACTATTTCATCTTTCATCTTTCGGAATATTTCTCGCAGAGTCTCCGTCTCTTTGTTTCTAAAGTAGAGTTCTCCTTCTTTAGTAACGATTTCCCGCGCAGTCATCCCTTCGCGCTGTTCAATTTCCTTATCCAAATCCACAAACACTCTGCCAAGCCGCTCCGCCAGCCGCCTTCCGATGACTGTTTTCCCCGCATTTTTGAAACCGATAAGAATAATGTGTTTCATTTCATTGTTTCTTCTCTTTTCTCCTCCTCAGTTGAGGAGGAGTGGCCGTAGGCCGAGGTGGTGGTGTTCTCTTATTCGCATCTATTCGTTGATTCGTCCATTCGTATATTCGCATTATCATCGCATATTCAATTTCCCCCCGAGCTCCTGCATCACCTTCACGAATGCGGGAAATGTCTTCTCTATCGCCTCCGCCGTGTCTATTTCTGTTTTCCCCTTCGCGAGCATCCCCGCGAGCGAAAGCGCCATCACCGTGCGATGGTCGCCGAAGCCGCGGACCTTCGCACCGCAAAGGGCGCTTTGCCTCACGACAAGGCTATCCGGTCTTTCGGTGATATCCGCTCCGAGGCGCGAGAGTCCTTCAGTCATGGAGCGCAGCCGGTCAGTCTCTTTAATGCGCGCTTGACCGACATTCACGATTTCCGTTTTTCCTTTAGCCTGCGTCCCGATAACAGCAAACGTCGGCACAAGGTCCGGTATCGCATTCGCATCTATTTTTATTCCCTTCAGGGGCTTCCCTCCTTTTATTATCAACCTATTTCCTATTTCCTTATTTCTCTCTATCTGTATCTGTGCCCCCATGTCTCTCAATATTTCTATCAAGATTTTATCGCCCTGCGGTTCATTCATATCGAGACCTTTGAGCACCACCGTGCCCGGAAACAGCGCCCCCGCGGCGATAAGGTACGAGGCCGACGAAAAATCCCCCGCCACCTGCTTTTTGAACGGCCGGTATGTCTGTCTTCCTTTAATTGCGTATACGTCGCCACGGCGGGTTTTCGTGTGCGTGTAGCGGATTTTTTGTTCGCGGAGCAACGCTTCGGTCATTTCCACATACGGCTTTTCACCCAAATCAAGCGCGGTTACGACAGAGTCGTTCGGCGCAAGCGGAAGCGATATGAGAAGCGCTGAAAGATACTGCGACATCCGGCCTGCAACATCGGTCGTGCCGCCCGTGAGCTCTCCGGAAATGGAAAACGGCGGTACCGAACCTGAAATACGGAGTCCGAGATTTTTGAGTGCGCTCGTAAGCGGTGTAAGCGGACGCTTCCGCATCTGTTCACCGCAATTAAAAAGGACCGGCTTGGCGCCTCGTCCCCGAAGCCCCATAACCGGCATAAAAAGATGTGTCGTTACTCCCGAGTTGCCCGTGTGCAGTTTGTTCTTCGCTTTAAGGAGAGGTGCGCCCGCACTGGTAACTACAATACTTCCCTTCTTCACGGCGACCTTCGCACCGAGCGAGCGAGCGGCGGCCACCGCGTCTTTCGTGTCCTGGCTCTCCAAAGGATTCAAAAGCGTCGATGTTCCCCTTGCAAGTACGCCAAGAAGAATCGAGCGGATGGTCTGCGACTTTGACGCGGGAGGCGTCGCCTCCCCCTGTATCTTTTCTGTTTTGTGAACAATTAGCTTCATATTTTTAACAAAAAAACCCGCCGTTTCCGGAGGCTTTGTTCATTCAAGATAGGTTGGTAGAAACAAACAAATAGCTCCGGCTAGCGTGTCGGATTAAACCAAAAACCATAAAAGAAGGCCGTGAATTGCTTGTTTCCCATTGCAGAGTAAATGTACTATACACCGTTGTTTTAGTCAAACATCGTACGGCGGACGCTTTTAATGAACACTTCTACTTTTGCAGTATCCTTTTCCTCGTCAGTTTCCACCCCGCCGGCGACATCGACGCCGACAATACGTCCCGAAGACTGTACCGCCTCACAGACATTTTCCGGCCTGAGGCCTCCCGCGAGCATTACCAAAAACTCTTCGGCAATCGCCGCCACTTTCTTGAATCTAAGAAGCTCTCCTGTTCTCTGTTTTCGGTCAAGCAGAAAGTAATGCGCGCGATAGGGCTCCATCTCTTTCATGAGCGCATGCGGGTCAAAGTCGCTCTCCAGACTGAACACTTTAATCACCGGCCGATTGATGAACGCGCAGTAGTTGGGTGATTCGTCTCCGTGAAGTTGAACGTAATCGAGGTGGAGCCTTTCTGACACTGCGTTCACAAACTCTACAGGCTGGTTTTGAAATACGCCGACAAGCTTTGGTCGGTCACTCCCTAACCCTTCAATAATCTCCCCTGCCGCTTGTTCAGTGATGACACGTTTTGAACTCGGCACGAAATTGAAGCCGAGAAAATCGGCGCCGGCTTTAGTGGCAGCCTTCGCGGCAGAAAGAGTTTTGATACCGCAAATTTTAACAAGCATGAATATAGAATATAGAATAGAGAACACCTAGAGGGAGGAGAACTGATTGAGGAAGTCGGTGAGTTGCGGGCCGGTGCCGTGCTTCGCGATGATATCTACGATAGCGCTCCCGACAATCGCGCCGTCGGCGCCGGCCCGTGCAAACACCTCCGCCTGACCGCGCGTGCTGATGCCGAAGCCGACGGCGAGAGGGAGTCTTGTTTGGGAGCGGACACGGCCGATGAATTCGGTTGTGGCTTCCCCGAAGTCTTTCCGCTTTCCCGTGACGCCGAGCACCGATACGAGGTAGAGGAAACCGCTCGCGTGCTTCAGTATTTTCTTCAGCCGTTCGTTTGTTGTTGTCTGCGCGACAAGGAAAATGGGGTCAATGCCGTGTTTGCGCGCCGCGGCAACAAAAGGCTTCGCTTCCTCTACCGGAACGTCCGGAACAAGCACGCCGTCTATGCCAGCTTTTTTTGCGTTGTGGTAAAAAGCATCAATCCCCTGCTGATAGACAAGATTTGCGTACGCAAGCACCGTGATAGGAATGTCGGTGAACGCACGCACCTGCCCTATAAGCTCAAAAACCTTTTCTGTCGTCATACCCGATGCGAGCGCCCGCTGGTCGGCGGCCTGAATTGTCGGGCCGTCCGCAAGCGGATCGCTGTAGGGAAATCCGAGCTCAAGCATATCCGCGTGCTCGGAAACAAGCCGGATTGCCGCAAGACTTTTCTTAACGGTCGGATCACCGGCAACGAGAAAGGGCATGAATGCGGTTTTGCGCCCTTTAAGTTCAGAGAACGCACGAGAGATGCGTGATTGATTTTGCGTTATTCTTGGCATTGAAGGTAAGAATATTGAATAGAGAATCACCCCCTCTTCATCTCCCCTCTGAAGAGGGGGAGAAAAAATTGGTAACGGTATCCAAATCTTTATCGCCGCGACCGGAAAGATTAACGATAATACTTTTATCTCTGGACATCTTCGGAGCGACTTTGAGCGCCTCCGCGATAGCGTGTGCCGATTCAAGCGCGGGAATAATGCCTTCAAGTCTTGAAAGGAGTTTGAAGGCATCAAGCGCGTCCGTATCGGTCGCGTGCGTGTACGTAACGCGTCCCGTATCGTGGAAGCTCGCGTGCTCGGGTCCAATGCTCGGATAATCAAGTCCGGCAGACACGCTGTGCGTGTTCTCAATCTGGCCGTCCTTGTCCTGCAAGACATACGATAGCGTCCCGTGAAGTATCCCCGTTCGTCCGCCTTCAAAGCGCGCGGCGTGCTTACCCGAAGCGATACCTTCTCCTCCCGCCTCCACGCCAACCATGGCAACCTTCTTGTCGCGAAGAAAAGCTGAAAAAAGACCGAGAGAATTACTGCCGCCACCGACGCAGGCGATGAGCATATCGGGAAGACGGCTCTCTGCTTTGAGAATCTGCCTTCGTGTCTCCCTGCCGACGATTTTCTGGAAATCGCGGACAATTGACGGGTACGGATGCGGGCCGAGAACGGAACCGAGAAGGTAGTAGGTTGTCTTGATGTTCGCGACCCAGTCGCGAATGGCTTCGTTAATCGCGTCCTTTAGCGTTTGGCTGCCTGTCGTTACTTCCACGACCTTCGCGCCCATAAGCCGCATACGAAGTACGTTCGGCTTCTGCCGTTCCATATCCACCTTACCCATATACACGACACACTCAAGACCGAGCAGCGCCGCGGCGGCGGCAGTCGCCACGCCGTGTTGGCCCGCTCCGGTCTCTGCGATGATGCGAGTCTTTCCGAGGTACTTGGCAAGAAGCGCCTGTCCCACCGCGTGATTGATTTTATGCGCGCCGGTATGCGCGAGGTCCTCGCGTTTCAGATAGATTTTCGCTCCGCCGCAGTGCTTCGTGAGATTCTTGGCAAAATAAAGCGGTGTTGGCCTCCCGGCAAAATGTGCAAGGAGGTCTTTTAGTTCCGCCTGCGCCTTTTTGTCCTTCTTGAATCTCGCGTAGGAGCGCTCCAAATCCTCCAGACCCGCCATGAGCGTTTCCGGAACGAATTGGCCGCCGTATTGTCCGAAGTAGCTTCTCGAAGCCATAGAATGAAGAATGAGGAATTATAAATAAAGAAAGAAAGTCATCGAAGAGAAAGTTCTTTGATTTTGACGGAGCGGTCTTGCGCGGTAACGATTGAACTCCCCACCAGAATCGCATGAACTCCGCACTGCTTCATCCGAAGCACCTCTTCCCTCGTTGCGATACCCGATTCGCTCACGTATATCTTTCCCTTCGGCGCGCGCTTCATTATTTCTTCCGTTGTCCGAAGGTCAATGTGGAGCGTCTTTAAGTTGCGATTATTAACGCCGATAATGCTCGCTCCCGCTTTCACTGCCTCCTCCAGTTCACCTTTGGAATGAACCTCAACCAGCGCATCGAGACCGACTTCTTCGGTGAGTGCCAATAATTCCCGTAACTTCTTTTGGGAAAGCGCGGCAACGATAAGAAGCAGCGCGTCCGCTCCGGCGAGTACACTTTCATATACCTGATACGGGTCAGTGATAAAGTCTTTGCGGAGAATCGGCTGACGGCAGATGCCGCGGACTCTCGCGAGATAGTCTAAGGAGCCATTGAAATACTTTTTATCGGTAAGTACCGAGACGGCGCTCACGCCGGTCTTTGCATAGAGCTTCGCAATATCTTCTATGCCACTTCCGGTGAGTTTCCCAAGCGAGGGCGACTTAAGCTTGATCTCAGCGATAAGGCCGATGGGTCTTTGCCGAAGCGCTTTTTTAAACGAGCGCTTTTCTCTCGCAGATGCTCTCGCGAGCCGCGCGATTTCGGCAAGCGAAAGACGCCGCTTCGCGAGAGCGATTTCCTTTTTCTTATGTTTGATTATTTCAGTTAATATGTTCATGACAATACGAGACACTCCCTCTCATTCTCCCCTTCTAAGGATGGAAAGGCTAGGAATTGCTGACTGTAATTATTTCCTGTAATTTCTCGTACCCCTTTCCCGAAGCGAGGATATCCGCCGCGAGCTTTACGCCCTCCGCAATACTTTTTGTTTCCCCGTACACCGTGAATCCCGCCGCGGCGTTTAAGATGACCGCCGAGTGTTGTCCGCGCGTCCCTTTTCCTTTCAGGATCGCGGACAGTATCTCGGCGTTTTGTTTCGCATCGCCTCCCGCGAGAGCGTTTCTGTCCGTAATCGCGAGATTATATTCTCTTGGGTCAATCGTGAACGCCCGTTTCGCTTTTCCTGTTTCAAACGCAAGCACCTGCGTGACGGAAAAAGGGCTCACCTCGTCAAGCCCGTCTTCCGCGTGGACCAGCCACGCCTTTCGCACCCCGGATGCAACGAGGAGACTGCCGAGCGTTTGCGCGAATGAAACATCCGCGAGTCCGTGCACGCGATACGCCGCCTTTGCCGGATTGAGGAGCGGCCCGAGCAGATTGAAATAAGTTTTCTTGCCAAAGAGTTTGCGGGCTTCTCCCGCGTGCCTGAACGCGGGATGATACGAGCGGGCGAACAGAAAGACGAAACCGCACCGTTCTAAAACATTCTTCGCCTGTTCCGGCGCGAGTTCTATCTTCACGCCGAGCGTTTCAAGCACGTCCGCGCTGCCGCACAGGCTTGAAGCGGCGCGATTGCCGTGCTTTGCGACAGGAACGCCTCCCGCCGCGCACACGATTCCCGCCGCGGTGGAAATATTGAAACTCCCGCTGTTATCTCCCCCGGTCCCGCAGGTATCAAGCGCCCTCACATCCACCGCGAGAGGGACCATCGCTTTCTGTGAAGCTCTGAAAAATCCACTCAATTCTTCTTTCGCGACTGCGCGGCCGGAAAGCGCGACAAAAACCTCCACAAGACGCTCGGTCGGTACTTCACCTCTTAGAATTGAGGATTGCAGGTCAAACGCCTCACTTTCCGAGAGCGTCTTGTTGCATTGCAGATATGAAATTGTTTCTGAAAGATTTTTCATAATTACCGGATTCCAGCTTCCGCTGGTTGACACTACCGGAATAAAAAGTGTTCAAGTATGTTCTTGCCACCTTCCGTGGCAAATGACTCGGGATGGAACTGTATACCTTCAATGGGAAACGTTTTGTGGCGAAGCCCCATTATCTCATCTCCCGCCGTCGCGGAAATAATGAGTTCTTTGGGAATGTCCGTGGCGACAAGAGAATGATAGCGCATAACTTCTATTCCCTGTGGAAGTCCTGTGAATACGCCTTTTCCATCGTGCGTTACGAGGCTGGTCTTGCCGTGCATTGGAAGCTTTGCCCGTACCACCTTCCCGCCGAAGTAGTGCGCGATTCCTTGCATACCGAGACATACCCCGAGCGTGGGAACGGTACGGCCGATGTCAAGCAGGACGTCTTTGCACACGCCGAAATATGTTTCGTCGTCGGGGCTTCCGGGACCGGGAGAAATGATAACGCGGTCATACTTTTTTGCTTTGATTTCTTTCGCCGTGATTTCACTGTTGCGGAAGACATCTATCGTGAAGCGCTCCTCCCGCGCGCCAAGAATCTCTCCTGCCAACTGGTAGAGGTTGTAGGTAAAGGAATCAAAGTTGTCTAGAATGAGGACTCTCATAAGAAGAATGGAGAATTTAGAATTTAGAATTTTGAGAAAATTTCTGGAGAGCAATTTGGGTGGCCTTGAGTTTGTTCAGGATTTCTTGATATTCGTTCTCGGGGGTTGAATCATGGACGATACCCCCGCTTGTTTGGGTATACAGCTCTTTCCCGCACACGTACAAACTCCTGATAGGAATTGCAAACATACAGTTCCCGTTGAAACCGAAGTAGCCGACCGCTCCGCCATAGGGACCGCGGCCAGTCTGTTCGTTCTCGTCAATAATCTTCATTGACTCAATTTTCGGCGCGCCCGAAAGCGTGCCCGCGGGGAACGAGCACGCGAGCGCGGTAAACATATCGTGCTCCGGCGCAATGAGACCCGTAATTTCGCTGGAAAGGTGCTGGACGTGGCTGAATTTCTTCACTTCCATTAGTTTCCTAACGCGTACTGTCCCGAACCTCGCGACTTTGCCGAGGTCGTTGCGATGGAGGTCGACCAGCATCGCGTGTTCGGCGCGCTCCTTCGGGTCATTCACTAGTTGTCTCGCGAGCGCCTGGTCTTCGGTTTCGGTGTTGCCGCGCCTCACTGTGCCGGCGAGCGGGAAAGTTTGCATTTCTCCGTCTTTCAGTTCAAAAAGAAGCTCGGGACTCGCGCCAAGCACGACCTGCTCTCCAAATTTAATAAAGTACATATGCGGGGAAGGATTTATCTTCCGGAGTTCTTCGTAGATCGGGAGCGCCGAACCCGTGAGTTCAAACGTCGCCCGAAAACCGACTTCACACTGGAAGGTGTAGCCTGCTCTTATTTTTTCTTTCACGGCCTCCACCACTCGCCGGTGCCCGGTTTTGCTAAGGTTAAATCCTTTGAATCGGACTTTTGTCTTCTTCGCTCTGTTCAACGGGCGTGTCCCGAGTATTTTTAGGAGTTTTGGTAGCCGGTTTTTCCGGTAGTAGAAATAGATCGTTTCTCCAGTTGTTTTGTCGTACACGAGCCCGTCGGTGTAGAGGCCGAACCGAAACTGGTCAAAATCTTTGTGATGATGGAGCGTGAGGCTTGACTCAAAAAACTCCGCCGCCTCGTAGCTCATATAGCCGATAAGCCCTCCGACAAACCCGCGCGTCAATACGTTTTGAGGCATCATTGCGCGGAGCGCGAGATAGGGATTTTTTACCGCGTAGTCTTTCCCGTTTACGGTAAGCGTTCTTCCGTTTCCCGAAATGACACACTCGGGAGCGAAACCAAAAATCGTGTACCGGCTGTCCGACCCTTCAGTGAGCGATTCAAGCAGAAAACATTCGCTGAATCTTCCTTCCAGCTTTTTGAAGACATCGTAGATGCCGCAGTTAAACGTGATCTTCTCGGTATGCGGTTTTTGAGGCAGAGTGATGTTTGGGGGGGTCATACGCAGTACATTAGGAACAATAAAAAGGAGCCTTTCCAGGCCCTTATCTCGTTATCTGAAGCGTTATCGCCTCCATGACAAAAGGTCCCGGAAATTACGGTTGCTGAGCGCCCCACCAGATTGTCGTGACTGTATATTCGTTCATTCTTACAGGATACAAAATAGGCAGTATTTTGCAAGGGAAAACAGGATGCGGGTCCGTAGCTCGTTGACGTTGTCCCAATTGAGTGTTAATCTAAGCCATGTATAAAGCAGTGGTCTATGCGCGCGCCAACATACAACTTTGTATTCGCGGGGACGGCTTCACCGGATATCGCGAAAAGACTCGCCGGAAAACTTAGGCTGCCACTTGGCAAGACCGAACTGACGCGTTTTGTAAACTCCGAGTTCCGCCTTCGGATACGAGAGAATGTCGCCGGAAAGAATTGCATTATCGTGGCGAGCACCGGCGCGCCCGTGCACGAAAACATAATGGAACTTTTCCTCCTCGTGGACACCCTGCGAAAAGGAGGAGCGAAAGAAATACTCGCGGTCATTCCCTATTTCGGTTATTCACGGCAACACGCGCGTTTCCGTGACGGCGAATCGGTAAGCTCAGACGTTATCCTCCGCACACTCCGGCTTCTTGGAGCCAAAACAGTCATCACGTGCGATTTCCACAATGCCAAACACCTGGAAACGGCTCCGCTGCACGTGCGCAATATCTCCGCACTTCCCTTCCTCGCAAATGAGTTCCGGCGCATTGTGAAAGCCGATGGGGCGGTCGTTGTCTCACCTGATGAAGGGGGAATCACCCGGGGAAAGCTTTTCGCTTCTCATTTCTTTGGGAAGAAAAAGACGCAATTCACTTTTTTCCGCAAGAAACGAGACCTACACAGAGCGCATCGCATCACACACACAACGTGCGAAAATGAAAAATTGCTTAAAGGACAATCGGTCATCGTGGTAGACGATATCTGCACAAGCGGAAACACGCTTCTTTCTGCTGTCACGTTGTGCTTGAAAAAAGGCGCGAAAGACGTATACGCCGCCATAACCCATCCGGACATGGATAAAGCTGTGATACGGCGGGTGATGCGCTCCCCCATTAAACGGATTGTTACCACAAACAGCATTGGGCAAAAGGACAACATAAAACAGTCCAAAAAGATAAAAACCGTAGATATTGCCGATGTATTGGACAGCTCCCTATTCTAAAGGACATTTACATAGCTTGTATGTCCTTCAGTGTCCTTCATGAGGAATCCTTGCTTTGCAATGTTTTTGTTTGGCTTTACTTTAAGTATCGGTAAGACTGTGTCATGCTTATTGCTCAAAGACTATGGAAAAGATTAAGTATCCGAAGGTAGGCATTGGCGATATTCTGAAGACATTCTGGAACGCGATCCGTTTTTATAAGGGCTCGCTTCTTACGATTGTTGCCTCAATTGTTATTGTCAATGTCGTAGAGGTCATATCCCCGCTCTACTACAAGCAGTTTTTTGACGTGGTGACTTCGGCAAGTGACAAAGTGGCGGCGAGCGGCACTCTTTTCCGCACGATACTGATTATTTTGGCGTTTAACTGCATTGTGTGGCTTGGCTACCGTGTTGCTTCCTTCGTTGAAAATCGCTTTTTGACGTCTGTATCCGCGCTCCTGCGCCAGCAGGCGTTTGACTACCTTATTCGTCATTCGTATTCGTTTTTCAGCAACAATTTCACGGGGTCACTCGTCCAGAGGGTAAACCGCCTCGCGCGTTCGTTTGACAGGCTGGCCGATAAGGTGATCTGGAATATGATCCCTCTCTTCGTGAAAATCGTAGGGGTTGGTATCGTTCTGTATCTTTTTGAGCCGGTAGTTGCGGGCATTATGCTCGGCTGGGCGATTCTCTTTCTCATTTTCAATTATAGTGTGTCCATTTGGAAGTTGAAGTACGACATTAATGTCGCGAAAGCCGATTCGCGCACAACGGGAATACTCGCGGATGCCATCACGAACCATCATTCCATTCAACTCTTCACGAAAACACAGAGTGAATCCAGCTACTTCAAACGCATGACGAGCGAGCAGGCAGCCGCGCACAAAGTCTCGCTTGATATCAGCGCGTTCGTGGAGGCCGGTCAGGCGCTTCTTATTGTTCTCATTGAGTTCTTCATTTTCTATCTCGCGATAGGGTACTGGACAGAAAATATCATTACAGTGGGCTTCTTTGTACTGCTACAAGCCTATATTTTAGGGTTGACACACCGGCTGTGGGAATTTTCGCGCGTGGTGCGGGATATCTACGAGAGCTACGCGGACGCGAAGGAAATGGTGGAGATACTGAAGCTCCCACACGAAATACATGACCGAAAGGGTGCGAGCGCGCTCACGGTTCCAAGCGGCGTCGTTGAATTTAGGGACGTTTCGTTCAGCTTCAACCAAACTCGTGGGGTGCTGAAACAGTTCAACCTACGTATTGAACCGGGAGAGAAAATAGCGCTTGTGGGACCAAGCGGCGCCGGCAAATCTACCATTGTGAAGCTTCTTCTCCGGCTTCATGAACCCGCGGAAGGAAGTATCGTGATTGACGGCGTGGACATCAACACCGTAACTCTAAACAGCTTGCGGAAAAATATCGCGCTCGTCCCGCAGGATACGCTCCTCTTCCACCGAACGCTGATGGAAAACATTCGCTACGGGAGCGAGGGCGCGAGTGACGCTGAGGTAAAAAACGCCGCGAGGCTCGCTCATTGCGACGAGTTTGTAGAGAACCTTTCGGCAGGATTTGATACCTATGTCGGCGAACGCGGCATTAAGCTGTCCGGCGGTGAACGCCAGCGTGTCGCCATTGCGCGGGCAATTCTCAAAAACGCGCCGATACTGGTGCTTGATGAAGCGACATCAAGCCTTGATTCGCATTCGGAAATGCTTATTCAGGACGCGCTTGACACACTCATGAAAGGAAAGACGGTAGTCGTCATCGCGCACCGGCTTTCCACCATTCGGAAGATGGACCGCATTATTGTCGTGAATGAGGGAAAAATTGTGGAAATGGGAGACCATGAAACGCTTCTCGCAAACGAAAACGGACTCTACAAAAAGCTGTGGACTCTTCAAGCGGGCGGATTTATCAAGGATGCGGATGGAGAGGAGTCTGAAGAATCTCCACGTGGGGATTGATGTCTTGCTACTATGATTATTCTCGGCATAGAAACCAGTTGCGATGAAACTGCTGTGGCGCTTATCGCGAGTGAAAACGGGACGGACATCGCCGTCCTTGCCGACAAGACACTGACGCAAATAGAGCTTCACGCGCAGTACGGCGGCGTGTTCCCCAACATGGCGAAGAGAGAACATGCAAAAAACCTAGTCCCGTTACTCAAAGAGATTTTAAAGGAAACAGGTTTTTTAAAGTTGAAAGTTAAGAGTGAAGAGTTAAAAGTTGAAGAAGATGTTCAAACAATGCTCGCTCGAGAACCGGAGATGCTGGACGCATTTCTGAAGTTCATCCCAACTATCGAAAAGCCGACAATCGACGCTATCGCGGTAACGGAAGGCCCCGGACTTGAGCCATGCCTCTGGACCGGCATTAATTTCGCCAAAGCGCTTTCGCTTGTGTGGAACATTCCCGTGATTCCGGTGAATCATATGGAAGGACACATTTTTTCTGCTCTCCTGAGCAGAAAAAATGAAATTTCTAATTCACCTAATTACCTAATTTCTAATAAAAATCCAAAATCAGAAATCCAAATCTCAAACGGTGAAGCTATCAGCTATCAGCTATCAGCTATCAGCTACCCTTCTCTTTCCCTCCTCATTTCCGGCGGGCATACGGAATTGGTACTCATAAAAAGTGAGGGTGAGTACGAAATAGTCGGGCAGACGCGCGACGACGCGGTGGGCGAAGCGTTTGACAAGGTGGCTCGGCTACTCGGCCTGCCGTATCCCGGCGGCCCTCCCCTCTCGGCACTCGCCGAGAGGGCGCGGACCAACGCAGACTCAACGCAGACTGACGCAGAAAAAATACGTCTGCCACGCCCAATGATTCATTCAAATGATTTTGATTTTTCGTTTTCCGGCATCAAAACATCGGTGCTATATTTGACTAAAAAACTCCCCGCGCTGACAGATAACATTAAAAGAGAAATCTCTTTGGAGTTTGAGAACGCCGTTACAGAGGTGCTGCTCGCGAAGACAAAGGCCGCGGCGGAGCGCTACGGCGCGCGGACACTCATCCTCGGAGGCGGGGTTGTCGCGAACGCTCATATTCGCAGAGAGTTTGAGAAGATGGCAGTGGAACTGAATGTACCACTCCATATTCCCGAGAAAACACTCACTACGGATAATGCGCCTATGATAGCCGCGGCGGGAATTGCGCGTGCCGGCAAGGCTGGCAGTTTTGAAACCGAATCTCTTCGCGCTAAGGGCAATCTGCGCTTAGGTGCTAAGTTGACAAATACGCTCTTATAGGTCGCACTAAAGATTGTCGGTGCGTATTTTTACAGGTATGGTAGGCTAGCCGACGGCGACTTTAATTTGGTGTTGTTCCGGACGGATAGCCGTCCCTTCTTGCCCCTAGTCAATGTCCCCAATGTAGGGGTCCCGGATGAACTCGTTGTCTGCGTTTCTCTTGGCTGGTGGCGAGAGGACGAGCACTCACCGAGTAAAACCGGTAGGTATCCCGAAGGGTGACGCCTAACGACGGCTGTCGAGAGAATGGCAGACTGACGCGCGGGTTTGCTCTTGCGCGGACGTTGCCGATCTCGGCACGGCGGGAAGTGATGCGGTCGACTAGGGCCGCTCAGGAACAACGCTATCGGGAGGCCACAGCGGGTGGCCTCCTTTTTTATGCATCTCTTCAATTAGTCACCCGTTTTTGCTATCATCTCCTTGTGATTCCTGAAAAATTCCTCAAACCCTACAACCCACAAGAAACCGAAGGGCGCATCTATGACCTCTGGGAAAAGAGTGGGTTCTTTAATCCCGACTCCCTCGCTTCGCTCGGCGCAGACCAACGCAGACCTGACGCGGGACTACGCGGAAAAGAAGCTATAGGCAATCAGCTAAAAGCTAATAGCTTCTCTATTGTCATGCCGCCACCCAACGTAACGGGCGTTTTGCACATGGGACACGCGCTGATGCTCACCTTGGAGGACATTATGATTCGCTACAAGCGGATGCGAGGGTTCCGGACGTTGTGGCTCCCCGGCACCGACCACGCGGCCATTGCGACGCAGGCGCGGGTTGAAAAAGATATGTATAAGGCGAAAAAGAAATCGCGCCATGACCTCGGGCGCGAAGAATTTTTGAAGCGGGTGGAGGCCTTCGCAAAAGAGAGCCGCGATACGATTACCTCGCAAATACGCGTGATGGGCGCGTCCTGCGACTGGTCGCGGGAAGCGTATACGTTGGACGAAAAACGTTCCCTCGCCGTCAGAACTATGTTTAAGATGATGTACGACGACGGACTTATCTACCGCGGTCACCGTATCGTCAATTGGGACCCGAAAGGCCAAACGACGATTTCCGACGATGAGATTGTGTATGAGGAAGAAAAGACTGTTCTGTACTATATGCAGTATGGGCCGTTTACCATAGCGACATCAAGGCCGGAAACCAAGTTTGGAGATAAATATGTGTGTATGCACCCGGGTGACAAACGATACGCGCAGTACAAAGACGGACAGAAAATTGACCTGCAATGGATAAACGGCCCCATTACCGCGACTGTGGTGAAAGACGAGGCAATTGATATGGAGTTCGGCTCGGGCGTAATGACTATTACGCCGTGGCACGACACCGCGGACTTTGAGATTGCTGAACGACACAATCTTCCGAAGGAGCAAGTAATTGATGAATACGGGAGACTTCTCCCCATCGCCGGAGGGTTTGCGGGAATGAAAATAGCGGAAGCGCGTCCGAAAGTCGTGGAAAGGCTCCGCTCAAAAGGATTGCTGATAAGGGAGGAAGCGTACACGCACAACCTCGCCACAGCAGAACGTACCGGTGGTATCGTTGAACCACAAATAAAACTGCAATGGTTCGTTGACGTAAACAAGCCGATACAGGCGCGCGACAACAAAACCCTCAAAGACTTGATGCGCGAGGCGGTGCAAAGCGGAGATATCAAAATCCTCCCTGTCCATTTTGAGAAGACTTATTTCCATTGGATTGAGAATCTGCGCGACTGGTGTATTTCGCGGCAAATTTGGTATGGGCACCGTATCCCTGTCTGGTATCGGAAAAATGCAAAAGGAAAAAATCAAAATGCAAAATTGGAAGACGAAGAAATGTACATAGGAGTTGAATCACCAAGTGGTGATGGATGGGAGCAGGACCCCGATACGCTGGACACATGGTTTTCATCAGGACTGTGGACCTTTTCAACGCTTGGTTGGCCGGAGAAAACAAAAGATTTGGAACTGTACCATCCGACTCACGTACTCGAAACCGGCTACGAAATCCTGTTTTTCTGGATTGCCCGAATGATACTGATGACCAAGTACGCGCTCGGTACTGTTCCCTTTCGCACTGTATATCTGCACGGCACCGTTCGGGACGCGAAGGGGCGCAAGATGTCCAAGTCGCTCGGCAACGGCATAGACCCGATTGATGTCGCGAAGAAATTCGGGACCGATGCGGGGCGGATGGCGCTTATTGTCGGCAATACTCCCGGCACGGATTTGAACATTTCAGAAGACAAAATCCGCGGATATAAGAATTTCGCGAATAAACTGTGGAATATCGCTCGGTTTGTTATTGAGAATACCGAAGGAGAAGAATCTCCTCTGTCATCTCAGCGAAAGCGGGGATCCAGTATAGAAGATCTGGATTTTCATTTGCATGAGAATGACAAAAAAATACTTGATGACTTTAGCGCGCTTCTCACTGATGTTACTAAAGATATGGAAGAATACCGTTTTTATATGGGAGCGGAAAAGCTCTACCACTACGCGTGGCACACCTTTGCCGACAAGATCCTGGAGGAGAGTAAGGCTATTTTTGAAAAAGGAACCGGCGAGGAAAAGAAATCAAGAAAACGGCTCCTCGTGCGCACACTTGATAAAATACTGAAGTCGCTTCACCCGTTCATTCCGTTCGTCACTGAGGAAATCTGGCAATTATGCGAGCAACCAGAGGATAAAAATGGTATGCTGATGGTGCAACCGTGGCCTGTGGATAGTTTATAAGTTATGCTTCGCTTAAGTTGAAAGTTGATAAGTCAGACTTGTAACTTACAGTTCGCGAAGCGAACGAAACCTACCAACTTTGGAGCGAATGAAATGCGCGCAACTACTCTGTTCTTCTCCTTCCTCGGCGGCGTGCTCCCCGCGCTTTTTTGGCTGTGGTTCTGGCTTCGCGAAGACCGCTTGCACCCCGAACCGCGTTCGCTGATTGTGATCTCGTTTTTGGTGGGTATGTTCGCGGTGCTTTTCGCGCTTCCGACCGAGCAGTGGATATGCAACCTGGTACTGGAGAGGGCTGAGTGCGCGGTGAAGTCTCCCATAACGCGGAATATCGTGCTCATCATTGTCGGCTGGGCCGCCGCGGAAGAAATCTTCAAATTTATCGCGTCATATTTTGGAGCGCTTCGGAATCGTGAAAACGACGAGCCGATTGATTCGCTTATCTATCTCATCACCGCCGCCCTTGGGTTCGCCGCGCTTGAGAACACGCTATTTCTCGCGGGAGCCGTCAAAACCGGCGGGTTCGTGCAGGGTTTAGACCTCGGCGTGCTCCGATTTGTCGGCGCATCGCTTTTGCACGTGATTTCTTCGGGAGCGCTGGGGTTTTTCCTCGCGCTCGGCTTCTACAAACGCGGGAGTATGAGGAAAATTGACGCGCTCCTTGGAGTACTTGCCGCAATATGTTTGCACGCGCTCTTCAACTTGTTTATACTTAAGAGCGAGGGAAACAGTCTCTATACGTTTACGGTGCTCGCGTTTGTCTGGCTCGCAGTGATTCTCCTTTTTGTCGGCTTTGAGAAGGTGAAACAAATTAAGGAGCGGTAGCGACTATAATTTGTTCACCCAGCACCTTCATTCTATGCATTTCGTTTATCTGATTCGGAGTAAACAAAATGGAATGTTATACTTCGGGAAAACGGACTCATTAGAAAAGTTTACTGCAACACAATGACAAACAATGCATTAACGAGTAAATTTGCGCCGTGGGAGTATGTATACAGAGAAGGTTATCGTTTCGCGAAGGACGCAACAAAACAAGAATTGCAATTAAAACAATACCAAAACGCACGGATATACGTTAAAAGACGAATCACGCAGAGTTTGATAGAATAAAGGTGCTGGGTTTCTATTTTTATATTCGTTATTACTCATTAAAAATATGAAAGATAAAAGATCTTTTTTTGAGCGGCTCACCGGAGCGGTGAATCCGCAGGAACGTGAGGAAGAAGAGGTACGTGAAGAACGACGTCTTCCCGTAAAAGGAGCAGACCGACGGAAGGCGGCGCCGGTCGTAGTGGAGGAGAGCATCCCCGAGGAGGAGGAGCTCACCGTAGATATGTATCAAACACCCGATGATATCATCATAAAGACCGTCGTCGCGGGAGTTCATCACCCCGAAGACCTGGATATTTCCATTACTCGGGATATGATAACCATCCATGGTTCGCGGCAGGAATCAAGCGAGGTAAATGACGGGGACTACTTCCATAAAGAACTCTATTGGGGCGCCTTCAGCAGGACGATTTTGCTTCCGCAAGAAATTGACGTGGATGCTTCCGAAGCGAGCGAGAATCACGGCCTTCTCACACTCCGGCTCCCCAAAATGGATAAGAGCCGACAGACGAAGTTGAAGGTGAGAAGTAGCTAGTAGATAGTAGTAAGTAGTTAGTAGAAAAAAGCGGTATCTATCATGCGTATGAAAGCAAAACGTATGACAATTAACGACCTTGCAGTGATGACCAAGCGCGGGTTTGACGATATGAACGAGCGATTTGCCACGAAGGACGATTTTAAGGTACTTGTTGATGAAATCCGCTTGCTGCGAGCTGACTTTCGAGATGTGAAAACAAGCATGGTTTCTTTTGCTGACCTTGCAGGAAATCATGAGCATGAACTTATCGCAATCCGAAAACGTATTGGTATGGCGAGCAAATAAAAGTGGCGAGTTAAGAGTCCGCTATGTCTTCGAGTCTCGTTGAGTCTCAAGCACTACTGATGTAGTGTTGTTTTTTATACAGCTAGATTTTCTTGTAAGAAAACTGTCATTCCGGTCTTTCCGGTGCTTGATGCGGTTCTCCTGTTCGAGCGTTTACAGATACCGATTGAGAGGCTTCCGGTGCGGGGACAAGTTCAAGTTAGACCGTTTCAGGGCTTGTGGGGATTGTTACGGGTTCAGGAGCCGGAGCGGGTTCGCTCGGTGGAGCTTGGACATCGGTGGGGACGTGGAGGATTCGTCGGGCATGGAGAAATTATACCAGAATTAGTTACCACACAAAGACACATTCATAACATTTCTCAAGTTGACAAGTGATACTATAAGTCTTATATCTTTTATGCCAGCATGGAGCTGGTAAAAAGCCTAATCTGACTTAGGCTTTTTATTGACAACTGAATAGTCAGAACATCCTATTAAGGAGTAACGTAATGAACTGCAAGGTTACTGTAACGTTAAGAGGCACGACCCCTCTCCTCATCAATCCGATGAGTAATGAACAATTGCGAAATATTCTTCACAAGAAGAAGGTCCCTCCGGTACTAGATAAGTCTCCGGAAAGACTGGCGGAGGAGAGAATCGCCCTCATCATTGAAAAAGGGTCAATGGGAATCCCGCGTCGCATGATTATCGCTTGCCTCAAAAATGCTGGGCGATACGTGAAGTTCGATGCTAAGCGGAACATTACTTACTCTGACCGAACGCCATATTTAACATAAATTTTCCTTGCGAAGTGTTGTCGCACCAAAAAGTTGGAAATTTAAGGCTCGCAAGTTTCCCTGTGTCGAGGAGATAAATAATCCTGCCTCCGTCCACCGAATTGCGGGCAAGGCGATCGGGATTCCATGAGAGGATGTTTCCGCCGACCTTTTCTATCTCATCTAACATTTTATTGAACAACGGACGGCTAGGGTATTTCGCAGATTGTTTTTCCACTACTTCGGCGGAAATTAAAATATTTTCTCTCAGAGCGTATTCCCGCAATTCGTGAAGTTGCGCTTCGATGCTCAAGACTTGTTTGTCCTCGACATCAGTGGACTTGCGGGCATACAAAAAGAAATTTTGTTCCATGCAAGGATTATAGCAAAAATTCTTTTTGAGTAGATAGGAAAAATTGCATTGGATTTCGAACCTCCTCCTCCAAGACAAAATAGTGCGCGCAAGCGCGCCGAATTTTCCGAATTCCCGCGCAGAATCAGGACAGACAGCATGGGCGGCGCTGTGCGCCGCCCATGCCTCTGTCGGTCTCAAACCCGAAAGTTTGATTATGGTGCCGAGGCCCAGGATCGAACTGGGGACCTATCGCTCTTCCAAAATTGTGGACTATATCATCACCCGATCTCTTTTCCAAAAGATTTAGGGGGCGGGGGCTTCGCCTACACCATTTTCGTGGTCGGCTACTTCCTTTCGGAATAGTCTCTACACCTTCCCGCCTAAATCTTGCTTCGCAAAATTTGGGCGGGCTTGGCTCGGGATTGTCCTATCGGAGTTCCCCCGAATTCACCCGCTTTGCTAACCGCTTTACGGCGGAAAGGCCCGAAGATTCAGGCGAGCGCTCTACCAACTGAGCTACCTCGGCAGTATCTTTACTCGCAACTGCTCTTTTATCCCCTCAATAAATCCCATAATCCGATAAAAGATTTGCGTATCCGAAACTATAACTTGAACTGTGCCGTAAGGCAAGCGATTAAATGGCCGCTTGCCCCGGCTTGAAAGACTTACGGGATAGGTTGGTTTAGTGAATTGCGCACGGGGGAGTCTGGTGATTTTCGTCCAATATCGAATCGCTTCTTCTTCCTTTTGATGCTTAAACAATCGCATAGCGATAAAAATCCTTTTAGAAGGAATCTTAAGGACTTGCATCAAGAAAAGAATAAAAGCGGAAACTATTTCAGGATCGGAATTGGTCAACGAGACTACGTGCGAAGTAACCTCCCTACCCCTCACTACCTTAAGTCGTTTATACCCTTCCGCCCAATACAAAACCGCGCCTATAAGCAGTAAATCTGAGGTAATCACTTTTTTGACTTTTGTTTTCGCCTCTCTCTTAATTTCTTCTGCTCGCTCCTTGGCAAGCACTGTTTGCATTTTATTTCGCTTAATCAAGCCATTCAGAGTACCTTGTGCTACGCGCGACTTGAGACGTGCAATAGCGTTTTCAGGAAGCACGACATCGTGCAACCAGCTGTATAGAGTCGATTTTGAAATCTTAGTCTTTTGGACAATTTCGTTATAGCTATAGCCTGCAACGCGCAACCGTAACGCTTCTTCTTTTACCTTGTCCATATATAGAGTATACGCTCGCCAGTACGGATTTAAAAGCAAAGCTGTGGATAGACGCGCATCAATCCCTCGGCACCACACTCAAAACCGCCCTGACTCTCGTCGGGGCGGTTTTGTGTTTTAGTTTCCAAATCCCTTAAGCAGATTCCCGAGCTCTCCGAGCTGTCCCGCCGCACCACGGATATTTTCGACATCGCCTTTGACCCCGCCGTAGATGCCCTGCACCTGATCAACATACGGCTGAATAAAGTAATACGCGCCGACCGAGAGCCCGATGATGATCGTCCAGTAGAGAAAGTGCATAATGCGCCCCCAGAGCGCCGCGCGGTGCATCTTGCGGAGGATCTTGTTGTTTTCCTCCACCAGCCGGCTGGTTTGAATAAGGAGTTGTCGTTCTTCGGGAGACATGGATTAGCTGTTAGCTCTTAGCTGATAGGAAAGACAGCAATAGTATAGCATGTTTTGTCTCAAATATCGTCTTTATGTGAGTCGGTTGTAATTTGTTCACCTTTCTTGATATCTCGAAGAGCAATATCTCTTTGAGCAATGAGGTCTTGATAGGTATTCGGATCATCGGAGTGATTAACGTAGCATTCCGGTTCAGAATAGGGCCACCGCTTTCCGTTATGCGAATGTACGAATATCTCTTCTACCTCCGAAAGTTCGTCAAATTCGTCCTCATTCAAAGGTTTAAGCTCGTATTGAATAACCACTTCGCCTTTCTTGAGGTCCCGATGAGCGTATATGCCTTTTCCGGCGAGGTTCCCTTTACCAATGATTACGTCACTCATACATTCCCCTCGGCCAGAATCGAACTGACAACTACCCCTCCCGCCCGCCTGACTTGCAAAATCTGCCCTTAGTAGGAATCGAACCTACAACTACTCCTTAGGACGGAGTTGTTATATCCATTTAACTATAAGGGCGTTAGGCAAGTCGGGCGCGGTAGGACGGGGCTGTTATATCCATTTAACTACGAGGGGCTTATGTTGCCAGCCATAGCTGGTCCGCCTGTGGCGGAAACTACGGCAGCTACCGCTACAAAGTAGCACACAAAATAAAATCCGCCCACCTAAACCCGCTTTGCGGGTCGCGTAAACAAAATCCTCTGCAAGGCAGAGGATTTTGTTTTAGCCGGGCGGTTTTTGTTTCTATCTTCTATCTGCTATCCTCTACCTTCTTCTTAATTGATTCCCAACAATTGCTTAATCTTCGGCTGGTTGAACCCAACGATAAGCTGCCCGTCGATGTCGATAACCGGCACACCCATCTGGCCGCTCTTCTCGATCATCTCCTTGCGCTTCTCTGCGTCAGTCGCGACGTTGTGCTCGGTATACGAGACACCCTTGTCCTTGAAGAACACTTTCGCTGCATTGCAGTACACGCAGGTCGGGGTGGAATAGATGGTTATGTTTGCCATGATGTAATCTTACGAACTCATACCTTAGTGCTTATAACTTTCCTATATCGCCTTCCGTCCAGTATACCAAACGCATCAACACCTAGCGTCTTGTCACCTGAACCTCTGCGTGTTCAATCTCTGCAGATGCGGGACACAGCTCAACTTGAAAAGCACCTTGATTATGCGAGTGGCGGGAATCGGACCCGCGCCCTATGCTTGGGAAGCACATGTACTGCCACTATACTACACTCGCATTAAAAATTCATATTACACACCTGTCGCGCTCTGTTTGACGAGATATCCGAAAACACAGTCGTTTCGCTTCTTGTTTTCGAAGGAAGCACCTATTCTATCACTAAACTATATCCGCATTCATTCATACTGCTCGTATTGTTACCGAAATAAATCAAAAAACTTGGAAACGAGCGACCGCTCCCTAACCACTTCTAGGACGGCAGCCTTTTCTTCGCCGACCAAGACTACCATCTGTTCGCCTGGTTTCGCAACCTGAAATTGCTCCCTAATCTCCGTTTCAAGTCCTTCGGGCGTCTGCAATCTCGCGATATCCTCCTTCAGTCTGCGCTCCCGCTCCGTAAGCGCGGAGAGTTCCGCTTCAACGCGGTCTAGATTCTCCCGGCTCTCCCTCTCTTTAACATACAGCCCCCACGTCGCCTTACCAATAAGAATAAGGAGAATAAACGCAATCGCGAGTGCGCTGCGCGAATAGAGCAGTCTCCGAATCTTTCGTTTTCGCTGGAAGTCTCTCATGGAGAGAGCTTATAGCTGATAGCTTTTAGCTTATAGAGAAAGGAAAGGGCAGGTTGGCATGGTGCTCAAATATTGTTACTATAGAAATACGGAATTATTATATCTTATTGTTTAGGTTATAAGCTAACTTTCTATAAGCTTCTCGGTTATGTTCTTAAACCCCAAACACCGCCGGAAAATCGCTCTCGCGTGGAGCATCGTGTGCGTGCTCATCATCATCAGCATGGTACTGCTCTACCTTCCCGCGCTGTATCAATAACCTACAACCAACAACGTACTACCAACCACAGAAAGTCTTTCTCTTTGTGGTGAGTTGTCGGTAGTTAGTTGTCATTAATCTTTGCGTACCATCTTCAAAAAGACCTCCTGTGGAATTCGTACTTTCCCGACCCCCATCTCTTTGAGTCGTTTCTTTCCCTCCTTTTGATTTTGCCAGAGCTTCATTTTCCGCGTCCGGTCACCGCCGTTTTTCCCGAAATCACCGAGTGTTTTCTGGGACGCTCGAACAGTGCGTGAGGAAATAATGCGCCCGAGCGCCTGCCCCTGCACCTTAGTCGCGAAAAGCTGCGCTGGAAGCAGGCCGTGAAGCCTTTCCACCGTTGTTTCGGCCTCCTGCTCCACTCGCTTGCGCGCCACAATGCGCGAAAAAGCCGGCACGGCTTCCTCCGCGACCAAAAGTTCAAGCTTTACCACGTCGGCTTTGCGGAGCTCCAGGAGTTTATAGGAAAGCGAGGCGAAGCCTGACGAGAGGCTTTTCACATCGTCAAAAAACCCGCGCATCAGCTCGCGGAGCGGCATCTCAATCACGAGGAGGTTCCGCTCTCCGAAATCTTCAGTCACCTTCGCGAAGGCTTCGTGGTCATAGAGCATCGGCATCAGTTTCGGGAGATACTCCGCCGGACTGATAATCCGCGCTTCAACCCATGGCTCATACACTTCGGCGATTTCATCATAATCAGGAAACCGCGCGGCGGAATAGATCACTTCGCGCTTCCCCCGCTTCGTCACCACCTCATAGGTAATGGACGGCGTCGTAACGACGAGCGAGAGATGAAACTCGCGCCGAAGACGCTCGGTGATAATCTCAAGGTGAAGCATACCTAAGAATCCACATCGAAACCCGCGTCCAAGGAGGCCTCCCGACTCTTCCTCGTAGGTAAACGACGAATCGGAGAGGCGGAGCCGTCCAATAGCCTGCCGGAGCATATTGAAATCATCCTGGCTTTCGGGAAACACGCTCGCCCACACCACCGGTTTCGGGCGGTCATAGCCTGAAAGCGGTTTTTCTTGCCCCTTGGCAGAGAGAATCGTGTCGCCGACTGACGCAATGCCCGGTTCTTTGATGCCGGTAATTAGATATCCGATTTCTCCAGAAGAGAGCGTTTGAACCGGAGTTTCTGCCGGCGAGAAGATTCCCGCCTCCAGCACGGTGAATACCTGTTCGGACGCGGCGAAGCGCAGTTTATCCCCTTTTCGCGTTGTGCCGCCAAATGAACGCAAAAAGACGACGACACCGGCATGGTTAGAGTATTTAAAGTCAAACACTAAACCGCGGAACCCTTCCCCCGTCTCCCCGTCATTCGCGCCTGTAGGAGCCGGTATGCGCTGAACAACGGCTTGAAGCAATTCAAAAACCCCTGCTCCTGTCTTAGCCGATACTTCAAGCACCTCGCCTTCCGGAAGGTCGCACAGCTCCGCGATTTGCTTTTTGGTCTCGGGTACGCGCGCAAGCGGCGAATCAATCTTGTTAACCACCGGAATAATGGCGAGTCCCGCTTCATGCGCCATGCCGAGTACCGATATCGTCTGCGCCTGCACGCCTTGCGTCGCGTCGACGAGTACTATCGCTCCCTCCACGGCCTTCATCGCGCGAGAGACCTCATAGGCAAAGTCGATGTGTCCGGGAGTGTCAATCAAGTTGAATATATATTCAACTTCCGACCTACCACCTACCACTAACAACTCACCACTCTCCGAACTTGTACCTGTAGTTGGTTGTCGGTTGTCGGTTGTTAGTTGATAACGCATCCGAACCGGAGTCATCTTGATGGTGATGCCGCGCTCCCGCTCAAGCTCCATAGAGTCAAGGACCTGGTCCTGCATTTTGCGTTTCTCTATAGTACCGGTCAGCTCCAAAAGACGATCCGCCAAGGTGCTTTTACCATGGTCTATGTGAGCTATGATGCAAAAGTTTCTGATGTTTTTCATGACGCGACGATTACGTGCCCCATAGTCCCCCGCTCTAGTCAGGGTACTGTTGGGGTGCAGAAATTACGTATATTTTTCATATGTGTTTGGCAATCTTAGCAGAAAAACAATGTATAAAAAAGTCGCCGCTCTGGGTGGCCCATGGCGACAAACGATTCCAGCCGAGACTAGAATGTGCCTTCGGCGGGATCGGGCCCGATGACCTTGGTCTTCCAGAACTTATGATGGAGTGTTCGCCATATCTCCCGAATCTCTCGATTGCCGAGCGCATAGAGGATAAGGGCGCCGACTCCTATCCCGCCGAGACCCGCGAACAATCCTTGTGCGAAAATACCCCACGTCGTGCGCAAATCGAAGATGTCATCGAGGAGGTTGAGAAGGAGGTACGCGGCGAACCCCATAAGAACGCTCGCGGCGAAGCTTTCCCAGAAGGTCCGGAGCGCATCTTTGCCGAGACCACCGAATTCGCGATGGAACACCCCCATGAAGAGCAGCGCGGAAAGAGCCGCTCCGGTTGAGTACGCGAGCGGGAGCGCCAGCACGCTCGCTCCGACCGCATCATCGACGCGCAGAAGCGATTCGATGAAGTAGCGGAAGAACGGAACGGACTCGAAGAGGTACGAGAAGAGGAACGCCCCGCCCACGGTTGTGATTGCGCCCACGAGAGCGATAGAAACCGGCACGAGCGTCTTCCCCGCCGCATAAAAAGCACGGGTAAAGAGAAGGATGAGACTCTGCGCAACGATAGACAGCGTAAAAAGCGCGAATGCAGCTGCGGTAAGGCGCGTGTCGTTCCAGTCGAATGCGCCGGTTCCGAGAACCGTGCGCACAATCTGGGCGCGCAGAACGATGAACAAGACGAGTGCGGGCACCGACCAGAAGATGATGTGGCGGATAGCAGAAAGTAGTGTCCTATGGAATTCAGACTTGTTGCCCTTGTTCCACAATCCCGAGAGCGTGGGGAATGCGGCGACCGAATAGCTCGCCCCGATAATGGTGAGCGGCACTGCCTGCAGATTCCACGAGAAATTGAAGATTGCGATAGAACCGGCGCCGAGGAGCGAACCGAGTGCCGTCAGTACGAGGACCGAGATATTTTGCGCCGAGAGCGCAAATGTCCTCGGGAGCGACACCAAGATTACTTCCTTGATCTCCGAGAGCGAGGGCACGAACGTGATGCGCGGCAGTAGACCCGAGCGGACGATGATGGGGATTTGTACCAAGAGGTGGAGGAACGCGCCGAGTACTACGCCCCAGGCAAGGCCCGCGATATTGAATGTGGGATAGAAAAGCAGGATACCGGCTATGATGCCCACATTATAGAGGATGGGGCTCACTGCATAGACGAAGAAGCGGCGTTCGAGCTGGGTCACGCTTGCATACAGATTCGAGATGGCGAGAAGCAGTGGCTGTAGAAGCATGATGCGCATGAGCAATACGACTGACGCATGTTGGGCGGCTTCGAATCCAGGAAAGAGAAGGAGCGAAAGGCGGGGTGCCCCCACAAATGCGGCTCCGCAGAGGATGACGAGGATAACGAAGAAGACGGTGAATACGGTATCGAGGAATCTTCGTGCGCTTTCCTTCCCTTCCGCCATACGCCTCGTAAGGAACGGGATGAGTACCGAGAGCGAAACCATTGAAGCGCTCCAGATAAAGATAAGGTCAGGTACACGGAAAGCGGCGTAGTAGATATCAAGCGTCTCCCCCGCCCCGAATGACGAGGCAAGCAAGCGATCGCGCCAAAAGCCAAGAAGCTGCGAGAGAAGTGCGAAGAAACCCAAAAGATAAGCGGCCTCATGGAGTCCGCTTATCTCTCGTTCTATGAACCTGAAAATCCTCTTAACCATTGCGTGGAAATCTTCTCGGCTCCTATTCCGCCTCATCAAGCGGGGAACCTCTCGCAGGAACTTTTTCTGTCTTCTCTTTTACCGGTAGCGTAGCTCGTTTCTCGGGTTTGTTATCCACCGGCGGAGTGGCGTCCAAGAACGGGTTTCTCCCCGCCTTGAGATTTGAAAGAATTAAACTGATTTCCTTGTTATCCGGATTTGTCGTGGCGAGGTCGGTAAACTGCTTGACCGCGTCAGCTTTCCGCTCAAGCTTCTCATACGATAGTCCGAGGAAGTACTTCGCGTTCGCATACGTAGGATTAAGCGTAGTCGCCCGTTCCAGTGCGCCCGCAGCCCCCGCGTAATCTTTATCGTTGAAGCGTAGGAGTCCGAGCTGGAAGAAAATACTCGAATCGTCAGGAGCGATAGCTGCCGCCGCTTCAACTGAAGCAATCGCCCCCTTGATATTACCTTCTTGCACCTCTATCTGCGAGAGGAGGAAAATCGCTTCAGTGTAATTGTTTTTTCGCGCAAGTGTGGCGGCGATACGTTCGCGCGCTTTGGCTTTGTCACCCTTCGCGACTTCAAGACGGGCGAGCGTGAGGAGGATAGCGGGGCTCTTGGGATTGAGCGTGAGGGCTTGATCATAGGAGGCTTTCGCACTTTCATACGCGCCATCCATTTTGAGCGGAACAACGGCTTCATACACTCGTCCGAGCGATAGAAAGTTCTCGTAACCGTGCGGGTTCAGCGCGACCGCTTGCCGCGCGTTCCCGAGTGCACCTCCGAGAAGACGCTGAAATTCGGTCCTGACCGAATCAGCCGCGGTTTCCTTCGAGTTTTGGAGCAGTGTGTTCATGCGCATAAGCGAGAGTTCAGTGAGGAATCGGTAATGGATGTCGGAAGGACTCATGGCCGCGGCTCGGGCAATGAGGGTCTCCGCCTTGTCCACGTTGCCTTCCGTATTGAACGAAATCACGCCTCGCTGGAAGAGAATGGACGCAACGTACTTCTGCACAAGCGCATAGCCGAGTGTTACACTTCCGATAAGAAGGAGGATGAGGAGCAGGACTGAAATAAACCCCGACCGCGGATCTTTTACGAACGAAACGGATATTACGGAAGACATCCGCTCCGCCGTAAGCGCGGCGACAAAGAGGCCGGTAAAGAGGAACGTAAGCGCGAAGATGGTAAGCGAAGGGATATAAAAGACGCTGAAAATCCACAGGAAGAGGGCTACGAGAAACGAAGAAGTGATGAGGTACTGTGAGAGTGTATCGGCAAAACTCGACAGTATTGCCTTAAATCCGCTGTATAAGAAGAGGAGGAAGAACACAATCCATGCCATTACTCCCAAAATGCCGGTGGTCGCGAGAAAGGTCGGAATGAGTCCAACGCCGTAGCTGAAATCCGTATTCCAGAATATGGTTCCGCTGATGGCGTCTGGTTTATACTTGAGCCACTCTCCGACAAATTCATTCGGACCGGCACCGAGCAAGGGGTCTTCGATAAGCGTTTGCCGAGCAACATCAAATGTAGCGCTCCACGACGGCCGCGCTTCTATCTGGGAGATTTTGAGAGCCTTGTTGATTTCCCCGCCAATGGTGTTACCTGCCATGATAAAAATGACCGACACAAGCAAGACGAGAAGCGAGGGAACAGGAATGCGCCGGAGCGGACGGGGAGCACCCGCTCCTGCTTCTCCAGCGGACTCGTCCTTACCAGTCTGCGGACCCGCCGGACTGAACGAGATAAGGTACACGAGAAAGATGAGGGAAAAAAGACCGAGCACGAACCACACAGTCGGGAAGTTGACGATAGCGAGGAAGAACAGCGACACGAGTAGTGCGAGATAGATGAGCGATTTGAAAAGCCTATTGAGTGAAAGGAATTCTATCGTCACGAGTGAGAGAAGCGCCGATACGCCGAAGAAAACCCCGAGATCATTCCACTTTCCAATAGTATTGGAAACGGTTTCAGTGAGAATGCCAGCGGAAAGAAAATCAGGGCCAAATATGAGACGGAGTAAATGGAAGAGCGCGAGCAGGAAGAATGAGGCGAGAAACGCAAGATAGCTTCCGAAAATTTGCTCCTTGGTTCGGAACAGTATGGCAATAAGGAACGCGAGGAGCGAAGCGACCAGCACGCTGAACGTCGTACCGACTTCAAAACCCTGACCAATAAACGATGAAACCGGCGACCCCGACGCAAACCCCGACAGAACAAACAACCCGACAACCGCGCCGAGCCCAGCGAATATCGGGGAATTCGGGATGATAAATTCGCCGTCTTTAAGCCGGGCGACTATCCAGAGCGCGAACACAACGAGCACAAGTATGGAAAGGAGTATCGCCTTGCTAAATTGAAATGGGAAGGAAATGGCCGGCACGAAAAACGCCGGTAAAAGAAACGCGAGCGCAAGGATGCAAAGAGACGCGATCCTCTCAAGCCCCCCTCGCCCCGCTCCAGCCGAACGCATGTTAAAATCAATAGTTGCCATATACTAAAATTACTAATAATTGTTCGCCCACCGTTTTGCAAAAAAATGCGAAAAAGCGACGCTAGACCCTGTCCCAAAACCGGTGGTCCCCAACAGAGAGCGGCAGGTTCGTTGGCGAGAAATGGCCCGAAGAACGAACTGAAGCCGGGCTTCAGCGTGGACGAAACACCGCTTCGTAGCCAGCATATGCCACTCGCAGGCAGGAAATGGTTTTGGAGCAGACTCTAAATGAAAAAGAACTCACTAATGCCAGTGTGCCTCATTATACGAGTAGCTATTCCAATATGTAAAGTGGATAGCAACAAAAATACCGATAGAGCAAGACTTGCAGAACGCAACAAAGCCCCGTTTCCGGGGCTTTGTTATTTCTTGATGTATACCTGTAAGCCGAATTCTGTCGTCCCTGTCCCGAAGTTGTCTTTGCGCCTGTGGCGCTGGAATTGGTTCCGGTTTTCAGTCCAGACAATCTCGGCACAGGGACGGATAATCATTTATCTGGGGCGGCTGTTACCAACCGCCTCAAGCGGCACTCCACCGCCGCGAAGCGGCGGAAATTCAAATACACAATATTCACATCCCGAAAAATATCTAATTTCCCAAACCCAAAAACTCAAAATCGGAATCTTTGCTTGATGGTTTGTGTTTTGGGATTTATGATTTGTTTGGTATGTGTGATTTGTGATTTGGTACTTCCGGCGCTCCGCGACGGGGTACGGCCTTGCACTCTGGTAAGAAATTTAGCCGTTTCACCCACGTATCACTGCGTGGATATTCCGTTTGCACGGAATCTCTAGCCTTTCGGCATCAAGCGTTTCTGTTCGCATCTCGTCCGCCAGTGGCGGAGATGGGGATTACCCACTACCCTTTTAACTCTTTGTTTTCACAAAGGCGTTAGTGTTCGGACTTTCCTCCCAGCACTAACTTCGGCATTGCACCTCGTGCAGTTTGAAGCCGATGCGGGCTTTAAACTGTATCCGGTTGTAAAGAGGTAAACGACCTCTTATAAGCGTGCAAAAACGATGCCGAAGTTAGTGCTGGGCGATTACCCGGTATAAACCACGACTATCATAACGCAGAAAGGGGGGTTTGACAATACTACTCTTTCACGGTCAAGACTGAACCTATAGCGATGCCGTTCTTTCTTGCCACACCGCCGTTTAGCTCAACCACATACGCTGCCTTTTTTTGGGGAAGGAATACTTTCGGATATGTCTCGGGGGCTGCGTTTTCTTTCGTATCCACGACAGTAAACACACCTTCTTGCCCCTCAGTCAACCAAAGAATATCTAGCGGAAAACGCACTCCCTTCATCCAGATTCCATGAAAATCACGCTTCGGGAAGACAAACAGCATTCCCTCATTTTCACGCATTGATTCACGTCCGCCAAGCCCCCTGGTCCGCTTCGCGTCCGTAGCCGCCACCGAAAGAAACAATTCTTTGCCGTTTTCCATCCGTACTATGATATCGGTCTGCTGTATCGCGCCAGTGTGCCGCAGTACCGCCATAAACGCTCCGAGAAATACGAGGAGAACTAAAACTGCGGCGATTCTGATTTTGATGCTCATAGGAATAGTATACCTCCTAAGCGGCGACTCGTTCAAAGTGGTAGACATAATATGAAAACACCTCGCGCGGGCGCGAGGGTGGATGTTTGGGGGTTGACTCTGTGTGCTATTTCCCCTTCTTCTTTTTCCTCGAAAGGAAATCGAGAGGGGACCGTGTGCCTGGCTTGCGACCAGGTCGTGGTTTCGCGTGAGGGAGGAGTTTGGCATCGCGGTCGTCGCCAAAGAGATGCTGGTGTGGCCGAGTTGAATGCGTTTTCATCGTTTGCCGAGGAAAAGCATACCACGCTATTCAAAAATAGAAAATTACAAATTACTTCACGTTGGGGTGCACCGCCAAAAATATCCAGATTCTGAGCGGAAGGAGCACGAGCCAGAACCACCCGACCCACATCCACACCGGCAAACCAAACAAGAACGCGTTAAAGAACGACGAGAGCGGCGCTTCAAGGTATATCCATTCGCGCGCGACGGTATTTGGAAGTTCGTGCAAAAGCAGAGCCAAAAGCACTATGGAAAGAATGACAAGCGAACAGTGCCCTAAGTGACGGATATAAAAACTAAGTTTGATGAGAGCGATTCCCAGCCAGATGAGGAAGAGAGAGATGGTAATGGGTAGAGATACCTCAAATCCTGGCCAAAGCGCGTCCGCAATGATGACGCCAGTTACCGTAAGAAACAGTACGTGTTCAAGGACATCAAAGAATCCGTGCCATTTCGTCATCGAACACTCTTTGAACGTGAGTGGCTCCCCGAGGCATCCTCCGAGAAAATACAAAAGCTCCAACACAGCAAGCCCCCCAAAGGGATAGAGTACAAGCCAGACCCACAGCATCCCCGCGCCGTGGTAGAATGGGTAAAACCATAAATGGTGATTCACGCCAAATATGTCGATGAAGAACGAAATCCCCGCAAGCGCGAGGTACAGCAGAATAAACAGCCAGACTCTTTTATGTGCGAGCCATACTGAACTCTTGTGCGTATAGTTTAGAAGCCCAAACGCAAGCCAAAAGAAAAAGACGAATCCGCCATACCAAAACGGAAACCCCTTGAATCCGGCAAACGCGAACGCAAGCCACAACACATTCGCAATCAGTATCGCGATGCGCGTGTAGAGAAATCGCTGTTCTCTCGTGAACCAAGCACTTTGATCGCGTGGTGTGAGGCGCCATGGCAAGAGAGATTGGAAACCCTCGCGTACAAACGTGGAGTATTTCTCAATAAGATGCTGGGTGAACTTCAACATAGCACGTAATAAGTATACCTACGCGCCCGCGCAGTGGAAATTGCGCGATGTGCGGTATACTTACGCCAGAGCTGTTTGAATCACCGGTACACACAACCTCCAACCTATCTGAACTATGTTCATACCTATACTCGCGACGATGCTATGCGCCGTTTTCTATGCGTCATTCTTTGAATGGACACTGCACCGCTTCGTTATGCACCAGCCGATCGGTAAGTTTCGATACCCTTTTGAGCGCCACGCATTACTGCATCACTCTGTTTTCAAGGCAAGCGAAACCTATCATCTCATTGACCTGCAAACACAAGACGCGGACACCATCCCAATGGCATGGTGGAACGGTCCTGTACTCATCCTGATTTCGGGAATTCCGTTTGACCTTGTAGGGTGGTATATGCAGATGTGGACGGTACCCATAACGGCAACGATTGTTATTGGGCTGTATTACGGCGCCTATGAATACCTTCACTGGTGTATGCACCTCCCGCGGAAACGAAATATCGAGAGGACAGGAGTCTTTTTCCGATTGAACGGACACCATTTGCTCCACCACCGATATATGAACAGAAACTTCAATGTAGTGTTCCCTCTTGCGGATGCGTGCTTAGGAACATTGCTCACGCGCTCCACAGTGCGCTTCGCGCAAGCGACCGGGCCGATGATTCCCGACGTTCAGCCAAAGGCTGATGCAGCAAAACTGCCCGTTTCTTTGTGAACCTGCGGTTCACTTCACCCCCGACCAGGAGGCTCTCCTGGTCTTTTTTTTATCTCTAACAGAGTATCAGTAGTTTCTTAAAAAGACTTTTAGACAGATTAATATTCCCTTTTTCCGTCAGTACGAGCGCGTCTTCTATGCGGACTCCGCCAACATTTTGAATATACACCCCCGGCTCGCAGGTAATTATCGCGCCGGCCGGAAGCGCCTCTGTGTTACTTAGCGATATATGGGGCAGTTCGTGGATTTCCATTCCGATTCCGTGCCCCGTGCTGTGCGTAAAATACTTTCCGTACCCTTTTTTCGCGAGATATGTCCTGCAGACAGCGTCAATTTCCGCTCCGGTTATTCCCGCCTTCGTTTTTCTACACCCGAGCTCCTGTGCCTTCCGTACCGCTTCATACATCTTCTTCAGCCGAGGCGTGATCTTTCCTATTGCTACCGTTCTCGTTATATCCGACACATATCCCCTAAAGCGCGCCCCGAAATCAATTGTCACCAGTTCTCCCTTTCTTATTTTTTTGTCGCTTGCTTTCGCGTGCGGGTGCGCGCCGTTTTTCCCCGATGCGACAATTGTCGGAAACGCGATACCGTCCGCCCCTTCCCCAACCATCAAATCCTCCAGACGTCTTGCGACACTTTTCTCCGTCATACCTGCGTGTAGTTCCGGAAGCAGTTTGGTAAACGCACCGCAGGCAATGTCGGCCGCTTTTTTGAGAAGCACAATCTCCCTTTTCTCTTTTATTATTCGGAGTTCCTGCAACATCCCCTTCCGCGAAATCAATTCACTGTTTTCCATTCCCTCCTTAGTTGAGGAGGGGCGGCCGAAGGCCGTGGTGGTGTTTGTTGTCGTATGACGTGATAAACACTGTCGCATCTCCTCCACCGTGCTATGCATCGTCACGCTCCCGTCAAAAAGTATCTTTCGTATGTTATATTTCGCGACAATTTCAGAAAAGATCGCACGCGTCGGCTTCCCCACAGATGAGATAAAGATTTGAAATCCTTTCGCCTCCTTCCGTGCCTGCACACCATATCGCCCGTCGGTTATGAGCAACTGTTGTGCCGCCGTAACGAAAAGCACCGACGCTGTGCCCCAAAATCCAGAGAGCCACCCCGTCGCTGGCTGTCCCACTCCCTCGCTATTCCACACGACAAGCGCGTCGGCCCTCTCACGGCGAAGTACTTCTTTAATCTTCTTCAATCGAGATGTCATGATTTGCGTGCTTCCTTCCCCATTGCTTCTCGTAACGTCACCACGATGTCTTTACGGAGCAGAAATCCTTTGCGCCACGCAGTGCCGTTTGCAAAGGTAAGCCAGAATAGCCGCGAGAGAAGCCGCTCCACCGGCTGTTCCGGAGCCATGAACATATTCCCTTCTTCCTCAAGGTCCAGAATGTTCAGAAACGCGAAATCCGCCTTCTTTGCTTTTTGTATCTTTCGCAGCTCCTCAAAAATCTCCCGTTCGCGTTCCCGCGCAAGCCGCTTCGCTCCGATAATTTCCAGTTGAGCAATAACAACCGTTTTTCCGCCGAACGTGTACCAACTGTAGTCGCTCCACAGGCCCTCAGACAGACGCTCTCCGCGCAAATCCGATTTGGCCGCGAACATGTCGTGGATAAACTCTTCACCAAGTCCCGACTGCGCGCCGAGCCACGCGAACGCATCTGTATCGCGCTTCGTCGTGCGTGAGCCTTTAAAATTGAGCGTGTTTGACGCAATCGCACCAAAAAGAAGTGTTGCCGCCGCAGTGGATATTGGCGTGCTTGAATTCATAAATCGCTCAGCGATAAGCGTCGCCGCGGCGCCGACTTTCTCTATCTGCACCTTCGCGTTCAAGAAAAGCTCCGCCTGATGCACGTCGTGGTGGTCAATGATTTCAATCACGCGCTCGGGCACAATGCATCCTTCAAACATAGAGAGATTGCTCGTATCCACAAGAACAATACGTTCGTATCCGTGCGCGTCGGTAAGCGGAAGTGGCCGCGGCGCTCCGGAGCGTTCCAGCACGAAAGCCGCTTCGCTGTGGAACCCTCCCATAATGCCGGCGACCGCTTCCGTACCGTTTTTGTTCAAGAATTCCGCGTATGCGATTGCAGAGGCGGTGCCGTCAAGATCAGGGGTGATATATGAGGTGACGAGTATCGGTTTCATGAATACTAATCAGTCTATGATACGAATCTACTTAGTCCGACCGTTGGTCGAACGGTCTAGGACGAATACCTACGAATCCCGTTAGAAGCAGAGGCACGCTACGGGCCCTCACGGCTTCTAACGGGACGAATGGAAACACGGTTGCGCTCCCCGCCTGCGCCGAAGCGGCTTCGGCGGGCAGGCGGCGCAGGGTCGTTCTTCGGTGCGGCCCGCAGAGTAACCTACTGCATGCCACTCTTCACTTTGTAGCTTCATTTCTGTTTTGGCCATTTTCGCCCGTCGAAAGAGATCACCTCCGCGCAAGCGAAATTGGTAACCACGAGTGTAAACAAATACGGGGAGGTTGTCACGTTAAAGACGCTGAAAGCGAGAAGCGCGAGCCCATCCGCGATGCCGCTTTGCACATAGGTCGCGGTTGTTTCGCTGTGCGGTTCCGTGTACGCCTTGCGGAAGGTCGGCAAGAACGCAAGCGCAAGAAGGTCTATGAGCGACACGAGCACAACCGCAAGCAACGCATCGCGCAAAAGGAACCATACCGCGGTCACAAGAAGCGCGCTGGTAAGACAAACAGTATCAAATACAGCGATGTTTTTTGTGGCATAGATGAGCGAGGGCAGGAAGACGCCGGTGCAGAGGATGGCGACGATGGTGACCGTAACGGCGCTGAAGCTCGCGCCGGCGCTTAGCACCGCGGGCGCCCCCGTCCCTTAAAGCAACTCCCAAATAAGCCGCGAGTAACTGGGTGGGTTCGTCTTCAGGAGGAATATATCCCGAGGATACGGAACAAAGGAGGTAATACCGATGATGCCGGAAAGTGTGGCGAGAATTGTTTGTAGATACATAGTGAGAAATATGAACTATTCAACCGCCAAACGCGACAGAGTAGTTCAGTGCATCTCAAAGACCCAGAGAGGCGGAACATTCAGTAACACGCAAGGAGACACCTTCCTCACTGGCAACCCTTTGTAGACCTGCCGTACAAGAAACGGAACATACGAAAAGAACCGATAGATAGTCCCTTCGTCCGTGCACTTCTTGATGACTCGAAGAAGCTTCTCCGTGACCCCTGGAATAACGACAGGTAAACCTGAAATAATGAGGTCCACCTTCCCGCCGTGCTTGGCAACGAGAGCTTCTAAATCCGCAACGCTCGTTTGTTCCACAAGCACCCTGTCGCCGAACCGCTCTTGGAGAAGAGCGGCGTATTTCGGGTCAATCTCGACCAGTACCACCTTCGTGTCCTGCCTGCAATACTTCAGTATTCTTTTCGTAAAAACGCCCGTCCCCGGTCCAAGTTCAAAAATCGTGTGTATGTCTGAGAAATCAATGCCCGCGACCATAGCCTCCGCGGCCCTCGCGGAACTCGGCGTCACCGACGCGTTGCGCAGAGGATGGCAGACATACTTCCACGCAAAGAGGATGTTTTCTCTAAAGTCTCTCCACATAATCTTTCGTTCCTGTTGCGTTTTAACATTTAGTACATAAAAATTCATAGAACTACTTTCGTTCCCTGCGGCATACTAAAATCTCCATGGTCACCTTTTCAAAAAATTGCATAATCTGTTTGAGTTCGGCCTCGCGCTTAAAGGTTTCAACGGCCTGTGGCAAACCGTGAATGGAACAATTATACTTCTCGCGAGCAAGGCGACGTTGGAGCAGTGGTTCATCGCCCTCGCGTACCCCGAACTCCTTGGGGACTCGAACGATAAAGTCATCGCGTTTATCGCCAGAACACTCCTAGACTCTGCGACGAGCACAAAGATGTTCGCAGCGCTTTATATTCTGCTGCATGGGCTTCTGAATATTTTCCTCGCCGTGCAACTGTACCGCGAGAAGCAGTGGCATGAATACAAATTCCATATTACCAAAAAACAGCGGGCAGAGATACCGCTTACGCAAGACGGTTCATCTGCCCCCGCGTAAAACCAAGGTGCGAAGATTAGAAGAACAGATTACTTCTGCAAAAATCTCTGAATCCACCAGCGCTTCAGCGAAGGAAGCGCCCGGACGGAAAGCACAAAGCCCGCGGCGGGGACGAGGCGGGCCGAGGAGAAAATGCTCGACGTCAATAATTCTAACGGGACTCACTCTCCTTTCGTGTCACGAACGCCGCTTTAAACGCGGAGCGCATACACTCTGCGAGTTCTTTCTCGTTCATGATGCCGTTCGCTAGCAAGAACTCCTCTTCTTTCAGCACGCTTGTTTTGTACATCTCCGGCCCATCGGTGTTGATGGTGAATTTCACGCCATTATCTCCGAACGTGCGAATAATGGTGTGCAGTTCGGTGACATTCTTTACGACGCTGTTGCGTAAGTTTGAGGTTGGGCAGAGTTCAAGCACAATCCCCTGCTTCACGATATCTCGCATTAGTTTCTTGTCTGTCGCCGCGGCAAGCCCGTGCCCGATGCGCTCGGGACAAATGTGGCGGACCACGTAGCGGAGTTCTTCCAGATTCCCCGTTTCTCCCGCGTGCACCGTGAGTCCGAGCCCCGCTTTGCGGGCGCGCGCGAGGAGCGATGCGTGTTCCTGCATTGAAAAGGTGTCACGGTCGGGGCCGAGAATATCCACGCCGACGATGCCATCGGCCTTATACCGGATTGCTTTCTCAAGCGTGATGGCGTTCTGCGCTGAAGTAAAGCTGCGGTCAAGCGCGATGATGAGTCCGGCACTGACTTGCGGATATTCAATCATAGCGCGCCGCATGCCCCAGAGCGCGGCGAGGATGATGAAATCAAGGTCGCGCTCGCCGCCGCGGTTGCGCTTCATGGGAGAAAAGCGGAGTTCCTGCAGGACCAAATTGCACTTGCGGTAGCCCCCGCCGATGACGGAATGCACCGACTCCTCGATGGCCTCGGGCGATGACTGAATGAGCTCGGTCAGGTGATAGTACTTCGTGTCCATCTCCTCCAAATCCACATTCTTTTTCTCTGGCCCCACGGTAATCATATCCTCAAAATCCCAGTAGTCCTTCACGGGAAGGCGAATCCCCTGTCGATGGGCAATGGTCCACATAATCACGGGGTCTACCGCCCCGCCAAGGTGGGTATGGAGTTCTGCTCTGGGAATTGTTGTACGCTGCATAAAAATGGAAAATTAAAAAATCAAAATGCAAAATTTGAGGAATCACTTCTTTCCTTTCATAGTAAGAATGCTTGAAGCAAGAATGTTTGCAATTTCCTGCAGTTCGGCCGTGAGCCATTCTAGCTCCTTATCCTTTCGATTCTTAAAGTCACGTAGTAATGTTAACCACACTTTCGATTCATTTGCTGACTTTAGTGAGTGAGTAAAGAAATTGATAAAATCTCTTTTGGAAGAAGCTGATTGTGCTTCAATGTAGTTTGCCAAGACACTTGTGCCACTTCGTATGAGTTGTTTAACCATAACACCGTGAATAACGTCTTTTGGCAAACTATCTAAATACCGCAAGAGCCGTAATACCCAGTTATACAGTCGCTGTTTGAATTCCTTTTTGAATCTTTCTCGGTCATTTTCCATTTTGATTTTCTCCCCTGACATTTTCCATTTTGATTTTTACATTTTACATTTTGATTCTTAAATCAATACATTTTCCATTTTGATTTTTACATTTTACATTTCCTATCACTCCCACTCCACCGTTCCTGGTGGCTTAGACGTAATATCATACACGACTCGGTTGATGCCCGCGACTTCATTGGTAATGCGTGCGGAGATTTTTGCGAGGAGCTCATGCGGAATCCGCGCCCAGTCCGCGGTCATGAAATCGGCGGTGGTCACGGCGCGCAAGACGATGGGGTGTCCGTAGGTCCGAGCATCGCCTTGTACGCCAACTGAGCGAATATCGGGAAGTACGGCGAAGTATTGCTGGGTGTCCTGCTTTGCGGCAAGTACTTCTTCGCGGAAGATGGCATCGGCGTGCCGGAGCATTTCCAGTTTTTCCTTAGTGACTTCGCCGATGATACGCAGGGCAAGCCCGGGTCCGGGGAACGGCTGGCGTGAGACGACTTCGTCCGGTACACCGAGCGTGCGGCCCAATTCTCGCACTTCGTCTTTGTACAGCTCCCGTAACGGCTCAATGAGCGTAAAGCCCAATTTCTCCGGCAATCCACCGACATTGTGATGCGATTTAATGACCGCTGCCTTGCCACCGACAGAATGTGAGGACTCTACTGCATCGGTGTAGAGCGTTCCCTGCACCAGAAATTCAATTTTGATTTTTGATTTTTGATTTTTGATTTTCCTTCTGGCTTCCCTCTCAAATATTCTAATAAACAACTCCCCCACAACCTTGCGCTTCCTTTCGGGATCGGTCACGCCCTTGAGCGCCTGCAAAAACTCTTTTTCTGCGTCTACTATTCTAAAATCAAGTTCTGAAAGTTTCGAAAATGTCTGTTTAATCTGCTCTGTCTCGCCCTTGCGCATAAGACCGGTGTCTACATAGACGCAGGTGAGTTGCTTCCCAATAGCACGATGCACAAGGTACGCCGCGACAGTGGAATCCACGCCTCCCGAGAGGGCGCAGAGCGCGCGACTCTCTCCCACCGTCTCTTTTATTTTTGCCACCTCCGCGTCTATCCAGTTCTTGCCAAAACTCCACGTCTTTTGTGCCCCCGCAAGCTTAAGAAAGTTCTCGATAATCCGCATGCCATGTTCGGTATGTCGCACCTCCGGATGAAACTGGATGCCGTAGAGTGCTCGCGGTGCATCTTCCATAGCCGCAACCGGCACCGAATCGGAGGATGCGATAACGGTAAATCCTTTGGGAATCTTCGTTACTTGGTCTCCGTGCGACATCCATGTCGCCTGCTTCGGCTTTAGTCCTGCAAAAAGTTTGCTTTTTGAAACGGTAACCTCCGTAGGCCCATACTCGCGTTTATCACTCGCCTTCACCTTTCCACCGAGCTGATGTGCCATAAGCTGAAGGCCGTAGCAGACGCCGAGAATCGGCACACCGAGCGTATATATCTTCGGGTCCGCCTTGAGCGCGGTGGACTCCGAGAGATTCTGCGGCCCGCCGGAGAGAATAATAGCCTTTAGCGTATAGCTTTTAGCTTTTAGCGCTTCGGCAGAGATTTCAGGAGCCAAAAGCTCGGCATACACGCCGAGCTCACGAATGCGCCGCACGATAAGGTGGCTGTACTGCGAGCCAAAGTCGAGAACGGCAATCACATCTCTTTTTTGAGTGTTTGTCTTGTGCTGCATGTTACATGTTTCATGCTATGTGATGGAGTGCGGATGCGACTCTTTCAGTCCCGCATTGGTAATCTGAATAAACCTCGCCTGTTTCGGCATATCGGCAATGCTCGCCGCGCCGATGTATCCCATGCCGGCTTTGATACCCCCGACAAGCTCGTCTACAATATCCGCCACCGTGCCTTTGAAAAGCACCTTCCCGGACACTCCCTCGGCAACATGTTTCTTCTTGTCCATGCCGTAGCGGTCAACCGCGTGACGCTTGTTAAGCGCTTCTGTGCTTCCCATTCCGCGATACTCTTTGTATTTCGTGCCGTCTATCGTGATGAGTTCGCCCGGCGCCTCATCGGCGCCTGCGAACATCGAACCCATCATGACGGATGATGCCCCAGCCGCCAATGCCTTTACAATATCTCCGGAAAAACGAATACCGCCGTCAGCAATGACGGGAACTCCTTTCTTCTTCGCTACCGAGGCCACATCCATAATGGCCGTGAGTTGCGGCACGCCGACTCCGCTCACGATACGAGTCGTACAGATAGAGCCGGGACCGATGCCGACTTTGAGCGCGTCGGCGAATAAGAAATCTTTAGCGGCTTCTTTTGTCGCGATATTTCCCGCAATCAACTGTGCCTTGCCGATTTTCCGCTTCATCTCTCTCACCGCATCAATAATCCCCGGCGCGTGCGCGTGCGCGCAATCCGTAAAAATAAAAGATGCACCCGCTTTCGCGAGCGCCTCGGCGCGCGCGATGTCTTTGGGCCCCACCGCCGCGCCGACGGGAAGTCCTGCTTTCGCAACCTCCCGCACCATCTCTACCTGCTCCTCCACACTGCAATTTCGGTGGAGTACCGCAAGGCCCCCCGCTTTGCCGAGCGCAATTGCAAAACGCGCATCCGAGACAGTATCGGACGCGGCGGAGAGGAGCGGAATAGCAAGACGCGCCTGTTTGGTGAGGCGCGTCTCGACGTTCGTAGCATCACGTTTTACAGCCGTCTTGCGCGGCTCGAGGAGCACATCATCAAAGGTGAGTCCGAGGCGAGTCATAAGTGGAAAATGTTGAGTACGCGCAAGTATACCCGAGTGCTAACGTTACTGCAATAGGATAACTGGATGCAGGTGAAGATGCAGTGGACATCGTCATTCTTGCGCAACATCGCCACTTTTTCATGCAATTATATTATTCCTTTTCGGCTTAACCACACCGGTCACGAATGAAACGGCGTAGAATAGCGCGGCTATGAGATAGAGGCTATTCAAGCCGGTGACCATTGAACCGTACTCAAGGAAACCGCCAAGCACGGCTCCCATGAGGTTGATGCCGAACATCGCGGATGCGTGCTTTGCCGATTTGAAATGGAAAGAGAATATCACCGATGCGAATAAGATTGGCAAAGATACGAGCACGGTGCCAAGGAGCGACCTTGTCCAGAAGTCGAGCGAGAGCAGGTTACCAACGGGATAGAAGTAATTAAGAGCCAATGCACAAAATAGAAGAGCGTATGGAATCCATATTCTCGAAATAGCACGGGCGGATACCCAGAGATTTGCGAGGAGTATCGTGATGAATATACCGGCGAATACGAACACATTGACGAGCCAGGTAGAACCGAAGAGCAGTGAAAGCGTGGTTACGCTCTTTGTTTCAAGAAGGAGGAATGCGGCGCCAAGGAAGAAAAAAGTCATGCCCGAGCGGCCTGGCTTCTGCCGCACCGAAAGCAGAAAGACTGCCGTAGCCGAGAGAAGCAGCAGAAGCACGAGCGCCTTTACATAGTGGCTGGGGACCGTCGGCCTTTTGAGATACAGATATGGCCAGTCATCGGTAGGAACTTTAACTGCCGCACTCCCCGTCGAATCTATGCGCTGGAAGATGCCGGCGGTGACCGATGCCTCGGCACGGTCACTTTTCACTCCAGGACCTGCGATGATAAGCAGGTTGAACAACGATTCGTCGCCCTCATAGACGAGCATTTCCGATGAGTCAAATACTGTGGCAACGCTCTGTATCAGCTTCTCTTTGAGCCACCTGTCCGGAACCGAGAACATGAGGGCTGTGACCCCGTCGGAAGAAATATGGTCTCGTACCGCGCGGAGGGATTCAGTGGTATAGACAAAGTTATCGAGCCGAATCGTAGACAATGCGGACAACAGCGCGTGCGAATCAAGCGTGCCGAGTATGACCATATCGAATCGCTCCGTTTCCTTACGAAGGAACGAGCGTGCGTCATCCATAACTGCGGTAACTCTCGGGTCCGCGTATGGGCGCGCCGGATGCCTGTCTCCGAGTTCGAGAATGACCTGGTCGATCTCGACTGCGGTCACGCTTGCCGCCCCCTGCCGGAGCGCCATGGCGACGTCGTTGCCTGTTCCGGCACCGAGGACGAGCACACTCTTCGGAGATGTTATTCTATACGGTAAGCCGTATTTCTCGACCCCCTCGTCGTTGTTATCGAAGTCGATGGTTTGCTGATGGAAGAATTTATTCACGAATAACTTAAGCGTGCCATCAGACTCACTGCGCACATGAATCGAATAGTAAGGCGACCAAAGCTCCCCTGTACCCGAGAACTGCACCAGAAGCACGGTCGCCGCAAGACAGCTTGCTCCGACGAAAAGAGCCGGCAGGCTCCGGCGCAAAAGCAGAAGCGCTAGCGTAAGAACGGCAGCGACAGAAAACCAGATCGTCGGAGAGCTCCCTCGGCCAGCAAAAGCAAGTGTGCCGAACGCTAAAACGCCAAGCAGACTGCCTGTGATATCCAGGCTGTATGCGTGAAGAGGAGAGAATCCGGCGATAAGAGACCCTATTTTCTGACCCAGCAGGAAGAACAGGGCGATACAGAGCACATAGACCACAGCGATCGCAGAAAAGATGTCGAGGCGATTTATTGATGAAGCCATGACATTGCTCCCATATCCGCTCCAGATCCATTCGCTCCCCTCCGCGGGGATTATCGTCTCAAAAAAACGGAATAGTATGAAAAGTACCGTACTGCACAACAGAATGACCGGAAACCACCTGAATGTGTCTTCTTCTTCTTTTGGCGCGAGGGCGCATCCCAAACCGAGACCGAGGAACGCGGAAATGAGCACGATGTTCGAAAAATATGCGATGGACAGAACATTCGCCGGCAGCCATCTGATCAGCGCGAGCTCGAGAAAAAGCGCGAGACAGCTCGCGAGCACCAGCGATATTCCTCTGTAACGTTGCTCGCTCATTTAGTTCGCTTTATGCTTATGCAGGAAGCATAAAGAGGTAAGTCCGAGTACAAGAAAGATAAGGCCGGAGGTGATGAACGCGACCGGAAGAGAATAGATATCCGCTACCCAACCAACGAACGGCCCGACGATGGCGAAGACTATCCTGCCGAACAGGTTCTTCACCGAAAGTATGGTGGCCCGCATCTCGGAGGACGTCAGGCGGTTTACATAATCGGTGAGGACCGGATTGCTGATACCGCGAACGAAATAGAAGATGAATATGAAGGCAAAAGCCCAGTATGCAGTCGAAAGCGACAGGATGAGATAGGCCAGCGCGATGAGAGGCATCAGCATGAGCAGTGCCGTGCGACGACCCACGAGCGCCTCGATGCGGTGGGCAAAGAGCGAGAAAATGCCGACCGAGGCATTGAGCACCGCCCAGGCGATGCCAAAATATGCGAGTGGCAGGCCTCCCGAGGCGAGGTAAGGCTGTATGAACCACACCATGGTGAGCGTGGAAGCGCCGACAAAACCGGAATAGATGATGAGCCATTTGATCACCGCATGCTCGTGCAGGCCGAATCGCACGATGCGGAGCACTTCTTTTATCGGATTATCGTGCGCTTCAAATTTTCTGCGCTTCGGTTCGACGAGAAGGAGCGCGACGGGAATAGAGAGAAATACTACGATTGCCATAACGATGAATGGAAGCCGCAGACTTACAAGCGCGAGTGCTCCACCGACGAGACTCGCGGCGGCCTCCGAGAAATTGCCGACCGCAAGGAGACGCCCTTCGAGTTTGGTAAATTCTCCCTCGCGGCGGAGCTCAAGCAGACTGTCGTACAGGAGCGCAGAGTCGGTTCCTGAAAGGAAGCTCGAACCGAGTCCGAGAAGGAGTTCGGCGATGAGAAAACCGGAAAAATCCTGCGCAAAAACATATATAAGAAATCCAAGAAAACCAGAAATGCAGGCAAGAAAAATGGTTGTTTTTCTGCCGATAACATCGGAAAAATAACCCGAAGGTATCTCAAGAACGATAACGGCGACGGAAAAAAGCGATTGGAGAAGGAGCACCTCTCGCATCGAAAGACCGTTCTCTTGAAAAAAGAGCACGATGGTCGGCATAATAAGCATGAACCACCGGAGCGCTTTGATAACGCCAAGTTTCCAGATGTTTGACTGCACAGTTCCGATAAGAAATTCTTTCATGCAGTTTCGCCTTTATGTCGGCATAACACGCCCGTCATTACCCGACGCTCCTCTTTATCCGAGTAAAGAGGAGCGCTAGCTCTTTGCTTTTCGTCAAAAATACATCTTACTTCAAAAGATACTCGCTCACAGAATAGAATACACCGACTACGGCGAGAAAAATGAAAACGCGCCAGAATGTCACTTTGGGTCTAAAATCGTACGGTTTGAGGCCGGCAAAGTGGTTGTACACGTGACCACCTTCCAGAATAATCAGGAATACGGCGAAGAGTTTCCAGTCGAGTTCATAGATGCTGTAGAAAAGTCCCGCGAACCCGATAATGTGAGCAATTCTATTCACCGCTCCTTGGTGGAACTCGTTAAAGAAATATAATGCTTTTTTAATGCTATCCATGTTTTCTTGCCTTGTGTTACTCCTTACTTAAGTAGAGAGGAACAGCAGCATGCTCTTGAAAAGAGTACAGGGAGACTCGTCCCGTACGAGGCGGAGGGAGTGAGATTCTCAGCCGGAGGCTGATCCGTCCTTTGGCGGAGAACTTCTATATCTCCGGCGCGGAGGGTGGGAGATTCGAACTCCCGAAGGCTGTAACACCTTACACGCTTTCTCCCGTACGGGGCGGAGGGAGCGAGATTCGAACTCGCGATACCCTTTCGGATATACTACCTTTCCAGGGTAGCCCATTCGACCGCTCTGGCATCCCTCCGCCTCTAACGGGATTGCGACTTTCACGAATTACTACACGAGTACTTCTTGTTTCCTAACTCGCTTCGCTCTTCGGAAAGTCGGTGACAATCTTAGCGCACTAGCCTGCCCCGTAGGAAGCTTCGCTTTCCTGCGGGGACCTCTATGCGAACCCTCCAGTCCGCCTAACTTTAAACTTTTAACTTGTAACTTTCAACTTATATAGACCGATACAAGAAAAGTGACGCGAGACCGAATACGACAGCGATGTAGAGAATGTACTGCCCCATCAATAGAAAGTTTGGGTCGGGAATAATACCGTAGAGCAAGACAAACCCGACCCCTACACACTGCAAAATCATTTTGAGCTTGCCGACGGTTTTGGCGGGCATGAGCTGACCGCGGTAGCGAAAGTACGCCGAGCCGGCCAAGACAAGTTCAATACACACAAGTGCGGTGACAAGCGGCCAGCCGAGGTACTCCCACACAACGAGGAGTGAGACCGAGCCGATGAGGAGCTTGTCGGCAATGGGGTCAGCGACAATACCCCATTTGGTGATGCGATGCTCCGTGCGCGCGAGCGCGCCATCAAGCGCGTCCGAGAGCGCGGCAAGAATAAACAAAATCGTTCCGACAAGATTGTATCCAATAAAGAGCAGAAACAGAACAAAAGGAATTGAAACGAGTCGAAAGATAGTGAGGTGATTCGGCGAAACGGCGCGTGGAATGAGCGGGAGAATCGTCGCCGCAAAAAATCGGTCAAAGGGCGAAATGTGCGTGAGGTACTCCAGCCGCGCGCCTTCCAAATTGAGCCGCTTCAGACGCTTCCACTGAAGCGCTTGCGGGCCGGAGGAGAATGTGGGGGTGGATTCGGAAATGTCCTGCATAGGGATTTTTATTGTCGGACTTTGCGGACGAACGTTTGCGACGGATCGTTTTCAAACAGGTGAAGTGATTCCAGCCCTCTTGCACGATAGATACCATCAATGATACCTCTTCGTTCTCCTGCGTTTGCGCCGTACCGCTCATGGAGGGTCTCACTCTCGCTGAATGCCTCACCCATATAGGAAAGAGGAGCGTTCGAGAGTACGTAACCTCCCTCCACGAGCCGCTCAAAGGATTCTTTATCGGAAGTGGCGTCCGGCCCCTGGAAAGTGAGAAACATGCCGATCTTTTCAGGCGGCTCAAATGCCTTGACTGAACTGCCCGCGATTTGACCGCTCTCACCGTATGCAGAGGCGCAGAGCCGCACGATAACCGGTTCCGGTCCATTTCCAAAATCAAATTGAAATTGGAGTGCGCCGTCAGCGGCTACCCTCACCTCTCCAGCAATCGCCCCTATCCGACCCTTAACTGAGTCAATGAAGCGTTGCTCGGTAAAGATAGGGTCAACCATGACTATCTCCCGTGCGCCGAGCGTCAGCGGGTACTCGATATCAGTGCCCGCGCCGAGGTAGACGAGCGGCGCGCTTTTCGTGATTGTCTCATTTATGAGCGAGCGCTCGCGTATGTTGATAATCGCCTCTCTCTTCCGAAGCGTCGCGAGATTCGCGATAGTGCCGGTAGCGGATTCAATGCGGGCAAAGGCCTGTCGCAAATGCTCGGATGGGAGCGCGGCAGCCACTCTATCCGGTGTCAACGATGCCAAAATAGCGGCCGCTTTCTTTTTATACCGCTCTTCAATAGAGAGGCCTCTGCTTTGCATATCCGTAAGCGATCCATCTTCGTCTCGGAACGTTCCCGGTGGTTGTTCATTCATGTCGTGATTATACCTTAACGCCCGATGAGCGCCTTCACTCGCTCTTCCACCGGCGGATGCGTACTGAAGATTTTATTCAAAAACCCGACGACGCGCCCGCCGCCGAACGGGTTGGCGATAAAGAGGTGCGCGGTGGCGTGATTGGCCTTCTGCATCGGGCGGCTGTACAAGGAGATTTTGCGAAGCGCGGAGGCGAGACCCTCGGGATAGCGGGTAAGGAGCGCGCCGCTTGCATCCGCAAGAAATTCGCGCTTCCGGGAAATGGCGAGTTGAATGAGCGTGGCGATAATCGGCGAGAGAATTGTCAACACAATGCCGATAATCATTAATATCGCCCCGAGCTGTCCGCCCGGGCGATTGTCCCTGTTCCCTCCACCCCAAAGCATTGAACGCATGAAAAAATCCGCGAGGAGTGTGATGAATCCGACAAGCACCACGACGACGGTGGAGATGAGAATATCGCGGTTCCCGATGTGCGAGAGCTCGTGGGCGATGACGCCTTCAAGCTCGCTTTTATCCAAAAGTTGCAACAGTCCTGTCGTCGCGCACACTACCCCGTGTTCTTTGTTTCTACCGGTTGCGAAGGCGTTCGGCGCAGGGTCGTTAATCACATAGAGGCGTGGCATCGGTAGCCCCGCGGTGATAGAGAGATTTTCTGTCACGGTGTAGAGGTCAAAGAACTCTCCTCTGTTTGCCGGTTTCGCGCCACTCATGGCAAGCACTATCTTGTCGCTCCACCAGTAGCTTGCGATATTCATCACGACACTGAAGATGAAAAAGCCGTAGAGAATCGCGGGGTTGCCGTAGTAGCGCGAGAGGAACCAGCCGAGGAGGATGATAATCACGAAGAAGACGGACATGAGTACCCACGTCTTCGCGATGTTGCTGTGTTGGTGAGTGTAGAGAGAAGCCACTTTTATTCGAATACTATTTTTTCATCCGATTCGTGTATCTCCGAACCGGGAATAGCTTGAAGCTTTATAATCAACTCTTTTTGCTCGTGCGGGTTTAGGTCTGTGGCACCACGAATGGTGATGGGGCCCTCCAATGCAAAATCTCGCCATTGCTGGTCAGCACACAAAGAATAAATGAGTTCCTTAGAGAGTACTGCCCGACCTTTTACTCGTAGTCTCCGCGGAAGAGTCTCTGAATTAAAGGAGGTTAAGTCTGCATCGCCTTCCATAACAACTCGCTCTGTGCTCGCCAAATCTACGGGGCCTGCCTCATTTTTATGTCTGTCCATATATCGGTCGGTAAACCTCTAGAACTTCACTTCAACCGGCTTCTTCGCCGCCGCTTCATCCGCCTCCAGCTCAAAGAACTCCAGTTTCGCAAACTTGAAGAATGACGCTACCACATTGTTCGGGAATTGGTCTACGGCGGTGTTGAGGTCCATCACGGTGGAGTTATAGAAGCGCCGAGCGGCCTGAATCTTGTTCTCGGTGTCGGAAAGCTCGCGCTGCAGTTCAACGAAATTTTGATTCGCCTTGAGGTCAGGGTAGGCCTCTGCAATCGCAAAGAGAGATTTGAGCGCCCCCGTGAGTCCAAGCTCGGCCTGCGATTTATCCGCGAGATTCCCGGCCCCCATCGCGGCGGCGCGAGCCTGCGTTACTTTTTCAAAGGCACCCTGCTCATGCGCCGCGTATCCCTTCACGGTGCTTACAAGATTCGGAATAAGGTCGTAGCGGCGTTTGAGCTGAACCTCAATATCGCTCCACGACTCCTTGGCGCGGTTGACGAGTGAGATAAAGCGGTTGTAGGCGAAGATGACCCAGAGCGCGAGAAGAACGACAACTATGATGATGTAAAAGAGAGAGGACATATTAATAAAGCTGATAGCTTATAGCTTCTAGCTGTTAGCTGATAAAACAATGGGATTATAGCACAAAAACGTGTTCTATTCCGCAAACGTGAAGGTGGCAAGAATACTGTTATAAGTAGTCTCAAACCCAAATCCGCTTGGGATGGAATACGGGTACGGGAGCAGAGAAATAAGTACACGGTTATCGTCACTTCTGAGTTCCTGGAAGCTGCGGCGTGATCTCTGCAAATCAGCCTTAATCTGAGGCCATTCATTCTTTTTGTAAACAACTACGCTGAAAGGGATCCAAGTTTCATTCGGCTTGGGAGTTTTGAGCGAAAACGAGACCTTTTCGTGCACCCCTATAGAAACTTCTTCACTTTGAACAAGCTGCCACGTTTCGGGGTACTTGAATGCGAATCCGTATTTCTCGTTGCGGTAGGTTTTCCAACCGACAGTTTCAGCAACGGATTGTAATGCCTCGGCGGAAGGAGGCGAGGCATTGTTGTCGTAATTAACGACGAACTTCTTTTGGTATGCATGATACGCCCAATATCCCGCGCCCGCAAGCACAGCGAGGATGAGAACGATGACGAGTGGAGAGAGGCCTCGTTTGGCGAACATAGATTTAAGATTGACGAAACGAAAAACCTTATTGGATTCCCTGCCTGCGACAGGCAGGCAGCGTGCGCTAGAATGACAGAATTGAGAATAGCATAAATGCACCCAAACGGCACGCCCCCGCTTTTGGAAACCAAAAGCGGGGGCGGTGTTAACTTTCAACTTTTTACTTTACACTTTGAACTTTCTAGTACCCCATTCCCGGCATTCCTTGCGGAGCTTCGGGTTTCTCCTCCTTTGGCTCTTCCGCAACAGCGACTTCGGTCGTGAGCAAAATCGCGGCGGCCGAGGCGGCATTCTGGACGCCAAGTCGTGTCACTTTGACGGGGTCAACGATACCCGCAAGCACCATATCCGGCGCCATTTCGTCTTTGAGCGCATCATAGCCAAAGTTGCCGCGGCCCTTCCTCACCTCTTCAACGATAACCGAGCCGTCATCCTTGCCGGCGTTTACCGCGATTTGGCGGAGCGGAGCCTCGAGCGCCTTGATGACAATATTGAATCCAACTTCAAACTCTTTGGTCGTTTCAGCTTTCGCCTTGCTTTTCTCGTTCTCAATCCAGTGTTTGGCCTTTTGCGCGGCTTTGATGAGCGCAACGCCGCCTCCGGCAACGATACCTTCGGCAATTGCCGCCTTGGTCGCGTTCACGGCGTCCTCAATTTTGAGTTTCAAATACTTCATCTCGGTCTCCGTCGCGGCGCCGACACGGATGACCGCGACTCCGCCGGAGAGCTTGGCAATACGTTCGTCCAGCTTTTCCTTGTCGTATTTGGATTTCTCCTGCTCTCGTTGCTTGTGAAGCTGGGAGAGACGCGCGTCAATGTCCGACTTCTTTCCCTTCCCGCCGACAATCGTGGTTTCGTCTTTGGTCGCAATCACGCGGTGCGCTGACCCCAGCACTTCAAGCCCGGCTGTTTCAAACTTGAGACCGACTTCGTCGGAGATGACCGTCGCGCCAATCGTCGCGGCGATGTCTTGAAGCTGTTCCTTCTTGCGGTCGCCGTAGCCGGGAGCCTTAATACCGAGGACGTTAAACGAGCCGCGAAGCTTGTTGAGTACGAATGTCGTAAGCGCTTCGCCCTCAATGTCTTCCGCGATAATACAGAGGTCTTTCTTGCCGGTCTGTGCAAGTTTTTCCAAAAGTGGAAGAATTTCCTTTATACCCGAGACTTTTTTGTCCGTAATGAGTATCACCGCATCCTCCATCACTGCTTCCATCCGCTCTGCGTTCGTAATCATATACGGCGAGACGTATCCCTTATCGAACTGGAGTCCTTTCACGACTTCGTACTCAATACCTACCGCCTGCGATTCCTCAACGGTCACCACGCCGTCCTTTCCGACTTTGTTTATGGTCTCGGCGATTTTTTCTCCGAGTTCCGCGGATTCGGCTGAAATAGTGGCAACTTGTTTAATTTCTTCCTTAGTCTTAATCGGCGTCGCCATCGCTTTCAGGGCATCTACGACTTTTTCAGACGCGCGCTCAATACCGACGCGCACGCCCATAGCATTAACTCCCATAGTTGTCTGACGAAGGCCTTCGGTGATGATGGATTGGGTCAAAATGACCGAGGTGGTCGTCCCGTCTCCGGCAACATCATTTGTCTTTTCCGCGACCTCCTTCACAATCTCCGCGCCCATGTTCTCGAACTTGTCTTTCAGCGTAATTTCCTTCGCGATGGAAACGCCGTCATTCGTGATGGTCGGCGCGCCGTAACTCTTCTCAAGGACGACATTGCGCCCGCGCGGGCCAATCGTAATTTTCACCGCGTTCGCGACAGCGTCAACACCGCGCTTCAAAGCTTTTCGTGCGTCTTCACTGTAAAGAATTGTCTTAGCCATACGAATCAGCATCCGAATAGTCCAAATGTCCCGAATTCTACGAATGGTTACGAATTAAAATCTTATTCGGAGTCATTCGGATCATTCGGATAATTCGCTGATTCGGATGCAAATAGTTATTTGATAATCGCTAAAATTGAACTCTCTGCCACCATCTCATACTCCTCTCCGTCAATCGTAAGTTTGTCGCCCCATTGAAAGAGTACTTTGTCTCCCACGCGAACATGCATCGGGACAAGAATTCCGTCGTCAAACTTTCCCGGACCTACGGCGATAACTTCTCCCTTCTTCGCACCGCGGTCCTCACCCACGGTTTCCGGAATAATGATGCCGGATACTGAACGCTCGCCCTCTTTCTTGAGCTCGCGCACGAGCACGCGGTCGCCCAAAGGCTGGACCTTAAACGAATTTGACACTGTTCTTACACCTGACTCTGTCTTCTTCTTTTTCATAATGTTCGCTGTTAATACCAGATAATCAATATCCAATCTTGAAAAAGTCTCAAAATTGAACAAGTAAAGAATTAAATATCTTTCGACATTCGAGATTTGGTACTCGATATTAACTGATAAACCAGACTATTTGTTATATCGGTACGTAGAGCAAAACTCGCTACAGGATAAAGAAATAGTCCTATAAATAAGGTCTTGACGGCAAAAGTATACCGATTCTTTTCCGTATTCGCAAACTTGACAATATCCCCTGATATTATACAATCTTGGTGGGTAAAGATTCGTGTTCCATGCCAAGAGTTGGCAAGGACTTGAGGCAAGAATACGTTCTTCCTCAAAAATAAACCAACTCAACCTGACGAAAGGTTCTCTGACATGAAACGAATACTCGGCCTTGACCTCGGCAACGTTCTCCGTCCGGCTGTTCCAAATGGTCAGCACGGCTCGTTTGACCTCCCGAACGACAGCTTCCTTGATTCTCCTGATTTCCCGGAGGCGAAGCAGTGTCTCATTGAGGCACAGAAGCATTTTGACGAGATACATCTGGTATCGAACGTCATTGAAGGACGCACGGACGACCGGAGCCGATGGCTCACGCATCGAGGGTACGACGAGATAATCCCGCCGGACCGCAGGCACTTCTGCTATCGGCGCGACGACAAGTCCCCAATATGCGAGCGAATCGGCATCACCCACTTCGTGGACGACAACTTGTTCGCAGTTCTGAGACATCTGGCCGCGGTTCGCCGGCTCTACTGGTTCCGGGCGGTTCTGAACCCCGCCGACCTCAATCATATCCACCTTCTCAAGGAGAGAAAGATAAGAGTCGCGTGTTCGTGGCCCCGCTTACTTCCTCAGCTCGTTTCACTTTGACTCACCGCTCCGAGTAACATTGGAGCGAAACCTTTTATAAAACTGGACTCCCGCTTCCACCTGCGTGCAGACCTGCTTGCGCGTCGTGCGCAGGTAAGCCACACGGGCAGACGAGAGTGACACGAGGTCTTCATTGTTCGTATATTCGTATTCTGTTCGTAAGTTCGTATTGTGCTCTAGCCGATGAAAATGTGAACTGGATTCCCGCCTTCGCGGGAATGACACAATAAAAAGTTGCACTTTTTTTAATGTATGCTAGACTGGCGGTCAATGCAGACTCTCGTTTCCCTGCTACCCTATGTCCAAATTGGGCTTTCAGTTTTGCTGATAGCCATTGTTTTGCTGCAACAGTCCTCGGCCGGTCTTGGCGGCGCATTCGGCGGAGACAACTTCAGCGCCGGTTTCCACACCAAGCGAGGGTTTGAAAAGACATTGTTTAACGCAAGCATTGTGATTGCGATTTTGTTTGTCATTTCGGCACTTGTCGCGCTGGCCATAAGATAACTACTTCCGTACAAAAAGTACGAGACACACCACCCTGCCTCCGGCGCCTCCTCAACCGAGGAGGAAAAAGAGCCGATTGGCATCTTCTTGTTCGTAGTTCGTATTGATGAAAGAAACTCTCAAAAAAGCATTTGCAAAACACTACCGCGTTCCCTTACTGCACCGGCTGGAACGCGTGCGCAAGCATTTCTCGCCGACCGAGAAGCTTATCTTCGCGCTCTGCACCTTGCTCCTTGTCCTCGGCGCGGGAAGCCTACTCTACAAAGTAAATGCTCTCTTCCTCACGGAAATCCCCGCGCCGGGAGGAGAACTTCGGGAAGGGATTATCGGCTCTCCGCGATTTGTTAACCCTCTGCTCGCGCTTTCCAACGCGGACCGAGACCTTACGACACTGGTGTATTCCGGGCTTCTTCGTCCCACTCCCGGCGGGAAACTCGTGCCGGACCTTGCCGAACGTTTCGACATATCAAAAGATGGGCTGTCGTACACGTTTTATCTCCGTGGCGACGCGACCTTTCACGACGGGCGAGCGGTAACAGCGGGTGATGTGGTGTTTACGATTCAGAAAGCGCAGGACCCCGTGCTGAAAAGCCCGAAGCGCGCCAACTGGGAAGGCATCAAAGTGGAAGAGAAAGACGACCGGACGGTAGTGCTCACGCTGAAGCAGCCGTATGCACCCTTTCTTGAAAACGCGACGCTCGGTATTCTCCCGAAACATCTATGGAAGGATGTTGGAAGTGAACAGTTTCTGTTTTCCCCGTTTAATCTTACTGCCATAGGAAGCGGTCCGTATAAGGTGGCAAAAATAACGCGGAACGCGTCGGGTATTCCGCTCTCTTTCGAGCTCTCGGAATTCAAAGATTACGCGCAGGGCGTTTCGTATATCAAACGCATTTTGGTGTATTTCTATCAGAATGAGAAAGACCTCCTTGCGGCGCTCGCGCGCGGGGAAATAGGGGGCGTGAATACCGTTACCCCACAGGCGGCGAAGGACCTTCAGGCACAAGGGTTTCGTATTGAACGAATGCCCCTTCCCCGCGTATTCGGTGTTTTCTTTAACCAAAGTCAGGCACCGGTTCTCGCAGAGAAGGCGGTCCGGCAGGCGCTCGCGCTCGCGAGCGATAAAAAAACGCTGGTGGGCAGGGTGCTCTTGGGCTACGGCGTGCCCATTGACAGTCCTATCCCGCCGCTCATTTTGCGGCAGGACCGTGTTGAGGCGACTACCACCGAGGGGCACATCGGGCAGGCAAATGCGTTACTTGATGAGGCAAAATGGGTGAAGAACCCAGTAACGGGAATACGCGAGCGGACCAAGGGCAAGGGTAAAAATGTGCAAACGGAAACGCTTTCATTTTCGCTGGTCACCGGAGATGTCCCCGAACTTAGGGAGAGCGCCGAGCTTCTTAAAAAAATGTGGAAAGAAATCGGCGTTGACATTCGCGTCGGGGTGTTTGAATCGGGAGACCTGAACCAGAATATTATCCGTCCGCGCAAGTTCGAAGCGCTCCTCTTTGGCCAGATTATCGGACGCGACCTTGATCTGTTCGCGTTTTGGCATTCGTCGCAACGCAACGACCCCGGCCTTAACATCGCAATGTACACGAACGCGAAAGTGGACAAATGGCTTGAAGAAGCGCGCAAGACGACCGATGAGGAAAAGCGCAACGCGAATTATACGAGCGCCATAGCAGCCATTACTGCCGATGTTCCCGCCATCTTCCTTTATTCGCCGGAATTCATTTATGTGCTCCCGAAGGAGCTTAAGGGCTTCACACTGAACCGCACGACGATTCCGAGCGAGCGGTTTCTTGATATAGAGCACTGTTATATGAACACGGAGAAAGTGTGGAACATATTTACAAATCAAAATGCAAAAAGTAAATGGCAAAAAGAATAAAGACGCCGCCATGGGCGATATAAAAATCTTACATTTTTATTTCTAATTTCTTATTTTTCTAACGTGGAACCACAACGACGCAACAGAAACAGACGGCTGGGACGTGAACGCGTCTATATCGCCCGACCGAGCGGACATTTGTTCGGACGGGCGCCCTCATTTGGCGCGGACGGAAGCATACAAAAAGGCTCTCCCGCGCCGTTACGTCCGAGATTCGAGGCTCCTCCTCTAGCGGGAGGAGCTCCGAGGCCGTATGCCGGCAGAAGCCGGTTTCAACGCCGCTACGCTTCCGCGGATACGCGGACAGGGGTATTTATGACCTCGTCTTTTTCGCGCCCCGTGCCGCGACCGGGAGCAGCGCGAAGCTTTTCGCCGATACGCCGACCGGCTGTCCACCCACCCACGTCGGGAGCAGATAGGTTTGCTCATCCGCTCTCGCGGCGCGCGAGGACACATACATCCGAGAGAACGGGGCGGGGATTTCGAGCGGCAGGCGTGGGCGAGCGGGATAGCGGAACACATATCAAGAGGCTAGTGTCCATCCCGCCGCTTAAAGAGGATGCCATTCGCGTCATTTGTCTTGGAGGCGTTGAAGAAGTCGGGCGCAACATGACGCTTATTGAATTCCGCAATGACATTATTGTCGTGGACATGGGTCTCCAATTTAACGACTCAAAGACACCCGGTATTGATTTTATTCTTCCCAACACGAAGTATCTGGAGGAACGAAAAGACAACATTCGCGCCGTGCTTATCACACACGGGCACCTTGACCATATTGGCGGTATCCCCTATCTCATGGAGCGGCTCGGTAACCCGCCGATATATACGCGGAACTTGACCGCGCTTATGGTGAAAAAACGCCAAGAGGAATTCCCTTACCTCCCTCCGCTGGATATCAAAATCGTGGAGGGAAATGGCAGAGTGAAATTCAAGGATCTCTCAATCCGCTTTTTCGGCGTTTCTCATTCTATTCCCGACTGCATGGGCATCATTATTGAGACGCCGTACGGAAATATCGTGACGCCGGGCGACTACAAGCTGGACCATGTGGACGGAGTGCCGACTGAAGAAGAAGAGGAAACCTACAACGCGCTCGCGGGAGACAATAATTTACTGCTTCTGACCGACTCAACCAATGTAGAAAACCCCGGTTTCTCCACTCCCGAAAAGCTTGTCGGAGACAACCTCGCGGAAATTGTCCGCACGACGAAGACGCGCCTTATTGTTTCCATGTTCGCCTCCCATATCGTCCGCATTGGGAGAATCCTGGAGGCCACGCAGCTGTGCAACAAGAAAGTCGCGATTGAAGGGCGGAGTATGAGGAACAACGTGGATATCTGTATCGCGGCTGGCCTTATAAAAGTAAAGGACGGCACGATTATTCCCTCAACCGACATTGCAAACTATCCGCCTGACCGCATCGTCGTGCTCGCGACCGGCGCGCAGGGCGACGAATTCGCCGCGCTGACGCGGCTCGCGAACAAGAGCCACAAACAGCTCCGCCTGTCCGAACACGATACAGTGCTTCTCTCCGCGTCCATCGTTCCCGGCAATGAGAAAGCGGTGCAGGACCTCAAGGACAATATCGCACGGCATGGAGCGAAAATCATCCACTATCGCACGTCGGAGGTGTATATCCATTCCACGGGACACGGCAATCGCGGAGAGATGGAATGGCTCCATAAGAAAATTAAATCAAAGTTCTTCATTCCGATTCACGGAACGCACTATATGCTTCGGCTGCACGCAGAACTTGCGGAGGACCTCGGGATGCAAAAGGCGAACATCGTGGTGCCGGACAACTCAATGATCATTGAGATTCAGGGCGGCGGCAAAAAAATCACGGTGCTCAAGGAAAAGGCGCCAAACGGCCCGCTTATGGTTGATGGATTTGCGGTCGGCGATATGCAGGAAGTCGTGCTCCGCGACCGGCAAATGCTCGCGGAGGAAGGTATGTTCGTGATTATTGCGAGCATCCACTCGGGAACCGGCAAGCTCAAGAAGTCGCCGGACATCATCTCTCGCGGCTTCGTGTACCTGCGCGAATCACAGGACCTCCTCCACCAAACCCGCATCATCATCAAGAAGACCATTGAGGATACGACGCAGGGTATGCACCCAATTAACTTCGATTACGTGAAGGAACAGGTGACCGACGCCGTATCGCGATATCTGTTCCAAAAAACTGCCAAGCGACCGATAGTTATCCCTGTGCTACTAGGGGTCTAGGCTGGCGCAGCTGTCGGAACTTCAGTTTTGTGCGCTATAATAGCGCCATGCAACTTGCCGCACTCAAGCGATTTAGCCACACCGCTCTCTTCTCCGTCTATCTCCTCTCCTTTTTCTACACGCTCCATGTGGCGCTTCCCGTCTACGTCAACTCCACCTTTCTTGCGACGCTCGTCCCCGAGCGCTTCATCGGGGTGATTTTCACCGTCTCATCGCTTTTTACCATCGTCGCGCTTGTCCTTATCCCCCGCCTCCTGCGCGCCGTCGGCGATTATTTCACCACGGTGTTTTTTATCGCCATTGAAATCGCCTGCCTTATTGGGATTGCAGCATCAGACGAGCCAGCGCTTATCATTGCTCTGTTTATCATAAGTTCCGTGTTGATTTCTCTTATCTATTTTGACTTTGACCTCATTGTTGAAAGCTACTCAAAGGATACCAACACAGGGAGCATACGCGGCCTGTATCTTACCTCCGCGAACATCGCGTGGGTCATCGCTCCCACACTGGCGGCGTTCTTGCTTATCGGCGACGAATACTGGCGCGTGTACATTGTCGCGGCAGCGCTCTTCATCCCATCCTTGTTTATCTTTGCCCTGCGGCTGGAACAATTTAAAGACCCGCTCTACCGGACTGTGCACTTCATTGAAGGGGTAAAAAAGATATGGGTGAGCAAAGACCTTCGGCAGATTTTCATCGTGGCATTTTTGCTCTATTTCTTTTTTACGGTAATGACGATTTACACGCCCATGTACCTGCATGAGCACCTTGGCTTCGCGTGGAAAGAACTCGGCATCATGTTTTCCATTATGCTGGTGCCGTTCCTTCTACTTGAGGCTCCGCTCGGCAGGCTCGCGGACAAAGTGCTTGGCGAGAAAGAGCTTCTGGTCGTGGGTTTCGCGATTGTCGCAATAGCGACGGCTATTATTTCATATATAACTACGCCCGTATTTTTACTGTTCGCGCTTATTTTATTTACGACCCGCGTCGGCGTGGCGATGGTGGAAATCATGACCGAAACATATTTCTTCAAAAAAATCCGCGCGGGAGACGCGCAGGTTGTTGGTTTAATGAGGGCGCTCCGACCGACGGCGGGAGCGATTGCTCCCCTCGCCGCCACCGCCCTTCTCTATGTACTCCCGATGCAGTATATGTTCGTCGTGCTGGGAGCAGTCATGCTTATTGGAATCCCGGCCAGTTTGGCGCTGAAAGATACCCGGTAAAGAGTATCAAGTCACAATTCTCAATTATCAATCAAGACAAAGAGCTCCAATGCCCAAATCGGGTAGTTGAAAATTGAAGATTGCTACTTAAAAATTACGCCTAGTCTTCGTCTTCATCTTTTTTCTCCAGCACTTCTCCGTGAAGACCATTCGCGCAGTCGCAGCGAATAAGCGGCTCGCCTTCTTTTTTGCAATCTTCGGCCTGGCACACGCCGGGATTCGAGGTCTCCCCGCCGCACCCGCCAGTACAAACGTAGTGAGTCATAAAAATGCAGAAATAAAAAATAAAAAATCAAAATTATAGAGTCGCCCTCGGCGACGCGACAATTTTGCATTTTGCAGTTTAAATTATAACACCTTGTGCTCCCGAAGCCACTTCTCCACCGCCGTCCTATCCGTATTCGCAAGGATCTCTCCGTTTAGATCTAAAGTCGGCGCTTTGGTCTGTCCGCTCTTTTGTAGCATCTCGTCAAACCATGCCCTATTCCGCAGTACTTCGTGTTCTTCAAACAACACATTCCGTTCACGTAAGAAATCGAGCACATCTCTGCACCACGGACAACCAGCCTTTGTGTAGACAATCAATTTCATATGTTTTGAAGTCTCTCCGCGCCTTTCATTTGCAAGGCGGAGTTAGATAATAGCTGTGAATCTCGCCATTTTACCCCTTATGGAACACCCTTTCAAGGAGGGGTCTGGAAACGCTGAGGCGGGCGCGAGTTCGCCCCGGTCTTCTCTTTTTAGTATCGGGGTACCCGGTAATGCTCCGGGGCCTCACGCACCTTCACCGCTTAAATTTCGGGCTGCCGGGAGTTGCACCCGGACCGCACGCACCCCATGCGTGAATACTACTGCTATACTACAGCCCGATGGGGAAATTTACTCGGGCAAGTGCGTGTATACTGCTTTTATACTATACCCTGATGTGACAAACATTCTAATAACGGCACAATAATAGCATGGGCGGACATAAACCCAACCTTCCACGGGTGCATGCCCTCCCCGTTCAATAGCCCTTGTGCTGTCTAGCTGCAGATGGCACAGGGATTTACTTTAAAACCGCACAGGGATTTCCAACGCATCGTTATGCTCGGGAAGCCCCGACGCATTGGACTTCTTGAGAATGAGCACGCCGCGACCAGAGTAGTTTCCCTGAAACCGTCCGGTGCCAAACTCAACCGTTGCCGTAAACGGAACAAATTCTGTCGTCATCCAATTTACCCCGCCCGTGGCGGGGTCTTTCTCTGCCGTCGCGTACCCCTCGCCGATAATCTTCTCGTCCCAGTCAACGACCACAACAGGAAATGTTGCCTCGAAAAACCAGTTTCCCCGCGCCATGCCTTTGACCGTCAAAGGGCTTGTGACGGTGGTATTGGGGCGTGGCTCTGAAACGCGGACGAGGTCGTCCTTTTCAAGTTCGTTGCCGATATCTTCCTTGAACATCTGGCCGTCCTGTGTTTTACATTGCCGCGGATAGCTCTCCATGATGGGGTTTCCCGCCTCCGCGCACTCCGTAAAGTTCGTCACGCTTGACATGCGGTTGTTGTACCAGTACGCCACCCCCGCAACAAGGAGAAGCACCACGCCAAATATGATTTGCGTCTTTGCCTTTTCCCGCCGTCCGCTCATGATGTCAGTGTACCACGATGCACAGCCCTCGTTAAAGGGGAATGTCTACTAACTCCACGGCCGCAGAGTTAGTAGACAGACTACAAAAAAGGTCCGGAGGTAAACCCCGGACCCGATATCCGACACTCGCGTTTGATTCCTCAAACCTCAAGGCGCTTGCTCAACGTCTTTCTGTCGAGAGCAAGCACTCGTGCCGCTGCGGCCACGTTGCCGCGATGCATTTTAAAGACACTGCGACAGATGCGCTCTTCAATCTGCGCAAGCGATAGGTGGCGCGCTTCCATCTCCTGCGCAATCGCGTCAACGTGTTCAAGGAAACTGCACTCCCGCGGCGAAGCGTCGGAAGGAGCCGCGCCGCTCTGCGAACTGTTCTCAAAATGCAGGGGAAGAATCACGGCCTCTTTGCCCGCAAGAACAATCGCTCGCTCAATGGCGTGCTTGAGCTCACGTACGTTTCCCTTCCACTCGCGGCTAAGAAGCACACTGTCACACTCGGGAGCGAGCGTGATATTCCGCCCCCGCTTCTCCCCGACCACTCTCGTAAAGTGGTGCGCGAGCGGCAGGATGTCGTCCTGCCGCTGTCGAAGTGGCGGAATGGTGATGGGAAAGAGCATGAGACGATAAAAGAGGTCGCTACGGAGTACGCCTTCTCTATTCATCGCCGTGAGGTCGCGATTGGTGGCGGCGATGAGGCGAAAGTCCGAGCGAAGGTCCTCCGTGCCGCCGAGCCGCCGAAACGTCCCGCCCTCAAGGACGCGTAGTAGGTACGTCTGATTCTCCTTGAGAAGTTCGCCGATCTCGTCCAAAAAGAGCGTCCCTCTGTCCGCACGTTCTATGAGACCGGTGCGTTGCCCTACCGCGCCGGTAAACGCGCCCCGCTCATGACCGAAGAGTTCGCTCTCGATGAGCGTCGGCGTGAACCCGCCGCAGTTGGCTACGACGAGTTTCCGCTCTGAGCGGCTGCTCAGCTCGTAGATGGCCCCCGCAACGACTTCCTTGCCGACGCCGGTCTCGCCAAGGAGAAGCACGGAGCAGTCGTCTCCGGCACACTGCTTAATAAAGTAGAGCACTCTCTGCATCGCCTCCGACTGACACAACTTCAAAAGCGTCGTGGGGCGAAGTTCGGGTTGTTGCACTGCTCTCGTCGAGGTTTCTTGCTCTAACCGCACAGTTCTCTCGTCCTGTTCCATCTCTCCTCCAGTTCTCTGTGGTTTCTTTTATTTTGCTGTAGGTTCTGCCAGTATGAAGCTGGCCCTCTAAAAATCCACCCTGATACTACGCCCCATGGAGTCGGAGGTCAACATATCAACCCCGAGGGTTGCTAACACTGAAAAATAGTCCAACTGGATTGCCTCCCCGCATCATGTGCGGGGTCGTAATGACAGAGGCGCAACTTTTGATTTGAGTTACTCGAGGTACAATTCGAGTGTGACTGGGAACCCCTTTATGACAACTTTTCCACCCGCACCCCGACCAGACGTATCTTCTTTCTTCGTGGGTTCTCTTGCCGGTCGAGAAACGGAAAAAACATCTGCATAACATTTCTCGCGAGTACTTCCCCGCTTCCTGATGCTTCTTTCAAAGTCCTAGAGCGCGAGACTGTTTCGAAGTCCGCGAAACGGACCGTGAGCACGACTGTCCGAAACGTCTTGAAACCTTCTTTCGCCATATAGCCGATGAGGTGTTTCGTCTGCCGCTCAAGGTATGGCAGGAGAACCTTCATATTGAGTGAATCTTCGGGAAGCGTTTCCTGCTCGCCGATAGACTTCGCGGGCGGCGCTTCCGTCACAACCGGAGAATCGTCCTCGCCGCGAAACTTCCGATAGAGTTCTCTGCCCCATTTACCCCCACACCAACTTTCGCGTTGCAAAATGTTGCGTTGTTTTTCGCTCAAGAGAGCACAGTGAGAATCGTGGTTAAATATGTTTGAAAACTCACTCTTCTTTATTTTGCAGGAACAACGACGCGAAAGTTGGTGTCGGGGCAAGCCAAACAACTCTAGCGCATCAGCGATAGTTTTTACCCCCAGCCGCGCCAGCTTAGCTTCCGCCTTCGGACCGACACCGGGGATTCTACGCACGGGAAGCGGAGCGAGGAAGTCCGCGGCTTTCTCCGGCGGTACGACCGTGAGTCCGTCCGGCTTCTTGAAGTCCGAGGCAATCTTCGCGATGAGCTTGTTGGGGCCGATGCCAATCGAAGCGGTGAGTCTCTCTTTCTTTTTGATATCCTTTTTTATTTCTTCAGCGATTTGCTTCGCCTTTGCAAAGCTGCCGGCAAATGAGAGATCAAAGTAGCATTCATCTACGGAGACTTGTTCGAGCGCCGGTCTTTCACTCTCAAAAAGGTTCTCCGGCATACCCTTCAAATGCACCGTGATGACCTTCATAATGCTTTTTGACACCTCGCTGTAGCGACGAAATCCGGACTCGATGAATACCACCGGCGGCAATCCTTGTTTTCTCGCCGCTTCCGAAAGTGCCCATGCCGTACGGATGGGTGTCGCGCTTTTGATGCCGTAGCTCCTCGCCGGATAGTTCGCCGTGGAGACTACCCCGCGCCCTTTTCCGCCTTGCGGGTCCGCGCCAACGGCAATCGGCTGACCCTTGAGGTACGGTCGGTCACGCTCTTCCACAGCGGCGAAGAAGGCATCCATATCAAGATGTGCGATAATGCGCATCTTGTCAGTATACCGAAAAGTGCAGAAAAGTTAGCGAACAGCCACCACCCTCGCGGGAGCTCCTCCTGCTTCGATTTTGAGAGGAAACGCCCACACTTCAAATGGTGCTTTCCCCACTTTTTCTAGATTGGTGAGATTTTCAGCAATCAAAATACCGGCTCTAAGCAAAATTTTATGTACTATAAACGGTGCCCTATCGGGACTTGGCGCATCAAACCCAACCATTTTCACTTTTCGTTTTACGAGCTCCTTGGCCAAAGCTTCAGTCATGATTGGAAAACCGGTGAAGTATTTCTTGGAACCAAATCGCTTAGACCACCCTGTGCAAAAAAGAACAATATCTTCTTTCTGTATCTTCCTATACCGTATATCTTTGTATCCTATATCAACCCTCTCCTCCCCCCTCACATCTACCACAACGCCTCTTCCGCAAAAAACATCGGGTGGTAGTTCGTGCATCTCTTTCCCTCCAAGTATCATATGCGCCGGCGCGTCTATGTGCGTCCCGACATGCATGCCGGTCTGAAGCCAGTGGTCTGCGTATCCTTCCTTCCCGATTCTCGCTATTTGTCGCAGAGCCGGTTTCGGGTCGCCAGGATAAGTCGGCATACGGGCAGAAAACGGGTGCGCAAGGTCAATAAACTTCATGTTCTTGGTTTAGCAAATGCTGACGGCCGCCAGTGTTTGCTAAAAGTAGTTAAACGGCGGATATATCGGCACACCTTCCTTTTCAACATCAACTCTTGAATACCACCCCGCTTCCTTCTTCTCGCTTCCCTCTTGAAACATGAAGCGGTCTTTCTCGTAAAGGGTCGTGTCCGACAGACGGCCTTCATAGACCAAAATAATTTCGTGTCCCTCCTTGCCGTTGTACGTAAAGATGTTTTCAATCACGGAGAGAAACTTCACATCGAGCGCATTACATCCAACCTCTTCCTGCATCTCACGCTTGATAGTTTGCTCGCCGGTTTCTCCGAACTCCACATGCCCGCCGAGCGGCCGCAAAAACGCCTGCTTTTTGACGCTGTCGTACCCGCGGCTAAAGAGCAGTTGCTTGCCCGTCCGAGTTTCGCCTACTCCGGACGAAAGTCGTTCGGGTCTCTCCCTCCGCACAATTAGCATGGCTTTGGTGATAATTGCAGGCATGGGATAGATAGAATATGGAATATGGAATTCACTCTGACTTAAAGTCTAACGAACATGAATTAGTACAATACCGTTTCCCCGTATCGGTCGGTCCGTCATCAAACACATGACCGAGGTGCGCTCCGCAGTTGGCGCAGGTAATTTCCATTCGTTTCATTCCATGGGACGTATCTTCTTGATACTTCACCGCATCCGGCAATGCTTGATCAAAGGAGGGCCAGCCGGTGCCGGAATCAAACTTGGCATTCGAGGGAAAGAGAGGCGTTTTGCACACCACACACGAGTACATCCCCTGCTCATGGTGATTCATGAATTTCCCCGTGAACGGTGCCTCGGTTCCCTTTTCCTGCGTCACGCGGTACTGCTCGGGGGTGAGTCGCTTTTTGAGGTCGTCTTTATTCATGAACACTCAACTCTGACTAGCGAAATAGATTTCCATGCTCATCAAGTATCTCCGAAACATTTCTGCTTGCCCCGCAATCGAGGTGGGATGATTTTGTTCATATAGTTTGATTAGGTCAAATCGTTTTATTCCATCAACAAGCCTTTTCATCTCTGCAAAGAAGTCCGCATCCGCCAGTGCTTTGTCCATATCACGCGGATGCTTAACATGGTCTCCCAGTGCACCTACGACAACAGCAAACCGATGAAGACAGATATCCGCGACTTGAGGATCGCGCTTCTTCTCATATTCGTTAAGCTCATGCAATGCGTCCTTACATAGTCCTTTCATCTTTTGATGATTTCTATCTTCCGGCGTATTTTGACTGAAGCTTTCTCTTCCAAAATTATCAGGCATATTTCTTTATCCACCTATCGAATAATGTCTTGACTTCCGCAAGATGCCGCGGCTCTCTAAACGTATGCTTAGCGCCCTTAATGATATGCGATTCTTTTGGCCCAGGCAATGCGTCGTATGATACGCCTCATCGCCCAGCTTCTTTTTGAGTTCACGCGTATTCAGTTTAGCAAAAGCGAATGCCGGACGAGTTCACTGACCCCTCGCAGTTCCTCTTCAGGCGAAGGCGCGCGCGGGCCCGGCCGGTATAAAAATGAGCACGGTTTATAGCGCGTGATTCCCGTATCTCCCGCTTTCCGCGGGACAACATGCAGATGGAGATGCGGAATGTCCTGTCCGGCAACTTTGTCCTCATTCCACGCGTAATTGAATCCTCTCGCGCCGAACGAGTGCCGGAGCGCGGCGGTGATTTTCTCCCGAAGCGCAAAGAGCGCGAGGAGTTCCTTATCGGTGAGCTTGCCAATCACCCGCACGCACCGAATGGGACAGATGAGCATATGGCTGGGGGTAAGGGGAATATAGGTCGGAAACGCAAAAACCAATGCGTCTTTATACACAGCCCTTCTTTGGATTTCCGGCTAGTGCAAAAAGCGCAAGATTTCATCGCCACTATAACATTTTTGATGTGCAGAGGGTATACTAAGCTGTATGACAAGACTTCAGGGTAAACGAATTATTGTAAGCCTTATTCTTATCGGTATTATCGGCGGAGGTGGATACGCGGCCACGCTCAAAATACAAAGTGCTATTGCCAGAAAAGAGTCGGTTTTCAATGAGAAAATAGGACTGCTAACCGTTCAGATCTCGGCACTGCAAACCGCCATTGCCAAACTCTCGGGCGAAAGCGTCCAAACTGCCCTCTCGCTCAAAGAGCTTCAGAATCGTAAGGAGGCCATCGCCAAATCGCAGGACGAGCTACTTACCGGCGCGGTGGCGAACATCACTCCATCGGTTGTGTCAATCGTCGTCAGCAAAGATGTACCGAAGCTTGAAGTGGAGTACGTCAATCCGTTCGGAGACGACCCGTTCTTCCGGAACTTCAACTATCAGGTTCCCGTGTACCGGCAGAAAGGCACGGTGAATCAAAAAGTCGGCGCAGGCACGGGCTTTATTGTTTCTTCGGACGGATATATTCTGACGAACCGCCACGTCGTCTCCGACTCCAGCGCCACCTATACCGCGCTCCTCGCCGATGGTACCCAGAAAAACGGGCGCGTTATCTTCCGCGATAGCGAGCACGACCTCGCGATAATCAAAATTGAGGGCGGGCCATTTAGGCCCGCGCCGTTCGGAAATTCGGGGAGTCTGAAGCTCGGGCAGACGGTGGTCGCGGTCGGAAACGCACTCGGGGAATACAACAATTCCGTGTCGGTCGGCATTATCTCGGGCCTGAACCGTACGATTGAGGCGGGTTCCGGCAAGAGCCGCGAAACACTCTCGGGAGTGATTCAGACCGATGCCGCCATTAATCCGGGTAATTCCGGCGGTCCACTCATTACGACGGCGGGAGAGGTTATCGGCGTGAATGTCGCGACCGTTATTGGCTCAAGCAACATTAGTTTTTCCATTCCTATCAACACGGCGAAGGCGTTGGTGAATAACTATATTCGCTAGCGGTTGATGAAGGTGGTATACTAACGCGCAGTATTTATTATGTAATTCAGCATCTATGAAGACATTCACAAGTGTCATGCTGGCGGCTCTGTTCGCGATCGCGGGCATCGCCTCGGCACAAGAGACGACAGTGACAACGCAGGAAGCAGCGGTAACCAAAGCGGCGGATACCACTACCGGAACGGTGCAGACAACGACTGTCACTCCGACGACGGGTACTACCGCAGCTCCGGAACAGGCTGTTAAAGAGGTTGAGATGAAGATAAAGGCCCTTAATCAGGAGATGGAAGCAAAGATAAAGGCGCTCCGCGAAGAATACAAGGTAAAGATTGAGGCCCTTCGCAATGAAGCGAAGGTGAAGATGGAGGCGACGAAGGCCCAGCGAAAGGAAGTGGGGCAAAATGTTAAGGAGAAGCGCAAGGAAGTCCGCATGGATATAAAGGGACAACGGCAGGACCTTAAAGAACAGGTGAGAGATAAACGTACAGGGGCCAAAGTACCTCCACCGCCTCGAACACCCGCCACAGGAGCCGGCACACCCCCTCCGACCACCGCGCCAGCGACCACCCAGTAAAATAGACCGCATCAAAAAACCGCTTCGCCATATGTCGGGGCGGTTTTTGTGTGCATTGACATTGTGTGCAAAGAGGTTACTGTATACGCAAAGTGTCACCACGCGGAGGGTCAACAAACCGCGTGGGGTAAGGAAACATGGCCGAACTGCTTATATTCGGGTTTATCTTTGCCGTAATTGTGGGCATGACTCTTTGGGCAAACCGCCCAATCAAGAATCGCCTCCGATAGATAAAATAGCAGATAAACCGAACGAGCCCCCTAGCAGAGATAGGGGCTCACGCTTTTTTTATAATCGTAAACCTCAAATCTTCGTGCACGACATCAAAAACAAAAATCTGGCAGCGCAGGGAAAGAAGCGTATCGAGTGGGCGGCAAAGGACATGCCGGTCCTTTCTTCGCTCGCAAAAGAGTTTGCGCGGACGAAGCAATACAAAGGCATTCGCATCGGTGCGTGCCTCCATGTGACGACCGAGACAGCGAACCTCATGCTTGCCCTCAAAGCGGGCGGTGCAAAGCTTCGTCTCTGCGCGTCCAATCCGCTGTCCACACAAGATGACGTAGCCGCCGCGCTCGCTCTCGAGTTCGGCATCGAGACCTTTGCCATTAAAGGCGAGGACAACAAGACGTACTTCAAGCACCTTAATGCGGTGCTCGACCTCAAGCCCCACCTCACCATGGATGACGGCGCTGACCTCGTATCCGAAATCCACAAAAACCGCACCGACCTCATAAAGAACATAATCGGCGGCACCGAGGAGACCACGACTGGCGTGATTCGCCTCCGCGCGATGGCCAAAGAAGGGGCGCTCCACTTCCCCATCCTCGCCGTGAATGAAGCGCAGACGAAGCACCTCTTCGACAACCGCTACGGCACAGGGCAATCCACCATAGACGGCATCATCCGCGCGACGAACAAGCTCATCGCCGGTACGACATTCGCGGTCGCCGGGTATGGCTGGTGCGGGAAGGGCCTCGCGAAGCGCGTGGAAGGACTGGGCGCGCGTGTGATTGTGACCGAGATAAATCCGGTTCGCGCGCTTGAAGCCATGATGGACGGCTTTCGCGTGATGCCGATGAAAGAAGCGGCGAAGCGCGCGGATATCATCTGTACCCTTACGGGCAATCGCGACGTGCTTGATACCGAGCACTTTGAAGCGATGAGAGACGGCTGCATCATCGCCAACTCGGGACACTTTGACGTTGAAATCAATCTCAAAAACCTAAGAAAGCTTGCGAAACTCACCTCACAGCCGCGAACGCTCGTAGATGAATACACCAAGCCGAACGGCAAAAGGATTTACGTCCTCGGTGAGGGTCGCCTCGTGAACCTCGCCACCGCCGAAGGCCACCCACCCTCCGTCATGGACATGAGCTTCGCCAATCAGGCTCTCGGCGCGAAGTTTATTTTGGAGAACAAAGGAAAGCTGGAAAACCGCGTCTATGTCATTCCAGAAGAAGTTGACCGCGCGATTGCGGAGAAGAAACTGAAAGCCCTTGGAGTGAAAATTGATACACTCACGCCAGCGCAGGAGAAGTATTTGGAAAGTTGGGAAGAAGGAACGGCATAAGTAGAATATGGAATATAGAATTGAGAATAGAGAGAATGTGTCAAGATTATTCTGGTTCTGTATTCTAAATTCGATATTCTAAATTCTATCCATGAAGCGTCCGCTTGTAGTAGGGTCAGTTGCTTTTGATTTAATCTTCGGCATCCACGGGAAGATTCAGGATGAGATTCTGGTTGAAAAGAAAGGCAAACTCGGCAGACAGAACTTGATGTTTACCGCGAAAACGAAAGAATCGTTCTTTGGCGGGACGGGAGGAAATATTTCTTACGGTCTTGGTGCACTGAAGAAGACCCCACTGCTTTTCTCACTCGCCGGACAGGACTTCGAAGGCAGCGGCTTCGGTCTGCATCTCAAAAAAGCGGGTGTTGATTCGCGTGTGGTCGTTGATCAAAAGGGCTGGACCGCCACGTTTTACGGAATGTCGGATGAGCTCGGCCAGCAGATTGGCGTCTATCAGCCAAATGCATACGAAAAGATACACACGCATTCTCTTTCGGAAACAATCTCGCCAACGGACTTTGCGCAAGTCGGAGTCGCGATTTTCTCCGCCGGAACCGGTGTGAGCATCCTCCGCCATATGAAAGAAGTACGGGAGAAGTGCGGCAAAGACACTTTGATTATCTTTGACCCCGGGCAGGTGATTTCCGTTTTTTACGACAAGGCGCTTTTGGAGAAAACGCTTGCGCTCGCCGACATCTTTATCGGCAACGAGGTGGAGTGCAAGCAACTGCAAACCATTCTCGGCTACTCACATACGAAACTTCTTTCAAAGGGCCTCTCCGCAGTTATTGAAACGCTCGGCGAAAAAGGAAGCGTTATATACGAGCACGGCAAGAAGACCCGCATAATAGCGGTCAAAGCAAAGAAGGTGGTGGAGGCCACGGGAGCGGGCGACGCCTACCGTGCCGGTCTCATCGCGAAGCTCCTTGAAGGCAAGACACTAAACGAGGCGGCTCTCTTTGGCGCAAAAGTAGCCTCTCGCTCTGTCGCTTTCCGCGGCGGGCAGACGTACAAAGTTTGACCACTCGTATCATAGACTGACTTGTATCTAAAAAAAAGGAATCGGACCTCCGATTCCCTGCTACCACTCGCTTTCATCCGCGTATATCTCGGCTGAGAGATGCACGCTCACAGTGCCGTTACGGGGTATTTCGATAGCGTCCCCGAATACGATAAAGTCGGCACCTCTCTCGTCCGCCGCCGTCAGGAGTTTCTCCTGAGCTTCCCTATGTGCGAGCTCGAAATCCCTCTCCAGAGGCACGGTGTGCACGCATCGTATCTCGCCGAGCGGCCTTGTGCGTTCGCGCCTAAGCGCTTTCTCATCCATGATGCGTACAGTTTTCACTGTATTGAGTATATAGGCCGAGCTCCGTCAACACAAGCAATGATCATGCGCCCTCCTCGCCTATCGCGTTCCACCCCGGCGCTGGAGTGTTTCTCCCATTCCCTATTCTTTATTCTGTATTCTCTTTACTGCTTATACAAATACACTCTCTTATACCGCTGCACAGGTTCCCAATTCGGAAACGGAAATGAATGCGCGACGACCCGCGAACCGGGGCGAAGTTCTCTTTTTAGTTTCTCTTCGAGTTTGGGCATGATGTAGGGAATGCCGTAGATGACAACCGCATCGAATTTTGAGACATCTTCGTTCCAGAAGTTGCCCATGTGCACGAATGCCTTTCCGCGGAGGCCGGCTCTCACAATGTTGAGCCGTGAGCGCCATACAAGGAGCGGATTGTGTTCGTAGCCGTGCGCCTCCGCGCCGGCCTCGGCGAGTGCGATGAGGAGGCGACCATTGCCACTCCCGAGGTCCACCGCCTTTTCCCCCGGTTTGAGCGAAAGGAAGTTGATGATGTGCGGGACATAACTCCGCTTGGTGGGTACGTAAAACGGCCCGCGCGCGAGCCAGATGAGCATAATGACGCTGAAAACGGTTACCATCGCGTAAGCGGCGATAAACATACTAAAAAATTTCTAAATCCTGATTTCTAATTCCTAAACTAATTAACTCGTTCAATCATTCCCACCACCGCCTTATGGTCGCTCACTCCCTCCACGAGACGGACATCAAACACGCGGTACTCTTTAGAGCTAAACAGTCCGTCCACAACGTACATGATGCCGGGCTTAAAGTGCAGTTTCTGGTCTATGCTGGTCGTGTATTCCGGAGGGATATTGTCTTTAAACCGCTCCGCGAGCTTTCCCCAAATCGGGAGTCCCCGGGGCGCGTTGAAATCCCCGCAGAGAATGAATTCCGGAAATTCTTCAAGTCTTTTAAGTAAGGCATCGACGTCTTGCCACTGTCCCTTAGAAACAATGCTCCCTTCTGGAGTCCACGTAAAATGTGTCGTGCCAATGGTGAAAGGATGTTCCCCCGCTTGCACGGATGCCCATATGACGGCGCCGCGCATATGGTCGTATCGGTCGGGAGCGAGCGGATCGGTAACTCTCGGCACCACGTCGGGAGAGCCGTAATAATAAAACACTCCTTCTCGCGTTATTGGCAACCGGGTCAGAAGCGCGTTGCCTTCCTGCACGCCAAGGCGCGCCAGTTCTTCGGTGTGCCTGCCCTTATCGGCGTATGAGGTTGACACATAGAGCGCTTTCATCTGGAGCGCTTCCTCAAAACGCTTCACGTCGCGGTCAAGAATTTCCTGCAGGCACACGACATCCGCTTCCTCGCGCCGGAGAAACGGCAGCGCGGTGTCATAATGCAAATTACGCTCAATGTTGAGAGAGATGAGTTTAATTTTCATACCAGACGCACAGAGCACAGGAAACCAATACCCAAACAAAACACAATCTTACAAAATACAAACGGAAAGGAATCTCCTGCTGAGAGTTTGTGATGAGTGGAGTTTGTGCTTTTCTTGGATTTTGTGCTGTTTGTGTTTTGTGTCTTTCTCTATACTGTAAACCTCCCGTTCCGGTAAATTGTTTTTGTACTACCGTCTTTGAGTTCCGCAACAACCGTGCGGGGCGCGGTGGAGATGATATCGGTGTGTACCGATGAATCGTTAAACCCGAGATTTTCCCAATCCTCGGTGGAAAGCTCGCCGGGGTTCCCGGTGTAGCAGTCGTGATAGCTCTTCCCGAGCGCAAGGTGCGTGTTGCCGTTTGGTCCCCCCATATTCTCATCATAGAGCGTCTCGGCCATGAAATGCGTAATGCGGGACAGCCGCTTGTCCGTCAGCGAAAACTCGCCGATTTTGTCGGCGTGGAGCGTCGCAATCATCTCCTTGAGGACTTTTTCATTTCTCTTCGCCTTCGCCTTCACCACCTTCCCGTCCTTAAACGTAAGCTCGGCGCCTTCAATAAGCACGCCGTACCGATAGAGCGGCTGATTGAACCGTATCCAGCCCGATGTGCCACGCCAGTCGGGCGAGGTAAAGTGCTCAAAACTCGGAATGTTTCGCCCGCTTCCGCACATCCACTGCCGTTTCTCACCAAGGTGAATCTTGAGGTCGGCATCCGGCCCTTTCACGTGGAGTTTATGAATCGGGAGTGCGTTTAGCTTCAGGCGGATTTCTTCCATCGTCCTGTACACGCGGCGCCATTCCTTAATCGGGTCTTTCTTATCCAAAAAACACGCCTTGATAATTTGCCCCCAGTACGCCTTCTCCGAGAGTTTAGCCTCCTTTGCCATCGCCGGCGTTCCGTAGAGCCCGATAGTCCAGCTGTACTTTCCGGCATTCTCTTTGTCGCGGCGCCAGTCCATGTAGGGTTTCCACGCGAGCCCCCGTAACATAATTTTCTTCGGGTCTATACCCTCCAGTTCGTGCTTATCCACTTCGCTAATTACGAAAAGGTTGTGATCAACTTGATTCACAAGCCCCCGTGCGTATTTTCGGGGAAAGAACTTCAACTGGTGCGGCTTGGCGAGTTCAAAAAACATCCGGTCAAAAGGAAAGCGGTCGCCCGAATCGGGGCGGTAATCGGAAATGACATGCCCGCCTGATGTGTATATCGCACGCTTCAATTCCATGAAGAGCGGTTTCGCCGCCTCGTAGCAGACGAGGTGCACGATTTCACCCTTTTTGATTCCTTTGCCGCCATTAAGCGCAAAATTGACGAGAACATCCGCATACTTCTCTAAAACTGTTTTACTCGGAGTGTACGGCATAAAGGCGAGGACTTATGATTTATGATTTATGATTTAAGAAAAAGATTTGTATACCATAGCACAAAATCAATTTTTGCCAAACAAAAAGTCGCCTTGCGGGCGCTTTTGGAGAATGCCGCGGTTATCACTTTTGCCAGCGAGGGAGAAGAAGTAAAACGGAGATAAGCAAAAACGCGGATAAGGCCATAAGCGGAATAGTAATGTAGCCAAACTGCATGACGAAGACTTTCGCGCAGGACACCGAATAGCCGATGGCGGCGCAGGGGCCTTCCGGTATAAGACCGCGTTGCATCAGATAATGATAGAGGGTGATGATGACACCTATGACTGAGAGAACAAGTGAGGTATCTATGAGTGCACTACTCCCCTTGTGCTTCCAGACAGCGAACCCGAGCACAAGTATCTGCGGATACATAAATATACGCTGAATCCAACAAAGTTTGCATGGCTCATACCCAAGAACTTCGGAATAAGTCAAACTCCCCAGGGTCGCGATAAGCGCGACGCTAAATGCGAGCAAGAGAGAGCGCGTTCTGATCCACTCGGGAAGTTTCCAGGAAAACAGCCACGAGAGCACGAGCCAGACAATGAGAATCTGGGCGAGAACACTGAGAAGACCGGAGATGAAGTTGATGGAGGAGGCCATTGTGGGGAGGAGTTAAGAGATTTGAGTTAAGAGATTGGAGGAAGAATCTTTGTAATTCGCGTTCATAACTCTTTGCTTTTAGCTCCGCTGTATACTAATCCGGGAGCGTGCACTGCGTTTTCTCGGCAAGCTTCTGGAGGGGTACTTCCCCGTCCAACCGGCTGCCGTCCGCGAATTCCCACGTCGGGTACCCCTTTATCTGTTTATCGATACACACCTGAAGCTGTCCTTGTCCGTCAGGTTTTGAGCATTCTACATACGGGAGCAGTCTCGCGGAGCGCCCAAACTGTTTCTTTTGACTCTGGCAGTGCCGACACCAAAACGCGCCATAAAACACCGCGCCTTTATCGGTAAGACATTGCGCGAATCCGTCAAGCTGACCGGGCGTATTGGCGTCTCGGTACGAAATAAAGCCAATGCCGACAATGACCGCAAGCGTGATAAGGCCAAAAATGGCGTACTCTTTCTTCATAGGGTTGTATACTAACCTATGATTGTCAATTAGCCAAGAAATGCGAGGAGCCTCGGGAGAGGGAATAAATAAGGAGTTTACTGCACCATAACTCTGTGAAGGAGCGCGTGGGTGTTCCCTATTCGAGAGGCTTCGCCCGCCTGCGCGATACACACGGGCAGGCAGATTCGCATCATAGATTAGTATGCATAAATTACTTTAACCATTCTCTCACCGTCCGTGGCCAACCCACAAGTACTAAAAACGCCAGCGGAGCGCCCCAATTCGCAAAACGCTCTATGAAGTCCCACACTGGCTGTCCCATGATCGGCCGAATAAGCGCGGCCCACAACCCCCAGAACGCCATCCAAAGCAACGCAACCCTGACCGGACGAATAAGCACGAGAAGCGCGAACGCGATATCCATAAGGCCGACCCAGAACAGAAACTATGTCGCCAAAGTAGGGTCCGAGACTCCAAAATGGGTAAACCAGCCCCACCCAGTCCTTTTTCCCTTGATAGCGAGAATACGCCGTGCCCGATAAACTCACCGGCCACCGCAATCCGCAGAATCCACTCCGCTTTTCTGAGAGAAGGCGTGATAGAGAGAGTTAAAAAATAAAGAGACACTTTATATCGCAAAGTATAGCACCCCCTTGCCATTTCCGTTTCCCCATCTAAAACGCAATCACCTTTTCTACCTCTGCTGCCGTCCCGATCACCACGCGAGAAAAATGAGGACCAGCATGACCACGAGAGACGCGGCTACAAGAATCTTGGGGAGTGTCCCCGAAAGAGTCCTCCTTTCTCTCGGAGGTATATTCGCGGTAACCGCTCTTTGCTCCAGAACGAGAGAAAGCACAATCGCGCCGGAAAGACTTCGCCCCGAGAGAACTACAACGACGGTCTTTCCCGCGCGGGAATGCGCCTGTATCGTTTCGGCAAACGAAACAGGCACCGCGATGCGTTCTTCAACAAGAAATCTCGGACTGCCTACTCGTACCTCTATTTCGTCAATAATGGCCTTCACTCCCTTGCCGGGGATGCTTACAAATTTGGACGCGGGAAGCAAGCGAAGTCCCCTTCTCTTTGCCTCGCTTACGAGGACTTCAGCGGTGCTAAAGTCCGCAAGGTAATGTAATGAGGACGCCCGTTCCAAGAGGTCGTCTTCGCCCGCATCAACTGAAATAATGGTTTCAATGATATAGCGCTGTTCGTCCATATGGCTCTAGATTCCACTTTTCAGTGGAGTGACACCGACTGCGTAAACCCCATACGTGTGTGCTGACAATGCATTTCATCTTAGCATGTGCATTTACAGAAAATAACCCTCGTGCTAATGTGAATATGCATATGCGGAATACACAGCAAATTACGACCAAGAAGACCACAAAGACCGACGCTCTCTTGAGAGCTTCTTTTTGGTACTGTTAAACTCCGCGACTCCTAACGACACCAAAGAAAAGCCCTCAACACTGGGGGCTTTTCATTTGCGGAGGCAAATGATGTTCTTTGACAAATAACCGTCCCATTCCTCCGGAGGAAGAACCAGACGTATGATTATCGACTTACCGATGGAGATTGCGGTGACCATCTTCCGTGGAGGCTCCGCAGACAAAATCCGCTACTCGGCGCGCTGGGAAGCGGCCCGTTTCCTTCCCGCGAAAAAAGACGGCGAGGTCTTCCGCTGTTCCACAGCAGGGAAAGAACTCACGGGGTGCGTCGCTGCAGCCAAAGAGCGCGTGCGTGCATTTGCAGACGAGCATCGCATCAACCCAGAAACCATCATCGGCCTAGACGATACATCTGCTCTTGTCCGTACAGCGGAAGGCGACGATATCCGCTTCGTAGGCGTCACCTATAACGATTGGTTCAATTCAAATTCAACCCGCGATTGAATACTGGAAGTACATTATGACAACATCACTAATCATCTATCGCCGTGTCACAAACCTAAACCAATTATTCGCCCATTGCACGGATGGGGATACAGTGAAGACGAACGGAGTTGCTGGAGAATACAACGTCATCTTCATCGCGTGTATGCCTAAGACGGATCGGACAGCTATCCAGCAATTCACTCTTTCTGAATGCCGATGGCCGTTCACGCTTCCTATTGTGTGGGACGATACCAACGAGGCTTGGTAGCCACATTGGCACCCAAAGGCGCTCTGCAACCTCATGTTGCATCGCCTTTTCTTTTTACCCAAATGTGAAAAAGAAAAGGCAGACCCGCTAGAGACCTGCCTGAATGCTCCTCTTACTTCTTTTGAAACCACAACTCCCGTTACTTCAAAAGCCCGAGAGAAATAAGCTCCTGACGAATCACGTTCTCAACCGAGGCTGATACCTTCACGAGCGGCAACCGCATAACTCCGGTATCAAGCCCGAGAAGCGCGAGGGCGCACTTAACGCCTGCGGGATTTCCGTCAAGGAAAAGGCTCTTGGTGAGTCCGAAAAGTTTCGCGTGTATTTCCCTCGCGACCGCGAAGTTGCCGACATAGAGCATGCGGACCAGTTCCGAGACCATATCCGGCACGACATTGGACACGACGCTGATGACTCCGTTCGCTCCGACAGCCGAAAACGGGAGCGTCAGCGAATCATCACCGGAGAGAATAAAGAAATCCGAACCGAGTCGCGCCCGAAGTTCGGTCACGTAGTCGCAACTTCCGTTAGCCACCTTTATTCCAACAATGCGTTCCGGTTTTTCTTGTCGGAGTCGGCACACGGTATCTACCGAGATATCAATCCCGCACCGGCCGGGAATGTTGTAGAGGACGAGCGGGAGTCTGGTTGCGTCCGCGATGGCGCAAAAATGCTGGAACACCCCTTCCTGTGAAGGTTTGTTGTAGTACGGCGCGACCTGCAAAGAACCATCCGCTCCAGCGTTTTCTGCCATCTTCGTCAGCTCAATCGCCTCTTTCGTTGAGTTGGCGCCTGTACCGGCGAGAATCAATACCCTCCCTCGTGCGTACTCTACGGCACGCCGAATGACGAGAATATGCTCTTCCACCGAAAGGGTTGGCGACTCACCGGTGGTACCGACAGGGACGATGCCACTCACCCTCCCTGCGACCTGCCGTTCGATTTGCTGCTGAAGCTGCGCTTCGTCAAACTCTCCTGAAGCCGTGAATGGTGTAGTGATTGCCGTAAAGGCACCGATAAAACCGCGATTCGTTTGTTGCATCTGTTTCCTCGTTTGTGGTTGTGTTGAACTAAAGACTTCCTCCGTTGGAGGCTCCGTTTTCCCCAAAGACGTCTATGTCTCGGAGGAAAGTGAGCCGCTAACAAAAACTGCCTTCTCCCTAAAGAGAAGGCAATCTTTTGTGTGTACTGTGTCAGAAACCTACTCGAGCATACAGAAAGATACCTTCTCTTGTGAAGACTTCTTTCCCTTCTTTGAAATAATCGCGAATCGGTGCATATTCCTATAGTACATGAGTCCGAAAAATCGTCAAGAAACGCCTTTTAATTGTCATGGTCCATAAAAAGGTCGCGAACCGCACCCGCTCCTCCATCAGAGTATCGAGGGGGGCGATTCTCCAGTTCTGCTTTCAGCGTTTCAACCGCATTGCGAGTGTTCGCTGGCAAAGAATGTTCCCGCACTTCTTCCATTGCCGCGTTGACGAGCGCGAGCGCATCTCGCTTTCTTTCTTCTTTCATGTGTGTGTCCCCCTCTCTCCTCCACTCCTCCATTGCCGTTATTGCACTATGGAGAGCATCTTTGTAGGCTTCTTCTTCCGGGAGAGATGTTTGGGGAAGACGTTCCCGCGGTTCTTCATTTGAAAACCGAGTCATATCATTGAAGTACGTTATACACCCACGGGACCGGAATCGCATACATCATCAGAATCGCCCCGATAAGCGCGAGATTTTTATAAAAGTGAAGAAACTCCTGCATCCGAGCAGCAAGGTCGGTTTCTCTCCAAAACGCATGCATCTTGAAGGTCACCGGCACGAAGAAGATAAGGAGGAGCGTGAGAGATGCTTCGGGTGCTATACCAAATACAATGCCTAGGCCACCGAGCATGAGGAGCACGCCACTCACAAAGACCGATGCGCGCGCCGATGGCACGCCTTTTGATTCCGCGTATTTCGTGAGACCGTCAAGATGCTTAAAATGATTCCACGCGTTTTGGAGGAAATACACTCCGAAGATAAGGCGGCCGATGAGAAATAAAATGTCCATATAAATAACAAGTAACTTGTAACTGAATAACTGTAACAAGAAGAGCTCCGTATATCAATCTCTTTCTTTTCTATATTCTATATTCTCAATTCTATATTCTACGCGATGAGCGCATTCCAATCTCCCGCAAATCGCTCTATCCCTTTATCGGTCAGCGGGTGCGAAATGTCAAATTCGCGCCAACCTTTGGAAAGATCGAGCGCTTGATACGGAATAGACTGGAGATTCTTTGCATCATAGGTATATCCCTTCCCATCCTGTCGCCCTGCTGCCACCCACGAACGAATAGCCTTAGCAGGAACGGTGAGAATGTCTGCTTTGTAGGACAGCGAGGCAAGAAAATGCTCAGTGGACCTGATGCTCGCGGCAAGAACCTCGACATGACTGCCTGCCTCGTCGTACATCCTGCGAATATTTCTGATTAGGTCCATGCCGTTCTCACCGATGTCATCGAGACGACCGATGAAAGGCGAGACGAATACATCCCCCTTCTTCGCTCTTCGTGTTGCCGCATGGACCGCTGCGGCTTGTTCTTGTGTAAAGACGAGCGTCATGTTGACTTTGCCTCCGTCCGCTATAAGCTGCTCCGCCGCCACCAGTCCAAGATGCGTCGTCGGGAATTTGATGTGCGCATTCGGAATCCATGTACGCATTACCCTTGCCTCTTCAAGCATTTCTACCGAAGTTGTGTTCTTGTCTGAATAGACCTCTACCGAGATGGAGCCGTTGGGCAGGAGTCTCGAAAGCTCGATCACCACCCCGCGATAAAAATCCATCGTTTCTTTGTAAGTAAATTTCTTGCCTTCAGCAAGACGTTTCTGCGCTTCGGGACTCTTGGCAATCAACGTCGGGTTTGTGGTCTGCCCGTCTAAAAAGCCAAGGAGCGAAATAATGTCGCGTGTTTCGTTGGGGTCCCCGCCATCCAGAAAGATTTTGCTGCGCATAATTCTCTGAATATCGAATTTCGAATACCGAATATCGAAAGACTTTCAATACTCAATCGCTAATTTGATATTTTTAGAAATTAGATATTAGATATTCGAAATTGTCGAAGAGTTTAAGCGACGAGCCGCTTAAACTCTTCGACCATTGGTACCTGTTCTGCCTCCGTACCGTAGATTTTCGATAGGTGAAGCGCCGTCCAATCGGCGATAAGGAGCGAAGAAAACATCTTTCCAAGCGGTGTTTTGCCTTGGAGCGCAACCTCTGTAACGGGGAGTCCTCGGTCTTCGTAGAGCCTGCGGGTCACCTGCATACGCTTTTGATTCTGCAGGTGATCGGCACTGTCAGTGATAAAGATGAAATGGAATTTTTGGGAAAGCCCTTCTGTTGTTCCGATAAGATCAAGACCTGTCATCTCATTGTGATTGAGCTCCGGAAAGACGTTATAAAACGAAGGGATTTTTCCAGTCTCGTTGAATTTTATCTTCCAGTTGTAGGCCACTGCGCTATTTCGCGCCGATGCGTAGATGACCGGCACCTTGCTTCGGAGCGCTGAAGCGAGAGCCTCCCCTTTTCCTTCGAGAGCTTCGGGCTGGAGCGTCTTCGCGCAGGCTCCAAGCTCTGCGAGGAGCTTCTCATTTCCTATAAGCGCGGCGAGTGCCAGCATTTGGAATCCGAGGCCGGAGCGGGGCTGTATGTTCGTGGACGGCAATACGACATGTGGGATGCCGTGCTTTTGCGCGAACGAAAGAAGCGCCCCTCCTTTAGCAATCACTGCAAGCGGGAGACCTCTTTTCTTTGCTTCTTCCGCAAAATTGATGGCTTCTTCGGTATTACCTGAAAAGGAGCTCGCAATGAGTAGAGCATCCTTGAGCCGATGAGGAGAGAGCTTCGGCACTCCGTAATCGCTATAAACAGAAAGGTCCAGTTCCGGACGGTACGCGCGCAAGAGGTCGGCCGCAAGATGCGAACCGCCCATGCCGTCAAGGATATATGTATTCGCACGCGGCAGCTTCTCCTTATTCGCCACCGCCGGCTTCCACTCAAACTGCGTATTAAATTTTCTTATTGCTTCCTCCACGATAGGAAATTGAAAATTAAAAAATCAAAATGCAAAGTGATTTATTCGCGTTTAATGCTTAACCTTTGAGAAATCATCAAAAACTGCCTCGATGTTGTTGCCGTCCGGGTCAAATACAAAGGCGGCGTAATAGCCCGGGTGATAATTGGTGCAGTATTCAGGCTTGCCATTATCTTTTCCCCCGGCTTTCATAGCGGCTTCGTAAAAGTCATTCACCACTTCTTTACTATTTGCAGAAAACGCAAGACAAGAAAGTGAATGACCAGGCAGCGCCGTACCCCTCTTAATCCAAAAGTCCCTCTTACCCTCTGCATCCTCGATACCAAAACCTACAGATTTCTCGCCGTCGATAAGCATGCGGTAACCCAGCGGTCGCAACGCTTTCGCAAAGAATTCTCTGCTCCGATTCAAGTTAGATACAAATAAGGTAACGTGATTTATCATTTTGCTTTCTTACCGCGTCCGCGACTTCTAACGGGATGTCCTCCGAATTGATTCCGGAGTGCCGAAACGACTTGACCGGTATAGCTGGGATTTCCTTTCGACATAACTCTGAAATCGAGTGCTTCCTTGATGACCTTTACCGGAACTTTTAGTTCCTTCGCCGTCGCCACGGTCCAGAGCCCTTCTCCGCTGTGCGAGACCTCGCCCGAGATACCCCGAAGATTCTCGCCGTGCGCCTTGTACGCCTGCTCGAGCCAGCCGATGAGCCTCGATTCGATAACGCTTTTATGATTATAAAGCCTCGCGACCTCTCGTAATGGTAACTTGAATGCGGAGCGTTTCATTACTTCGAACCCTTCGCCGATTGCCTGCATCATGCCGTACTCGATGCCGTTATGGATCATTTTCACGAAATGCCCTGCTCCCGCCTTGCCGAAATACGCATACGCATCGAGCGCGGCAAGGTCACGAAAGAGCTTTTCGTGCTTTTCAAATACTTTTTTCTCGCCGCCGATCATCAGGCACGCCCCTTTGCGCGCTCCCGCCGGCCCGCCGGAGGTTCCGCAGTCGAGGAAATTGATCCCTTTTTTCGAAAGCTCCTTTGCGCGGCGCATGGAGTGCTTATAGAATGAATTACCGCCGTCGATCACGGTGTCTCCCTTCGAGAGATGTGGCACAAGCTCCTTCAGCACATCATCCACCACCGCATGCGGCACCATAAGCCAAATGAGGCGGGGCGTTTTGAGCTTCGAAACAAGTGCGGCTATCGATTCGGTAATCTCTGCGCCTGCACCCTGCGCCAGAAGCCGCGGACCTTCGCTACGGTTCCACGCCACAACGCGATGGCCGTATTCCAAGAGGCGCTCCACCTGCGCCAAACCCATTTTACCGAGACCGATGTAACCAATTTGCATAAAGTATCAAGTTTCAATTATCAATTCTCAATCGATATTTAATTGAATCCAAAAATTGAGAATTGTTTGATAATTGTAAATTGATAATTGAAAATTACGCTTGCGGTCCTTCACTTCCCTTCTTATACTGGTGTAGCGAAAGCGCGCCCCACTTCTCCACTATCGATGTGATGAATTTCCATTCCGCCTTTACCTCCTCGGTCAACGTGAACAGCGTCTGATCACCACGCAGGGCGTCGACGAGCACCCGCTCGTAGGGGTTCGGGACCTGCTTTTCGATGGACTCTTTCTCGAAAGCGAATGAAAGCGCTTTGGGCTCCAGCTGAAACGCGAAGCCGGGCTGTTTGGCCCAAAAAAGAAGCGAGATGCTGCCCTCGTCTATATTGAACGACAGCACGTTCTGATGCGGCTGTTCGTGGCCCTTCGGGCACAGGCACGGCATCGGCTTGAAAAATACTTTTATCGAGACGGCTGAGTGATCGAGTGCCTTTCCCGCTTCCAGCACAAACGGCACGCCGCGCCAGCGGTTATTGTTCACGCGGGCATCGATCTTAAAGTAGGTTTCGGTTTCGGTGCCCGCCCGGACCCCTGCTTCGTTTCTGTAGCCGTCATACTGCCCGCGCACGATCCATTTCTTCAGGTCGCTCCCGCCACCGCTGACTTTTTCGAGGACCTTACGGCGCGCCGAGCGGATAGCTGCCCCGTCCATCGCCTTGGGGTTCTCCATGGCGACCAGCGCGAGCATCTGGAGGATGTGGTTTTGACCGACATCGCGGAGCTCCCCCACTGGATCATAGAATGCCCCGCGCCCCTCGACGGTCCCCTCTTTGAGGAATTGTATCTCGAACCGCTCTATATGCTTTCGGCTCCACAACGGCTCGAAGATGCCGTTCGAAAAGCGGAACGAGATGATGTTCTGCACTGCTTCCTTCGCGAGGTAATGGTCGATGCGGAATATCTGGTTCTCTTCGAAGAGCTTGCCCAAGAGGTGGTCGAGCCGTGCCGCTTCCCGCTGGTTGCTTCCGAAGGGCTTCTCGACAAGGATGCGCGTCCACGCTCCGGCGTCGTCGGGGAGGCCGGGAGCGCACGGTATGGCGAGGCCGGACTTCGCGAGCCGCGTAAAGACGGTCTCGTAGAGATTGGGGGGCACGGCGAGGTAGAAGAGCTTGTCGGAGCACGTGCCCCGCTCGCGGTCCCGCTCCTCCAAGAATCTCCCCAGCGAAGCGTAGCTCTCCTGGCTATTCAAATCTCCCTGATGATAAAGCGCTTTTGAAACAAACTCATCCGGCTCAATAATTTTACCGCTTGAGCGGGAAGCAAGCGCATTATGAATAAATGCACGAAACTGGTCATGTGAGAGCGGCTTGCGCGAAAATCCGACAATCTCTGTTTGCGAAGGAAGGAGTGCTTTCTCATGCAAATCAAAGAGCGCCCCCGCCAGCTTTCTCTGGAAGAGATCTCCTGTCGCCCCGAAAATGAGGATAGTGAGGGGTTTTTGACTCTCTGGCATGAGGCATAGTATAGCAAAGACCCTCGCTTCTGCGAGGGTTCTTGTGCCCCCCTTTTCTCGCCGTCCCTATCCGAACATAACGGGAGAATCTTTGCGTGGGGGTCAACTTCGCCCGAAGCAAGTAGCTCCGATCGGGGTTACTTGCCTCAAGAAGGTATACAAAGGACCATCCTTTGCAAAAAAGGATAGCCCTTTGTACTGCGTGAACTGGGTTACTTCCCCCGTATCAAGGGTGGGGTCGCAATGACGAAATGGAGCTTCGCAACTCACTCCGCCGATTCACTGACAGCGACTTTTTCTTTTTCCTTTGGAGAAACGTGGCCAGCGGTAACATCCACTTCGTAGGAGGTGTTTTGCGCTTCAAAGAAATTCACGAGCTCAAAGACATCCGTCGCCGTCGACATCCATTTCGCGGGATTTTTTGCGTTGTAATTTCTCGGAAGGCCAAGCTCTTCAAGACGGCGGTCAGTCACATACTGCACGTACTGATTCACGTAGTCGGCGTTGAGGCCAAGGATGCCGCGTGGGAAAAGGTCTTTGTTATAGGCGGTCTCCAAATCTACTCCTTCAATGATGATGTCGCGGATTTCATTTGCAAACTCGGGTGTCAAGAGGTCCTGATTTTCCTCAAGCGCGGTATGGACAAGGTTGATGCCGAACTTCAGGTGGATCGATTCGTCCCGAAGCACCCAGTTTATCATCGAGCCGAAGTTGCGAAGTTGGTTTCGCTGGCGGAACGAGAGTGCCACCATGAAGCCCGAATAAAACCAGATGCCTTCCATGACGATATTGGTGGCGACGAGATTCCGGATGAAATCTTTTTTTCCCTCGACACTCTCAATGTCGAGAATAGTTTCCGTCATGCGCCGCATATACTTAAGAATGTACGCTTCCTTCGCCTTCATGGACGGCATTTCAAGGTGAATGCCAAAGACCTTCTCGCGGTCGAGCGGGAACGTTTGCAGGACATACTCGAACGCGACGCAGTGATTCGCTTCCTCCCACATTTGTTTCGCTATGTAGAGGTGGCACTCCGGCGCCTTGATGTAGGGATACCAACCGAGCGCGATGGAGCGGTTCACGATGAGCTCCGCGGGATTGAAAAAAGCCATGAGGAACTTGACCGCGTGGCGTTCGTCCTCGGTCATCTTGCCCCAGTCATCAAGATCCTCTTTGAGCGCGATTTCATGGGGAAACCACGTATTGCGCACCGCCTGCTGGTAGAGGTCATATGCCCACTGGTAGCGAATGGGGTGCAAATTGACGTCGGATGGTTCAGCTTTTCCGATGAGGGCCATAGTAAGTGTGGTTATTCTGTTAATTTTATTTAACGAGCGAAACTGACCGTTTGAAGAAGTCTATATCGACGATCTTGTCGGGGTCTTCGAAGGAAGAACCGAAGATGAACCGCATTGTGTATACATTCTCGCCGATCTCGAAAAGATAGGTCACAGCGGAGGTGCTCACAGACTCAACCGTTTGGTTGGACGGCTGAACCTTGAATGGTGCGAAGGATTTCCCCCCGATAATGAGCCGTACCGTATCCTTTAACCGCTGACCGTAACTCGACAGATTCTCGGCGGTCAGCTTGATCGCAACCACATCCTTTCCTTTGGCTGGCGATACCCCTTCGCCGTTCACCAAAAAATACGCTGCGATCCCCTCCGGAGCTTCGATATCATAACGTGTGGCACGGTCGATGGTGTAGATCATGGCATTCTTGATCGCTTTGAAATCTGGACCAAGACCCTCCGCAGTATAGATATTTTGAGCTTCCTCGCCGTCAGATCCAGCAAAATCCACTTCGTTCACCGTTAGCTTCCTGCCCACATTATCGATACCTTGTGCGTCGAGAACCGAAGGCAACGGCGCATACGGAGAGTTCTCTATCGAAGCTGCCGGCTCAGGAGGCGCTTCAAAAGGCGACGGCGCATACGGAGAGTTCTCTATCGAAGCTGCCGGCTTAGGAGGCGCTTCAAGGGGCCGCGCAGGTGAGGACGCGGAAAAGGCGTAAACTGCGACTCCTCCTATGACCGCTCCCGCAATGAAGGCGGCGAAGGCGACTGCTATTACTTGTTCACGACCTGAAGAGGAAGGATTGCTCTCCGTTGCGTTGATGTGTGGCAGCTGTTCATTCATGTTCATTGGCACGAGTCGCAAATAAATTTCTCTTGCGGGTCTTCCGGTCCCCCGCCTTCTTCCATTTCAAGAATTTCCTCGACCGTAAGCTTCTTTTTGGGAGCGGCCGACGCGATAGCGATAAGCTCCGGACGCTCTGCCACCGTTGCCGCCGGCAAAATTTCCGACGCAGGCGAGGAAGAAAGAGCAAGGCCTTCGAACCCGCGTTGCTTCTGTGTCTTGGCCGCCGTTGTTTCTGGAGCGGATGCCGGGGCGAATTGAATTGGCGAAGATAAAGGAGCGGTATGTGGGTCGGATGCCGAAGGGAGCGGCGGCTGGAGTTTGGTAATGCCACCAAATCCTGCCGGCGCGGGCTCTGCGTGTTTCTCAAAAGCGATCGCGAATCCCTTCTTTCCCATTTTCTCCGCTTTATTCACGTGCGTTGTCGACTGTTCGGCGGTATGGCGCGGCTTCATGTGGAGATAATACGTGGTCTTGACTCCTTTTCGCCATGCCGTCGCGTAAATCTTCATGGTTTCATCGATATCGCGCGTCTCGAGGTACATATTGCGCGACAGTGCCTGGTCAACCCACTTCTGCGCGCGGGCCGAGACCTCGACAAACGCGTAGGGCGATGTGGAAAATGACGTTTTGTATATCTGCTTGAGGTGCTCGGGAACTTCTTCAATGTTTGAAATATCACCCTGTTCTTCGATGATGCGCTCGCGGACTTTTTCCCAGAGCCCCATGTTTTTAAGATCGAGAACGAGATTGTGGTTGATATCCATGTACTTCCCGGAAATTTTGTTGCGGGAAAAGACCTGCGCAAAACGCGGGTCAATGCCGGGCGATGTCCCGGCGACAAGCCCGATGTTTGCGTTCGGCGCAACCGCCATAAGCGTCGCGTTACGCATACCTTTCTTCACCTTTTCGCGAAGGAGGTCCCAATTGAGCCCCCGGTGACGGCTTTCTTTCGTCACGGTAAGCGGCGTCCCGCGGTCCCGCTCGAGGCGGGCGAGCGTGTCAACGGGCACCTTCCCGCGCGACCAGCCGGAACCGGAAAAGTGCGAGTAACCCCCGCGCTCCGAGGCCAAGTTCGCACTCTCGTCAATCGCCATGTAGCTTATGAACTCAAAAATACGGTCCGCAAAATCGGCGGCGTGCTCACTGTCGTACGCGAGTCCGAGTTTCTCCAGCGTGTCCGTGAACCCCATGACGCCGAGGCCAATCGCGCGGTTCTCTTTGTCACTTGCCTCCGCTTCTCTCACGGGAAGCATGTTTATGTCAATAAGATTGTCCAACTGGCGTACTGCAAGCCGAACGCTCTGTTCCAGCCGCCCCCAATGCACCTCTTTGTTGTTGACGTGCGCCGCAAGGTTGATGGAAGCGAGGTTGCAGACCGCGATGTGTTCCTTGTCCTGCGGGAGGCAAATCTCGGTGCAGAGATTACTCATGTGAATCGTGCCAGTGTTGTTGTTGAGCGCGCGAAGGTTAACCGCATCCTTCCAGGTGAGCCACGGATGCGAGGTGGTCTGGAGAGAGACCAAAATCTGACGGAACTGCTCACGCGCGGGAACCTTTTTAAAGACCCGAAATTTCCCCGCCTCCGCGAGTCCCACATACTCGTTATACCGCTTCACAAAGCGGTCACCGTAAAGTTCGTTGAGGTCGCTCGTCTCTTTTGGGTCAAACATATACCAGTCGGCTCCCGCAATGACGCGGCGCATGAACTCATCGGAGAGAAAGACCGCGGTGTTCGCGGTGCGCATGCGCAGGTAATCGTCGCCCGCGTTGTGCTTCCAGTCCAGAAACTCCGGAAAGTCATAATGCCAGTTTTCCATGTAGAAGCAGAGCGCGCCCTTTTTCTTGCCACCGCGCTGGACCGCGCGAATCGCCGTGTCAATGATTTTTGCAAAGGGTGTCGGGCCGCTACTGGTCGTATTATTGGACGAGAGAGGCGAGCCGGCGACGCGGAGCTTCGTGATGGAGGCGCCGATGCCGCCCGAGGCCTTGGAAAGCTTTATCACGTCCGCGACTGATTTTGCAATATGTTCAATGTCGTCGTGAATCTCCAAGAGAAAGCAGTTGGAGAGCGCGGGCCGCGGCGTGCCGGCGTGAATGTTGGTGGAGCCGCCGGCGAGGTACTCCAGCCGCGACATTTTGTTGTAGAACTTCCGCGCCCACTCCGTGGGGTTCGCTTCATTAAAGCTAAGTCCCATCGCAACGCGCATAAAGAAGTATTGCGGCGTCTCGCGCGGCTGTTGATTGCTGTCTTTGACCGCATAGCGATTGAGGAGCGAGGAGAGTCCCGCATACTGAAAAAGTTCGTCGCGCTCCAAATCAAGCGTATCCGCGAGCCGCTCAAGGTCGTAGCGCTCCTTCATGCGTGCATCTAAAAGCCCCTCCGCCACTCCCTGTGTCACGTAGCGGATGAAGCCGTCGCGGTGCATCTTCTCAAGGACCTCGCCGCTCCCGTCATAATCCCCCACCACGCGACGGTAGACGGTCTTCAAGAGAAGGCGGGTCGCGACGCGATCGTATTCAATGTCTTCTTTAATGTTCTGAACCGCCGCGTTAATCGTCGCCTGGTCCATTTCTTCAGTCGTGATGCCGTCGTAGAGGGTGAGCTTTGTCTCCGTCGCGATTTGCGTGACCATGGAAATCGGATCGGAGAGGCCATGGCAGGCACGCTCAATGGAGCGGTTAATCCTGTCGGCATTAAACGGCTCGCGAGTCCCGTCTCGTTTTTTGATGTAAATCTCCATTGCAGAAACTGAATGACCGATGACTTATAACTGAATGGCGTATGACCGAGAAGCAAACACCGGCCTATGCTATTTAGTTATTCAGTGATGAGTTATGTGTGATTCAGTTCCGCCATTGTAGCACTGAAAGAAGTTTTTCAAGTGGGAAAAAAGCTGGGGAAAACGGTTACGCCACAGCCTACCTACTATCCGCAAGAGGAGCTATCGCAATAATGTAATGATAAGGGATATTGACATCATGGCGGCTTATGAGAGGATAAGAGACGAAACCGGTGCAGCGTGCATTGCGCCGGTAAAAAACCCTCCGGTGGAGGGCCAGCCAAGACAGCGTGCATTGGGGCGTGTGCCGGACCCGACCCGGTTTCCCTGAATCGGGTCCAACCAGTGTATGTCACGTTTAGCACCTCGGGGGTACACTATCGGGGTACACTAAACGTCTTGGCTGTTTTTTATTGTCCAAAAGACAGAAAGGAAATAGTGAAAGTCTCAAAGACTTAGATTCCGCACAACCTCCGCGTCCACGATAAGAGCGTCGGAAAGCGTTTTTTCTTCCTCACGCACTGTTCCGTAGAAACGTAGTGTGTCTCCCGCGACGAAGCGCGCGAGCTCCGCGGAAGTCCGGTTTTTCTTCATTACCAGCGTCTTGTCGGAAATCTTGACCGTGTAATCGGAACCCGCGACCGTGACGATGAAGGTGGCGGGCAACGTTCCCGATACGATTTGCTTAAGCGTTCCTTCAAAATTACGCGGGAGAAAATCGGCTTTCGGCTGATGCACCGTGATTCTGTCCGCAGTGAGCGTGTTACGTGAATAGTCATACACGCCGGCCGCGAGCGGCACTGCATCGCCTTTCCGCAGGCGCCCAAAGGGTATATCAACGGCTCCTTTCCTGATACTAGGGCTCGCTCCCATTTTGACGGTAATAAGCTGGCGGTCAATCGTGCGGAGCGTGAATGTCTGATTCGCGTTTACCTCGGTGATAACGCCGGCAAAAGTGCCCGCCTCTTCCTGTAAAAGCCAGTCTTTTATTTTTACGGCGCTCACGCCGAAGAAATCGGACCCCACGAAAAATTGTCCCTCCACGTCCAGATAGTCGCCCTGTTTCATTTGGGCAACCGTGCCGATTCCTCCGTACCGCTTTACGACAGACGTTCCTTCGTCGGTTTTCATCGTAAAGCTCATCGGGAGCGGACCCCATTGTACGGAAATATAAAAAGTCGTTCCGGCAATCTGCTCAATACGGGCGCTTTTGATGGAGATAGAACCGTCCTGCTTGATATGAAGTTCGGGATTCCCCGCCCCCGCGCTTTTGGGGTTGTACTCTCCAAGACCAAAGCTGACCAGCGGAAACGAAAAAAGTAGCAGGAAAAGAATGAATGTTTTTCGCATGAAAAAGAGTATACACCTTCTGTCATTCCCGCGAAAGCGGGAATCCAGTCATGTATTTCTTGAAAAATCTATACACCGCGAAACCCGCCATGATACCGAGTGCCGCCCCGCCGATGATGTCGGTCGGGTGGTGCACGCCCGCCATCATCCGCGCGAGACCAATAATGACGCTTGCGAGAAAAAACCACCATCCCCATTTTTTGTTGTGGAGATAGACGGTCGTTGCAAGCGCGAAGAAAAACGCGGCGTGGCCGGAGGGGAATGATGCGCTTGTTTTCTCAATGAGCGCGGCGATGTCCGAATTCGCAATAAACGGCCGCGGTCGGTGAAAGAAAAAACGAATGACCTCCACCACTCCCCGCGCGATAACCGCCGCCCCAAGACCCTCGGCGGCGAGAACACACCATGCACAAAAAGTCCGGCGTTCCCTAAATGCAACATACAAAAACCCCGCGAACACGAGATACGGAAAATACTGCGCGAAGAAAACCGTCCCCGCTTCCGTAAACGATGAGGAGTGCGCAAGAGAGCTAAAAAAGACGGCAATTGCGTGGTCCATTGCCCTTATTGTACCACCGACTTCAAAATATCCATGTCTTTTTGTCGGGACCCGTCAAACAAGGCAGTGAATTTAGTCCCAAGCTGTTATTTGCGTGCCAGCATTCCCAAACGGGCGAGTTTATATGAGGGAAGTGTTCTGTTTTCTTTTGGAGGTGTTTTGAGAAGTTCTTCCACTTCTTCTTTTTCCCCCGTTCCTATTTTTTCAACGAACCCACGATTGCCGTTTGTGTATGCCCCGTATAGTTCCCAGCCTATGTGTCTGTTCACAATTTCTTCCCGCTTTTCCGGCAGTTCTAAAATGCCTCCAACCGCGTAGTTTTCGTTGGCCTCCTCGGGATGTTCCGCGAAGTACTCCTGCTTACCAATGTCCCAGAGCGCCCAGCTTTTGCTATTTCCGTAGGCACTTATCGGAATACCGAGCCTGTCCAAGACTTCCTTGACTTTAGCTATCATTTCTTTCGCCAGCGCGTCAAGCTCCGAGAGATTTCGCCTTTCGGCAAGATGCCGAAGTGATGTCGCGTAGTTTTGAGCACTCAAGGATTTGCGGTTAAAATCCAGCATCCTTTGCCTCTCTTCAGCTGATACAGGAGCATCGGCGTAGCTCAAATAGGTATCAAGAATATAGGCATCCATTTTCGGATTTGGCAGTGATTCCTTTTGTACCTTTTGCGGCCCCTCGGATGCAGTGACTATTTCTTTTTGCTCCGGAAGCTCTACGTGCTTCCTACGTTCCCCTTCCTCAGCTTCGCGTTTGGTACGTTCCATTTGTAGAAATTCTTGATGCGCCTCTTGAAGGGCAGCATCAGCTCGTTTCATATCGCCGTCCGCATCGAAAAATCCGAGATTATCATTTAGTGCTCTGAAGGCGAGTTCATACGTATGTGTCGTAGGAGCTCCTGCATGCTTCACGTCATCGTATACACGACCTGACGAAAACGCATCTCTATAAAACTGCCTCCACTCCTGTTTGATAATGTCTTCAGCTTGCTTCGGATGTTCACGTAGCCATTCTTTCTGCGTAGTTTCCAAGGCTTCCAATTGTCTCCGGCTGGCATGGCGCTCCTGAATTATAGCCTCGTTGCTAGAAGTTACCGCTTCATTCATTTTCTTCGCCAAGTCGTCATAAGAGCGCTTACCCTGCTGATACGCATTCTCAAGACGCGTGAACTCCGACTCCGAACTTTCCTGTTTATTCGGTTCGCCAAAATCAGGCCGTAGTTCTGCCGAGGCATGGTTTTTCTCAAGCGTCTCGTCCACGAGCTTCATCCGTGCGTCATCATCAGGCTCGATGCGCGTGGTCTCGTTCGTGGTTCCGGTTTGCTCGAAATTCATAGCATTATTCGATGAATGACCTTAAGATCTCCACATTCTTCCTATCCGGCCCCGTATCGTCAAAGCCGGGGACTTCAAGCAGGAACGGAAGGTGTTTCGTTTTCGGGTGATTGAGAATGAGTTTGAACACATCCTTCCCCACCTTCCCCTCCCCGATATTGTCGTGGCGGTCGCGCAGTGAGCCGAATTCATCGCGACTGTCGTTGATATGGAAACATTCAAGTCTGTCCAGTCCAATACGTGCATCAAATTCCTTCAAAAATGCGTCCAGTTTCCCTTTCGTACTCAAATCGTACCCCGCGACATGCAAGTGGCAGGTATCAAGACAGACGCGTACGCGCGGGTCATTCACGTCCTTGATGATACTTGCTATTTCGTCAAACGATCTACCGATTTTGCGCATACCCATGTTTTCTATGATAAATAGAACGTCTTTTGGCGACTTTTTCAGTACCGCTTTGATGTTTGAGATGAGGAGCGGATATTTTTCCGATTTTAGATATCCGCTAACATCCTGATTCCCAAATAAACCCTGATTTGTGATTCGCGTCTCGTGATTTGTCTCCTTGAAAGACCCTAAATGAATGATGCTTCCGCGAACACCCAGCGCGGAAGCAACATTGAGTTCCGCCACGAGTCCATCGACGGACATTTTCCCGTTGCGACCGTCGTCGGCGAGGTTCACCAGATACGAGGCATGGAAATACGAGTGCGTTATGCCGAGTTTTTTCGCTTCAGCTTTAAATTCCTCCGCCTGCTCTTTTGTCACGCGCGCATAGTTCCACCCGCGCGGACTTCCCGAAAACATCTGCAGGGCGTTCCCGCCAATCTCCGCGGCGCGTTTCGGCGCCTCCGCGTACCCTCCCGCAATAGAGACATGTCCGCCGATAATTCGCGTTTCTTTTTTCATACTTCACCTTCTATATTTCACTCTTCATCTCTTTTACCCGAGCGGCGTTACATCCGAAACACCCACTTGGTCGGGATAGTTCTTCCGCAAGAGCTCAACGTCGCTCTCCGTGAGATACCAGCCTACGGACCCCAAGTTTTCCTTGAGGTGCGCGGGGTCGCTCGTCTTTGCAAGCGTCACGATGCCTTTTTGCGAGGTGAGCCAGTTAATCGCGACCTGTGCGGGAGTTTTTTGATACTTTACGCACATTTCCTCCATAATTGTCGGCACGCCCTCAAGCAGTTTCCCTTTACCGATAGGACGGTACGCGACAAGCATTACATCACTCTTCTCACAGTAGTCCAAAAGTCCTTTTTGCTCTATTTCCCGCACCTGCAGGTTGTAGTGGACTTGGTCGCAGACGATTCGGTGCTTGGTGTAGCTTTGCGCTTCCTTCAAATGCGCGACACCGAAGTTGGACACGCCGATATGCTTCACGAGTCCGTCATCCACCAATTTATCAAGCGCCCGCACCGCGTGTTCCAAAGGATAGTCCGGCGGAAATTGGTGCAGAAGATAGAGGTCTAGATAGTCCGTCCGCAAGTGCTTGAGACTTGTCTTGCACGATTGCAATACTTTTTCATGCTGTTGGTTCCAGGCCGATACTTTTGACGTAAGGAAAAGCTTTTTGCGGTTCACTCCCCGTATCGCCTCCCCAACAAGCTCTTCCGCGTGGCCGTTCCCGTACGATTCGGCGGTATCAATATGCGTGATGCCCGCTTCAATCGCCGCGCGGATTCCCGCGATGTCTTTCTCGTCATTATCGGTGCGCGATTCTTCCCGCCCGCCCATCTGCCACGTCCCGAGTCCGAACTCGGGAAGGGAGAATCCGTTTTTCAGTCTTTTAAGCGGGATTTCCATACCTGTAGGCACATTGTACACCCTAAAATCCGTCTTAGTATAGTTCATATTGCATACTTCATATTTCACCTCTTTAGATGTATATTCTTTGCTAGTGAAAACATTGTACTGCAGTCTACCACTGGCTGCGATGTGCTTCACGGCACAGGCGCAGAGCACAAATATCATGAACATTGGTGCGTTTGGGGTTCGCCCGCCCATACCATTTCCACAGCGATCCGAACTAAGCATTTTTGAGACTGCGCTTGACCGGATTGAGGAACGCGCTGAATCCCGACTTACCCACAGACTGATTCTCGACCAACTTGACCAGGACTTTGGGAAAAGTACGCTCGAGGAAGCGGCGAAACGGAGCAAATCTCTCATCTCGGACGGGTTCAAATACTCAATCCGTGAGTGGGGTCTTGGAACCGGTGTGTACGCGTGGCTCGACGAGAAATTCGAGCATGTGGGTGATTGGTTCTCCTCGTTTTGGAGAGATACGCTCTCCGGCAAAGAGGAGCGTAACAACGTGCAGTCTCCTGCAAATCTGGACTTTGTTCAGGAACGCAGGCGATTCAGCGGCATAAAAGCGGGAATCCGTCCTTTCAATCTCAGCAATCCCCGAACATTCATCGGGTACGGCTGGAAAAGAGGTGATACGCTCATTGCTGAGAGCACGCTCATGCTCTCACTCAAGCATTGGCATGAGCCGAGACTTTCGCTTACGACTGAGGTTCCGATCGGAAAGTGGATCCTTGGGGTAGGAGTTGAAAAGCGTTTCGACGGAAAACGTGAGTTCACCATTGAACGCGGCGGTCGACTCTTTACCAACACCGATCGTCCACTGGACATCACGGTCGGCCTGAAGCGCCACCTTTCTCACAGAGGGGTAGTGCTCATCGGTGCCGATGTCCTCGAGAAGAGGGCTGTGGGCATATTCAGCATGGCCTTCTAGTTTCTCGCGACGACGGGTCGCTCACAAAGCCGGCGGTGTGTACACCACCGGCTCTTGCTTGTCAAAACATTCTGATATTGCAGAATGTCAGAATGGTATGTAAGTGGTGTAGTCAGGGTGTGAAGAGATTCGCCGGTATGGCGTTCGGTGAACGGGGAGTACAGCCGGTACAGGTGATCACACTGTAGCCGTATCCGATTGCATCGCGGGTATTACCGCTGAAGGTAATCGCGGAGAGTGTTGACGTACTGCTTTGAACGTAGATGCCGTTCCCGCCCGAGGACGTAGGTGTCGCGTGATTTTGGAACGTGATGTTGGAAGCGTGAGCGAAGAAACGGAAATGAGTACAAGCCCGGCTGTGTGGTTATGCTCAAAGAGCGCGTTCGCGATGCTTCCGGAACTCGTCGTCCCGCCGATAGAGTCGTCGCGAACGGAGGTAAATACAAGGCCGCTCGATGTTGTACCGGAAGAATATAACTTGCCGCTACTCACAACCGAAATCTCCCCATAGTAGGGGGTTTCAATATATCCTTTGACGACCACGCCGTTTTCCAACGCCAGCGTGGAATTCGTTGCTACCGTCGCCGTTGAAGTCCCCGGCGCAGGAAGGCTCGGGCGCAAAACAAACTGGCAAGTGGCGAGGCACTCCTCGCTCGTTGAAGTAAAAAGAGTGCGGATCTGTTAAACGCGCTTGAGCTTTGTGCTATAGTGCCGGAAGACAAGAAAATGCATTATGCAACCTGAAAAACGATTATATCTCGTACTGGTCCGTCATCACGGCGAGACTATGGCTGAACACAACCTACAACTTCCCGACAGACAAACCGCTGTGGTCATGGCGCTCCGGTGGTTTTGGGGAAAGTTTGGAGGCACGCTTGGCAAAGCCATCGACATGCTAACGGTCGGAGACCCATACGGTGAAGTGGTATACAACGAGCCCGCTGAAACCTTCAACTGTAAGGCAAATGGTAATAACTACCTCGATGAAGTGACCCGAGAAAGGATTATCTTGGCTTCGAACGGAAAGCTTGAACAGGACACGAAGGAAGGCGCTCCCAACCACCCGCGCCGAAGCTTGCGGCGAAAACGGCGTCGGCGGAATGAGTTTCGCAGTGTAAGAGCGCCGAATATCCACGAGTCGAACTCCGGTGTCTTTTATTACCGCGTCGTGGTAACGCCTCAAATATCAAAACGCGGCGTTATCACTCAAAAGCGCAAGATACAGGATATCCGGTTGGATGCAACAACGCTCGCGGCTGCGATCGAGGAGATCAGGGCCAAAGGTCTCCGGAGCCGGAACAAAGTTACGAGGCAGATGAAGAAACGCTCTCTCAAGCTCGTCGCCCATGTTGCGGGAACCCGCCCTCTCGGTGCGGACGACGAAAAGTTCTTCGCTTCGGTTCTGAAGCCGAAAGCTTCTCCCTTTCCGAAATAACTGCGCAACTTTACAGCCCTGGCGAGAGTACCTCGCCGGGGTTTTCTGTCTTTGAGAATCTTGAGCGGACACTTGCCTTTACACAGAGTTTCTATATCCTGTAGTCAGAACAGAAAGGAATTACATGCACGAATACCATATAGAATTCTTCCAAATAAAAGACGGAAAACGCGTGTTCAGGGCCAGGTTCCCCATAAACGCTCCTGATCGAGCGAGAGCGGTGCACAAGGCACAACTGTGGTACTGGGCGAGATTCCGAGGACGTTTAGGTCCTGCTCACGAGGTGCTAGAGGTGGACGACCCCTGCGGTGAAGTGCGCTATGGGCCGCATTTCGATTGCTCTGCAAAGGTCAATCGTATGCTTCCGCACTCCGTTATCACGCGAGTGCTTGCGCAAGCGAACGGCGAACTGGTGCTGAACACAGCGCCGTGGAAGAAACATCACGCGCCAAGCCCGTTCCGTCGAAGAAAACGGAGACGCGATTTTGGGAAGTTCGTACTTCCCAACGTACGACAGATGGGAAATGGGGTGCTCTACTATCGTGTCCTCATCACGCCGCAGAAAGTCGTTGGCAATCGGCGTTACCGGAAACGAAAGTACAAAGATGTGCGCCTCGTGACACGTTCGCTTAGAGAGGCGGCACTCGAGATTGAAGCGCGAGGACTGCACCTGCTCCACCAGCAGAAATCAAAACGCGTCGTACGGTCCCGATCTCTCACCCTTCTCAGAAAACGTAGCGAGCGGTTCGCCGACACACAGCAGGCCGCGTAAATAACATACGCGGTCAACAAGACGCGCCCCCAACGCGTCTCTTTTGTTCATAGATTCTTGTATTGTATAACAAATTTGCTACGGGAAAATACTGATCAGTCTGCCCAAGTAGTAGAAGGTCAATCTTCTCACTACGGGGCACGGCAGTTTTGAGAGGTTTACCAGTACTAACAATCCCGCCTTGTGGCGGGGTTATTGTGAGAGATTACTTCTTTTTTGAGGCGGTTGCTTTCTTTTTGGCGGCGTGCTTTGCCTTCGAGTCCTTCCTTCCGCCAACTGCGGAGGCGGCGTCCGGCATGGCATTTGGCACGACTTTGGTTATCATGTCATGAAGAGACTCGGACTTTGAGGGTGCCGTTTTCGGCGCCGTGTGCGCCGTGTTGTTTACCATGAGGTTGATGAGCTTGTCGAGCTTGGAGATCGCCGTCGCGAGCTGGATTTTCAAGTCGTCGAGGCGCTTGTCCTCGCCGCTTCCCTGTGCAGGAGCAAACGAAGGTCGGGGCGAGAAGTCGCGTCGAGGGGCAGCATCGCGGCGCGGCGCGAAGCGCGGGTCCCGGCGCTGCTCGCTGCGCTCTTGCGGACCCATCGCCTGAAAACATTCCTTGCAATAGACCGGTCGTTCGCCGCTCGGCTTGAACGGCACTTCGGTCGGCCTGCCACACTCGGCGCACACAGCTTTGAACATCTCCCTCGGCCGATCATCCCCGTGATTCCGTGTGCCGCCAAAGGCTTCGGCAGGACGAGAAAACCCCGGCCTGCTCCCGAAACCGGGCTTGCCGCCCGGCCCGCGGTTCCATGTGTCGCCTCCCTTATTGCCAAGTCTCTTGAAATCTCCCATATAGATGCAGTTAGTGATTGTGCGCAGTCTACACTATTTGAACCGCAAATACGATACTTACGGACCGCGCTGCACTTGACCTCAACCATAGCTCTGCTAGTGGGGAATGGAACTAGCGCGACAAAAAACAGGGTTACGATGAACCCGCGCAG